>Ga0157373_10002583_pt1 | contig 13750 bp, 6 predicted proteins | sample C65metaG_FD_113460 | JGI IMG/M metagenome (GOLD analysis project Ga0157373, IMG submission 113460) | Corn rhizosphere microbial communities from Kellogg Biological Station, Michigan, USA - C6-5 metaG | ecosystem: Host-associated > Plants > Roots > Rhizosphere > Soil | place: USA: Michigan... | reverse complement strand
TTCTTACTCTCCGTACTGCTGTATTTGATGCCCGAGCTGAGGTCCCATACTTTTGCGATCTGGTAAGTATAATCTACCTTGCCGGAATAGATGGTGATATCCTGTGTGCTCGGGGTGAAAATATGGAACATGCTGGGCGTCTGACTGCCGTCGGGAAGAAAAGAACGGTTATCGGCAAATGCTTCAGAGTTTGTATTGTATGTCGAGTAGTCGGCATCAATATTCAGGTTGCTTTTTCCGGAATCGAGCTTCAGGTTATAATTCAGGTTATACGTATACTGATTGCCCTGGTTTTTGGAAAAGTTATCCGTGCGAAGCGTAGAATCCAGCTGCTGATTGCTGGTCACGCTGGTGAAGCCGCTCCCGACAGTTGTGCCATTGCGGTTATTTCCGCTGAACAACACGCCCAGTACCTGGTTTTCTGCCAGCTGATAATCTGCACCGGCGCGGTAGGTATGGTTGTCTGATTTGTAGATGTTGCGGCTGGGGTTGCTCCAGAAGGAGCTGCCAAAATCAATATAAGTATCATGATCCTGGAAGTTATGTCGTCGCGCATACGTATAGCTTCCAAAGATGTTCAGCTTGTCTTTTCGGTAATTAAAGGATGTACCCGCATTGTACCTACTGTAGGTAGCCTGGGTAAAGGCGCTGTTGAGGCTTAAGTTTAAGCCTTGTTTTTTGGTGCTTTTGCTGATGATGTTGATGACCGAGGCACCTTCGGCATCAAACTGTGCCGGCGGGTTGGAGAATAGCTCTATACGCGCCACCTGATCTGAGGGTAAGCCCTGCAAATAAGCCTGCAGGTCGTCGCCTGAGATTTCCAAAGGTTTGCCATCCATGTAAATCCTGACGTTTTTACGGTTGGCAGTTACTTCGTTGCTGGCAGTAATCTGTACGCCGGGTGTTTTGCTGAGTGCCTCCCAGGCGCTGCCTCCGGTGGCGAGGATGCTGTTTTCCACGTTAAAGCTGAGCCTGTCGATCTTACGTTCGATCAGCGGGCGGCGGTAGGAGATAGTCACTTCATTCAGTTGCTTGCTGCTGGCCTGCATCACCAGCAGCAGACTGTCCTTGGGCAACTGTATCTGCATCAGCAGGGGCTCGTAGCCCGCAAGGCTGGCCGACAGCGTATAAGTTCCCGCCGCGGGATATTTAAGATTGTAGTTACCCAGGTCGGCAAAGGCCGAAGAGACCACTTTCTGGTCGAGGCTCAGCGTTACTGTTACGCCATCCAATGGCTTTCCGGAGGTATCGTTAACTTTGCCCTTTACTATGGATTGTGAAAAGGCCAGACATGGCAAAAATAACAGGAGAATAAATGCGATCGTTTTCATGGTACAAACCTAGCCTGGATTAATGTTATGGCTCGTTAAGCAATGTTAAACAAGGTTAAATCTGCAGGAGGGCTGATCAGCATCCGCTAATTATTAGCAACTTAGTAAGATGAAATGGTTATCAAACCGATACGCTTATCCGCTGGTGGCAATCGCAATTATCGCCAGCATTGGCTTGCAGGCTGCATGGCTGCTGCAGCTCTTCCATGCGCAGCAGGTACAGTTGAAACGCGACCTGGAGCAGGCGCTGAACGATGCTTCGCGCACGAACGATTACCTGAGTGTGGCGCGCGGGCACGAAAAGAGTGAGAACTTCCGTAATTTCTTTCTCTCCCCGGAGTGGCTGCAGACCAAGCAGGCTTTTGTGAAAATGCGTAAGCGGCATGTGACAGCGCGCTTTGAATCAGTGATGAATGATGACAGTACCTTCATTGATATCAGTTTGAGAATACCTGAAAAAAAGGGAGTTCAGAGAAAACAGAAGATCGTAAGGGTATTTGATAAAGGTGAAACGCTGGAAACGATACAGGAAGCTGACGAGAGAGACCTTAAGCGGATGGACAGCCTGGTGCAAAAGCAGTTTGAAAAGAATAACCTGGATGTAAAAGGATATCACCTGCTGCATAACTTTGATACGGGTAAACCCGAAGACATGAAGCTCTGGAAGCAGTCGGAGAAGGCCGATTACCGCAGTGAGCTGTATGCCTATAACATCTACTTTTTCCTGCACAGCTATCAGTATGTGGTACCATCATTGGATAATGTGGTGATCTACCGCATGCGCTATTACCTGATTTCCTCATTGCTGATGCTGCTGATGACTGGTCTGGCTTTCTACTTCCTCTTCAGGATGATGCGGAGCCAACGACTGTATACGCATGCCCGACTCGCTTTTACGGGTAACATGACGCATGAACTGAAGACCCCTGTAGCGATTATCGATGCCGCACTGGATGCCATTACACGCTATCAGCTCGCAAATGAACCCGCAAAGCTGGATGAGTATGTGGTTATAAGTAAAACTGAAATTCAGCGGCTGAACCAGATCATCGATAAGGTGCTGAACCTGGATGAGCTGGATAACGGGGGCATCAGGCTGAGGCCTGAGTTGTACGACCTGCAGCAGGGACTGGAGAGTGTGGTTTCTGCAATGCGCCTCGGAAATCCGCAGCAGCTGCAGATCGATTATCTGCCCTCTGCAGAACCTTGTTTTGTGGATGGAGACCCGGTGCACCTGACGAGTGTTTTTTATAACCTGATCGACAATGCCATCAAATACAGCGGTAAACCTGCAGTGATTACCGTAACCTGCAGATCCGATGCAAAAAGAGTAAAAATTACCGTGCAGGATGAGGGGCCTGGTATTCCTAAACAATACCAGGAGCGGATATTTGATCGATTTTTCAGAGTCTCGGATCATCCCGATATCCATAACGTAAAAGGGTCGGGCCTGGGCCTTTATTACGTTCGCCAGATCATAAGCCTGCACAAGGGAAATATCAGCGTTCAAAGCAGCAGCAAAGGCAGTATATTTACGATAGACCTACCCGCATACCATGAAATATAAAGTATTGTACGCCGAGGATGAGCCTACGCTGGCGCAGATCATTAGTGACGGCCTCAGAAGCAGTGGCTATGAGGTGGAACTTGCCGCTGATGGCGAGGAAGCATTGCGTTTGTTTGAGACTTCGCCCCCGGATATCTGCGTGCTGGATATCATGATGCCGCTGAAGGATGGTTATACGCTTGCGGAAGATATCCGGAAGCAGGACAGTGGTATCCCCATTATTTTTCTCAGTGCCAAATCGCTGGCTGCAGATGTGATCAGGGGTTTTAACAGCGGGGGGAATGATTACATGAGGAAGCCCTTTAATATGGGGGAGCTGCTGGTGCGCATGGAAGCCCTGTTGCAGCGTTTCCAACCGACGGGTGTCAAAAATGACGCTGATGAAAGCCTGCAAAGGTTTGGCGGCTCTGTGCTGGATCCGGTGAGTCAGCAGCTGAGCACACCTGTAAAAACTTACAAACTTTCTTTCAAGGAGACGGCACTTTTACAGCTTTTGCTGAAACACCGGAATACACTGCTGGCGCGGCAGCTGCCTTTGCTGGAAATATGGGGCGATGATAGTTTTTACAATGCGCGCAGCATGGATGTTTTTATGTCGCACCTGAGGAAAATGCTAAGGGACGACCCGGCAATTGAGCTCATGAGTATCAGGGGCGCAGGATATAAGCTCATATTTTAAGGTTGCGTTTAGGTTATAATGCGCTATATTAAGGGCTTAAAACCAAAAAAGCCTTTAAACCTGATGAAGAAAACGCTGTGTCTGCTGTTATGCCTTATCAATGTATCACTGGTATTTTCGCAAGCTTCTAAACATAAAGAAAAGCCCTTGCTAAAACTGGAAACGGGTTTTAACCAAATTCCGGATTTTATACAAACTACAGTTTACTGGTACTGGATGTCGGACAATATCTCGAAGGAAGGGGTAATCCGGGATCTGGAAGCGATGAAGCGCGTGGGCATCAACAGGGCCTTTATCGGCAATATTGGTGGGGAAGGCGTACCCTACGGCAAGGTGAAAATCTTATCTGAAGAGTGGTGGGAGATCATGCACGCTGCACTAAAAACGGCGACCAGGCTGAATATCGAGATCGGTATATTTAATAGCCCCGGCTGGAGCCAGTCGGGCGGACCATGGGTAAAACCTGCGCAGTCCATGCGCTACCTGAGCTCTGCTGAAACTTTTGTTAAAGGACCTTTGAAAATAGATCAGGCCCTTGCGCGTCCTCATCAGGAATTTCAGGATGTAAAAGTGATTGCATATCCGGTTTCGGCAGGTTATCAAAAAAGTATCAATTTTTTAAAACCAGGATTAACATCGATCCCTAAACTTTCAGATCTGAATCGCTTGACAGATGATAACGATTCAACGGGGATTTCGCTGGAGGCAAAAAAACCTTTTGTGCTGGACATCAGTACTGATCAGGATTATACGGTAAACAGTTTGCTGATCAAACCCTTGCGCTCGGCCCTGCATTTCTCGGGAGAGCTGCAGGTAAAGGAGGGCGTAAATTATCGTACGGTAAAAAGCTTCGCTGTAGATCATTCCAGGGCGGAGCTCAATGTAGGTTTCAAACCCTATGGCCCGCTCACCGTATCTGTACCAACTACCACTGCAAGGCAGTTCAGGGTTGTTTTTAAGGATATTCAAGGTCCGGCGGTGATTGCTGAAGTCAGGCTGGCATCCACACCTGTGGTAGATGATTACATCGGTAAAACCCTGGCTAAAATGTGGCAGACGCCCTTGCCGTACTGGGATGCGTATCAATGGAGCGTGCAGACGGAACCTGCATCCGGAAGTGGTGTGATAGATCCTGCGAAGGTTCAGGATATCAGCAAGTTCATGAGCCCGGAGGGTAAACTGAAATGGGAGGTGCCGGCGGGCGACTGGATCATTGAACGATATGGGATGACGCCGACGGGGGTGACCAATGCACCGGCATCCCCTGAAGGTACCGGACTGGAAACTGATAAGATGAGTAAGGAGCATATCAAAGCGCATTTCGAAGCTTTCCTGGGGCAGATCATCAAGCGGATACCCGCTGCCGACCGCAAAACCTGGAAGGTGGTAGTGGCGGACAGCTATGAAACGGGCAGCCAGAACTGGACGGATGGGATGTCGGAGAAATTCAGGTTACAGTACGGTTATGATCCTACACCATACCTGCCGGCGATACAGGGCAGGGTAGTGGGCAGCCAGGATCAGTCCGACCGCTTTCTCTGGGACCTCCGTCGTTTTGTAGCGGATAACGTAGCGTATGAGTATGTAGGCGGGCTACGGGAAATCAGTCATCAGCATGGGCTGCATACCTGGCTGGAAGGATACGGACATTGGGGATTCCCGGCTGAGTTCCTGCAGTATGGTGGGCAGAGCGATGAAGTGGCAGGTGAGTTCTGGAGCTTCGGCAGTTTGGGAGATATCGAAAACAGGGCGGCCTCTTCTACAGCACATATTTATGGGAAAACCAAAGTTTCAGCGGAGTCGTTCACAGGGGCAGACTCTGCCTTTTCACGCTATCCGGCGATGATGAAACAGCGTGCCGACCGCTTTTTTACGGAGGGGATCAACAATACGTTGCTGCACTTATATATACAGCAGGCCTATGAGGATAAAAACCCGGGGGTAAATGCGCCATTCGGGAATGAGTTTAACAGGAAGAATACCTGGTTTTTTGAGATGGATGATTTTCTGGCTTACCTGAAAAGGTGTAACCTGATGCTGCAGCAGGGCCGGTATGTGGCGGATGTGGCTTATTTTATCAGCGAAGATGCACCAAAGATGACCGGTGTGCAGGATCCGGCTTTGCCCAAAGGATATTCTTTTGATTATATCAACGCTGAAGTGATCAAAACGAGATTAATGGTAAAGAACGGCAGGATTTATCTGCCTGATGGGCTGAGTTATGGTATACTGGTGCTGCCAAAGCTTTCTACGATCAGACCGGAGTTACTGGCGAAGATCAAAGAACTGGTCAGGCAGGGAGCAGTAGTGCTGGGACCAAGGCCTGAGCGTTCGCCAAGTCTGCAGAATTATCGCCATGCGGATGCAGAGGTCGCAGCGCTGAGTAAGGAACTCTGGGGGGATATTGACGGTCAGCGGATTAAAACTAACCGATATGGAAAGGGAACGGTGATGGAGGGAATGGATTTACAACAGGCATTGGATCTGCTGAAGATAGCGCCAGATATGGTGAGCACTGCGCCGGATTCTGTCTTGTTTATCCACCGGTATACCCAGGATGCGGAGATCTACTTTGTGTCAAACCAAAAGAATATACCTGTGAGTTTTGATGCTACATTCCGTGTCTCCGGCAAACAGCCCGAACTCTGGGAGCCGCTGTCGGGCACAGCGCGGGATTTACCTTCTTTTGTACAGGGGCAGGGAGTGACAACAGTTCCGCTATCGCTGGAGGCCACCGGTAGTGCGTTTGTTGTTTTCAGAAAAAACGCTGTTTCTTCGAAGAATGCTGTCAAAAGCAATTTTCCAAAGCCTATCACCTCCACTGAGATCATAAGCCCCTGGTCGGTCGTTTTTGATAAAGGCGGACCTGCTACAGCTGTTAAGTTTGACCGTTTGATAGACTGGTCGCAGAGCGATAATGACAGCATCAAGTATTATTCAGGTTCAGCAGTATACCACAATACTTTTGAAATAGGCAGAAGGGCTGCGCAAACGCGTGTGATGCTGAACCTTGGAAATGTAGTTGCCCTGGCCAAAGTGAAGGTGAACGGGAAATCTGTCGGGGGTGTCTGGACGGCGCGTTATACCCTGGATATTACTTCTGCCTTAAAGCCGGGAAAAAATACCCTCGAGATCAGGGTAACCAACACCTGGGTAAACCGTTTGATTGGAGACAGCAAGCTGCCGGCTGCGGAGGGCAAAACTTCTGTAAACAAAAACCCTTATCACCCGCAAAGCCGTCTGATGGTGTCCGGTTTGAATGGTCCGGTTAAACTGGAGACGCTTGCCTATTGATGGGGATGCTGAGTTCAGTTTTTTAAATGCTTTTAGCTGAGGTTTTTGTTTGAATGTACTAACTTACGCGCCGAAACCTAAATATTCTATAAGATCAATGAAAATTTTATCCGGAGGCTTGACCATGCTGATGCTGGGACTAAGCACAACCTTTGCACAATCTGTGCAGCAAAACAACAGCCCGGTATCGCCGGCAACTTTACCCTCAATCTTTCCCGCACCGGTATCTGTAAAGCTTGGCAAGGGCGCAGTGGTATGGGGAAATTCAGCAGTGCTGGTTTTTAGTGCTGACACTGACCCTGAAGCGGTTAAAATCGTACGCAGCTCGCTGAAAATGGCGGGTGTACAAAATATAACGACAACCACTAAGCTACCTTCAGTTTTAGACCGGCCTTACATTGTGCTGGGAACTGGTAAATCGGCACTGGTGCGGACAACCCTGAAAAGAGCTGATGCAGCGCTCGACACACATGCCGAAGGTTATACGATTACAAGCGAGGTAACTGGTGGTGGAGTGCTGATTACGCTTGCAGGGAAAGATGCTGATGGGCTGTTTCATGCTGCGCAGACTTTCCGTCAGCTGGCACAACGTCAGGTGGTTCCGGCTTTAGAGATCCAGGATCATCCGGCAATGCCGATTCGTGGAACTATCGAAGGATTTTACGGCGCTCCCTGGTCGATGACTGACCGTACCAAACATTTGAATTTCCTGGCTACAGTAAAAGCGAATACCTATATATATAGTCCGAAAGATGATCCTTATGCGCGCGACAAATGGCGTGAGGCCTATCCGGCGGCAACTTTAAAAGAGCTGGCGAAGCTGGTGGAAACTTCCAGGATCAACCATATCAACTTTGTATATGCGATATCTCCAGGACCAACGGTATGTTTCTCTGATCCTGCAGATTTGAAAGCACTGGAGCAAAAGTTTGATGCGCTGCGCTCGATTGGGGTGCACAGCTTTTATGTGGCGCTCGACGATATTGAATATACCAAATGGAATTGTGAACGCGATAAAGAGACTTTCGGTCCTTCTGGCCCCGAAGCAGCAGGTAATGCGCAGTCCTTCCTGCTGAATGCGTTGCAGGCGAACCTTAAACGCAAAGATCCAACGGCTCCTCCACTGATCATGGTGCCTACAGAATATTATGATGCCAAGGAGAGTCCGTATAAAGCGGCACTGAGGAAAAAACTTGACCCGCAGATTGTGGTGCAGTGGACGGGTACGGACGTGGTGCCGCCAGCGATATCTGTGAGGGATGCCAAAGCGGCGACAAAAGCTTTTGGCCGTAAAACGCTGCTTTGGGATAACTATCCGGTGAATGATTACGGTGAATCAACAGGCCGTCTGCTGATGGCGCCATATGCTAAACGCGAAGCAGGTTTATCGCAGGAGCTTTCGGGAATCTTGTCTAACCCGATGAACCAGGAAGCACCAAGCCGTGTAGCTGTAACTGGTGTTGTTGCTTTTGCATGGAACGATAAGGCTTATGACGCGGAACGTGTCTGGCATGCTTCGGCACGTGAGCTGGCTGGTGGTGACGCGCGTACTACAGCTGCATTGCTGACCTTCTTTGATACGCAGCGTCTGGCACCAACATTTGGCAGTCAGCCATGGCAGGAGCAGGCTCCGGTATTAAAAGCAGTGCTGGATGAGGTACGCGATGCAATTGCTTCAGGTGATGTGCAGGCGCGTCGTGAGGCAATTGCCCGACTGATCAAACATGCTGATGAGTTTGCGAATGTGCCAGATATCATCAGGGCAGGTGTAGCAGATTCTTCATTTTCACAGACTTCACAGCCATGGCTGGATGCGATGCAGCTTTGGGGCAAAGCCTTTCAGTTGACTGCTGCAGGTCTGAATGCCGCAGATCAGGGAAGTGTAGCAGCTGCGCGTTATTTTGCATCTGCAAAACGTTTTGCTGCTGAAGCTACAGCAATACAGACGATCAAGGGTGCCACAAGATTTGGTGGTGCGGTAAAGATTGCTGATGGTGTGCTGGATACTTTTGTTGCCGATGCAGCGACGCTGATTGCTGTTAATTAAACTGAAATACATCTGATAGCAGCCGTTTTTTGAAAAGAAAACGGCTGTTTTTGTTTCTAATACGGTTTTGCAAAAGATGAAGTTTTAATCGTTTAAAATGTTTAGCTTAGTTAAATGAACAGGAACCACATCGATAAACTTACAAAATCGCTCAAGACGATTGATACTTTATATTGGTTAGGTGTGATCATTACTATTATTTTCTTTAGTAATTTATACTGATCAACGACCAGATATGAAAAGACGTTCTTTTGTTAAGTCAACCCTGCTGAGCACTGCTGCTGCCGCGATACTTCCGCGCTATGCTTTTAGTGAACCTACACCTCAAAAAAATACCCGCATGTACTACGAATTGAGAAGATATACCTTGAAGGACGCTAAACAGCAAAGCCTCGTGGAGAACTATTTTGAAAAAGCGGCGATTCCGGCTTTGAATAAACTGGGTGTAAAAAATATCGGTGTTTTTACAGAGATCAAACCTGCAGGCTTTACGAGTGTAGTTGTGCTTATTCCTTATGCATCTCTCGCTGAATTTGAAAACGTAAATGCTAAACTCGAACAGGACAAAACATATCTGGCAGCAGGAGCGGCCTACCTGAACGCCCCGGCAAATGAGCCGGCCTACGAGCGCATTGAAAGTTCCCTGCTCAAGTCTTTCAAAAACATGCCTGGACTGGAACTTCCGCCGAAGGGCAAACGTATTTTTGAGCTGCGCAGATATGAACATGCCACTGAATCAGCGGGAGCAAAGAAAAGGGAGATGTTCAATGATGCAGGGGAGATCGCCATTTTTAAGCGTTTAGGTTTTAAACCTGTGTTTTTTGGCGAAACTGTCATAGGAGAGTTCCAGCCTAACCTGATATATATGGTGACTTTCGATGATATGGAAGCGCATGATCAGCATTGGAAAACTTTTATCGCTGACCCTGAATGGAAAAATGTGAGTGCAAATCCTGACTACGCAGATGCGAAGCTGGTATCCAAAATTACGCCCACCTTTCTTGAACCTGCAGCATACTCACAGATCTAGCCACAACTTATCTTTTCCAGCGGCTTCGGTTTGATTCAGATCTTACAGGAAGCAGTCAGTTAAAAGTATTATCTCTGAGAAAATATTTTTGAGTTCTCTTCTTTTATAAGGCTCTCATATACAATACAATCCCTTTCGTAATAATTTTTTTCAAAAAAAATATTGCACTAAGTGTTGTTTTTACACAAGCTATTTACTACTTTAGATTTACCGTTTTAGGAATAACCAAATATAACTTGTAATCCCCTTTTGTGATGCTTAATACCACTGCAATAAATTACAAAATTCTAGCCCTTGCTTCTGCAGATTTGTGCTGCTGTTTTCACGTATATGATAATTTTTCAATAGCCTCAATTCATAAAATATAAATTACTATTAACTATTTAACCTGAATATTCACTCTATTTTTAACCATATGTAAATAAAAATTTTACACCCTTACTATTAACCAAATATATTCTTATGCAACGAAAACTACCACTTATCAAGGGGATGGGAATCCTTTTGCTCATGAGTCTGTGTCTTTCCTTCAATCTGAGGGCACAAACCAAAGTCACAGGGAAAGTCATCGCAGGCGACGACCAGTCTCCGATTCCTGGCGCTTCCATCAAAATCAAAAATGCACCCGGGGGAACGACCTCCGATGCCAACGGTATCTTTGCCCTCAATGTACCGCAGAATGCAACGCTCGTAATTTCTTTTGTCGGTTATACCAACAAAGAAGTACCTGTAGGCAGCCAGACTACATTAAACATTACGCTTGACCCGATTAAAAATGACCTTACAGAGGTTGTTGTAACTGGTTATAGCGCCCAGCGCAAAAAGGATTTAACAGGCGCCGTTGCCGTAGTGAACATCGCACAACTGAAGTCGCAACCCGCGGCCAGTGCGATTGAGTCGTTACAGGGTAAAGCTGCCGGTGTGGCCATCATCACTGACGGTGCTCCGGGTTCTACCCCTCAGATCCGTGTCCGTGGTACTACTACGATCAACAACAATGATCCATTGTATGTAATCGACGGGGTACCATATGAAGGAAAACTTTCATGGTTGAGCCAGAACGATATCGAGAGCATGCAGGTACTGAAAGATGCATCGTCATCTTCTATCTACGGTGCACGTGCGAATAACGGGGTGGTGATCATCACGACTAAAAAAGGTGCTTTGGGCGCACCAAAAATCTCGGTAGACAGCTACTATGGTATCCAGACTCCAAGGAAAAACTCTTTCCCTAAAATGATGTCGCCACAGCAGTATGCTGATTATCTGTTTTTAGGATACAGAAATGCAGGTTTAACACCTTCTACCGGTACCAACTATGGCACGGGATCTACTCCTACATTACCAACGTACCTGCTTGCAGGATCTGCAACGGGACAAAACATCACTCCGGCAGATGCTGACCCTTCAAAATATAACTACAGCAGGGACCCTAACACTTTCTACCAGATCACCCGTGCCAATCAGCAGGGAACAAACTGGTTTGACGAAATCACTGAAAGTGCGCCAACACAAAGCTACCAGTTAAGTGCTACAGGTGGTGGTGAAAATGCGATCTACAGCTTCGGCGGTGGTTACCTGAAACAAAATGGTACCATCAAAAACACTGGCTTTACCCGTTACAACTTCAGGTCTAACACACAGTTTACTGCGCTGAACAACAAATTGCGTTTCGGTCAGAATGCACAGTACAGCTACTCTGAAGGTTTCGGATTCGGTGTAAACCCTAACGTTGCCGGTGAATATCAGGATGAGGGTAGTCCGGTATCATGGGCTTACCGTATTCCTACGATCATTCCGGTTTACGATATCATGGGTAACTTTGCAGGTAGCCGCGGAAGTGGTTTAGGAAATGCTGAAAACCCGGTTGCTGTATTACACCGCGCTAAAGATAACATCAACAGAAGTAACTTCTTCTTCGGGAACGTTTTCGGTGAGTATGACATTATTTCGGGATTAACAGCACGTACAAGCTTTGGTCTGCGTTATGAAAACTATAACGGACAAACTTTACGTTATCCAAACCTGGAGTTCCTTGAAGGTAACAACTCCAATAACCTGAATGAATACCAGGGATATACCACAGAGTGGACCTGGACTAATACGTTAAACTATAAAAAGACTTTTGACAAACACGTTATTAATCTACTTGCTGGTACAGAGGCTATCCGTTCACGCAACAGACAGCTGAATGGCGGAAGGAATGATTTCTTCTTACTGGGCAGCCCTGATTATTACTACCTGAATGCAGGTGCTTCAAACATCAGCAACGCCAGTACAGGAACAATCGGTTCTTTGTTCTCGCTGTTTGCTAAAGCCGATTACTCGTACAATGACCGTTACCTGTTTAGTGCAACGATCCGTCGTGACGGTTCTTCCAACTTTGGACCGGACAATAAGTATGGTTACTTCCCTGCTGTAAGTGGTGCATGGAGAATCTCTGAAGAGGACTTCATGAAAGACAACAAGCTATTCAGTGACTTGAAGTTCCGTGTAGGTTATGGACAAACCGGTAACCAGAGAATTCCTTCTTTCAACTACCTGAGCAGATTCCAGAGTGCCATCAACAGCGCTGGTTACCCATTGGGTGGTGGCAACAATGTGATTTCAGGTGTTTATCAGAATGCTTATGCCAACCCGGCTATCAAATGGGAATCACTGAGCTCCCTGAACGTAGGTTTAGACTTCACTGTTAAAGGTGGTGTATTTGACGGATCGATCGACTGGTACAACAAGAAAACATCAGATATGCTTTACCCGGTACCATTGCCATCTACAGCAGTAGGTATGGGAACTTCTCCTTTTGTGAATGCTGGTGATATGAGCAACAAAGGGGTTGAGGTAAACTTAGGTTACCATGTAAACCGTAACAATGACAATCCTTTCAAACTTGATCTAGGCGTTAACTTCTCAAGAAACGTGAATAAAGTGGTGAAACTGGCTGACGGTATCACTAAACAACCTTATGGTAACTTCAGAAGTTTAACCACTTCAATCCTTGAAGCAGGACAGCCTTTTGGTTCTTTCTATGGATATAAAGTTGCAGGTATCTACCAAAATGCTGGTGAAATTACTGGCAATCCATCATACACTGGTGCAAGGGTAGGTGGTTTCAGATATCAGGATATTGACGGTGATGGTGCCATCACGCCTAACGACAGAACGATCATTGGCAATCCAAACCCTGATTTCCTGTATTCACTAAGCGTAAACCTGGCATACAAAAACTGGGACGTGGCGATGTTCTTTAACGGTGTTCAGGGTAATGACATCTATGAAGCTACACGTTACTTCACAGATTTCCCAACATTTGACGGTGCAAGAAGCACAAGATTACTGGATGCATGGAGCCCTACAAATACCAGCAGCAACATTCCTTCACCTTATGTAGGTGTGTCTGACTTAGAGTATGCTTCTTCAAGCTACTATGTGCAGAACGGAAGTTTCTTCAGAATGAAAAACCTGCAGATCGGTTACACGATCCCGGTTAAAGTATTCGGAACAAAACAAGGTATCAGCAAAGTGAGGATTTATGCAAGTGCAACCAACATTTTTACAGTGACAAAATACACAGGCCTGGATCCTGAGATCAGTCAGGAATCAGATACATTCTCAGTACCCGGATTGGACAGGGGTATATACCCATCTCCACGTCAGTACTTGTTAGGTCTTAGTGTTGGATTTTAATTTTAAAAGATAAGAAGATGAAAAAGTATATATATATATCGCTCATAGCTATCCTTGGCACTGTGGTATCGTGTAAAAAGGATTTTATTCAGGGAAGCCCGCAGGGAGAGTTGAT
>Ga0157373_10002582_pt1 | contig 13751 bp, 10 predicted proteins | sample C65metaG_FD_113460 | JGI IMG/M metagenome (GOLD analysis project Ga0157373, IMG submission 113460) | Corn rhizosphere microbial communities from Kellogg Biological Station, Michigan, USA - C6-5 metaG | ecosystem: Host-associated > Plants > Roots > Rhizosphere > Soil | place: USA: Michigan... | reverse complement strand
CTTCTGCCACCGCCATAACCGCCACCGCTTCTGCCACCGCCGTAGCCGCCACCGCCACCACTTTTCTTGTAGCCGCTGCCTTCTGGACGTGGTTGAGATTCGTTAACGATCAATTTGCGTCCCTGCACTTCGCTTTCGTTTAATGTAGCGATTGCAGTTTTTGCAGCGTCTTCGTCTGGCATTTCAACAAAGCCAAAACCTTTGCTGCGGCCTGTGTTTTTTTCTTTAAGAATTTTTGCACTTGAAACAGTACCATACTGACTGAATAAGTTGTTTAAATCATCATCGGTCATTGACCAACTGAGATTACCTACATAGATGTTCATTGTAAAAACTTTTTTTTAAATAAATAATAACTATTAATGAATCAGTAGCTACAATGAACTGAGGAAACCTGGAAAAGAAACTTCAGCCAAAAGAAAACCAAACTAACCATTAACAAACAATAAAGATAGAATTTTATTTCAAATAACATTATTTTTTAAAAAATTTTTTTCGGCAATTTTTTATTTCCAAATGAAGAAAAAAATAATTTGAAAATTTCGCGAACCAAAAGAATTTTTCTGGCCGCAAGGCGTTTAATTTTCAACACATCACAGAATCGCTGTTGCTTTTATTTTTATATTTGATCAAATAATTGTTTTGAAAAAATTTTTTCTAAGCTGCTTACTTTATTCTCTCTCGCTTTTTTCTTTTTCACAGGGCAAGTATTTTCAACAGCAGGTAAATTATACCATTGATGTTACTTTGAATGATGTTGAAAACACTTTAGACGGGTTTGAAATTATATCCTATACCAACAATTCGCCTGATACACTTCATTTTATCTGGTTTCATCTTTGGCCCAATGCATATAAAAATGACCGCACCGCTTTCAGCGAACAAATGTTGCAACTGGGAAAAACTGATTTTTATTTCAGCGATGAAAAAATGCGTGGTTATATCAACCGGCTGGATTTTAAAGTGAATGGAATCACTGCGAATCTTGAAGATCATCCGCAATATATTGATGTAGCAAAGTTAATTTTACCTGCTCCGCTTCCTCCCGGTGAAACGATAAAAATCTCCACTCCTTTTCATGAAAAAATTCCTTTTAATTTTTCACGTGGCGGACATGTAGATCACACTTATCAAATTACTCAATGGTATCCGAAGCCGGCAGTTTATGATAACAGAGGCTGGCACCCGATGCCTTATCTGGACCAGGGAGAATTTTACAGCGAATTTGGAAATTATCATGTTAAAATAACCGTTCCTGAAAACTATGTAATTGCCGCTACTGGCGAACTGCAGAATAAAGATGAGCTTGAATGGCTAAAGGAGAAAGCAAGTGAAAGGGCGCCAGTTTTAAGTAAAAAGATATCGGTAAAAAGTAACAAGCAACGAGCAATAAGCAATGAGCCGCCTGCAGTGAAAGGACAAAAAACACTCGATTTTATTCAGAACAATGTGCATGATTTTGCATGGTTTGCTGACAAGAACTTTTTAGTCCGATACGACACATTGCAATTAGTTTCCGGAAGAATTATTGATGCCTATTCTTTCTTCACTGCTGAAGGTTTACCGGTTTGGAAAAATAGTATTCAGTTTATCAAAGATGCCATCAGAACAAGAAGCGCATGGCTTGGTGAATATCCTTACAATATTGTAACTGCTGTCGAAGCAAAAATGGGTTTCAGTGGAGGAATGGAATATCCTACAATTACCAGTATTTCTCCAACAGAAGATGAAAAAGATCTGGACATGACTATTGAGCACGAAGTAGGCCACAACTGGCTTTACGGAATTTTAGCAAGCAATGAAAGAGTACATCCATGGATGGATGAAGGAATGAATACTTATTATGATAACCGATATGAAAGATTAAAATATTCTTCAAAAAATACTGATGAAAAATCACCGGACTTTTTAAGTAAAAAATTGCCTGAAGATTACGACAATCTGATTTATAGAATGCAACTTAATCTGAAAAAAGATCAGCCAATCGAAACGTCATCAGAGCAGTTTTCAGAAACCAATTATGAAGTGATTGTTTATTACAAAACCGGTTTGTGGATGAAAAAACTGGAAGACTTCCTGGGAAAAAATTTGTTCGATAGTTGCATGCACGAATATTACAATCGCTGGAAATTTAAACATCCTTATCCTGAAGATTTTAAAAAAGTAATGGAAGATGTCAGTAAAAAAAATGTCGATTCTATCTTTGCTTTACTATCAAAAAAAGGAAGTATTGAGCCGCCACAAAAAAAGGATTTCAAAGTTGGATTTTTATTCAATTTAAACAACACCGACAAATACAATTATCTTTTTTTATCTCCTGCTTTTGGTTATAATTATTATGATAAAATAATGCTTGGCGCGCTGATCCATAATTACACTTTGCCGGAACCAAAATTTCATTTTTTTGTTGCTCCACTGTATTCACCAACAAGTAAAAGCATGAATGGAATTGGCAGGCTGGGCTTGAATTTTAATAGTTATGGCGCTGTCAGAAAAACAGAAATTTCTTTAAGCGCTGAAAAGTTTTCCATGGATGAATTTACAGATTCAACCGGCACAAAAAACTACCTTGGATTTTCAAAAATCGTTCCTTCCATTAAAGTTGTTTTCAGAAATAAAAATGCAACCAGTTCTGTAAAGAAATGGCTGCAATGGAAAACATATTTTATAAGCGAAACTGCTTTGTCATTTTCGACAGATACAGGTCGTCATGAAGATATTATCAGCTATCCAAAGGTGAATCGGTATTTGAATCAACTGACTTTTGCGGTTGAAAATGACCGTGCTCTTTATCCTTATTCTTCCAATATTATTGCTGAGCAGGCGAAAGATTTTTTGCGGTTTGCTTTTGAAGGAAAATATTTTTTCAATTATGCAAATGGAGGCGGATTGAATGCAAGAATATTTGCAGGAAAATTTATTTATCTCGGTGATAAAACAATTTACAAACAGTTTGAAACCGAACGTTATCATTTAAACATGACCGGCGCAAATGGTTATGAAGACTATACTTACAGCAATTATTTCGTTGGAAGAAATGAATTTCAAAAGGCGCCTTCACAGCAAATTATGATAAGAGACGGAGGATTTAAAGTTCGATCAGATTTGTTATCAAATAAAATCGGGAAGACCGATGACTGGTTGGCCACATTGAATTTAAACACCGATTTTCCTAAAGCAATTAATCCTTTACAAGTACTTCCTTTTAATGTTCCTTTAAAACTTTTTTTAGATATCGGCACTTATGCAGAAGCGTGGAAAGGCAACGCTTCTACAGGAAAATTTCTTTATGACGCAGGCTTGCAAATTCCATTGTATAAGAACCTGGTGAACATTTATGTGCCGCTTCTTTACAGTAAAATTTATGCAGATTATTTTAAATCAACGATCGCTGAAAAGAGATTCTGGAAAAATATTTCTTTCAGCATCGACATTCAAAATTTTCGTCTGAAGCAAATTTTAAACCTGCCTGATCTTTAATTTTGTTTCCTTAAAATTTTTCTCTTGAAAATTTCATATCTGCCTCATTCCAGGATTGACAAAATAAAATGGGATCGTTGCATAGACAGTGCCGGCAACCGTTTGATCTATGCTTACTCATTTTATCTTGATGCAATGAGTGAAAATTGGGATGCTTTAATTCTCAATGATTATGAAATGGTGATGCCGCTGACATGGAAAAAAAAATACACGATTTACTATTTGTATCAGCCTTTTTACACGGCTTCACTTGGCATTTTTGGAAATGATATTTCTGCAGAAATGGTAAATGATTTTCTTAAAAACATTCCTTCAAAATTTAAGTATTGGGATTTTTATCTGAACCGAAATAATTTATTTTCATTACCTGATTTTCCAATGTATGAAAGAAGCAATTATATTCTTCCATTGAATGAAAATTATGAAACTTTAGTGAGCAGATATGCATCCAGTCATGTTAGAAATATTAAAAGAGCTGTGCAATATGGAAACGTTGTAAAAAAAGATATTCCGGTAAAAGAGGTAATCGCGCTGGCGAAAGAACAAGCAAAAGATTTCTCGGATATTGAAGAAGATAATTTTCTCGACCTGGCGAATTTGTATGAATTTTTAAAGAAAAGAAACCAGGCAATGACGTATGGAGTTTACTCTTCACAAAATCAACTCGTTGCTTCATCCGCCTATTTTTTTTCACATCAAAGAGCTTATTATATTTTAGTTGGAAATCATCCTAATGGAAAAACTTCAGGCGCTTCTCATTTGATGATCGATCATTTTATAAAAGAACATGCAGGAGAAAATCTTGTGCTTGATTTCGAAGGAAGCAACATCAGCAGTCTTGCTTTTTTTTATAAAAGTTTTGGTGCTCAGCTCGAAAAATATCCGGGAATCAAACTGAATAAACTTTCTGCGATTGCAAAATTATTCAAGCAATAAGATCTTTGCCAGTTGAAGATCGATGGGTGTTGTGATCTTAATATTTGCAGGTTCTCCTTCGATCAGATTTACTTTTAATCCAAAAGCTTCTACCACAGTTGCTTCGTCGGTAAACCGATCTTTATAATCAATTGCAAAAGCAGGCAATAAAATTTTGCTGTGAAAAGTTTGAGGAGTTTGAATCAGTTTCACTTTATTTCTATCCAAAACTTTACTTCCATTATTCATCAACAATCTTACACTGTCATTGCAATCAACAGCCGGAATCGCGGTACCCGATTGAAGTGCGCCTTCATAACACCTTTCAATTAAATCCTTTGTCAGCAAGCATCTTACACCATCATGAACAAAAATGATTGCTTCCTCATTAATTAATGAAAGACCGTTTCGCACAGAATGAAATCTTGTTCTTCCGCCGGCTGTGATCTTAAATTTTGACGCATCAAAATATCCATCAATAATTTCCTGTCCTTTTCCTATATGCTCTTCAGGCAAAACCAAAATGATTTCAATGTCGTCATAAGCATCCAAAAATCTCTTGATCGTATAATATAAAACCGGTTTATTTTTTAAAAGTAAAAACTGTTTGGGAATTTCGTGATTCATTCTTGTGCCGCTTCCGGCAGCTACAATCAATGCAATTTTCTTCATACCTCAATCCTTTATAAAATATTTTTTTTAGAGAAAAGTTTAAAAAAAAACTTTTGGAATTAAACATTTCCTCCACCAATAATTTTTTGCAATTCATCATGAATTTTTCCATTCGTTGCAATAATCCCGGGTTGAAAAGGCGAGTAAGTTTCGCCTTTCAAATTCGTTACTTTTCCTCCGGCTTCTTCAACAATTAAAAACCCAGCGGCGCTGTCCCACGCATGCAATTCGTGCTCATAAAAGCCATCAAATCTTCCTGCTGCAACCCAACAAAGATCAATAGCTGCGCTTCCCAATCTTCTTACCGGAATTCCTTTTTTGATCAGTTTTGAAAACACTTCCAACGGGCCGTTTTCCTGATCTAAATAATTGTAAGGAAAGCCTGTAACAAGACAACTTGTAATCACTTCTGTTTTTTTGCTAACTGAAATTTTTTCACCATTTAGCGTAGCGCCTTTATCTTTTTCTGCGAAATAAAATTCATCCATGTTCGGGTTGAAAACCGCGCCCATAAACATTTTGCCTTTATATTCCAGTCCAATGCTTACACAACAAATCGGAATTCCATTTGCAAAATTTACGGTTCCGTCAATCGGATCGATGATCCATTTATAATCACTTTGAGAAATTTTTTCATCACTTTCTTCACTTACAATTCCATGATCCGGAAATGCACTTTTGATGACAGAACGAATCGCTTTATCCGATGCATGATCCGCTTCTGTTACCAGGTTATTAATTCCTTCTTTATGGCTGATGGAAAACTTGCCATGAAAATATTTTTTCAATTCGTTGGCACCGGCTTTTGTTGCCTCAATTAATGTTTCTTTATACATTCTGCAAAGATTAATTATTTTATCGAATTGCTAAATTCATAAATCGCTTCAGTGGTAGAATCACTAAATTGCCATCTTTAAAAATCTTTAAACCAGGCCATTGCTTCTTTCCGTAATCATAGTGAATTATAATGTTAGATATTTTTTAGAGCAATGCCTTTGCTCTGTGATCAAATCAATGAAAAATATTGATGGAGAAATTCTGGTAGTTGATAATGCTTCCACAGACGGAAGTTTCGATTTTTTCAAAAACAGGTTTGAAAAAGTAGATTTTATCTGGAATAGGACGAATGTTGGTTTTGCAAAAGCAAACAACCAGGCATTGAAAATCGCGAAAGGTGAAAACATTTTATTCCTCAATCCAGACACTATCGTTCCGGAAGATTGTTTTGAAAAATGCATTGACTTTATAAATAAAAAAAATTGTGCTTTAGGAGTTAAAATGATTGATGGCGCGGGAATTTTTTTGAAAGAAAGCAAAAGAGCTTTTCCATCGCCAACCACTTCTTTGTTCAAGCTTTCAGGATTCTCAAAATTATTTCCGCAATCAAAAACTTTTTCAAAATATCATTTGGGTTATCTGGATGAAAATGAAAATCACGAAGTGGATATTCTTGCCGGCGCTTTTATGATGATTCCGAAAAAAATTCTTGATATCACCGGGGGTTTTGATGAACAATTTTTTATGTATGGCGAAGACATTGATTTGAGTTTCAGAATTCAAAAAGCCGGTTTTAAAAATTATTATTTTGCCGGAAGCTGTATCATTCATTTCAAAGGGGAAAGCACAAAAAAAGGAAGTTTGAATTATGTAAAAATGTTTTACAAAGCGATGAGCATTTTTGTAAAAAAACATTATGGCAGCAGCAAAGCAGGAATGTTTCATCTTTCAATTCAATTGGCAATTCTTTCAAGAGCCGCACTTGCAGCCGCTTCACGGTTGTTAAAATTCAATATCGCGAAAACAAAAAAGCCCGATCGTGTTATTCTGATTTGCGGAACTGAAAATGAATTTGTCAATGCAAAAAAAATCTGGCAGCCGGAAGCAGCGAAGAACGATATTTTTAAAAAATCACAAACTGATGAAATAAACGCTGATGATTTAAAAAATAAAATCAAATCTTCTTCTGTTACTGACATTGTTTTTTGCGAAGGAAAACTTTCATTTAAAAAAATAATAGAAACGATGCAGTTCATTCCGCAAAACATCAACATTCAAATCTTCAGTGAAGGTTGTCACGCAATTATTGGAAGTAATGATAAAGACGTTGCCGGAAATTGCATCATTCCGGAATCATACGAATGAAATTTTTGAAGCAAAATAAAAAATCAATTTATTTCTTTGATTACTATCAAAAGTGATTTTTCTTTCCCTACTAACTTCATTAATTGTTAAGTTGACTTGATAAAAACTGATTTCCGCTAACAATTTCCGAAATTGCAGCCTAAATTTTTTCTGAATGGCATATAATAGTTACCGGCCATCGCAATCTTCTACGCCGGTTGTTTTAAACCTGATCATCATCAACGCCATTGTTTTTGTAGCGCAAATGCTTCTTGATAAAACTGGTCTTGATGTTACAGGAGGTACGAGTTTTGGCTGGCTTACCAGCAGAATTGGTCTTTGGTCAATCGATACTGGGCTCTTCAAACCTTATCAATTAGTGACTTACATGTTTGCCCATGGAGGGTTTTTACATATTCTTTTTAATATGTATGCTCTTTGGCTATTTGGGTCTGCTTTGGAAAGATTATGGGGTGCACAAAAATTTTTGATCTTTTATATGATTTGTGGATTGGCTTCCGGGCTTACTGAAATGTTCCTTGTTCCGATTGGATTTGCAGTCGGTGCTTCCGGCGCTATCATGGGTCTTATGGGAGCTTTTGCTTATACATTTCCTAATATTCAGTTTTATATTTTGCCGATTCCTTTTCCAATAAAAGCAAAATATCTGGCAATTATTTATGCAGCCATTGATTTGTTTGGACAGTTTTCAGGCTTTGGTGGAAATGTCGCTCATTTTGCACATTTAGGAGGTTTGGCAATGGGTTTGATACTTTGTATTATCTGGAAGAAAACAGGCAGGCGCAATTATTAAATTCACATTTTCCTGCTTTTCATTTCAGGGCAATTCGGTAATTTTACAATAGATTTTATAAGTACAGAAAATGGGTGAATCAGAAAGATATATGGACCGCAGGTTGAAAAAAATTACCCTTGGAGACGATAACAACGCCCTCATGGCCCTTGTTGCGATCAATGCGCTGATCTTTATTTCGTTCGGTCTTATTCAGATCATTTATTATCTCACTCAATCTACCAGCACAGCCTTTCATTATGAAATTTTAAGGTGGTTCATTCTTCCTGCGAAATTAACTTCTCTTGCTACTTTACCGTGGACCGTTTTTACTTACATGTTTGTGCATATCGGTGTCATTTATACAGTAATTACACTGGTTTGGCTTTGGGTATTTGGATCGATTTTGCAGGATCTTTCAGGTAATTCAAAAATAATTCCTGTTTATATTTATGGAGGACTTGCAGGCGCCGTTGTATTTATCGCAACCAGTTATGCATTTCCGGATTTGAGAAATCAAATTGAATATTCTTTTATGTTAGGAGGAAATGCCGGAGTGATGGCAATTGCTGTGGCTACAACAACGCTTTCTCCTGATTACCGACTGTTCAGAATGCTGAACGGAGGAATTCCTTTGTGGATTCTCACCATTCTTTATGTAGTGATTGATTTTGCAGGAAGTGGCGGCTTGTCGCATCATCTTGCTCATCTTGGCGGCGGCCTTATCGGTTTTTTATTTATTGTAAGTTTAAGAAAAGGATACGACTGGAGCGCATGGATGAACCGGGTTTACAATTGGTTTATTAATTTGTTTAATCCTGATAAACCAATTGAGCAAAATGAGAAAATCAAAGAGAAAGTTTTTTATAATACCGGCGGACAAAAGCCTTTCATTAAAAGGCCTGTAATTACACAGCAGCGCATTGATGAGATTTTGGATAAGATCAATCAAAAAGGATTTAATCATTTATCTGAAGAAGAAAAAAATATTCTGAAAAAAGCGCGCGAAACTGATTTTTAATTCTTTTTTTTACATACACCTATTTACCAATTAAAAGGATTGCCTTCAATGGAAAAGCCCTTTCTGCGCTGGTTTACCAAAAAAATATTTATTGTTTCAAATATTGTTATTGGTGTCCTTTTTCTGGCCGGAGCTAATGTAAAATATTTCAATCCGGAACAATGGTGGTTTCTGAGCTTGTTTACTTTGCTGCTGCCTTATTTATTGTTGATCTTAGTTTTATTTGCCATTTTTTGGTTAGTGATGAGATCCGGTTGGATCATCCTTTCTCTTGTTGTCATTGCGGTTTCATGGCATGCAGTAAAAAATATTTTTCCTGTTCATTTTTCAAACGGATTTTCATTACAAAAACAGGCCGGCGATATTCGCGTGATGAGCTGGAATGTAGAGCTGTTCAATATTCTGCATTATAAAGATCATCCACAAAACAAACAGACCATCATTGATCTGATCAACAAATACGATCCTGATATTGCGTGCTTCCAGGAAATGGTTGCCGGCGAAAATAAAAAAGCGATTAATTATTTTCCTGCTATTCAAAAGGCCTTAAAATTTACAGACTATTTATATTCTTACCAGGTAAAAGATGATTTTGACAAATACCATCACTTTGGAATTATTGTTTTTTCAAAATTTCCGATTGTCCGCAAACAAACACTGGTAAACAATCCCAACAATTACAATTCTACTTTTCAGTTCATAGATATTTTAGTCGGAAAAGATACGATCCGCGTTTTTAATGTTCATCTGCAATCATTAAAATTTTCAAAAGTGAATCTAAACTATCTCGACAGCGGAAAAGTTCCTTCGCAGGGAAACATTTCCGAATCAAAAAACATTATTGCAAAAATAAAAATGGGCGTTTTAAAAAGAGCATCGCAGGCTAATTTTATCAAAGATGAATTGGATCACAGCCCTTATCCCGTCATTGTTTGCGGCGATTTTAATGATGTTCCTGTTTCGTATGCTTATGAAACGATTGGCAAAGGATTGCAAAATGCTTTTGTAGAAAAAGGTTCAGGGATTTCACGAACATTTAGTTCCATTTCTCCCACACTTCGCATTGATAATATTTTTGCCGACGAACAATTTAAAATCGTTCAGTTTACCCGAATTAAAAAATTATTGAGTGATCATTTTCCTATTGTTGCTGATTTGAAATTTGAATCTTCCAATCCTTAAATTTTTTTATAAAATCAGATTGCAAAAGGTGGAATATCTTTACCGCTTTACCTTTGCAAAGATTGAAGATTAAAATTGAATGTATGCCGCTTAAAGTTTATAATTCGCTATCCAAACAAAAAGAAGAATTTATTCCAATTAATCCTCCAAACGTTGGAATGTATGTGTGCGGCCCGACTGTAAGCGGAGAAAGTCATCTCGGCCATGCAAGGCCATATATCACTTTTGATGTTGTTTACAGATACCTTTTATATCTTGGTTACAAAGTTCGTTATGTTCGCAACATCACTGATGCCGGGCATTTTGAAGAAGAAGGGCGCGAGGCAGAAGATAAAATTTCTAAAAAAGCTTTACTGGAAAAAGTAGAGCCAATGGAGTTGGTTCATAAATACACCAATCTTTTTCATTGGGCATTCAGACAATTTAATACACTCGACCCGAACATTGAACCAACTGCAACGGGGCACATTGTTGAGCAGATTGGAATGATTGAAAAATTAATTGAAGCCGGATATGCTTATGTCGTAAATGGCTCCGTTTATTTTGATGTAAAAAAATTCGCAGCCAATTATGATTATGGAAAATTAAGCGGTCGTGTTGTAGAAGATCTTTTGGAAACAACTCGTGATCTGGAAGGCCAGGAAGAAAAAAGAAACAAAGCAGATTTTGCATTATGGAAATCTGCGCCACCAAAACATATCATGCGCTGGAAAAGCCCGTGGGGAGAAGGTTTTCCGGGATGGCATATTGAATGTTCTGCGATGGCAACCAAATATTTAGGACCTCGGTTTGATATTCATGGAGGCGGAATGGATCTAATGTTTCCGCATCATGAAAGTGAAATCGCACAAAGCACCATTTGCAATCATACTCCGCCGGCAAAATACTGGATGCATAATAACATGATCACAGTGAACGGGAAAAAAATGGGAAAAAGTTATAACAACCAGATCACGCTTACCCAAATGTTTTCAGGAGATCATCCGTTGCTTTCGCAGCCTTTTGCTCCGATGGTAATTCGTTTTTTTATTTTGCAAACACATTATCGAAGCACACTTGATTTCAGCAGTGAAGCATTGGTAGCAGCAGAAAAAGGAATGAAAAGATTGTTTGAAGCTTTTGAAGTTTTGAAAAAATTGCCACAAACAGAAGGACAGGAAGCAAAAGATAAAGAGCTGGAGGAACGCCTGAACAAACTGGTCGACGAATTTGAAGAATTTATCAATGATGACTTCAACACCGCAAAAGTTTTGGCGAATATGTTTGAAATAGTTCCGGTGATTAATTCAATGAAAGATGGTTTGATTCAAATGGATGCCATCTCATCTGCAACGCTTGAAAAACTGAAAGTGAAATTCGCTGTATTTCTTGAACAGATTTTAGGTTTGAAAGATCCTTCAGAAAATTCTTCTCTTGTAAATGGAATCATGGATCTACTGGTTGAAATTCGCAAAGAAGCCAAATCAAAAAAAGATTTTTTCACTTCTGATAAAATCAGGAAGCAACTTTCAGAACTAGGAATTGAAATGAAAGACGAAAAGGATGGAAAAATAAGCTGGAGCAAAATGTAAAGTTCAAGGTTGGAAGTTGAAGAAATAATCAATTTCAAGTGAAGCAGATAATCGAAAATTAATCCTACAGTAAAAGAACAAATAATGCGGATTCTTATTGAATTAGCAGCTGTTTGATGATTTGTGGTTATCTTAGCTGCGATAACTTTCAGGCTTAACATTTTTAAACCCGCTATGAAAAAACTTTTCTTCTTCTTTTTTCTTTTACTCATTTCTTTTCAAAAAATTATTGCACAACCAAAGTATGAATTTCGTGGTGTGTGGGTAGCTACAGTCGACAATATTGATTTTCCGTCATCAAGATTTTTGAGCAGTGACCAGCAAAAAGACGAGTTTATCAAATTGCTCGACATGCATAAAAGAAATGGAATGAATGCAGTTGTAGTACAGATCCGGCCTGCATCTGACGCCTTTTACCCATCAGAGTACGAGCCGTGGAGCGAGTTTCTTACCGGCAAACAGGGCACTCCTCCCTCGCCTTATTACGATCCATTAAAATTCATGATTACTGAAACCCACAAACGTGGAATGGAATTTCACGCATGGATGAATCCTTATCGGGCCGTGTTCCGTGTTGGCAAATCTTCTATTTCTCCAAATCATATCACAAGACTTCACCCTGAATGGTTCATTACTTATGGAAGCACGAAATATTTTGATCCGGGAAATAAAGACGCGCAAAACTTTGTAGTGAATGTAGTTCGTGATGTTGTAAAAAGATATGATGTAGATGCGATTCATTTTGATGATTATTTTTATCCTTATCATATTCAGGGAAAAGAATTTGATGACGCAGGTTCTTATAAAAAATATGGAAACGGAATGAGCCTGGCAGATTGGCGCAGAAGCAATGTAGACTCGATCATTTTTCATCTCAGCAAAGCAATCAAAGAAGAAAATAAATATTGCCAGTTTGGAATCAGCCCGTTTGGCGTTTGGAGAAATATTGATAAAGATCCGGAGGGAAGTGAAACAAAAGCCGGCGTTACCAATTATGATGATTTGTATGCTGATATTTTATTGTGGCTGAAAAACAAATGGATCGACTATGTAGTGCCACAATTGTATTGGGAAGTAAGCCAGAAAGTGGTGGGTTTTAAAGTGCTTGCAGATTGGTGGGCAAGGCATGCTTATGGAAGGCAATTATATATCGGACAAGGAATTTATCGTGCCCTGGAGCCACGATCTTATGCATGGAAAAATAAAAATGAATTACCTGATCAGATTCAGTTTCTTAGAAAATATTCTGAGATTCAGGGAAGCGTTTTTTTCAGCAGCAGCACTTTTAAAAGCAATCCAAACGGATGGAGCGATACTTTGAGAAATAATTATTACAAATACCCGGCAATTCCGCCGCCAATGCCGTGGATTGATTCTGCAAAACCTGTTGCGCCAATCTTGTCATTTGATAGTTCCAAATCCAGATTCTTTACTACTTCCATTGATTTATATTTAAGAGAAAACGTAAAGAACGATCTGATCAACAGGTTGGTTATCTATCAGTTTGATGATGAAAATGACATGGATCAGAATGACCCAAAAAATATCAAAGAAATAATTTTATCAGGAAATAATTTTTATCATTTTGTGTTCGATAATATTCCTGCAACTCAAAACAAAATTGTCATTGCTGCAACTACGCTTACAAAAACCAATAATGAAAGCGAACTCAGCGATTCCATTTTTCTGCAGCGAAAACAAAACGGCTGGGTGATTGTAAAACAATAGTTCGAAATCAAACTAATTTTGAAACAGCAGATGAAGAAATAATGCCATTTTTTATTTTTTAGTTAGCTACAGGTTTGTTGAAAAAATCAGAATTTGAGTAAACAATCTAATAATCACAATTCTTATTTTATTTTTGAAAAGAAAGGAATAGAATTTTTTCAATGAAAAGCAGCTCATCAAAAAAGCCGGTTATTAAAAAAGAAAGTCCACGTGCAATCGGAAAGCAATACAGCTTTTTTGAAGATGTATATGCCGTTGTTCGTCAAAT
>Ga0157373_10002581_pt1 | contig 13752 bp, 12 predicted proteins | sample C65metaG_FD_113460 | JGI IMG/M metagenome (GOLD analysis project Ga0157373, IMG submission 113460) | Corn rhizosphere microbial communities from Kellogg Biological Station, Michigan, USA - C6-5 metaG | ecosystem: Host-associated > Plants > Roots > Rhizosphere > Soil | place: USA: Michigan... | reverse complement strand
ATGCCACAATCGAATTTAAGTCGGCCTTTTGCTGCTCATTAAATTCATGCGTGCCCAGATCGGGATTGTTATTCAGCCAGATGGCTTTGGCGCCTAAGTTCTTTGCCAGCAGCACATCATTCATACGGTCGCCAATTACAAACGAATTGGCCATGTCGTAAATTGTAGTGTCGAAGTATTTTGTGAGCAGTGCAGTGCCCGGTTTACGGGTAGGAGCATTGTCCTTAGCAAAAGTACGATCGATCACCATGTCGCTAAACTCCACACCTTCATTTTTTAGCGTTTGCAGAATGAAATTATGCACTGGCCAAAAAGTATCTTCCGGGTATGACGCAGTCCCTAAACCATCCTGATTGCTTACCATTACCAATTCAAAATCCAGCTCTTTGGTAATTTTAGGCAGATATTGTAAAGCTTCGGGATAGAAAACCAGTTTGGCAAACGAGTCGATCTGCTCGTCTTCAGGCTCGGTGATCAAGGTGCCGTCGCGGTCGATAAAAAGTATACGTTTCAGTTTATTCACTATAATGATGAATTAAGCGTTTAATTTCAGATTTTCCAGTTGTTCAATCAATGTGGTATTCTCTTCGGGCGTGCCGACGGTGATACGCAAACATCCTTCGCAAAGTTCAACTTTTGATCGGTCGCGCACAATGATTCCTTTGCCAACCAAATGATTATAAATGCCTTTGGCATCGGTGGTTTTAACCAAGATAAAGTTCGCGTCGGACGGGTAAATATCCAACACAAAATCAAAATCTTTCAAAGCCAGCACCAGTCTGTCTCGTTCCGCCAGGGTTTGTTTGATCCAGTTATTTACCTGATCTACGTTCTGCAAAGCTTTTAAAACCAGTTGTTGAGTTGCTTCGTTGATGTTATACGGTGGTTTTACACGATTCATCACCTCGATGATTTCTTCGCTGGCGAAAGCCATGCCCAAACGTAAACCAGCCAATCCCCAGGCTTTGGATAGGGTTTGCAACACCACCAGGTTACCATACTCGGTAAGTTCTTGTATAAAAGTTTTTTGACGACTGTAATTAATATAGGCCTCATCCACCACCACAATGCCATTAAAATTGGCCAGCAGGGTTTCCACGTCTGTGCGGTTGATGGAATTACCGGTAGGATTGTTAGGCGAGCAAATAAAGATCATTTTGGTATGATCATCTATCGCCTCGGCAATGCCTTCCAGGTTAAGCTGATAATCGGCAGTGAGGTGTACCTTGCGTGCTTCCACATCGTTAATATTGGCCGATACCTGGTACATGCCATAAGTTGGCGGTACGATGATCACATTATCCACGCCTGGGTTACAAAAGCTGCGGAACAGGATATCGATAGCTTCATCGCTGCCGTTGCCCAAAAATATATTGCGGATAGGGACGCCTTTAATTTCCATCAGGCGTTTTTTAACATTGTATTGCAGTGGATCGGGATAGCGGTTGTATTGCTCATCCAGCGGCGATCCGAATGCATTTTCGTTGGCATCCAGATACACACTGGCCTCACCCTGGAATTCATCACGTGCAGATGAATAGGGGGTAAGGTTCTTGATATTTTCTCTTAATATATTATCTAAACTAAACATTTTCAATGTTTTAAAATGACGAGGTGAATCTCCATTCCTGGCTTACATTCAGTCTGAACAGGATGCTGTCACCTCTTTGGTTTTTGTAAGGAGCCGCGTAATGTCCACTATCGTCTGTATCCAATGCATCATCCAACAGATAATGACTTTTGGTCGTATTGCTTGAAGGGTCAAATTGCGCGGCAAACACCTTCATAGTGCTGTTCTTGTCTTTTGGAATTAACTGCCAGAAATAAATTTTACCATCTATCGCCTGTGGCGAAGAAAAATAATTGTCAAAGTGCTTAACTATCTTAGTCATTTTGACTGTTTTACCGTTGATGTTTAAGATGTAATCGCCCTGATTAAGCAAAAACTCACCCGGTCCATCGGGAACTCCTGCGTGCAATAACTGGTATAGATAAACATGATCGCTCACTTTTTGCATCTCTACACCCACGTCAATCGTATCTGTTTGGTTATCCCTCTTTACAATCGCATACAAACCATCCATTGGTCCGTTAGTATATTGACCTGTATCGATTACCATATAATCATCATTTAAGCGATATGGTGTTATCGCAATATGTTTTCTGATTGCTTTTTTTGTAGTATCAGGAGCGCTTTGGGTAACCACTTTTTGAGTCGTGTCAATATAAACAGGTTGTTTTACGGAGCGCATTGTGCAACCCATGATCAGCAAAAACAGCGCTATGTATGATATTGATCTCAATTTAATGTATTTATTTCTTTTCCATTCTCACGCTCACCGCGTTTTTATGGGCATGCAAGCCTTCCAACTCGGCTAAAATTTCTACGCTTGGCCCGATGTTTACAATACCATCGGGCGTGATATGCTGAAAAGTAATTTTTTTAACAAACGAGTCGACCGATACGCCCGAATAAGCACGTGCATAAGCACTGGTAGGTAAGGTATGGTTTGTGCCCGATGCGTAATCGCCCACAGCTTCAGGCGTTAAATTACCCAGGAATACCGAACCTGCATTAATAATGTTATCAGTTATCTGTTGCCAATTATCTGTTGCCAGTATTAAGTGTTCTGGCGCATACAGATTGCTGAATTGCATAGCTTGATCGAGGTCGTTCACTAATACACAATACGAGTTTTCTATCGCTTTACCAGCAATTTCTGTACGTGGCAATACCGGTAATTGTCTTTCCAACGCTTCAATAGCGCTATCAATAATTTCCTGCGAAGTTGCTACTAATATCGACTGGCTATCGGCGCCGTGTTCAGCTTGTGCCAATAAATCAGCAGCGATAAATTCGGGATTAGCCGTTTCATCTGCAATTACCAATACTTCCGAAGGGCCCGCGGGCATATCGATGGCGCAGGTAGTGGTGGATTGGATAATCGTTTTGGCTTTGGTCACAAACTGATTTCCCGGCCCGAATATCTTATCTACTGCCGGGATAGTTTTGGTACCGTAAGCCATTGCCGCTACTGCCTGCGCACCGCCGGCAAGATATATTCGTTCTACATTTAATAACTGGGCAACATAAGCAATAAAGGCATTCACTTTACCACTTTTTTGCGGCGGAGAGCAAACCACGATCTCTTTACAACCCGCTATTTGTGCAGGAATACCCAGCATCAGCAAAGTACTCGGCAATACCGCGCTGCCACCCGGGATATATAATCCTACTTTTTCAATAGCACGCGTTTCGCGCCAGCAGGTAACGCCGGGCATGGTTTCTATTTGAGCTTCAACTTTTAATTGTGCCGAATGGAATTTTTTGATGTTGGCGTAGGCGGTTTCTAAAGCCGCTTTTTGCTCTGGCTGCAACGTTTGGGCCAGTTCTGCCAGCCCATCTCTGTCCAGATAAAGCTTTTGCAGATTGACCTTATCAAACTTTTTGGCGTAATCCAGTAATGCGTTATCACCACGTTTACGCACGTTATCGATGATCTCCTCTACAACATGGCGTATCTCGTTGGCCGGGTCAACATTGCGTTGCACCAATGAACGGAGTTCGCTTTCTGTAAGATCGTTGTATTTGTAAATCTTCATTTTCGTTGTCAGTTGTGTGTTGTTGGTTATCGGTTAAAGCGTCATATAACTGACAACTCACAACTAATAACCAACAACTGACTTAAACAATTATCTTCTCAATCGGCATTACTACAATGCCTTGCGCGCCGGCTTGTTTCAGCTTGCTGATCTTCTCCCAAAAATCGCGCTCAGGGATTACCGTGTGTACAGCCACCCAATCTTCTTCGGCCAATGGCACTACTGATGGGCTTTTTACACCAGGCAATAACTCAATAACCTGTGGTAAATTAGTTTTAGACACGTTTAGTACCACATATTTGGTTTCTTTAGCACGTAATACAGATTGGATGCGGGCAATCAACTCTTCGATCAGATCCTGGTTTTCGATATTTTTGTTACCGATCAGTATCGCTTCCGACGACATTACATCGGCAAAAGGTTTCAAACCGTTGGCCTTTAAAGTACCGCCGGTTGATACAATATCAAAAATAGCATCGCTTAAACCCAAACCTGGCGATATTTCAACCGAACCGGATATCGTGCGGATATCCGACTGAATATTATTCTCCTTCAAAAATTTGCCCAAAATAGCGGGGTAGGATGTAGCTATTGCTTTACCACCAAGGTCGGCCAAGGTTTTAACATCGCTGTTATTGGGGATGGCTATTTTTAGGGTGCATTTACCAAAACCAAGGCGCTGTAAATAGTTTACATCAACTTCGGTTTCCTGTATCATGTTTTCGCCAACGATGCCCAGGTCGGCAATACCATCCTGTACATATTCGGGAATATCATCATCACGCAGAAACAATATTTCCAGCGGGAAATTCGATACCGGCGATATCAGCGAGCTTTTATAGTTATCAAAGCTTAAGCCGCAATTTTTTAGTAATTCAACAGATTTTTCGTTTAAACGGCCCGATTTCTGGATCGCTATTTTAAGTGTTTTCACAAAGTTTGTATTAAGGAGTTTGTTAAATTAAACGGTTCTGATCTTTCAAAAATTAACATACGGGTATGCTATCGTTACTTGGTACGATGATGCAGATGGAGTTGATGTATGTTAAAGCCGTTCATTAATTCAACCTTATCGAGGTAAGTTGCGGCAAATATAGGCAGATATTTAGAAAAACAAAATCAATAAGGGGTTAATCTGCGTTTAAATAGGCTAATTGCTGACTTACAAATCCAATTATTTCGTCTTTTGTTAATGTAACTTCCTCATAAGGACTTGAGGTTATTACATCCAGAGTAACGTCTTTAAAAGTCACTATATAATGCTTTCTGTCTTTATAAAGGCTGTCACTGTGACGGTGATGTACGCGATTACTGTTTTTTAGCTCTTCAATCCACGGCGAATTTTCAACCTCAAAAAGGCTATACCACTTTAAGCCAAATTTGGCCATAGGGTGCGCTCCTAAAGCCTCATCATTAGGATAACCGTATTTATAGATGCTAAAATTAAATTTTAGGGCGTCAACAACACCATTGTTTTCCTCCACCAACAAATACAAGATCTGCTGCGACGAGATAATAAAATTCTCATACATAAAACGGTACTCTTTCTGGAGCTGAATTTCTTTAACAGCAGGTGTTGCAGAGAAAATTCCCATAAAACGATGACATGACACTGATTACAACTGATCCCTCACCTCCAGCAAAAAACTTTTCAAGTTTTCCAGGGCGTTAATCACACTTTGGTTATCCTTGCTTTCGTTTAAGTTTTGCTTCAGGTGATCTTTGGCTCCTTGCAGGGTGTAGCCTTTATCGTTGATGAGGTGGAAGATGATCTTCAGATTCTCGATATCTTCCGGTGTAAAGTAGCGGTTGCCTTTTTTGTTCTTCTTAGGCTGCAGAATATCAAATTCCTTCTCGTAAAAACGCAGTAATGACTGGTTAACGTCAAACATGGCCGATACCTCGCCCATGGTATAGTACATCTTGCTTATGTCGCGTTCTTTGTAAGGCATACGCAAAGATATATCTGATTTCGGATTTTCGATGTCGGATTTGAGAATATTTACTTTAAAGTGTGACATTGGCTTTGTGATCAAACAAAACAATATTTCAAAATGAAGTATTTGAAACTATCTTTGCACTTCAATACGAATATTCCCATGACCGCATCCCAGATACGCCAGGCTTTTTTGGATTTCTTCGCTTCAAAAGGACATACCATAGTGCCGTCGGCACCTATCGTTGTTAAAAACGACCCTAATTTGATGTTTACCAACGCTGGCATGAACCAGTTTAAGGAAATATTTTTAGGAGAAGTACCGGCAAAATATCCTCGTGTGGTTGATACACAACGTTGTTTACGGGTTTCTGGTAAACACGACGACCTGGAGGAAGTAGGTTTGGATACCTATCACCACACCATGTTCGAGATGCTGGGCAACTGGAGCTTTGGTGATTACTTTAAAAAGGAAGCTATTGCCTGGAGCTGGGAACTATTGACTAAGGTCTACAATATCGAAAAAGATCGCCTTTATGTGACCGTATTTGAAGGCGATGAAAAAGAAGGATTGCCAAAAGACCAGGAAGCGATAGATTTATGGCTTAAGTTTGTTGAAGAAGATCATATCGTATTAGGTAACAAAAAAGATAATTTTTGGGAAATGGGCGAAAATGGTCCTTGCGGGCCATGCTCCGAAATTCATTATGATGGACGTCCTGATGATGAACGGGAAAAAATTAGCGGTCAGCAATTAGTGAATAAGGATGATCCACAAGTCATAGAAATATGGAATAACGTTTTCATGCAGTTTAACCGTGTTTGGGGTGGCGCGGACGGCGGTAATAACGATTATAACGCTTTTGTTGAAAAACAAAAAGAACTCATCGGCGCTGATTTTGATGTAAAAAAATGGAAGTCGGAGAACCTGTTTCTGTATACAACTCTTGTCGATTTACCGAATAAACATATCGACACAGGCATGGGTCTCGAGCGTTTGGTGCGAGTGCTGCAAGGCAAAACATCCAACTACGATACCGATATTTTTATGCCGTTGATTGATTTTATTAGTGAGAAAAGCGGTATTGCTTACGGCAAGGATATCAAAACCGACATAGCTATGCGAGTAATGGCCGATCATATCCGTGCCATCAGTTTCGCCATTGCCGATGGTCAGTTACCATCAAATAACAAAGCGGGGTATGTTATCCGCCGCATTTTACGCCGTGCAGTACGTTATGCTTATCAATACCTCAACTTTAAAGAACCTTTCTTTAACCAATTAGTGCCTTTATTGGCAGATCAGTTTAAGGGTGTGTTTGATGAGTTATACAATCAAAAGGACTTTGTACAGAAGGTTATTTTGGAAGAGGAGACCTCTTTCCTGAGAACATTGTACAGTGGTATTTCAAGATTTGAAAAATATCTGGAAGAAATTTGGGCAAAAAGTGGTCGAGTAGGAATTGGAGATAAACCAGAGGGAACTTTTGTTGACTCGTTTAAGGCTATCATAGATGGGGATTTTGCATTCGAGCTATCAGATACTTACGGTTTCCCTTTAGATCTGACTGAGTTAATGGCACGTGAAAAAGGCTTTGCTGTTGACGTTGAAGGCTACGAAGCTGCCCTCCAACAACAGAAAAACCGCTCACGTTTAGCAACCGCCGTTAATGCCGGCGATTGGGTTAACTTGCGCAATGGCGATACCCGTTTTGTGGGTTATGATCAGCTATTTGTTGATGGCGCCGAGATCCTTAAATACCGTAAAGTAACCGCGCAAGGTAAAGAACAATACCAGATTGTATTGAGCGAAACACCTTTCTATGCCGAAGGCGGCGGCCAGGTAGGCGATACCGGTATGCTAACCAGCGAATGGTATGACGAGCAAACGGGTCCGCTGGTTTTCCAGGTAGTGGATACCAAACGTGAGAACGGCCTTATCATTCATATTTGTGAACTGCAACCTACATGGACTGCTGATGGCCCTAAGCCAACCGTTCTGCCCAATCCGTTCCCGCGTCGTTACATGGCTTATGTGGATCAGGGCAAACGTATGTTTACCAATGTGCACCACTCGGCAACCCATTTGCTGAATGCGGCTTTGAGGCAAATATTAGGTGATCATATCGGTCAAAAAGGTTCGCTGGTAACGCATGAATACTTACGTTTCGACTTTTCGCACCCAAGCAAAATCAGCGCTGATGATCTGGAAGCGATCGAGCGTACTGTAAATTATAAAATCCGTGAGTGCATTCCGCTGAAAGAAGAGCGTAATGTGTGGTACCGTGATGCCATTGAGCGTGGCGTTACTGCTGCTTTCGGCGAAAAATATGGCGATCAGGTACGCGTGATTACTTTCGACCCCGAATTTAGCCAGGAGCTTTGCGGCGGTACCCACGTAAAAAATACCGGCGAGATAGGTTTCTTTAAAATATTATCCGAAAGCGGTGTGGCCGCAGGCGTTCGCCGTATCGAAGCCGTTGCCAGTATTTTTGCCGAGAATTATGTTTCAGATCAGTTCAAAGCGTTAAACAGCGTAAAAGAATTATTAAAGAATCCTAAAGATGTAGCCAAAACTATTACCGACCTGTTGGAAGAAAATAACAGGCTTAAAAAGGAGCAGGGTAAGGCGTTGATGCAAAAGGCATCAAACTTAAAGCAAACTGTGGCTGATAAAGCGCAAAGCATCAATGGTATTAACTTCATTGCCGAAAAGGTAGAGCTCCCTACTGCCGATGCCGTAAAAACATTAGCTTACAGCATTAAGGATATTGTAAGCGATATGTTTTTGGTGCTGGCTGCCGATATTGAAGGCAAACCGAGCCTGGCTGTAATGCTGAGCGAAAACCTGGTGAAAGACAAAGGCCTGGATGCCGGCAAAATAGTGCGTGAATTGGCTAAAGAGATACAAGGCGGTGGCGGCGGCCAGCCTTTCTTTGCTACAGCTGGTGGTAAAGATGTTAGCGGTTTGCAGAGAGCTTTGGATAAGGCGAAAGCATTCCTGCCTTAAAAAACTGTCATTTAGAACATAGTGAGAAATCCTCCGGAACAAGCGTATCGAGAGGATTTTTCTTCGCTGTACTTATTCGAAATGACAATCTGTTAAATCACCGATATTTGCGTTTATCAAGATTCTTATACTTAGCATTTTTCGCATCCCGTATCGATACCTGATGACCATGATAACCCGCAAGTTTTGAATATTGCAACCTGTCCTGGTTAAAATTTAAATAAGCCCGTGGTTTGTTTATTATCACTTTATATCCTGAATATAGGTCATATTTAGCATATTTAGATGGTTGGTTATTGGTGAATATCCACCGACCGCCATTAAGATATATAAACTGGCGGGTGGCTACACAATAGTAACTTTCAATGCCGGGCAGGTAGTAATAATCGGCCTCATTATAGCCCGCAGGCCCCCAGGCAGGTTGCGAACTGATATTTACGTGCTGATTTGCTTGTGCATAGCTTCTGCTCACGTTATCAAAATAAAGTATATAGCTTAATAATCCAATTAACAAATACTTGTTCATTTTTATTTTTTTAACATCCTATTCAACTTTAGTGCCGTTTTACCTTTAAAAATGCTTGTTGCGCTTAGTTGAAGCAATAATTTAAAAAAGAATTTTATGTAAGTTTGGCAGCGTTAATCTGTTTGATGGTTAACAGAAATTAAGAATGACAAATACAACCCTTATTAACACTGATAAATATGAGTTAGTTGTAGGATTAGAGGTGCACGCGCAATTATCTACACAAAGCAAAGCCTTCTCGTCCGATTCAGCAGCTTTTGGCTCAAAACCCAATACACATGTTAGTCCGGTTTCTTTAGGCCATCCAGGCACTTTGCCCCGTTTAAACAGCAAAGTGGTTGAGTATGCCATTAAAATGGGTTTAGCGGTTGATAGCCGTATTAACCTGCATAACCATTTTGCCCGCAAAAATTATTTTTATGCTGATTTGCCGAAAGGTTACCAGATCAGCCAGGACACTGAACCGATCTGTATTGGTGGCAAGGTAGAAGTAAAGCTGAAAAGCGGTGAGGTAAGGGATATCGCTATTCACCACATCCACATGGAAGAGGATGCCGGCAAAAGCATGCACGATCAGCACGATACCCGTTCACTGATCGACTTGAACCGTGCCGGTGTGCCTTTGCTGGAGATCGTATCCGAACCGGATATTCACAGTGCCGAAGAAGCTTATCAGTATTTAACCGAGATCCGTCGTGTACTGCGTTACCTCGATATTTGCGATGGTAATATGGAAGAGGGCAGTATGCGTTGCGATGCCAATATTTCTGTACGTTTAAAAGGCAGTACCAGGTTGGGTAACCGTTGCGAAGTAAAGAATCTGAACTCTTTCCGTAATGTACAACGCGCCATCGAACATGAGTTTCTGCGCCAGGTTGCAGTTATAGAAGCCGGCGGTACTATCGACCAAAACACCCTTAACTTTGATGCCGATACCGGCGAAACATCAGTACTGCGATCGAAGGAAATGGCTAATGATTATCGCTATTTTCCTGACCCCGACCTGCCGCCGGTAATCATCACTGAAGAGCAAGTGCAAGGCATCCGCAAAACCATGCCGGCTTTGCCAAAAGAGCTTTATCACAAATACACAATCGAGCTAGGTTTACCGGCTTATGATGCATCAGTGATCACTGCCGATAAAGAACTTGCTTTGTATTTTGAGGAACTGATCAGCCATACTTCAAATTATAAGGCTGCATCAAACTGGGTAATGGGCTCGGTAAAATCATACCTCAACGAAAATAACCTGCAGATTGCGGGATTCACCTTAACGCCAGCTAAACTGGCCGGTATTATTCAATTGGTTGAAAATGGCAAGGTAAGTAACTCTGTGGCAGCACAAAAGGTGTTTCCTGAATTGGTTAAACAGCCGGCTAAAACCGCTTTACAGATAGCCGAAGAACAAAATCTGAGTATCGAAGAAAATTCATCGGATGTTGCTTCGTTTATCAAACAAGCTTTGGATAAACATCCTGATAAGGTTATCGAGTACCATAAAGGTAAAAAAGGTGTTTTGGGTTTATTTATGGGCGAGATCATGAAGATATCCAAAGGAAAGATCGATCCTAAAAAAACCAATCAATTATTAATTGAAGTATTAGAATCATCAAAATGAGAATAAAACCATTGGGCCGCATTGTTGTATTTTTTTGCGCCGCAGCTTTAATTATCTCCTGTAAAGATAACGACGCTTTCATATTAAAAGGACAGGTGGATAATCCCGGCAAAATAAAGACAGCCTATTTGCTGGAGCCCGATACAGCTTTAAGCTACTCGATGCGGACTGTCGACTCGGCAGCTTTAAGTGATGGCCGTTTCTCTTTTAAACGTCAGGCTTTCTTTCCATCCTTCTATAAACTGATTGTTGGCGGACGCACTTATGATATCATCGCGAAAAATGGTGATGATATCTCGCTTAAAATAAATGGTAAGGATACTACTTACACATATGAAATATCCGGATCCGACGATTCAAAAACCATGTATAAGCTCAATAAAATGAGCGCTTATTTTTCATCGGTAACCACGCGGTTAAGCGACGAATATGGTGCCAAATCCAAAAAGATAAAGAACAAGCTCGATTCGGCAGCATTATATAAAGAGTATTATCCAAAGTTTATTAAAAACATGGATAACTATGGCGCTTGGGCCGTCGCGTTTATCGATTCGAACAAAAATTCACTGGCTGGTTTCTACGCCGCAAAAACACTCGATAGATATAAATTTGAACAGCAGTTGGTTGCTTATGCGGATGCGATTAAGGATAAATTTCCCGGTAATAGGGATGTAAGCAAGTTTATAAAATCAATGGAAGAGGTTAAACCGGTATCGGTTGGTCATGCCGCTCCCGATTTCTCGTTGCTGGATATTGATGGCAAACCTGTAAAACTATCCGATTATAAAGGCAAATACGTAATGCTCGATTTCTGGGCATCATGGTGTGTGCCTTGCAGGCAGGAAAACCCTAACGTAGTTAAGCAATACGCTGATTTTAAAGATAAGGGCCTGAATATACTCGGTATATCGCTTGATGAGAATAAAAAAGATTGGGCCAAAGCTGTTGCTGCCGATAAAATAACCTGGCGCCAGGCCGGTGATCTGAAACGTTTTGATGGGCCAACCGAAAAACTTTTTAAGATTGAAGCCATCCCGTCAAACTTCATTATCGACCCTAAAGGAATCATCATAGCCAAGAACGTAACCGGCTCTGAGCTTGAAGTTTTTTTGAAGAAAACGTTTAATAAGCCTCAATAGAAAGTTAAGTTAATGTAAGCATTAACAATTTGTTAATGTATATTTAACCGTTTGCTTTAATTAAGCTTATACATTTACACAAAAAAATACACATGAGCAGTTCAAAACAAAAGATTCTGATTGTTGACGATGAGCCGGATATTTTGGAGTTGATAGAGTATAACTTAAAAAAAGAAGGTTATCACGTGTTTACTGCACGCAACGGTCAGGAAGCTGTTTCTGAGGCGAAAAAGGTACTTCCCGACTTGATTATCCTCGATATTATGATGCCGAAGATGGATGGTATTGAGGCCTGCCGCATTATGCGCACCATGCCCGAGTTTAAAAATACTTTCATGGTATTCTTAACCGCACGCAGCGAAGAATACTCTGAAATTGCAGGTTTTAACGTAGGCGCCGATGATTACATTGCGAAGCCAATCAAACCACGTGCGCTGGTAAGCCGTATTAACGCAATATTAAGGCGTAATTCGCCAACCGAAGAGGTTTCTGATAATAAACTGGAAATAGGCGACCTGGTTATCGATCGCGAAGCATACCTTGTATTTAAAGGTGGCGAAAAGGTTGTTTTAGCCAAAAAAGAATTCGAATTGCTGTACCTGCTGGCATCAAAGCCTGGCAAAGTATATACCCGCGAGATCATCCTGAAAAACATTTGGGAAGATTCGGTAGTAGTTACCAACCGTACCATCGATGTACATATCCGTAAACTGCGCGAAAAACTGGGTGAAAACTATGTATCTACAGTTAAAGGCGTAGGATATAAGTTTGAGCTGCACTAAGAGATTTCGAATTTCGGATGTTCAATTTCGGATTTGTTTTAATGAAGAATTATTGATCAAATAATAGGTCTTTCTGTTAAATACAGGAAGACTTTTTTGTTTATAGGTGGTTTGCTTGTCAATAAATTCGAAATCGAACATCCGAAATTCGAAATAATACGATATTTGCAGCGAAATGAAGATACCGAAGTTCCAGGACCTGATACTGTTTGAAAATGATGATGTTATTGTAGTTAACAAGCCACCGTTTGTTAGTTCGTTGGATGAGCGCGAAGGCGGCGAGATCAATATGCTGCGTTTGGCCAAAGCTTACAGCGATGATGCGCAGATATGCCATCGTTTGGATAAGGAGACCTCAGGCGCGCTTATTATCGCTAAAAATCCGGAAGCTTACCGTTTTGTATCTATCCAGTTTGAAAAACGCCAGGTGAAAAAAATATACCACGCCGTTATCGAAGGAACGCATGTTTTTGAAGATTTGCAGATCGATCTGCCTATCCTAAACTCAGGCAAAGGGAACGTGAGTATCAGCAGGCAGGAGGGGAAGAAGGCCGAAACGCATTTTCAATCCATCAAATACTTTAAACACTATACTTTGGTTGATTGCCGTCCGGTAACAGGCCGCATGCACCAAATCCGTATCCACCTGGCAACACAACGCGCATCCATAGCCGGGGATGAAATGTATAAAGGCAAACCGGTGTACCTGTCGTCAATAAAACGTGGTTATCGTATCGGAAAAGATCAGGAAGAGCTGCCCATCATGAAGCGTTTCGCACTACACGCTTATGAAGTAAGCTTTAAAACTAACGAGGATACACCGGTAACTATCCACGCGCCATACCCTAAAGATTTCGAAACTTTACTGAAACTGCTGGATAAGTTCGATAGTTAAATCAAACCAGTAGCAATTGATTAATTTCAACCTTTTCATGATGGCTGATCTTACTCAGATCGAGTACGATCTGCCCGTCACCATCCCGTTCAAAAACAGGTTTAAACTTGGCACCCCAAACAATCTCGTCGGGTTGATAGGATGTACGCGAATGTACCGTTTGCGAGAAGGTATCATCAAAAGCTTTCAGTAAAACGGTAAAATTAACCTCAGCTTTGATCATTTCTTCATAGCTAACACCTT
>Ga0157373_10002578_pt1 | contig 13771 bp, 8 predicted proteins | sample C65metaG_FD_113460 | JGI IMG/M metagenome (GOLD analysis project Ga0157373, IMG submission 113460) | Corn rhizosphere microbial communities from Kellogg Biological Station, Michigan, USA - C6-5 metaG | ecosystem: Host-associated > Plants > Roots > Rhizosphere > Soil | place: USA: Michigan... | reverse complement strand
TACTGATTCTCCAGCCCGGTCGCCATGTGATTGGGCACGATGTCCAGGATCAGGCCCATGTCGCGCTCGTGGAGCGCGTGCGCCAATGCCTCGACGTCAGCGCGGCTCCCCAGCTCCGGGTTGACGCGATTGGGATCGACCACGTCATAGCCGTGCGCGCTGCCGCGTCGCGCCGCGAAGATTGGCGAGAGATAGAGGTGTGAGATACCGAGCCGCGAAAAGTACTCGACGCGCGCGAGTGCGTCGCGGAGTGTGAAGCCGGCGTTCACTTGCAGGCGGTACGTCGCCGTGAGCCGCGCTCGGCGACGCGACTCGGCGTCGCGCACGGTCAGTCGCTCGGCGCGGTGCTGTCGGAACCGCGCCGTCGCCCGTCGCAGCGCATCGACGCGCGGGCGTCGTCGCTCATCATGATGACCTCGAGCGGATGCCGCATCTTCCGCATCCAGGTCGGGTGCCTCTCCGGTCCGACGCCCGGCAGGTTCACGGCGTCGAGCTCTCCAGCGAGGTCGTCGAGCGAGAAGCCGACGAGCTGCGCCGACGACCGGGACAGCAGCTCGTGTACCGCCCCCCGGAGGTCGGCCGGCGACGCGGGCGCGATCGGAAATGGCAGCACGTCGTCGTCGGCCAGTCGCTCGAGCAGCGCGATCCGGTCGCGCTCCCGTTCTTCGCGGGCGCGTTCCGCGTCGGCGCTCGCCAGGAGTCCGGTAGTGACGCGCGTATCAATGTCGCGGCCATCCCAGTAGCCGGTGAGCGGCCACATGTCGTGCGTGTTCGCCGTGGCCAGCGAAAGCGACGGATACGACAGCGGGCTCTTGAAGCGTCCGTCTCGCTCACGTTCGAAGATGAGCACCTTGGACGACAGCACGCCCCACTTCGCCAGCATCGGAGCAACTTCATCCGGCACGGTGCCGAGGTCCTCGCCAACCACGACGGCCAGATGGCGAGCGCTCTCGAGGGCGAGAATTCCCAGCAGATCATTCGCCGGATAGCGCACGTAGGCGCCGTCCGCGGCCGTTCCGCCGTCCGGGATCCAGAACAGACGAAAGAATCCAAGCACGTGATCGACACGCAGCGCGCCGGTATGACGCAGCGCGCTGCGCAGCGTATCGATGAAGTAGCGGTACCCGGTTCCCGCGAGGGCGCGCGGATCGATCGGCGGCAGTCCCCAGTTTTGCCCGGTTGCCGAGTAGGGGTCTGGTGGTGCTCCTATGGCCACGCCGCGGGCGAACAGGTCGGCAAAGCTCCACGTGTCGGCGCCCGCCGGTGACACGCCGATCGCCAGATCCTGATAAAGCCCGATACGCATGCCGGCGTCACTCGCGCGTTCGGCCGCGTCGGCGAGCTGGCGGTCGGCCTCGAACTGGACCCACCGATGAAAATCGAGCCGCGCCGCATGCTCGCGGGCAAACCGCTCGACGGCCGCACTGCGCGGCGAGCGAAGCTCGGCCGGCCATTGCCGCCAGTCGCTCGTCTCTTGCTGTTCCATGATCGCCATCCACAGCGCGAAGCGCTCGAGCGACTCGCCCTGCTCGGCGACGAATCGCTCGTAGGCGCGATCGCGCGCGTCGGCGGTGCCGCGCACCTGTTCCATGAACACGCGATGGAGCGCGTCGAGCGCGATGCCCTTCACCGCCATCACCTGCTCGTAACGCACGAGCGTCGATTCGCGCAGCGGCTCGAGGCTCGACAGGAATTCCGGCGAGCCGATTCGCTCACACAGCTCCGACGAGTAGCCCAATTCCGCCACATGAGCAACATCGACGTATATGGGATTGCGGAACAGCCGGGTGAGCGGACCGTACGGACTGATATCGATTCCCCGGTTCAGCAGCGCGTGCAACGGATTGACGCCGACGAAGTCGGCGCCGTTGTCGCCGGCCCACGCGGCGAGCTCGCCGAGGTCGGTGAAATCGCCGATGCCCCAGTTCGTCCCGCTCTGGATCGTGTACAGGTTCGCCGTGATCCCGAACGCGCGCGCGCCGCTGCCGAGGATGTCGGACGGCGTGACGCAACGCGGCGGGACGACAATTAGCGTTTGCTCATGAACCTGTTCGGTTCCGCCTTTGCCGATGGAAAGGCGCAGCCGGTGGTAACCCGGCGCCGGGGCGCGAGGCAGAGGCAGGTCATACGATCCGTAGTCGTCTCCTCCCCACTGCCCCGATCGCGTCTCAACGTCGCCGTTCTCCGACCGCAGCTCGAGTTGCCAACGTCCGCTCGGCGCGCCGTGCACGCGCAGCCTCCCGACCGAGGCGTCGTCCATTGGAACCACTCGCACACTGTCGATCGCCCGGCGACGCTCACGCTCGCGCAGCTCGGCGAGCGCGTCACGAGCCGCGGCGGTCGTCGAGGCATCCACGCCCATCGCCGCGAGCAGCGCGCGACGCGTCTCGTCGGAGGTGACTCGTGTCTCCGCTCCCGTCTGGTCGAGGTACTCGCTGGCGATGCCGAAGGCATCGGCCAGCTGCTCGAGCGGTCCGTCGTTCGGCTCGAGCACGAGCGGTCAGGCGCCGGCCGGCGCGAGGACCAGCGCGCCCAACGGGGGAAGCGTCACCTCGATCGATTGCGGATATCCGTGAAACGTCGACGGCTCCGTCGACACCGACCGCGTTTCATTCACGCCGCTGCCGCCCCATTCCGTCGAGTCGCTCGCCAGCAGAACGTCGTAGCGGCCCTCGCTCGGCACGCCGACGCGATAACGCTCGCGCGGGACGGGCGTGAGGTTGAGCAGCGCGACGGCATGCGCTGATCCGGCGCGCCGCACGTATGACACGACGGAGTTCTCCTTGTCGGCCACGTCGATCCACGCGAAGCCCTCCCAGCTCGGATCGTCGCGCCAGAGCGCCGGCGTATCGCGGTAGACCGCGGCGAGACGCTCTACGTAGCGTGAGAACGCCGCCCGCCCCGGATCGTCGCGCAAATGCCAGTCGAGGCTCGTGTCGTGATTCCATTCCGTCCACGAAGCCAGCTCCGTTCCCATGAACAGCAGCTTTTTTCCCGGCCGCGTGAACATGTAGGTCAGCAGCAGACGGAGGTTCGCCAACTGTTGCCATTCGTCGCCGGGCATCTTCGACAACAGCGAGCCTTTGAGGTGGACGACTTCGTCGTGCGACAGCGGCATGATGAACCGCTCGCTGTACTCATAGAGCATCGCGAAGGTGATCTGGTCCTGGTGAAAGCGACGATGCACCGGATCGCGCGAGAAATAGGCGAGCGTGTCGTGCATCCAGCCCATGTTCCACTTGAACGTGAAACCGAGGCCACCGTCGCTCACTGGTGTCGTCACGCCGGGCCACGCGGTGGACTCCTCGGCGATCGTCATGCATCCCGGCGCCTCGGCCTGCACCGTCTCGTTGAATTGCTTGAGAAACTCGATCGCTTCGAGGTTCTCACGGCCGCCATGCCGGTTGCGCAGCCACTGTCCGGACTGCCGGCTGTAGTCCAGGTACAGCATCGACGCGACCGCATCCACGCGCAAGCCGTCCACGTGAAACTCGTTGAGCCAGTACAGCGCGTTGGCGACGAGGAAGTTCCGCACCTCGGGCCGGCCGTAGTTGAAGATCAGGGTCCCCCAATCCGGATGCTCGCCGAGCCGCGGGTCTTCGTGCTCATAGAGCGCGGTCCCGTCGAAGCGGCGCAGCGCGAAGTCGTCCTTCGGAAAGTGAGCCGGCACCCAGTCGAGGATGACGCCGATCCCGCGTTGGTGCAGGCTGTCGATGAGAAAACGGAAATCATCGGGAGTCCCGTATCGCGACGTCGGCGCGTAGTAGCCGCTGACCTGATAGCCCCATGAGCCGTAGAACGGATGCTCCATGACCGGCATCAGCTCCACGTGCGTGAAGCTAAGCTTGCTCACGTGATCGGCGAGCTGCGGCGCGATCTCGCGGTACGAGAGCGGGCGGTTGCCGTGCTCCGGCACTCGCGCCCACGAGCCCAGGTGCACTTCGTAGATGCTCAGCGGTGACCGAACGTGATCCACATTTCGGCGGGTCTGCATCCATTCGTCGTCGTCCCACCGATACCTGTCTTCCGGCTGCACGATCGACGCCGCCGCCATTCCTTGCTCGAGCTTCACGGCGAAAGGATCGGTCTTGACGCGGAGCGCGCCTTCGCGCGTGAGCAGCTCGAACTTGTACAACGTTTCGGGTCCGATGTCCGGCACGAACAGCTCCCACACGCCGGAGCTCCCCATCATGCGCATCGGGAAGACGCGGCCGTCCCATCCGCAAAAGTCACCCATGACGCTCACGCGGCGCGCGTTCGGCGCCCACACCGCGAACGCCACGCCTCGCACCCCGTCCATTGTGCGCACGTGCGCGCCCAGCTTCTTCCAGAGTTGGCGGTGCGTGCCTTCGTTGAACAGATGCAGATCGACGTCGCCCAGCGTCGGCAAAAAGCGGTACGGGTCGGCGCGGTCCCACGTGGCGCCGTCCGCGTAGTGGAAACGGAAGCGATAGGACAACGGCAACGTCGCGCCGCTCACGAACGTCGAATAGAGGTCCGAAACCCCATTGGCCTCTCGCGTCATCGGCAACACTTCACCGTTCTCGAGCACGCATTCGACGCGTTCGGCGTTTGGAATCAACGCGCGAATCATGACGCCGCTCTCGCCGAGGAGCGACATCGGATGCGCGCCGAGGATCGCGTGCGGATTCGCGTGTTCGCCGGCCGTGATTCGGTCGATCTCGTTCTTCGGGAGGTCGGACGACGTCCGGGCCACGGTCGGTTCCCCTCCCCCCTCCTCGACGCTGGGTTCGATCGACACCTCCGTGTCCGCCGTTCGTTTCGCCGCCGTCTTCTTCCGCGGCAAACGCTTCTTCGCCGGAGACTCCGCCACGATAGCCGACTTTCGCTCGTCGGTCGCGCCGGGTTTCGGCGGATCGATCATCGCTTCGGCGCGGGTTGGCCGCGTCTCCTCGTTGCCGTTCTTCTTCGTCCGCTTCCGCTTCTCAGCCATTCGTGTCTCGCGACCCCCCCACTGTCCCGCGTTCGTCCGGACGGTCTTCGTCGGCCATTCGTCGGTTCTCGCCGTATCGCAACAGCCCGAGGCTGAACGGCTCCACTTCGACGCAGCCCGTATTGATCACCTGTAGGTCGCGATGCGCCGCGTCGACCATCTCCGCCCACATCGCGGGTGAGCCGTGGATCCTCGGCAGTTTAAAGCTGATGCCCTTGTCACCAGCGTTGAGAATCAGGAGCAGCGTCTCTCCCTTGATCGGTCGGCCGCGATCATCGGTCTCGTCCGTGGCCTCACCGTAGATCAGCATGCCGAGCGCGTGGTTGTCTCCCGTATGCCAGTCGCCATCCGTCATCTCCTCACCGTCCGGCCGAATCCATGACAGATCCTTCGGTCCGCCCTTGAGCGTAGGTTCGCCGCGAAAGAAGTGCCTGCGCCGCAGCACGGGATGAGAGTGCCGCAAGTTCAGGCATTTGCGCGTGAAGGCGAGGAGTTGCCGCTTACGGTCATCGAGATTCCAATCGATCCACGAGATCTCGTTGTCCTGCGCGTATGCGTTGTTGTTGCCATGCTGGGTGCGTGCAATTTCGTCGCCATGCGAAAGCATGGGCACGCCTTGCGAGAACGCCAGCGTCGCGATGAAATCGCGCATCATTTGAAAGCGTTGGTCGAGGATCGCTTCGTCCTGCGTCTCGCCCTCGACGCCCCAGTTCCGGCTGATGTTGTCGTTGTTACCGTCGCGATTCTCCTCGCCGTTCGCTTCGTTGTGCTTTTGCTCGTAACTCACCAGATCGTACAGCGTGTAGCCGTCGTGCGCCGTGATGAAATTCACGCTGGCGTACGACCCGCGGCCGCTCGGCTCGTAAATGTCGCTCGACCCGGCCAGTCGCGACGCGAGCTCCGGCACCTGCCCTGGGTCGCCGCGCCAGAACCGGCGAACAGTGTCGCGATACTTCCCGTTCCACTCAGCCCACCGAATCGGGAAGTTGCCGACCTGATATCCGCCCGGCCCTACGTCCCACGGTTCGGCGATCAACTTCACGTTGGCGAGCGTCGGATCCTGGTGAATGATGTCGAAAAACGCGGAGAGCCGGTCCACGTCGTGGAGCTCGCGGGCGAGCACGGGCGCCAGGTCGAAGCGGAACCCGTCCACGTGCATGTCCGTCACCCAGTACCGCAGCGAATCCATGATCAGCTGGATGGTCCGCGGGTGTTGCATGTTGAGGCTGTTGCCGGTCCCGGTGAAATCCGTGTAGAAGCGCGGATTCGCGTCCAGCCGGTAGTACGTCCGGTTGTCGATGCCGCGCAACGAAAGGGTCGGGCCGAGGTGATTCCCCTCTCCCGTATGGTTGTACACGACGTCGAGGATCACCTCGATGCCCGCCGAATGAAACGTCTTCACCATGCTCTTGAACTCGTACACCTGGTTGCCGAGTCCTTTCGCGGCATAGCGGACGTCCGGCGCAAAGAAGCCGATCGAGTTGTAACCCCAATAGTTCGACAACCCGCGCGCCGCGAGATGCCGGTCGACGACCGACTGGTGTACCGGCAGCAGCTCAACCGCCGTGATACCGAGGTCGAGCAGATACTGGAGCACGGGCTCGCTGCACAAACCGAGGTACGTGCCGCGCAATTGATCCGGGACGTCAGGGTGCAGGCGCGACATTCCCTTTACGTGGCACTCGTAGATGATCGTGCGATTCCACGGAACGCGCAGCGGCTGGTCGTCCTCCCAGGTGAACGCCGGATCGATCACGACGCATTTCGGCACGCCGCCCGCGCTGTTGTCGGGATCGAGTTCCAGATCTTCCTTCGGTCCGCCGATCTTGTAGGCGAACAGGGCGTTGCTCCACGAGATCGCGCCCGTGATCGCCTTCGCGTACGGATCGATCAGCAGCTTCGCGGGATTGAAGCGGTGTCCGTTGCTCGGATCGTACGGCCCGTCCACGCGATATCCGTAGTACTGTCCCGGGCGCACGTCGGGCAGGTAGCAGTGCCAGACTTGGTCGGTGCGCTCGCGAAGCAGGATCTTGTGCGCTTCGACGGCGTCTGCCTGATGATTGAACAGGCAGAGCTCGACAGAAGTGGCGCTCTCCGAGAACAGAGCGAAGTTCACCCCCTCGCCGTCCCACGTCGCTCCGAGGGGATAGGGTTGGCCTGGCCAAACGCGCATTGCGTCTTTCTTGAATTTGATTTTGGGTGGTGCGAGACCGTCGCAACAACGATGGAGTCTAGGGAGACCGACGGTAAATCGCCCAGACGCAGAGACCATGCGCGCGCGGCTGTGGCCGGAATTGGGACTGGCTGCTGCCGATCTGAGCAGTTGTAGCCGTATCTTTATCGCCGACATGACCGCACCGTTGATTCGCCGCGCCACCACGGGTGACGCCGCGCTGCTCGCCCGCGTCGGGGCCGAGCTCTTCGCCGCCGCGTTCGCTGCGCAGAACGATCCCAACGATTTGAAGGCGTATTTAGCGACGGCGTTCATCCCCGCGAGACAACGCGACGAGCTCGCCGACGCGGATCGCGTAACCTGGATCGCCGAGTCGCCGAACGGCGACACCGCGGGTTACGCGATGCTGAAGCGAGGCGCCGCCTCTCCCGCCGTCGCGGCGAATCATCCGGCCGAAGTCCAGCGCTTTTACGTCGCTTCGACCTTCCAGGGCCGCGGTTTGGCGCAAGCGCTGATGTCAGTCTGTGTGGAGCAGGCACACGAATGGGGCTGCGACGCGATGTGGTTGGGGGTTTGGGAGCTCAACCCGCGCGCGGTCGCCTTCTACGAGAAGTGTGGCTTTCGCAAAGTCGGCCGGCAGGATTTCATGGTCGGCGCTGACCGTCAGCACGACTTCGTGATGGCGCGCACGTTGTGACGCTACCTAAGCCCCCACTATCGGCCGGCTTCTTGCCTTCGTCCAATAGCTGAACCGTTTGGCGAGGCTACACGAATGCGCTGGACACCCGGTGGTGAGAGTCGGAACATTGAAGATCGTCGCGGATCGGGCGGCTTCCCGATGGCGGGTGCCGGGATCGGCGGGACAGTCATTCTCCTGATTCTGAGCCTGGTCTTCGGCCGAGACTTCGTATCCGGTGGCGGCGGTGATGTCGCGCCGAGCGGGGGAACGTCGGGCGGTCAAATCGCGCCGCCGGCCGACCAGTCACCGGCCGAAGCGAAAGAAGTTCAATTCGTTTCCTTCGTACTCGACTCGGCGCAGTCGGCGTGGTCGCGTATTTTGCCGGCGTCGACGGGACGTCCCTGGCGAGACGCGAAGCTCGTCCTCTTCCGCAACGCGACGCAGACCGGTTGCGGCGTCGGTGAGACGGCGATGGGTCCGTTCTACTGCCCGATGGATCAGAAGCTGTACATCGATCTCTCATTCTACGACGAGCTTCACAACCGCTTCGGCGCGCCCGGTGACTTCGCCGAGGCGTATGTCCTTGCGCACGAGCTCGGGCATCATGTGCAACATCTGATGGGCACCGACGCGGCCGTGCGACGCGCGCAGCAACAGAATCCGGATGCGGCGAACGAACTATCGGTCCGCCTCGAGCTTCAGGCGGATTGTTACGCCGGAGTTTGGGCGCACGAGACGCAGCGCGAGAACATCCTCGATCCGGGCGAGAGCGAAGAAGGAATGAACGCCGCGGCCGCGGTCGGGGATGATCGCATCCAGCGCGAGACAACGGGACGAGTGAACCAGGACACGTTCACGCACGGCTCCTCGGCACAACGCGTTTCGTGGTTCCGGAAGGGACTGGACAAGGGAGAGCCGAAAGACTGTAATACTTTCGGAAACCTCTAATTGCTCTGCTGCAGCAGCCTCGAGATCCCTTTCATCGGAATGCCCACCCACTCGGGGCGGTTGTTCAGCTCGTAGGCAAGCTCGTAGAAGACCTTCTCCGTTTCGAAGAGGGACACGAGGGCCCGGAGGCTGGACTCGCCGCCGGGCAGTAGCGGCGCCCGCTGTGCGGTGGAGAGGTACCCAGCCAGGTACGACGCACGGGCATCTCGCTCCCATCGCGCGCCGCGGAGCTCGCGTGTCGGCATGTCGAGCTGCCGCTCGGCGGCAGCCGCCATTGTCGCAGCCGCGTACGAGAAGCTCCGCAGCATCCCCGCGACGTCGCGCAACGGCGACATCTTCTGTCGCCTCTCGGCGAGCGACCTCGCCGGCTCGCCCTCGAAGTCGATGATCATGAAATCATCGTTCGCCGTGTGCAGCACCTGGCCAAGGTGGTAGTCGCCGTGCGTTCGGATTCGCGAGCCAAGATCATCGCCGACGGTGTCCACGATCTCGTCGACGAAGCCGGTGTAGTGATCGGCGCGGCGCACGAGTGCGCGGGCCTCGGCCATCCGCGGCGCGGGGACTTTGCCCGTTTCCGTCTGCGCCTCGAGCAGGGCGAGTGATTCACGGATCGACTGCTGAACGCGGTGCGCCTGGCGCTCCACGTCTTCGGCCCGCAAGGGTTCGGGCGCGAACGCCGCATCCGTGCCGGTCGCCAGCGCGTCGTGCATCGCGCGTGTGATCGTCCCCAGGCGTCGCGCGTGAGGCAGGAACTCGTTCGTCGGTTCCTTGGCGGAAGCGGCAAAATACGCGCGGCCGCCTCCCCGATCGAGCGCGAAGCTCCAGGCGTCGGTCGACCCGGCGAGATACTCCTGCAGTATCCCGGTTGTGATGACGTCCTCGCCCGTTTCGATGCGCGTCTCCGCGAGTAGAGCCGGCGTGTTGGGAAAACGCGCCGTTGTCGTGAGGAAGCGTGTGACTTCGACATCCGGGTGAGCGCCTGGTGTCAGCGCGCGAAACAGTTTGTAGATGGCACGGTCGCCGATCACGATCGACGTGTTGCTCTGCTCCGCCGAGCCGACGGTCGTCGCGACCTCGCCGTCCGGTGACCAACCCGGGCGGATCACGTCCACGACCCACTTCACCGCTCCGGCGCCTACGACCGCGCTCTTGGCGAGCGCCTCGGCGAGCGTCGCACGGAAAACAGGATCGTACACGGCGTCGTACAGCGTCAGCGATCGCCCGGCTTGGTCGATCTTCGTGATCACCGCGTCGCGATGGATAGGCGCGTCATCGCGCAGCCCGACGAGCAGTTGATATTCGCGTCCCGTTCCCGCATCACGAACGTTGACGCGCGCGATCCCGTACGAACCGTCCGACCAGGGCAACGGAATCACGTCCACGACGTGCGCGTGCGTCGGCGACGACCCCTTCGCCCCGAACCAGCGCTGACGCGCGAGAAAACGGAGCAACTCGTCCGATCGAAGCGCCGAGACCGCGGCGCGCAGCTGAGCGTCACGCTCGCCGATCATCAGGTCGTCCGCTGATATTCTTTCGCCTGCTCCGGCGCGAGGATTCGGAACCACAGAAAGTTGTGCGGCCCAAGTGTGAGCAAATACGGCCATTCGCCGATCGGCGGGAACGCGTTCTTGCTCCAGAGCTCGAGCGGCACCCGTCCGGTGAACTCACGCAGATCCAGCTCGACGAACTGGGCGAAGCGCGAGAGGTTGTTGACGCAAAGAACTATCTCGTCCTTGTACCGGCGAATGAACACGAGCACGCGCCGGTTCGCGGCGTCGAGCGGCTCCCACGTTCCCCGCCCGAATGCCTGGTACTCTTGGCGAACGCCGATGAGCCGGCGCGTCCAGCGTAGCAGTGACGTCGGCTGCTTGTCCTGCGCGACCACGTTAACGGTGTGGTACCCGTACGGCGGATCGACGATCAACGGGGAAAAGAGGGCGGCGGTGTCGGCCTCGCTGAATCCGGCGTTCCGGTCGGCGCTCCACTGCATCGGCGTGCGCACCCCGTTCCGATCGCCCAGGTAGATGTTGTCGCCCATCCCGAGCTCGTCGCCATAGTAGATGATCGGCGTGCCGGGCATCGACATCAGCAGCGCGTTCATCAGCTCGATCTGTCGTCGGCCTCCCTCCATCAGGGGACCCAGCCGCCGACGAATGCCGACGTTGATGCGCATGCGCGGATCGCGCGCGTACTCGCGGTACATGTAGTCGCGCTCTTCGTCGGTCACCATCTCGAGGGTGAGCTCGTCGTGGTTGCGCAGGAAGATCGCCCACTGGCACTGCTCGGGGATCTCGGGCGTCTGACGCATGATGTCGACGACGGGCGTTCGATCTTCGCGGCGGATCGCCATGTACATGCGCGGCATTACCGGGAAATGGAACGCCATGTGACATTCGTCGGCATCGCCGAAGTACGCGCGCACGTCGCTCGGCCACTGATTCGCTTCGGCAAGAAAGATCCGGTTCGGAAACTCCGCGTCCACCGTGCGTCGGAGTGTCCTCAGTATATCGTGCGTCTCCGGGAGATTCTCGCAGTTCGTACCGTCTCGTTCGATGAGGTACGGGATGGCGTCGAGGCGAAGACCGTCTACGCCCATGCGCAACCAGAAGCGCATGACGTTGAGAATGGCCTCGAGCACCTCGGGGTTGTCGAAGTTGAGATCCGGTTGGTGACTGAAGAACCGGTGCCAGTAGAACTGCTGCGCCTCCGGGTCCCACGACCAATTCGATTTCTCGGTGTCGGTGAAAATGATTCGCGTTCCGGCGTACTTGTTCGGGTTGTCGCTCCACACGTACCAGTCGCGCTCCGGCGAGCCTTTCGGCGCGCATCGCGCCCGCTGAAACCAGGGGTGCTGATCCGAGGTGTGATTGATCACGAGCTCCGTGATCACCCGGATGTGTCGCGCATGTGCCGCCTCGAGCAGCGCGCGGAAATCCTCGATGCTGCCGTACGTCGGGTTGATCTCCTCGTACGACGCGATGTCGTATCCGTCGTCCTTGAGCGGCGACGGATAGAACGGGAGCAGCCAGATCGTGTTGGCGCCGAGGTCGCGGATATAGTCCAGCTTCTCGATCAGCCCGCGAAAATCGCCGAAGCCGTCGGCGTTCGCGTCGCGATAGCTCTTGACGTGGAGCTGGTAGATGATGGCGTCTTTGTACCAGAGAGCGTCTGAGTCCGTCACAATTGGTCGTTCGTTTCAGGGTCGTGCATCGTGATCGACGGGGGGGTTGCCTGGTTTCGCGGTGTCTGGACACGCACGGGTACGCTTGCTGCTACTGGCGACGGCGTTCGCCCGGCAACCTCAGCTCCGGAACTTCGCTCATGCTCGTCGCCCCGCTCGTTCTCGCCATGCAGCTTCAGGCGATTGCCCACGACACCACCGCTCCTCGCGCGCTCTTGGTCGACGCACGACTGATGCCGGTCTGGGCCCTGCCGCCGGCGCAGGACACGCAACCGAAGAAACGGCGACGCGCCATCCAATACAGCGACGCGTACTACACGCGTCTTCAGATTCACCGCGTGGGAAGTTGGCTCGAGCTTCCCGTCTTTGGGGCCGAGTATTGGCTTGGCCAGAAGCTGATCAACGATGCCCCGGTGGCCGGCTGGGTGAAGCCGACGCATACCACGGTCGCCGCGGTGCTCGGCGGTTTGTTCGTCGTAAATACGGTGACCGGCGTCGTGAACCTCTACGAATCGCGCTCCAGCACCGACGATCGCGCGCTCGTCTGGACGCACTCCGCGCTCATGCTGGCGGCGGACGCGGGATTCATCGTCACCGCCGCGGTCGCGGAAGACGCCGGCCACAGCATCTCGGGACAGGATCACCATCGCAACGTGGCTTTGACGTCGATCAGCATCGCGACCGTCGGAACGCTGATCATGTGGGTGAAACGGGGTCTCTAACGGCGTCCCGCTCGACAAGAAGAACGTGACCCGGCGTCTCGTTCGGATCCAACCGTACATAGTTCCGGACGCCGCGCCACGTGTACCGCGCGCCGCTCAACAGATCGCGAACGACGTACGGCCGGTCGTCGTCGATCCCCATCTCGTGAATCGGGACGTGCACCATCGTTTCCTGCACGTGGTGCGGGTCCGTGTTCACGGCGATGAGGAAATCGTCGCTGCCGTCGTCGGCGAACCCCAATGACTTCGCGATCGCCGCCGGAACGTGCAGCGGCGCGGAGCTCGTCCATTGCACGACCGGCTCCGCGCGCGCTTTTCTATAAAACAGAATCGTCGGGTTCTCGCTCGTGTGAAACGACAGGTTCGCGCTTCGTTGAAAGGCGCGATGCCAGCGCCGAATGCCGTTGATCTGCGCGATGTCGGCGTTGATGTTGTCGTGCGCTTCGTAATCGCGCGGCCGCAGCTGATACTTCTCCGAATCGAGATACTCCTCGCTGCCTTCGCGGACCGGCACGTTCTCACCCAGCTCGAACCCGCTGTATATCCCGTACAGCGGCGACAGCGTCGCCGCCAGCAGCAGCCTGGCCCGAAATGCCGGCCGGCCGCCTGTTACGAGATACTCGTTCAGAATATCGGGCGTGTTCACGAACAGATTGCCGCGGTAGTACTCCACCATCGGCGAATGCGTGAGCTCGAAGAGATACTCGCGCAGGTCCCACGACGAGTTCTTCCACGTGAAGTACGTGTACGACATCGTGAACCCGAGCTTGGCGAGCGCTTTCATGCGCTTCGGCCGCGTGAAGGCCTCCGCGAAGAAGATCGTCCCCGGATGCTCGCGCTGGACTTCGCCGATCACCCATTCCCAAAACGCGAACGCCTTGGTGTGTGGGTTGTCGACGCGGAAGATCGTCACGCCATGGCCGATCCAGAACAACAGGACGTCGCGGCAGGCATTCCACAATGCTTGCCGGTCGTCGCACCAGAAGTTGAGCGGGTAGATGTCCTGATACTTCTTCGGCGGATTCTCGGCGTATTGAATCGATCCGTCGGGACGCACGTGAAACCAGTCGGGATGCTCCTTCACCCACGGATGATCGGGTGAACACTGGAGGGC
>Ga0157373_10002577_pt1 | contig 13772 bp, 16 predicted proteins | sample C65metaG_FD_113460 | JGI IMG/M metagenome (GOLD analysis project Ga0157373, IMG submission 113460) | Corn rhizosphere microbial communities from Kellogg Biological Station, Michigan, USA - C6-5 metaG | ecosystem: Host-associated > Plants > Roots > Rhizosphere > Soil | place: USA: Michigan... | reverse complement strand
ATGGCGGAATTGGTAGACGCGGCGGATTCAAAATCCGTTTTCGAAAGGAGTGGGAGTTCGAGTCTCCCTCGGGGCACCAAAATTAAGAAAGGTCTTGCTTAGCAAGGCCTTTTTTTTCGTCTGCTCGAAAGTGGCTGCTGTTGTAGGAGCTGCCGCAGGCTGCGATCTTTTGATTCACCGCTACTTGGTTAACCGAAACCCCAAGGACCCACCCATGGAAACGTCACTGGAAACAGTCGCCCTTTTCTCTCTCAAACTCGCTTACGAGGAAGAAGGCCTGAGCCCGATCCTGCGGGACGACATGGTCATGGGTGATTACCAGAAAGACATTTTCGAACTATTGGTGCGGCGCGGGGATGTCGAGACCATTCAGTTCAAGATGAATGAATGCCTGGGGCTGGCGATGGATGCCTTGGGCGGTGTCGAAAAACCGCTGGGGCGCGAGTTGCACAAGTTATCCGCTGACTTCAGCGAGGCGCGTTCGCTGGAGCAGCTGGATCAGCCGCTCCTTGCGCTCAAGGGCTATTTGAAAGACATCTTGTAATGGGCTGAGCCGTTACAGCAGATGCTTCGAGATGTACTTGGAGATCTCCACCATCGAGGTCTTCCCGGTGAATTCGAACTTCACCTTCCCCAGTGACGAGAAGTAAATCTCCAGCTCCGAATCCAGATCGAAGGTGCCCGAGGTTTCCACCGAGTAGGCGACGATGTTCTTGTACGGCAAGGACGTGAAATCCTTCTTGCTGCCGGTAATCCCCTGAACGTTGACCGCGATGATGCGTTTGTTGGTAAACACCACGCCGTCACGCATGGCCTTGTAAGAGTCGATCACTTCTTCGCCATCCAGCAGCAGCGCGCTTACGCGTTCGGCGTACTCATCGTTCTGCTTGAGTTTGAAGAAGCCTTTGTTGTTGAAGTCGATCATCTGTCCATCCTCATCTTCAAGAAAACATCCCGGTATTTCTTTGGTTCAACGACGGACTTTCAGCACGCGGATATCCGTCGGGAAGCCATCGGCGCCGACAAGCTTTTTCCAGCCCAGATACTGAAATTCGCCCTTCTCATCAATGTAATCGCCCTTCTCCACCGATCGGCCGCCAACCACCGCTACGCGTTTCACCTCACCACAACCGCCGTCAGAAGGCCGGACCGTATAGATCACATACGGTTTCACGTATTGCGTGGCGCGGAAGTATTGGCCGCAGATTTCGTCGACGGTGATCAACATGGTTTTCAGGCGTGCTTCACCGTCTGTGTCTTCGTGCAGTTTCAGGAAGGAGATGTCGCCGACGTCGCTGTAGCCGAGGGCGCGGGCGCGTTGGTATTCGGGGGAGTTCTGGTGGGCGATGCGACCTTGCTCCGCAGCACCTTGCATTTTCGCGGCGAACTCGGCTTTGCCTTGGGCAATGATTGATTCAGCCTGGCCCGCAAAGTTTTCGCATTCGGCGAATTCTCGCGAGCCCAAGTGATTGGGCGTCAGGTTGGAGCGGTGTTCATTCATGATCTGCAGGTTGCTTTCCAGGGCAAACATCACGTCGTAGGCCGTGGTCCGACCGCTTTGTACGTCGGCCATTTTTTCCAGCACGCGCTGGCAGTTGCCGGCGTAATACTTCCAGCTGTTTTCCGGATGTTCTTGCACAGCGGCGAATGCGGGGGTTATTGCGATGGCAATTGTGATTGCGCAGAACAGGTGCAAAAAATGAGTTCTGACAGGCATAGGTAGTCCATTACAGAGAAGAGCGATGGCGCGAAGCTACTATTTTGCTATCTTGCCGTCCACTGCCAGTAACGAGGTCGCCAGCGCCTCGATGGAGTCAATTTTCAGAGGGAGAAACACCTTGATGGCCGTGTTGTACTTTTTCGTCTGGGCAGCCGTTTGGGCTTGGGTCGTGCAGACTCGTGGTGCCTGGAACCTGATCCTCGCCAACCTGGCGGGTGCCGCCAGCGGCTTCATCGTAGCGATGATTTTTTCGGTGATCTGTTCGGGCCTTTTCCCGGCGCACGTGCCTCCCTCACCCGAAAACCTGGCCAGTAGCGTGCTGCAAGTGATCACAACGTTCGGCGTGTTGGCGGGCGTCTGGATGTGGCTGGTCAGGCGCCCTCGGCCAGAGCATCCGTTGGCCCGGCAACTTTTCGCTGGCATCTGCGGATTGGCTGCGGGTGTGACGACGCTGGCGTTTTTCGCGCTTAATTTTCACTGAGCAGCGCTATCGCCACTGGCATTACACGTCTGTTTTGTTATCTTGCCGCCCATCGTCAGCGTTCACCTTGGGCGTGCGTTGATTTCAGGTTTTGAAGGTTTAAGGAAAGGATCAAATGGAGTTTCTGCGTTTTCTGGCGTTTGTCGCGGTGTGGGGGTTCATGTGGCGCTGGGTGGTCAAGAACCGCGGTAGCTGGAATATTGTCTACGGCAACATCGTCGGCGCAGCGGGTGGTTTCATTGTGGCGATGGTGGTGCTGTCGATCACGTTGTCGTTGTTCCCTTCGTCGCATGACTACGCAGCGCCGCAGGCCGAAAACGCGCAGGTCACCGAGCCGACCTCTCTATTGCCTGAAGCCGAGGCAGTCACACCCGCCGCCGAACTGAAAGATGCCCCGGCTTTTGCTGCCATCGAGCCGGACGACACGCCCTCTCCTCCCGATTCCGCATTGCTGCCGAACTACGCCAGCCGGGCGCCGAAATCGATCGGGTTACAGACCGTGCTGGATCAAAGCGACTATGACGGTCGCATGGCCCTGGCAGCGCTGAACAAGAAATTGCGCGGTGACGCCGAGGCCGACAAGTCGATGATCGCGTATGTCATGTGCAGCCCGTTTGTGACCAGTACGTTGCGCTTTCCCGCGTCGGCGCGTTTTGCTGACAGCAAAGCCTTGGTCAGCCACCGCTTCAAGGATCAGGTCTACACCTTCAACAACACCGTCACCGCGCGCAACATGAACGGCGACGATGTCACCTACCGTTTCGATTGCTCGGTGCAAGAGCAGCCGCGAGTTGACGCGCTGCCTGCTCAATGGCGTTTGTTGGCGCTGAAACTGCAAAAAGCCGACTCTTAAGGCTGATTTAAGGGTTCAAGGCGCCGGCTGCGCTATCATCGCCGGCCTGTGCGCCTTGAGTTTTGCCCTCCGATGTCTCCGACACCCGCTGACCTGATCCCGCTGCCTCCCGTCCTGGCCGGCCCGCTGCTGCGACGGCTGGAGCCAACGCGCGTGATCATGTGGCTGGTCGGCACGCGGCCACTGGCGCTGACCTTGCGCCTGCAAGGTGTAGGAGACATTCCTCTTGACGCGGAGAAATGCACGGTCATTCCCGTAGGTCGTCAGGCGTTTGTTCATCTCATTGATGTTTCTCTCGATAACACCCTGCCCTGCGATACGCATATCGCCTATGACCTGCTGATCGACAACGCTGAGGGCATCGCCGACTGGGCGCCGCATCTACTGTACGGCAATGCAACCAGTCCGAACTTCGTTCTGCGCTCACGGATCGATCAACTGCTACACGGCTCCTGCCGCAAACCGCATCACCCGGCGGCGGATGGTTTGCTGTGCGTCGACCAATTGCTGGCGACGGCAACCGACCCGCAACAACGTCCGGCCCTGTTGATGATGAGCGGCGACCAGGTCTACGCCGACGATGTGGCTGGTCCGATGCTGCGGGCGATTCATGCCCTGATCGAAAGGCTCGGCCTGTTCGACGAACACCTCGAAGGCGCGGTAGTCAGCGACAGCGCCAAGCTCTACGAACACCCGGCCAGTTACTACCACCGTGCGGATTTGTTACCGGCGCTGGAGAGCAACGAGACATTGCGCGAGCGATTTTTCGGCGGTGCGCGTAAGCCGATTTTCACCAGCAGCAGCGCTGACAATCACCTGGTGACCTTCGCCGAAGTCATGGCGATGTACTTGCTGGTGTGGTCGCCGACGGCCTGGTCGCTGATCGATCCGCAAGCGCCCGAACTGACGCCCGAACGCCTCAAGCGCTATGACCTCGAACAGACTCGCATCGATGCCTTCAAGGCTGGATTGGACAAGGTCGCCCGCGCGCTCGCGCATCTGCCGAGCCTGATGATTTTCGACGATCACGACATCACCGATGACTGGAACCTGTCTGCGCAATGGGAGGAAACGGCCTACGGCCATCCGTTCTCCAAACGCATCATCGGCAACGCGTTGATCGCCTATATGTTGTGTCAGGGCTGGGGCAACAATCCCGATGCCTTCAAGGATGTTTTGGAGAAAACACTGGGGCTGAGCGCCAGCGGAGATGATCAGTACCTCGACAGCCCGGTGCAGGATGCTCTGATCAATGATTTGTTGCGCTTTCAGCAATGGCATTTCGTCCTGCCGAGCAGTCCGGCGCTGGTAGTCATCGACACCCGTACCCGCCGCTGGCGCAGTGAGATGGCGCTCAAGCAGCCCTCGGGCCTGCTCGATTGGGAGGCGCTGAGCGAACTGCAACAGGAACTGCTCGATCACCCGTCAGCGATCATCGTTTCCCCGGCGCCGATCTTCGGCGTGAAGCTGATTGAAACCGTGCAAAAGGTCTTCAGTTGGTGCGGTTATCCGCTGCTGGTCGACGCGGAAAACTGGATGGCCCATCGCGGTGCGGCGCAGGTGATCCTGAATATTTTCCGCCACTCGCGCACACCGGGTAACTACGTGGTGCTGTCGGGCGATGTGCATTATTCCTTCGTCTACGAAGTACTTATCCGACACCGCAAGGCCGGGCCGCGAATCTGGCAGATCACCAGCAGCGGGATCAAAAACGAGTTTCCGAAAACCCTGCTGGAATGGTTCGACCGCCTCAACCGCTGGCTCTACTCGCCACGCTCACCGCTGAACTGGTTCACCAAACGCCGACGCATGCGCATCGTGCCGTATACGCCGGAACATGCTGAGGCAGGTGAACGCTTATGGAATTCGGCGGGGATCGGTCAGGTGTTTTTCAATGAACAGGGGCAGCCGCGCGAGATCATTCAGCACAATTCGAATGGCAAGGCGAAGACGCGGATGCTGGCGCCGGATCTGGCGGATTATCCGGACTAGCCATAGTTTTTTCCTACACCGGGAATGCCGAATGCCGACAACGCGGCGGTTTCTCACTGCCCGAGACAGTGGACAAGGATTACAACCTTCTCAGAAACGTCTCCAGCGTTCTCAAGTGATACTGAAGGTGCTCGCAGTAAGCCTTTCTGCGAAACAGCCACTAGTAGGTGTCGCCTTGTCATCCTGTACTCACCTCCATACGTTCTTGGCATCCAGCGAGGATCGAGACCTAACTTCGCAATCCCGACAAGAATCTGAGCCTGTCGTGATGATGCCTCTTAGCGAAAACAGCACACTCGAAGAAACAGCCTACTTGATGAGCTCATCCGCAAACGCCGACCGGTTGATCAAATCGATCGGCGAAATGCGCGCAGGAAAAGCCAAAGTCAGACATTTGATCGAAGAGTGAAAATCGTCACGACTGAACGACACATCCCACACCTCGGACAATCATCTCCACCTCCCGCTCATCAATCGTCAACGGTGGCAGCAGCCGTATCGTTTTGCCCCGCGTGACGTTGATCAACAGCCCGTGATCCCGCGCCGCGATCAGCGTTAGATCACGCACCGGTTGTTTCAGCTCGATCCCGATCATCAAGCCCTGACCACGAATCGCCAGCACATTGGGATTGTCCGCCAGCTCTGCACGCAGCCGAGTCAACAGACGCTCACCCTGAACCCGGGCGTTTTCCAGCAGGCCCTGTTCTTCGATGATATCCAGCACCGTGCAACCAACTCTGCACGCGAGCGGATTGCCACCGAAAGTGCTGCCATGGCTACCAGGCGTGAACAGATCCGCCGCCCTGCCCCGGGCCAGGCAGGCGCCGATAGGCACGCCATTGCCCAGTCCTTTTGCCAGGGTCATGACATCCGGGACGATGCCTTCATGTTGAAACGCAAACCAGCGGCCGGTGCGGCCGATGCCAGTCTGGATTTCATCAAGCATCAGTAGCCACGCATGGCGATTGCACAGCTCGCGTAACGCTTTCAAGTAACCCGGCGGCGCAAGCTGCACACCGCTTTCGCCCTGAATTGGCTCAACCAGGATCGCCACGATGCGCTCACCGTGTTTTTGCTGCACCTGTTCCAGCGCTGCGAGATCACCGAACGGCACTTTGACGAAATCCCCCGGCAATTCGTTGAAACCCAGGCGCACCGCCGGGCCATCGCTGGCCGACAAGGTGCCAAGTGTGCGGCCGTGGAACGCGTTGGTCATGACCACTACCAGCGGCTGCTCAATGCCTTTGCGCCAGCCGTATAAACGCGCCAGTTTCAGCGCCGTTTCATTAGCCTCGGCGCCAGAGTTATTGAAGAACGCACGCTCCATCCCCGACAGCTCGGTCAGCCGTTTGGCCAGTTGCTGCTGCCAGTCAATGCTGTACAGATTCGACGTGTGCAGCAGCAACCCGGCCTGCTCGCTGATCGCCGAAACGATCCGCGGGTGCGAGTGGCCGACGTTGGTCACCGCCACACCGGCAACCGCATCCAGATACTCGCGACCCGCCTGATCCCACAGGCGAGTGCCCAGGCCTTTAGTGAAACTCAGGGCCAGCGGTTGGTAGGTGTTCATCAGGGCGGCGGTCATGACTTCAAACTCCAGTGCAGGTCGGTGTGCTGGCAGTATGGTTAACCACCGAAACTGGATAAACTCGGCAAAACTTCATTCATTTAAAAGCTGAGCTTGATAATGGACCTGTTCCAGTCGATGAGCGTGTACGTCAAAGTCGTCGAAGCCGGGAGCATGACGGCGGCCGCGTTGCAGTGCGACATGTCGACGACCATGGTTGGCAATCACCTGCGCGCGCTGGAGCAGCGGCTCGGTGTGCAACTGTTGCAGCGCACGACTCGACGCCAGCGTCTTACCGAATTCGGCAGCGTTTACTACCAGCGTTGTCTGGATGTCTTGGGACTGGTGGCTGACTCCGAACGCCTGGCGGAACAAGCACTCGATGAGCCCCGTGGCCTGTTGCGCATTACCGCGCCACTGACCTTTGGCGTAGAACGCCTGGCACCGGCGCTCAGCGATTTTTCCCTGCAATATCCGCAGGTCAAAATGGATGTGGTGCTGACCAACAGTCGTCCAGACTTGCTGGAAAGCGGCCTCGACGTAGCCTTTCGGCTGGGCCATTTCGAAGAATCAAACCTGATCGCCCGTCCTCTGATCGATTACACACTGACTGTCTGTGCCTCCCCGCAATACGTGGCCCGGCGCGGCATGCCGCAAACCCCTGAAGATTTGCAACAACACGACTGCCTGTCGTTCGCCTACCCTGCCGGCGACGATTGGCAATCGGTGGAAAAACGCTGGCGCCTCAGCGGCCCGGAGGGAGAAATTCTCGTCGACGTCAGCGGGCCGATGCTGATGAACACTTCCGCCGGGTTGCACCAGGCCGCACGCACCGGCATGGGCATCGTGATGCTGCCCGATGCGCTGGTGGAACAGGATCTGCGCGACGGCAAACTGGTGACCGTCGTTCCCGACTATCAACCGCCCAGCCGTCCCCTGCATTTGCTTTATGCGCCGGATCGCTATCGCCTGCCAAAGCTGCGCCGCTTCGTCGAATTTGCGATGCAGACGTGGGGCAGATAATGATATCGAGCGACAACCGACAAGGAGTCGAACCGTAGATGAATAACAATCTGACCGTACGCGACCTGCGGCCTGACGAAGTGGAGCCGGTACAACTGTTCCTCGGCCAAAACGGTTGGGCTCACCGAACCGGTTCCAGCGAACATTTCGCGCAACTCATCCAGAACTCTCAACGCACGGTAATTGCCCTGCACGACACCCAGATCGTCGGCTTCGCCCGAGGCATCAGCGATGGTTTGAGCAACGGCTATCTTTCGATGGTCGTGGTCGATGGCCAGCATCGGCGCGCAGGCGTTGGCCGCAGACTGGTTAAACATGTCATGGGCGATAACCCCGACATCACCTGGGTATTGCGTGCCGGGCGAGAAGGAGTCGAGGCATTTTTTGCCAGCCTGGGTTTCGAGACGTCAGTGATTGCCATGGAGCGACCGAGGCTCAAATAACGAGCCTTGATCAAGACCCGTCCTTCACCAACACCGGTTTTTCCTGATAACGCTGCGCGAACACCTGCTTCAGATTCACCACCTTCGGCATGTCGTTGATCACGATGTAGGGATAGCTCGGATGCTCGGTCAGGAAATCCTGGTGGTAGTCCTCTGCCGGATAGAAGCCGTTGTAGCTTTCCAGTTTGGTGACAATGGGTTTGCTGTAGGCATGAGCTGCATCCAGTTGGGCGATGTAGGCCTGCGCGACCTTCTGCTGCTCGGCGTTGACCGGGAACAGTGCCGAACGATATTGCGTGCCGCTGTCCGGGCCTTGGCGATTGAGTTCTGTCGGGTTATGGGCCACCGAGAAGTAGATCTGCAACAGGCTGCCATAGCTCACCTGAGTCGGGTCGAAGGTGACCTGCACGGATTCTGCGTGGCCGGTATCGCCTTCGCTGACACGCTCATATTCCGCCGTGTCGGCCGCGCCGCCGGCGTAACCCGAGACGGCTTTCTGCACGCCTTTGACATGCTGGAAAACACCCTGTACACCCCAGAAGCAACCACCGGCGAACACTGCGGTTTCGCTGTGCGCCTGGGTCACTTCATCAAGAGTTGGTGGCGGAATCAGCACAGCATCCTCGCCCCCAAAGGAGAACGCCGAAACCTGGCCAATCACTCCGGCCACTGCAACTCCCAACAACACGCGACGCCATGTGATTTTCATTTCAAGGACTCCTGATCAACCGAAGGTAAAGGCGTAAGCTGATACGCCCGGGTCGAGAAATTCGATGGTGAAGGTTCGGTCCTGCACGCCGTCGTTTTGCCGCACCAGTTGATACAAGCGCTGTTCGGTCACACGGCCAGTGCCGTCAGGAGCGACATCGACGCCATGGGCCTTGCCCGGAATCTGGCCATCGATCATCACCTTGAAGCGCACAGGTTTGCCGTCCGCTGCCGGACCGAGCACCAGATGCAAGTCGCGGGCATGGAAGCGATAAACGATGCGACTGGCCGGCGCACTGGCCGTGGCACGCTCAGCACTCACCGACCATTGGCCGGCGAGGCTCCAGTCATTCAGGGTCAGATTGGCTGGCGGGTTATAGGATGCGACCTTGTCAGGCACGAGGCCGGTTTCCGGTACGAAATGTTCCGCACGTTGGTAGCCGACATAGGTTTCCGGCGACTGCACTTCATTCATGTCCGGCGCCAGTTGCACGCCCTTGGCATCTGTGTCGATCAAACCATCGGCCACGGTTTTCGCACCTGCTTCACGCAGCAACTGTTGTATGACGCGTTCCGACTCGGCGTAGTCCCCTTCGCCAAAATGGTGGTAACGAATCCGTCCCTGAGCGTCGGCAAAGTAATGTGCTGGCCAATATTCGTTGTTGAAAGCACGCCAGATCCTGTAGTCATTATCGATGGCGACCGGGTAGTTGATACCCAGTTCTTTCATGGCTTTGGTGACGTTGCCCACATCACGTTCGAAGGCGAACTCCGGTGCGTGTACACCGATTACTACGAGACCTTGATCGCGATATTTCTCAGCCCAGGCTTTGACGTACGGCAAAGTGCGCAGACAGTTGATGCAGGAGTAGGTCCAGAAATCCACCAGTACCACTTTGCCTTTCAATGCCTGAACATCCAGCGGCGGTGAATTGAGCCATTGCACGGCGCCATCAAGCGGCGGCAACTGACCCTCGACCGGTAAAGTCCCCGGCGCCTTCGCGGCCATTTTCATCGCACCGCCAGCAGCCATCATGCTGCCGTTCGCAGCGCCTTCCTCAGCGGGAACCTGCGTCATCATCGTGCCGTTTGCGCGGGCAGAACGGGTCGAAAGCTTGCCGACCAACGCCTGTTCCAGACCTCCGGTAGACGCCGTCGATAACCGTGCCAGAGCCCCGGTATCGAACCCCAGTGCAATGGCCGCGACGCCGGCCAACATCAAGGCGCCGAGACCACGACGAATCCACTCACCGGTACCGATCGAGCGCTTCATCAGCACAAAAACCTTACCGCCGAGCAACAGCGCCGCGGCCAACGAGGTGGCGGCACCCGCCGCGTAGGCGAGCAACAACAGCGTGGTGGCGATGCTTGCCCCTTGCAACGCGGCGCCGGTCAGAATCAGCCCCAGGATCGGCCCGGCGCAAGGTGCCCACAGCAGCCCCGTCGCGACCCCGATCAGAAACGAAGCGCCGGGACGCGGGCGATTGTCCTGCCCGGCGGCCTCCGACAGACGACTGCCGGCCGACACCAGCGGCCGGGTCAGACGCTCGGCTACACGCGGCAGCAGCAAGGTCAGCCCGAACAGGGCAACGAACAGCAACGCGAGCCAGCGCCCGTACTGATTGACTTGCACCACCCAACCGCCGCCCACCGCTGCCAATGAGGCGACGAGCGCAAAGGTCACCGCCATCCCCGCCAGCAGCGGCAAGCCACTTTTGATAAACGGCTGACCGGTGCGAGCGAAGACAAAAGGCAGCACCGGCAGGATGCACGGGCTGACGATCGTCAGCACACCACCGAGATAAGCGAGAACCAAGAGCCACATAAATTCGTCCTGTCTGAAGTGAAGATCGCGAGCGGGTCATGACTCAAGCCGCCACGGCCTGGAAGGTCATCGCCAGGCCGTTCATGCAGTAGCGCAGGCCGGTGGGCTTGGGACCGTCATCGAAAACATGACCCAGATGACCGCCGCAGCGACGACAGTGAACTTCGTCGCGGGACATGCCGAACGAGCGGTCCTGACGTGTCGCCACCGCGTGTTCCAGTGGTGCCCAGAAACTCGGCCAGCCGGTGCGACTGTCGAATTTGGTCGAGGATGAAAACAGCGCCAGATCGCAGCCGGCGCAGGCAAACGTGCCAGTGCGGTGTTCGTTGTTAAGCGCGCTGGTGTAGGCCCGTTCGGTGCCTTCCTCACGCAGGATCTGGTATTGCTCGTCGCTCAGGATCGAGTGCCATTCACTGTCGCTGTGCGTCACTTCGAACGCCTCGTCCGCATGGGCCTCGCTGATCACTGCCGTGGCAGTCGACAATTTTGGCAATACACCCGCGACCAGGGCTGCAACCCCCAGCCCGCCGCCCGCTAACAGAATCTGCCGCCGTGAAAACATGGCCGTCTCCAAAAATTCCAGATGCCCTTCATGGAACACAGCCTAGGCTTGGATTGATCGCCAAATCCTCACGGGGAGTTAACGAATTCGTGATAACTCGCCCGGAGGAAAACCCGCACAATGCGCTTATCGCGCCGAAGGATTGAGCTTCATGGAACAGACCAAACGCATCCTTGTGGTCGAGGATGACCAACACATCGCCGACCTGATTTGCCTGCATCTGCGGGACGAACAATTCGAGGTCACACACAGCGCCGACGGCGACGAGGGCATGCGCCTGCTGCAGCAAGGTCACTGGGATGCACTCATCCTCGACCTGATGCTGCCGGGGGTCGACGGTCTGGAAATCTGCCGCCGTGCCCGGGCGATGGCGCGTTACACACCGATCATCATCACCAGCGCCCGCTCCAGCGAATTGCACCGCATCCTTGGTCTGGAACTGGGCGCCGACGATTACCTTGCCAAGCCGTTTTCGATGCTCGAACTGGTGGCTCGGGTCAAAGCCCTGCTGCGTCGTGTCGATGCCATGGCACGCAATCTGAAGATGGACGCCGGCAGTTTGAGCCTCGATGGCCTGACCATCGATCCGATCACCCGCGAAGTCAGCCTCGACGCTCAGCGTATGGACCTCACGCCACGGGAGTTCGACCTGTTGTATTTCTTCGCCCGCCAACCGGGCAAGGTTTTCTCGCGCATGGACCTGCTCAACGCGGTCTGGGGTTACAGCCACGAAGGTTACGAACACACGGTCAACACCCACATCAATCGCCTGCGGGCGAAGATCGAAAAAGACCCGGCCCAGCCCTCTCGCATCCTCACCGTGTGGGGTCGTGGCTATAAATTCGGTACCGAGCAGCCATGAAACTGACCCTGACGCAGCGCCTGTCCGTGGTATTCGCCGTGCTGCTGTTGGTGTGCTGCGGCACATCGGCATGGCTGCAGGTGCGCTCAAGTCACATGCATGAGCTGGAAGTGGTACAAGGCCTGTCACGAGATCTGGCGCAACACATCGCCCACGACACGGTGCTGATGGACAGCAACGGTCTGATGCCCGGTGCCGTGCGCGAACTGTTCAGCCAGTTGATGTTGGTCAACCCGAGTGTCGAGGTGTATCTGCTCGACACCGAGGGGCGGATTGTCGGAAGTGCTGCGCCCGAAGGGCGGATACGCCGCCAGCAGATCGATCTGGTGCCGATTCGCCAACTGCTCAATGACGGGCCGTTGCCGATCCTCGGCGATGACCCGCGCAGTGTTGATGGGCGCAAGGTGTTCAGCGCCGCGCCATTGCAGGTCAATGGCAAAGCCGCCGGCTATCTGTACGTAGTCCTGCTGAGCGAAGCTCATGATCGCTATGCCGAGCGAGGCGCCACCAGCGCCGCACTCAACACCGCATTGCTTTCAATCGGACTGGTCGCTTTGTTGTGCCTGATCGCCGGCCTGACAGCATTCAATCTGATCACCCGGCCACTGCGCAGATTGACCGAAACCGTCAGCCGCTTCGACATTGACGGGGCGCCGTCACCTCAGCGCCTCACGACACCTGTGGATAAAACCGCCGATCCGGACGAAATCGCCCTGCTCGATGCAGCGTTCCGGCAAATGCAAAATCGCCTCGGCGAACAATGGCGCTCGCTTACGCGACAGGATCAGGAGCGCCGCGAGTTGGTAGCGAATATTTCCCATGACTTGCGCACTCCGCTGGCTTCGCTGCACGGTTATCTGGAAACCCTGCAATTGAAAGACGCCACGCTGTCGGCCGAAGAACGCCGCCGCTATCTCGGCATCGCTCTGGATCAGAGCCGCAAGGTCGGCGGTCTGGCGCAATCGCTGCTGGAACTGGTGCGACTGGAACACGGCTTTGTACAACCGGTGCTGGAGCGTTTTTCGCTTATCGATCTGGTGCAGGACATCTTCCAGAAATTCGAACTGACGGCGGAAGCGCGGCAGGTCGAACTCAAGGCCCATTTTGTGCCGAACCTGCCAACGGTCTGCGCCGACCTCGGGTTGATCGAACGAGTGCTGACCAATCTGGTGGACAATGCTTTACGGCATACACCTCAGGGCGGCGAGATCGAGTTCGATCTGAAACCCCAAGGGGCTTTGGTCGACGTGACGGTCAGTGACACCGGCCCCGGCATCGCTCCCGAGTTGCGCGAAGGCCTGTTCCTGCGCCCGTTCAATATCGGTGGCGCACGGCGTGACGGGGGGCTGGGCCTGCGTATCGTGCACCGCATCCTGCAATTGCATGGGCGAGACATTCAATTGCTGGAGGTCAGCGAGCGCGGCGCGACGTTCCGCTTCTCGCTACCGACGGATCAGCAAACCGCCGAACAGTGGATGATGCGTTCAATGAATTTGAACAGCCCCGGCAAATAGTTGAGACCGCCGGCCCGTTGCTCCGTGACAACGCCGCCGCGCTCCCCTAAATTAGTCGGCCTGAAAAAGCCCTTGGGTTTTCTCATCTCCACTCAAGTTAAAAAGTAGTGAAATTTCAATGTCCGATTTCAACACCGCTGAATCCGTAGTCACCGAATCGTCCAAAGCGGAATACGAAAACTCCATCAATCTTTCACAACACCTGCCACAAGCCAAAATCAT
>Ga0157373_10002574_pt1 | contig 13782 bp, 12 predicted proteins | sample C65metaG_FD_113460 | JGI IMG/M metagenome (GOLD analysis project Ga0157373, IMG submission 113460) | Corn rhizosphere microbial communities from Kellogg Biological Station, Michigan, USA - C6-5 metaG | ecosystem: Host-associated > Plants > Roots > Rhizosphere > Soil | place: USA: Michigan... | reverse complement strand
CCATGAATCCATCGGCCGCATTTATCATTAGGCGATCCACCGACTCGCATGTCGGGATTACACTCGGGAGCAATTGAATGCGTGGGCCGGCACCAAAGGTGATCCGGATCAATGGAGCATGGACTGGAAGCAGCGTTGTGAAAGGAAGCAGCCGTTCGTGAATACACGCGAAGGGCGTGTGATGGGATTTATGGAACTCGATGCAGATGGGCACATCGACTGCACCTTTGTGGATCCAGCTTACGCAGGATGCGGCATCATGATGGAGCTGATGGCAGCAGTGAAAGAAGAAGCTGCCTTGAAGGAATTGCCGAAACTATTCGCTGAAGTGTCTCTAACTGCAAAACGCTTTTTCGAGCGAAGCGGCTTCGTCGTGATTCAGGAGACCATGGCAAAAATAGGCGATGTGGAACTCCCGAATTTTATTATGGAATGCAGGCTTCATCCTGAAGCTATCTCTTTGCCGAAAGCTGGAGGATGAAGGTGAGGCCCACGGCGATGAGGATGACACCGGTGGCTGCACCGCCCACGCTGGCGAGGCCTTGGATATGGATGACGCGGCCGCCGAGGAGGGAGCCGAGGGCGATGCCGAGATTCGCACCGGAAATATTCAGAGAGGCCCCCAGCGCGGGATAGGCTGCGGCGGATTTCATGACACGCACGTGGCAGATGGGAAAGATGGCGGACTGGCAGATGCCCCATACGGACAGGACAATCATCAGCAGCGGCCATGAGGTGAGTGAGGGCGTAAGGGCCAGTGTGGCAATGCCCATCAGGATACTGAAGGTATGGGTGGAGCCGAAGGGATGGCGATCCACGAGCTTTCCTCCCAGCCAGTTGCCAATAATGCCGCAGGCTCCGAAACCCATGAGCATCCAGCCGACGAGGGATCCCTCATAGTTTCCCTGTTTCTCCAAAATGGCAGCCAGATAGGTATAGGCAGTAAACATGCCGGTGAAGAGCAGCAGGGAGAGCAGGACATTTCCCATCAACTGGGGATCGCGCAGGATGGTGAACTGGCGGAGAAAGCGGGCCTGCTTGGCGGCGAGGCGGATCTTCGGCAGAGCGCGGAACAGCAGCAGTGCTTTGAGCAGGGCAAGGACGGCCAGGGTGGCAAAGGCGGTGCGCCAGCCAAAGTGGTTTCCTATCAACTTTCCGATGGGGATGCCGAAGATGGTGGCCAGAACGGGGCCGAGTGAAAAGGCGGAGATGGCTTTCCCTGCTCTTTCCGGGCCGGAGAGTTCTACCACGGTTTCACTGGCGAGGGACCAATAAACAGGCAGCATGAGTGCGGGCAGGAAGCGCGCAACGGCCATCACCCAGACATTCGGAGCCAGTGAGGAGATGAGATTTGATAGGGAGAAGAGAAGGAGTGTCCCTGCAAACAGGCCTTTCCGCTCGAAACGTGAAAGCCAAGCTGTGAGCAGTGGGCCGAAGGTGGCAACGGTTACAGCGAAAAGTGTGATGAGCAGCCCCGCTTGGGGTAAGCTGATACGGAGATCTGCTGCCATGGAGGGCAGCAGACCTACGATGACAAACTCGGTGGTAAGGACCGTGAAGCCTGCGGCAGATAAAAGGACTACCGGCAGGCTGGACGGGGTGCTGGGAGAGGCTGGACTCATGAACGTGCGTCCTAGGATACCTGAATATGCACCCGGACGGTCAATCCGACGAAAAAGAGGGAAATTTATTCGATGGCCATCCGGTTGACCTTTTAGCGATGCCCGCCGCTGATGAAGAGGGTCTCTCCGGTGATCCAGGAGGAATCCGCAGAGGCGAGGAAGACGGCGGCGGTGGCGATATCCTTCGGCACGCCGATGCGGCCCAGAGGAGTGGAGGCGATGACGGTATTTTGAAAATCACTGCCATCGATGCCGGCGGTGGCGGTGCCTTCCGTGGTGACCATTCCGGGATTGATGGAATTCACGCGGATCTGGCGGCTGCCGAGTTCCTTGGCCAGTGAGCGGGTGACGGCGTCCACGGCTGCCTTTGTGCCGCCATAGACGGCTCCACCGGGGAGGCCCAGGGTGCTGACGACGGAACTGATATTGATGATGCTGCCACCTTCTGCCGGGAAATGAGGGGCGGCTGCCTGAGTGGTGAGGAGGAGGCCGAGGACGTTGATATTGAACTGGCTGTGGAAAAGCTCGGGGGTGATTTCCTCAAGCGGTGCGAATTGGTAGATGCCGGCGTTGTTCACCAGGATGTCGATTTTTCCAAAGGCCTTCACGGTTTCATCCACCAAGGCGGTGATCTCCGCAGGTGCGGCTACGTTTCCCTTGATGGCTATGGCGCGGCCACCGGCGGCTTCGATTTCCGAGACGACCTGGTCTGCGCCTTCCTTGCTGGAAGAGTAGTTTACGACGACGGAGGCTCCTTCTGCTGCGAGGTGTTTTGCGATACCTGCGCCGATGCCTTTGGAGGCTCCCGTGACGAGGGCTACTTTACCGGCGAGTTTGGACGATGTGGCTTGAGTGCTCATTTTTTTGCGGTGTGTGATGCTTTCTGTAACGAACGGTAAAGAACTAGTGGGGATAACTGCGTGTGTCAATGAGAAATTTACCAGTCGGTATTTAATTAAAAATCGCGTCCGCTGTTTCCGTCAAACTAGCGGAGGGCAACGTATTCACCTTCGAAGATGGCGCTGGGCGTGCCGTTTTCGGAAAGAATCACGCGGATGAGGATGCGGGCCTTTCCCGCCTTGTGAAATCTGGCCCTGAAGGTGTCCATCGCTTCGGTAGCGGGAGGCAGGCAGAGGGCGTGGAGATCTCCATGGATGGGTTGCTCGTAGGAAAGTGAACTGCTGCGGATGACGATGTGGGCGCTCTGATCCTCCAACTCCCGCCAGAGCAGAGCGTATCCAGCCAAGGTGGCGATGGCGCTGATGCTGCCGCCGAAGGCGGTGCCGAGGTGATTGTGGTTTTCTGCCAGCGGCGCGGTGAGGAGGAGTCCCGTAGCATCATGACTGGCCACACGGACCCCCATGGCGCGGGCGAGGGGAATTTTCCCGTGGAGGAAATCTTCCGTGGCAGCGAGACTGGTATTCATGCCGCCATGAAAAAGCCTGCCGGAGCATCATGCAACACGGCAGGCTTTATTGGAAGGAATCAAGGAGTGAAAAATCGCTCAGGCCTCTGCGGGCACTTCGTCCTTTTTCTTGGGAGAGGCGATGGTCGGCGGATAGACGATCACGCGGGTCTCCGGGGTATTGCGTAGATAAGAGTAGGCCCACCCGAGCAGCACGGAGAGTTTGTTCCGGAAGCCGACGAGGAAGGCGATGTGGATGAAAAGCCAGGCGAGCCAGGCGATGATGCCGGACATGCGGAGTTTCCCGGCCTTAACGACGGCGTGGTTTTTACCGATGATGGCCATCATTCCCTTGTCGAAGTAGCGGAAACGTGGCCGCAACTCGTTTTTGCGATCCCCGAGGCCGACTTTTTCGAGGCGCAGATCTTCCTTGAGAAGCTTGGCAATGTGGCGGCCCATCTGGGAGGCGGCAGGTGCCACACCTGGGACGAACTTGTCATCGCAATCGCGCATGGTCACCAGGTCTCCGGCGACGAAAACGTTTGGCAGGTTCGGTACGGAGAGATCCGGGTTCGGCGTGATGCGGCCAGCGCGGTCCGTAGGCACTCCAAGGGATTGGGTAAGCGGGTTGGCAGCCACCCCGGCAGCCCAGATGATGGCTGCGGATTCCAGTGAAGTATTGTCTGCGAAGTCGAGCGCGCCTTCACGCACGCAGGTTACGCGTTTGCCGGTCCATACCTGCACGCCCAGGCTTTCCAGGCGCAGGCGGGCATAGCCGCTCTGGTCCACATCATACATTTCCAGAATGCGGGTGGAGTTTTCGATGAGAATGACGTGCAGCTTCGAGGTATCAATGCGGCGGAAGTTCGATTTGAGCGAACGGTGGATGAGCGCGGCAAAGGCACCGGCGAGTTCCACTCCGGTAGGACCGCCGCCGACGATGGCTACGGTCATGAGGCGCTCGCGTTCGGCCAGATCGTTGGTGAGTTCCGCTTTTTCCAGATTGGAGAGCACCTTGCGGCGGATGTCTTGGGCATCGGCAAGGGATTTGAGGCCCATGCTGTGTTTGCCCCAGTCATCATTGCCGAAAAAGCTGGTGCGGGCACCGGCGGCGAGGAGCAGGTAGTCGTAGCTGTAAACGGTGCCCGAGAGGCCGCTGGCGGTTTGCCCGGCAGTGTCGATCCCGGTGATCTCATCCATCAGCACGGTTACGTTTATGGCATCTGCCAGGATCTGGCGGATGGAGCGCGCGATGTCCGGCGCAGCAAGGGAGGCACTGGCTACCTGATAGAGAAGAGGCTGGAAAAGGTGGTGGTTCGTGCGATCAACAAGGGTGATCGCGAAACGATCATCGTTCGCGAGGCGCATGGCGCATTCGAGACCGGCGAAGCCACCGCCGATGATGAGGACTTTGCGTGGGAGGGCGGGAGTGCCCGCTGGAGTTGGCATGCGCGGAAGCAAGCAGGAATCGTGCGCGAGGGCAACCCCTTGTGAAAAAATTCACAAGCGGCTGGAATCCCTTTAACGGCGGCACTTTTCGAGCAGTCCGGCGAGAAACCAGGTGATCTGTGCCAAAGCATCCGCATGGATGGAAGCACCGAGGGGGGCGATGTCTTCCCGGCAACTGGCGAGCAGGGCGAGACCGGTATCGATGGCACTTTCAATCGCTCCTTCATATTCCGCAATTCCCAGGAGAACAGGGAGATCGAGCGGCTCCTGATCGAGGATACGCTTGTTCAGTTTGATGCGCTGGGATTCGGAAGCGGTTTCCAGAAGATTGAGGATGGGTAGGGTAAGCTTGCCCTTGAGAAGGTCTGTACGGAGGGTTTTTCCCACCACTTCCTCAGAGCCTACGAGGTCCAGGCAGTCATCGTAGATCTGGTATGCGGTGCCCAGCTTCATGCCGTAATCGAAAAGGCGCTGCTCAGTAGCGGCATCCACACCGGCAAGGTTTCCGGAAAGTCCAGTGGCGGCGGCGAAGAGGGCCCCGGTCTTCATCTCGATCACGCGGAAGTATTCGGCCTTGGTGAAGGTAAGGTCGAAGCGGCGCTGGGTCTGGATGATTTCCCCCTGGCACACCTCGCGGGCGGCATGGCCCACCTTGCGGCAGATATCGATGCTGTTGAAATCCGTGGCGAGGGTGAGGGCGTGGGAAAAAAGGGCATCTCCCAGTAAGACGGAGAGGGCATTTCCCCACTTGGCATTGGCAGTGGGCACCATGCGCCGGGTGTTCGCGCCGTCCATGATGTCATCGTGGACCAAGGTGGCCATGTGGATAAGTTCCAGAATGACGCCGATTTTCAGGTGATCCTCGGTGCACTGGCCGGTAGCTCCACCCACCAGAATGGCCAGTGCGGGGCGGATGCGCTTCCCGGAGGTATTGCAGATGTAAGAGACGTAGGGTTCGATCGAAGGATCGAAGGCACGGACCTGCTCGCGGATGGCTATTTCCACTTTTTCAAGCTCGGGGCGGACGAGTTCGAACGGGAAAAGATCGTTGCGGGCGTTGGGAGTGGAGGTAGCCATGGCTGATGGGACAGGGATAAACAGCCATAGATGATGCGGCACGGCAACTCCTGATCTCTCGGATTCGTCCACCTTGGAATTCCGGGGGATTTTTCCATCTAGCGGCATTCTCCTTGCGAGTATTCGATTTGTCTCACTATGTTGACGCGCTATGAAAAACCGCGCGAAGTGGATGATTGTTCCCGCACTGGTGCTGAGCATCGGGGCCTGTAAGAAAAAAGAGGAGGTAAAGGCTCCTGGCGCCCCGGTAGCCGCTGCCGGAGATCACACTGCTGCTGGCACCCCGGCAGTCCCTGCTGAACCGTCGGCACCCAAGGTGCCCGTTCTCAGTGCGGAGGAACGCGCTGCGAAGCTCGGCTTTGTAAAATACCTGCCCAAGGATACGGAATCCGTCATCTCCTTCCACCATGGCAGTGAAACGGCAGCCAAGCTGAAGGCCACCAAGATCTGGAAACTGGTGGAAAATGAAATGAACGGGGAAGATCCAGATGGCATGGACATGAATGGTGAAATGCCGGTGAAGCCTGCGGAGGAAATGGCGGAGGCTCCTGCTTCCGAGACTCCTGCTGCTGAAACGACGCCGCCCGCAACGGATGCGGCTGCGGAAGCGGCATTGAAGGAGCAACCTGCTGCTGAGGAGGGCTTTGGCCCCGCCGCCCTGTTGGGCACGGAAGTGACCGTCGCCCTTGGAAAGACGACTGGAGAACAATTGGGGAATTTGCTCCACGTCAGCCAGCGCTCCAATTATTTCCAGATGCGGAATCTGGCTAAGGCCTTTGTGGAGGCTGCAAAGACCGGAGATTCCTCAGCGTTTGAGGAAAAGCTGGGTGAGGGACTGAATGAAAGCTTGGTGAAGGATCTGATCAATGATCCGGAGTCCGGCATTGGTAGCATTGAAAAGGCAAACATGCCGCCCATTTACATTGCCTTCCGCGTGAAGGAGGCCCAGCGGGATGTGGCTGCCCAGCAGCTTTCCTCCGTTCTCGCATTCCTTGGTATGATGGGGGATGTGGTTTCTCCCGTGGAAGCGGAGAAATCCGGTTTCAAATTCACCGGTTACAAGATCTCCGGAGCGAAAATTTCCGAGATGGCCGCCCAAGGCCGCGCCCAGATGGATGCTGAGTTGGGGCAGGAAAATGTGACCCGCCTGCTGGCTGCCATCGCTCAAAAGGACATTGTGGCGGTTTCCGGTCTGGTAGGAGATTACGCCGTGGTCTTCCTGGGAGATTCCACAGATGATCTGGTGTTGGCTGCCACTCCTGCGGATTCTCTTGTCGCCACGGATGCCCTGGCATTTACTGATGGCTATGCCACCAAGGAACTTTCTGTCCTCGGCTACGGGGAGAAAGGCTCTCTGGAAACCCTTGTGAAATCCTCCCAAGGCATCTCATCCATCGCAAAGGGCGTGCGCGATGGGCTGGCTGGCTCTGAAGGATTGGGCGATACACGGGACATCGAGGCGCTGCTCCAAGTCGTCACTGAGCGGGAAGCCGCGCTTCTCAAATTGAGCAGCACGGAAGCCTTGGGCGTGATCGGCTACATGGAGGATGGCTTCAAAATGGAAATCTACGGCGGCACGGACAACGGCTATGCCGATTGGAAAACGCCGAACCGCCTGGCCCATCTCGGCAAATCCCCGGATACCGTGCTTTTCGCTAACTTCACTTCGGAAGCCGCCTATGATGAGGCTGCGAAATCCTACTTCGAGTCCTTGTTGGAGACGGCTTATGCCATCACCCTCAAGGTCTCGGAAGTCCCTTCCACGGAAGGGGACATGGCCCAGTTCAAGCAGATGGCGAATGTTTTTGAAACCCAGTTCCGTGGGGATGTGGTATCCTTCTGGAATACTTACAGCGGAGACTTCGCCAGCGGTCTGGGCAAGGAAGGTGCCTTTGTACTGGATCTCAAAGGCTCCGTGCCTCCTCTCCCCGGTCTTCCTCAAGCCTTTGTGGACAAAGGCAAGTTTCCACGCCTCACCATCGTCTCCCCGGTGGTGGACCGCGCCAAGCTGGGGGTTTCCTGGGATAAGATGAATGCCACCACCACCAGCATTCTGGGTAAGGTGAGCGGCCTCACCGGTCAGGACATTCCCATGCAGAAGCCTATCAGCTCGGAGAAAAACGGTTTCACCACCTGGTTCTTCGCCGTGCCGTTCTTCAATGATGATTTCCTGCCCTCCGTTACCGTGGGGGACAAGTGGTTCGCTGCCTCCACCTCCAAGAATCAGGCACTCGATCTTCTGGGTCAGGCAGCCGCAGGTGGGGAGACCAGCACGGGCCTCACCTTTACCGTGAATTTCAAGGCTCTCCAGGACTATTCCCGCGAGACGCTGAAGGTGGTGGATGAAAACTCTGCCGCCATTTTCGGAACAGAGAGCGATGCCGCTGCAGAATACGCCGCCAACAAGGAGAAAATCCGCAAGGCAATCGACACCTTGGATGATATGGACAGCTTCAGCGCCCATGCCCGCCGGGAGGGTGGAGTGCTGAGATCCTCTCTCCATTTTAAAACGAGGTAAACAAGTCTAACATTACAAGGCCCCGCTGGAGAAATCCGGCGGGGCTTTTTTGTATCTTGTTTGATCAATCTGGCACTTTTGGTGATCATCCTGATGGGAGAAACGCAGGCCGCTTTTGGAATGGAGTGGGAGCGGTGGCCTGCTATGGTGGCAGCACATGGGCGGAAGATGCCTGTGAATTGATTTCTCCCAGCCATGAAGCTACTGCTCTGTCCGTTCATCGCCGTTATTGCGGTGGGTGCCATTTCCTGTAGCACGCCCGCCGTTGCACCAGCCCCTTCCACGACGACTTCCGAGCCGGAAGAGACTACGGTGGATCTGGCGAATGCGAAGGTGCCGGTGGTGCGTTCCGCCTATGCGGAGAAAAACTGGGGGTTGCCGCAGATCACCATCTATCAGGATGGTGGCTACCGCTTGATCTATCGCCAGGGAAAGACGCTGAATTATCTTTTCATCCACGGTATGTTGGAAGGGGAGGCTGCACCTGCCACAGCTCCTCCATGGAGTGAGGAATCCTTCGATGACAAGACGGGCTATCCGAAAATGATCCGCCATCCGCAGGAATGGCAGACGTCCACCATTCTCGGGAAATCCGTGAAGTGGTATCAGAATGACGGCGGTGGCGGCGCGGACTTCCCGCTCTACAAGACGGTGGATTTCCCAGCCAAGTCACCGGATGGGCGGGTAGGCTACTATCGCATAGAGGTGGCTACCACCAGCACAGCCCGGGCGGCGGATCTGATCAAACGCGTGAACTGGTAGATGAATATCGAACCGATCGGCATCGTCAGCACCTGCTTTGGCGGAAAATTCGGCGTCCCGCGCCAGCCGGGGCTTTGTCCCAGTGCGTGGGGGCGGCTGGTTTTTCAAGAACCTTACCGGAGTGCGGAAGCCCTGCGCGGCATCGAGGGTTTTTCCCATCTGTGGCTGATCTTCGGTTTTCACCAAACGGTGGCACAGGGATGGCGGCCTACAGTTCGTCCGCCCCGGCTGGGAGGAAATGAAAGGGTGGGGGTATTCGCCTCGCGCTCCACTTTCCGGCCAAACGGGCTGGGCCTTTCTCTGGTGAGGCTGGAAGGAGTGCAGGGAACGGACCTCTTGCTGGGCGGGGTGGATCTGGTGGATGGCACGCCAGTATATGATGTGAAGCCGTATCTTCCCTATGCGGAGGCGCTCCCAGAGGCCACAGGTGGCTTTGCCCAGGAGCCGATTCCCCGCCTGCAGGTGGAAATTGCAGAATCTGCGGTGGCGGCTTTTCTGGAACTGCCACCGCGTGCGCAGGCGGTGATCCGGGAGGCGCTTTCCTTGGATGCGCGCCCGCCCACCCGCACGGAAGATGCGGAGAGGGTCTTCGGTGCACTGCTGTGTGATTGCAATATCCGCTTTACCATCGGGGATGGGACATGCCGGGTGGTGGAAATCACGACGGCAGATGTTCAGCATTGAATGATTAAGGATGCTGAAGTAATATGCGCGCCATGAAATGGACCGCAAAGTCATATGCTGGAGCCGTTTTGCTGGGGGTGGCGCTGCTGGGCGTGCCTGCCTGCAAGAAGCGGCCTGCCCAGGCAATGGCCTCCGATCTCCAACAGGCGGGCTACAAGCTGACGACGGAAGATTGGTTCCGCGCGGCTGCCACCAATGATGTGGAGGCGATGAAGAAGTTCATCTCTGCAGGATTTTCCGATAAAACGAAAGATGTGGAGGGAAATGGGGCGCTGCACCATGCGGCTAAGGGCGGTGCTGAAAAATCCGCAGAGTATCTGCTGAACCGCAAGCTGCCCATCGAGGATCGCAACAATAAACAACGTACGCCGCTAATGCTGGCGGTGATGGAAAAGCAATCCTCCATGACGCGCTACCTGCTGCGCCAGGGGGCAGACCCGCTGGCAAAGGACGCGGACGGTTACACTCCGCTAATGCTGGCCGTGCGCGAGGGCAGTGCGAATTGTGTGTCCGAGCTGGCTACCTACAGCCGGGGGGATCTGGATGCGGCACTGCTGCTATCCGCCATGGAGGGCAGCCCGCCGGTGATCGATGCCCTGACAAACTATGGTGCCTCCGTTTACGCACGGATGGAGGATGGCCGCACGCCGCTGATGATCGCGGCGGAGAATGGCCAGTTGGAGGCGGTGAAGTTGCTGGCGGAGCTGGGTTCCAGCCGTTTCACCACGGATGCTGAGGGCCACACGGCGGCAGATCTGGCCACGGCTGCCGGTTTTCCGGAAATCGCCACGTATCTTTCCCAGGAGCCCACGGTGGCGGATCTTTCCTTGGAATCCGATGAGCAGGTGGCGGCGAAAATGGATGCCTATGTGGATGCCGCCGCGTCGGAGGGCATCGCGGAACCTTCCCGCGGCCACTCCCTTCAGAAGGGTGAAACCGTCGCAGACGAGGCTCCTTCAGCCATCCGCCAGGCCCGGCGTGAACCTGCCAGATCTCTGCAAGGGGAAACCCTCAGTGATGCAGTGGTGCGTGATTTTTCCCCGCCGCGTGAGAAGCGCGGAGCTGCCTCCGCTCCTGCCACGGCTGCGGCAGATCCTGATCTGGCGGCCAGTGCCACCAGTGATGCTGCTGTAACGGGCAAGACATTTTCCGCTCCGCCCATCGTCATGCGCCACTACCGCGAGCGCGAGGTGCCGGTGGAAATCCGCACTGTGGAGGGAGATACAGCCGTGATCCGCATCACGGGGGCTCGCCCGCGCGAGACACGTGTGAAGCCGGGACAGACCATCCCGGGCTCGGATCTTGTGGTGGTAAAGGTCCACCGCCGCATGGAAAGCAGCAAGCTGAACCTGGGCCAGCCGACGGAGGTCTCCGTGGTGGAGGTGCGGGATGGCTCCAGCGGTGCCACACAGGAATGGATCGCAGGAGTGGGTTCCCGGGCCCATGATCCTGTGGCCTTGGTGGAGGATTCCGCCACAGGCAGGCGTTACGTGGCCGCTCCCGGCCAACGCTTCAAGGCGGCGGATGGCCATGAATTCATCGTCTCTGATGTTAGGCCGAACCAAATGGTCATTGAGGATTCCGCCAATGGTGAAGTCCAGACCATCCCCTTGAGTGGCCCGCGCGGCTGATTTTTTCCCTTAACTGATCATTCCCCATGGATGTTGAAACCGCCATCGAACACGGCCAGCCGGTCCGCCAATTCTCCGTCATGCTCCCCAATCGCGTAGGGGCCTTCGCCGCTCTGGTGAAGCTCCTGCGTTCTTCCGCCATCGAAGTCATCGGCCTCAGCGTGCAGGATTCGCGCGATGCCACGGTGGCCCGTCTGGTGGTTTCAGATCCGGAGACGACGGAGCGCCTTTTCATGGAAAAAGGCATCCCGCACACTACTTGTGAACTGGTCGTCATCGCCCTGCGTGAGAGTGCTCCCGGCCTGCTCCAAGTACTGGATACGCTGATGGTGGCGGAGACGAATGTGGACTTCGCCTACAATCTGATGCCGTGTCCTGAGGGGCAATCGCTCCTCGCCATGCACGTGGAGGATTACGAATTCGCTGTATCCGTGCTGCACGTGAGCGGCTTCAAGCTTCTCTATCAGGCGGACCTGAGCCGGTGAGGGCCCAAGACGTGACACAGACATTCCTGTCTGTTTCGGAGCACCGACCATCACGAATAGCCAGAAGGCAGACAGGAATGTCCGCCTCACGTCCGTTTGTTCACTTCCCGCCTGCCTCCATGGCATCGAGCATCGGCCCCATCATACCGAGGCCATTTGTTTTCAGTTCCTTGCGGTACTGGTCGAGTTGATTCTCATTCAGCACCGGACGCAGCAGATCCACCTTGGCCTCGATGGACTGGTCAATGGCTTCCCGGATGGCTTGGGCGGTTTCCTTGCCGTTTTTCCGCGCACCGCCGGATTCCTCGGCCTCTCCCATTTTTCCCATGAGGCTTTGGATTCCCAGATCGTAGGGATCGGTGTCCTCGCCCATTCCTTCCGTCATCAGCTTGGCGAGATCCGCGGCGGTTTCTTCCTCGCCTGCCTTTTTCTCAGCGTCTTCTGTCAGGATCTTATAAACCTCATCCCGCTGGCCGTCCACGAATTCCACCGCAGTCTGCAATTTTGATAGATTCTTGAGCGCGAGGGTATCCGCCTTCGCATGGATTTCCTTTTCCTTGTAGTCCGTGAGCGCCGTTTTCTGATCCGGTGTAAGGGATGCCTGGAGCTGATCCTCCATCGCCTTCGAGGTCATGGTCTTCAAGGTCTCGCTGAAGCTCTGCATACTCTTGGGATTGGAAAAATCCACGTCTCCCAGTTTCGCCATGCGGTCATCCAGCCACGCGGTGAGGGAGGCCTTCTGCGCGTCTGTTAAGTTCAGGCCCGCCGCTAATTTTTCGATCTGCTTTTCAAATTTGGCCCGCATCCTCTCCGTCATCTGCTTGGACATCTGAGACTGCATTTTCCTGATCTGTTCCTTCTGATCCACCTTCGCCTTATCCACAGGTTCGCGTTTCTCCACCTTGCTGGGCAGAGGCTCGGCGGTTGCGGTCTCCGCCTTTTTTACATTCGTGGACGTAGCGGAAACTGATGCCGTGGGTTTCCCGGCAGCAGTGGATTTCTCCGTGGAAGCGGCAGGTTTACACACCCATCCCAGGCCGAAACCGACCGCAAGCATCACAAAACCAACAGGAACGATCCTTTTCATTACTTCCTTCCCTATCAGAGCGTAGGAAAAGTCCAACAGAGAATGTGGCGGCGGTTTCCAACCGCCACGCCCTGCTGGATTCAATGAATGGCCTGGCGGTTGGAAACCGCCGCCGCGAGCAACCTCCTCGTCTTCAGCCACAGTCTGGGCCCTAGAGTGATGCAGGCGATCAGCAGTCCTGTTGCCAGTCCCCACCACACACCCTGCGCCTGCCAGCCCAGAGCCATGGAAAGATACGCGGCCACCGGCAGGCCCACCAGCCAGTAGGAGACAAAGCCCATCACCGCGGGCAACCTCACATCCTGCAAGCCGCGCAACATCGCCGCAGACGCGACCTGCAGACTATCGCAGAACTGGAAAATGCCCACAGTCACCAGCAGTTTCGCGCTCAGATCGATCACCGCCGGTGCTTGGTTTCCCTCGATGAAGAGCGAGGCCACGGCTTTTCCGAAAAACAGAAAGCCCGCCGCCGCCAGCACGCCGTAGCAGGCGGAGAGACTCCAGCCGGAGAGCAGGATGGGACGCAGGCGGGTGAGATCCCCCGCGCCATGTGCCTCTCCCATCCGCACCGTGAGCGCCATGGAGAGACCCAGTGGAATCATGAAAGCCGTGCCCGCGCAGGTGATCGCGATTTGGTGGGCGGCCATCGCATCCATGCCGAAGTGGCCCATGATCAGGCCTGCTGCGGAAAAGGCCGAGACCTCACAGATCATCTGCAGGCTGGCCGGAAAGCCGATGGCCAACTGGTGGCGGATAGCCTGGAAATCCGGCGCACGCAGCCAGTGGTAGGGCACCCATTCCCGCAGCCCCTCCGCCCGCATCAGCCAGCATAACATCGCCACCAGAATGCAGCACCGCGCGATCAGCGTGGCCCATGCCGCGCCCTCCATGCCCAACTTCGGGAAGCCATACAGGCCGTGGATGAGCAGCCAGTTCAGCACGATATTCACCACCACTCCGGAGAGGAAGATCCAGAAGGGCGGCCATGGGCGGTTCAGCGCGTCCGCGTGATTTTTCAACGCCATGGAGGCCAGTGCCGGCACCATGGAGGCCATGAGAATG
>Ga0157373_10002573_pt1 | contig 13786 bp, 8 predicted proteins | sample C65metaG_FD_113460 | JGI IMG/M metagenome (GOLD analysis project Ga0157373, IMG submission 113460) | Corn rhizosphere microbial communities from Kellogg Biological Station, Michigan, USA - C6-5 metaG | ecosystem: Host-associated > Plants > Roots > Rhizosphere > Soil | place: USA: Michigan... | reverse complement strand
TCCTGGATGTTGACGAACATCCACCACATTCCCTCTGCTTCGATGAGTGTAGCGTCAACCGGGAAGCGCGCTTCGACTAAAACTTTTTCCGGCTTCCACTCAAACGGAAACGAGTGCGCGCGATAAAGCTCGACGACATTTCGTTCGCCTGTTTCGGGAATCATGTAGTAGTTGCCTTGCCATTCGAAAACAAATGGATACGAGAGATGGCAGTCCAGCTTCAACACTTCGGTTGGGCCACTAACGATACCGTTTTGATCAACTTCGACGACGGAAATATGTGCGCGGCCGGCGCTGTTCACGTAGTCTTCGAAGAAGATGTAGTACTTACCGTCAACTTTTAACTGAAACGGGTCGGCCCAGAAATGACCGTCGGGCGGCATCAGGTATTTGAACTCACCGCGATCGAAACGGTAAGCAAGGATCCACTGCTCGAAGGATGAGAATTTCTCGACGGCTCGGGCAGCCGCCCGGCCGGAGAGTTTGAGAAACATCCTCGTCATCGCTGCGTTGCCGGGCATTCGTGATGTACTCGCGCGCTGATTGAAGCTCAAAACTTTGCTTCCATGCAGATCTTTTAGTGCTCGCGCGACGAAGGCAGCAGACTTCCAGTAACAGGTGTTGTTGTTCAAGCCGACAGAGAAGCGGCTGAGCGTCGGTGAGGCTGAGTGATAGACGATCTGTTCCTTGTCACCTTGCAGACTGCGCAGCGAGGAGTGTGTGACGGGGATTTGATTCATCACCTCGTCGAAACCGCCGAAGCTGTAGAACCAGACGCCGTTTTTAGCGCTCTTCGAAACTCTTTGATTCCATTCAGCCGCCGCAAAATTGATCAGCAAATCGAGATCGAATTCTACGATCTTGGTGACGTCGTTAATCACCGTCGCTTCGCTGAATAGATCTTCAACACTCACGAGCTCGGTTGCGGGTGCGGGAAACAGACGCCGGTCCATCCGGTGGTAAAGCTTGTAGAGCAAACTGCCGCTGCTGCTATTTTGCGGTTCGACTTTCACCACGAGCGCGAGCGTGCAGAGCTTCGTCGCGAGCGCAATCTCGAGCGACTTGCGCACCCAGCGTGGCTGCAAAAACGATTCGATGATTACGCCGGTTCTGAAGATTGCGGGTTTCTCTGCTTGCACGGCCTTTGTCTTAAAAGTAAGACTCGCACTTGGACCGGGCCAGTACAGGGCGCGGTAGCGACCTGGTCAAACGAAATATCGCATGCTGATCACTGACCAGGTCGCTACCGCTCCCTGTACTGACCCGGTCCAAGAAAGTTTTTCGGCTTTTGAGGCCAAGCCCGGGTGCGCCGTCATCGTCTAAACGGCCGCCGGCACGGCACTGCGTTCGTTGTACTTCGAAGTGCGTGGTGAGTGGTCGATGTATCGACGGTGCCATAGTTCGAGAATTAGTAAAGCCCAGAGAGGAAACGAATGATCACGACGCCCCTTGTGATGCTCGTCGAGAATCAGATCGACATAGTTGGGATTGACGTAGCCGCGTTGCCGCGTGCGCGGCTCGCGCAGAGTCTCGCGGATTTGATCGCGTAGCTGGTTGTTGATCCACTGTTCGATCGGAATGCCGAATCCCTGCTTCGGCCGATCGAGAATCTCCGCCGGAATCAGATCTCGCGCCACGCGCTTGAGGAGATGTTTCGTCTCATTGCCCGCCAGTTTCAATGACGCGGGAACTTTCGTGACGAAATCGATCAGCTTGTGGTCCAACAAAGGCACGCGCACTTCGAGCGACGTCGCCATACTCATGCGATCGACTTTCGTGAGAATGTCGCCCGGCAGATAAGTCTTGCCGTCAATGTACAGCAACTGATCGAGCGGCTCGTTGGTCTTTACCCGACTCGCGTACTCGCGAAAACTGCGCGCCACCGCGTCCTTCGTGTGCAGCGCTTTTTGAAAGTCCGCGGAGTAAAGCGATTCCTTACCGAGCTCCGTGAAATACGACAGACTGTCGAGATAGCGATCGATCGGATCGAGCGAGATGTTGTGCAGGTAGTTGCGGCCCCACGCGCCATGTGGTAGGCGATAACTCAGCGGCCGCATCACACCCTGCCTGATTGCTTTTGGCACCGCGGAGAAAGCGCGGCGGCTTTCCTGCACCACGTAATGCGTGTAACCGGCGAACAGTTCGTCGCCGCCGTCGCCGGAAAGCGCGACCGTAACGTGATCGCGCGCGAGTTTCGAGACCATGTACGTCGGGATCGCAGAAGGATCCGCGAACGGCTCGTCGAAGTGCCAGATCAGCTCGTCGACGATGTCGCAGATCTGCGGTGTCACGAAGAACTCGTGATGATCGGTGCCGAGTTTCTGCGCGGTCATGCGCGCGTACTTGAGCTCGTTGTAACTGTCTTCGTGAAACCCGATCGAGAAAGTCTTGACCGGCTGATTCATCTGTCGCGCCATCAGCGCGACTACGGTGCTCGAATCGATTCCGCCTGACAGGAACGCGCCGAGCGGCACGTCCGAGATCAATCGCAGACGCACTGACTCGTCCAACAGCGCGCGCAATTCGTCGAGATAGTCTTCAGCTTTGCGCGACTCGCGTGGTTCGAAGTTGAAGTCCCAGTACTGCTGAATGTTGAGACGACCCGCAGAGAAAGTCAGGTAATGTCCCGGCGGCAGCTTGTGAATGTCGCGGAAGATGGTGATTGGATCGGGAACGTAGCCGAGCGTGAAATACGCGTCGAGCGCTTCGAGATTGATCTCGCGCTTCACGTCCGGATGTTCGAGCAGCGACTTGATCTCGGAGCCGAAGACGAGCGTGCCGCCGTTCGTGATCGTGTAGTAAACAGGCTTCTTGCCGACGCGGTCGCGCGCGATGAAGACCTCGCGTTTTTTGTCGTCCCAAATCGCGAAGGCAAACATGCCGCGCAGGTGTTTCGCGCAGGCCGGTCCGTATTCTTCGTAAGCGTGAACGATTGTTTCGGTGTCGGAGTGTGTCTTGAACGTGTGGCCGCGTTTTTCGAGCTCGGGTCGCAACTCCTGGAAACTATAAATCTCGCCGTTGAAGACGATCGTGACTGAGCCGTCTTCGCCGGAAATCGGCTGCTTGCCGCCCGCGAGGTCGATAATCGAGAGGCGTCGCATGCCGAGCGCCACGCCGTCTTTCAGGAAAAAACCGTCATCGTCGGGACCGCGATGCGTAATTACATCGTTCATCCCTTTCAACAGGCACCCGCGCGTTGCGGAGTCAATCGGATGTCGTTCCCAGAAATCGATAAAACCGGCAATTCCGCACATAATTTAATTAAACACTAAATACGCCAACCGTTCCGTTAACCGCGGATAACACGGATTAGATCCGGATAGCTTTGCCTCAAAAGTCCAAAACATTGTTAGATCGGGTCAGTACAGGGAGCGGTAGCGACCTGGTCAAACGATGGGAGTCAGAATCGTTAGGAAATCTCGCAAGCTAATCACGGACCAGGTCGCTCCCTGTACTGACCCGATCCAAGTTGCCATTCCCACTCTTCAGGCAAAGCCGATCCGATTTTTATCCGTGTAGTCCGTCGTTACTAACCGTCTGACCTGTAAAAATGCTTGCCATAAAAGAACCCGGCCAGCTCCCACAACGATAGCTCATTCGAGAATCGCGATTCCGGGTCGCGTACGCTGACCTGCCGGAACATCCCCCGCAGCGCCCGCCCGTAAAAATAGCGCGGCACGCCCATCACGTACGGTATCGGCTGCGGACGTATGCGGTCGAGCACGGCGCTCGAAACGCTCTGCCAGAAACACCACGAGCGATGATAACGCTTCGTCAGCCGCTCGCGCGGAATGAAATGGTAAACGATCAGTTGCGGCAAGTAGAGCCCGCGCGCGCCCGCCGCCATCAAACGTTGATACATGTCTTCGTCTTCGCACGACAGCAGCCGCGTGCCGCTGCGTCCGAGCGCGATCGAATAAGGTCCGACGCGCTCCAGTGTCTCGCGCCTGAACACCGCATTCCCGCCCATCAAGATTCCCGGATACGACTTGTCAAACGGCGCCACCTTGTCGCCGCCGTCGACAATGCCGACGACAGCCGTGTGACTCTTCGGCAGCCATTCGGGAACATCGCCCTCAAAACGCGGGACATATGGTCCTCCGATGAAGTCGACGTCGTGCTCAGTAAACGCCGCGAGAATTGTCTCATACCATGACGCGTCGATCTCTTCGTCGTCGTCGATGAAGCCGATCAGATCTCCGGTAGCGACGGCGACACCGGCGTTGAGCGCAGGCGATCGGCCCTGGCGTTTTTCGAAGACGTACGTGACGCCGAGCTCATCGATCACTGACTTGGTGTCGTCGGTCGAGTTGTTATCAACCGCGATGATGCGCACATCGAGTCCCGCCGGGACACGTGCGTTCAGCAGGCTGCCTATTGCTTTTTTCAGCAGCGCGCTGCGGTTGTATGTTGGAATGACGACGTCTAACTGCATCCGATTTCTTTGCCACGAAAAGACACAAAAAGCACAAAAGTGGTCATGGTGAACTCTTTGTCAGGATTGTCGTGTCGTTTACCACCGCGCCCGGCGCAATCGTCAGATAAGTCTGCGGCGACAGCACGATCTGATCCAGCGACAACCCATCCTCGCGCACCTGGATCCGCAACGTGTGCGTCCCGGTAGTCGCAAAGTAAACGAGCGGCCCAAGCTGGCCGGCGCCCCAGCCATTGTCCTGCCAACCCCATCCACTCAGTCCACACGCAAAACAATCTTCGAGATTAATGACCTCGGAACTCGTGGCGCCGATGCGACTCTTCGCCACTCCATTTTCATCAACACTGTCGTTGAACTGCACGAAGATCGAATCATTGAACGGATCATCATTCTGCGCCTTGCCGCGTATCCATAGACGGTATCCGACTCCCGCCTGCGCCGTGAACTGCATCTCCGCAAACGTCCCCGGATTCGCCAGCGCGTTCGACAGCTTCGCCGCGCCCGCATCGGGGTTGTGCAAACGCGCACCACCCGCAGCCGTCGCATCACTCACGACTTGATAGCTTCCAACACGCGTTGCCTCCGACGCATACAGCACGACGTCCGACGGCGACGCCGGTGGTCCACCACCGCTACCACTGCTCTTCGGCAGGATCGTATTGTCGTTCACCACTGCTCCTGGCGACGTACTCACAAACGCCTGCGGCGACAACACCACCTGGTCCAGCGAAAGCCCGTCTTCACGCGGTTGAATGCGCACCGTGTGTGTGCCGCTCGTCGCAAAGTAGACCAACGGCCCTTGCACGCCAACGCCCCAGCCGTTGTCCTGCCAGCCCCAGCCACTCAATCCACACGCAAAACAGTCCTCGAGATTGATGACTTCCGAACTCGTCGTCGCGATCCGACTCTTCGCCGTGCCCTGATCGTCGACGCTGTCATTGAACTGCACAAACACTGAATCGTTGAACGGATCGTCATTCTGCGCCTTGCCGCGGATCCACAAACGATATCCAACACCCGCCTGCGCCGAGAATTGCATCTCGACAAACGTGCCCGGACTCGCCAGCGCATTGCTCAACTTCGCGGCGCCCGCGTCAGGATTGTGCAGACGCGCGCCACCCGCGGCCGTCGCATCACTCACCACTTGATAATTGCCCGTCCGCGTTCCTTCCGACGCATACAACACGACCTCAGCCGATCCACCGGCCGGCGGTCCGCCCCCCCTGCCACTGCTCTTCGGCAGAATCGTCGCGTCGTTAATCAGCGCGCCCGGCGACGTGTTCACGTAAGCCTGTGGCGACAAAACGATCTGGTCCAGCGAAAGACCATCTTCACGCGGTTGAATCCGCAGCGTGTGCGTGCCGCTCGTCGCGAAGTAGACCAACGATCCCTGTACTCCGACGCCCCAGCCGTTGTCCTGCCAGCCCCAGCCATGCAACCCGCAACCAAAACAATCCTCGAGATTGATAACTTCCGAGCCGGTCGTTCCGATGCGACTCTTCGCCGTGCCCTGCTCGTCAACACTGTCGTTGAACTGCACGAAGACGGAGTCGTTGAATGGATCATCATTCTGCGCCTTGCCGCGAATCCACAAGCGATACGCCGTGCCGGCCTGCGCAGAAAATTGCATCTCGACGTACGTTCCGGGATTCGCGAGCGCGTTCGCGAGCTTCGCCGCGCCCGCGTCAGGATTGTCCAAACGCACGCCACCCGCCGCCGTCGCATCGTTCACAAGTTGATAGTTCCCAAAACGCGTACCTTCCGATGCGTACAAAACAACTTCATTCTGCGACAACGTCAGCGGCTTGTAATTCGCCACAAACGTGCCGCCGTGATTGATCGTGTGCGTCTGCGCGCCACCGTCAGACCACGAGTCAAACTCATACAACTGCCCATTCACGGACTGCGGCGAGACCGCGCTGATCGTGCGCGTCACACCGGAAACCGTCCCCACGCTCAGCGGTGTAGTCTGCGGCTGATCGTCTAACTTGATCTGCAATCCCGTGGGATTCGTCGCGATGTTGATAGTCTCGACAGCCGGCAGGATGTCGCGAAACACGGAGTGCGTTAAACCGGTCGAGTCCGTCACCGTGAGATGAATGCGATACCAAACATCGGTCGCCGTCTCACCTGTGGTCGGAATCGTAAACGTGCCACTCGTCGTGCCCGAGAACGCCGGAATGAAAGGATGCGTGTGTGTGTCGTGATGGAAGTCGACCTGCCACGTGAAAGCGCTCGCCGGCAGAGTGCCATCATCCGCGTCAGTGCCCGTACCCGCATACTGAATGACGTCGCCGCCGTGATACACCGTCCCCGCAACCGGCAACGTTATCGAAGCAACGGGCGCGCTACCCTTCACGACCGTGAGTTGCGCCGCGTTACTCGTCACACTTCCGAACTGGTTCGAAACAACGCAGGCGTAGAGCGCGCCGTTGTCGGTGAGTTGTGGCGTGATAGTGAGTGTGGGCGTATCCGTACCTGGGCCATCGAGATTCACGCCATTGCGTTGCCACCGATAACTCAGCGGCGCCGCGCCTGACGCCTGAACACTGAAACTCACGGGCTGACCTGCGGCGACGATAGCGTTCGCCGGTTGCTGCGTGATTACGGGTGACTGCTGGCTGGTGAAGTTAATCTTGAAGACCGCTCCACCGGTATTGGTGTCCTGCCCTCTCTCGAGATAGTAAAGCGTACCGTCCTTCGCGACCTTCAGATCTACTGGAAAGTTAGTGAAGTGAGCGAACACTTGCGAGCTCAGGTTGTTGATCTGAAGCGATCGAATCCAGCCTTCACAAAAATCAGCATAAAAGTATGACCCGGTGTACTGCGCGGGGAATTGCGCACTGCCGGGCTCATAAAAAGCGCCGGCCGTAATCGCGCACCCCAGACTGTCGCTATTCGAACCGTGCGCGTACGCTACGATCGGACTCTGAAAACGTGGGTCACTCGTGAAGCCTTCAGTCTCAGGCCAACCATAATTTCCGCCGGAAATACCTCGGTTGATCTCTTCCCACGTGTCTTCACCAACGTCGTTGATGAACATCGACTGGTTCAAGTTACTGAACGCGAAACTGTACGGGTTGCGCAGTCCGAGCGCCCAAATCGCGCGGTACTTGCCGCTCGCGGTCTGAAAGAACGGGTTGTCACTCGGAATCGATCCATCGCTGTTGATGCGCAGGATCTTGCCGAAGAGGGTCGTGAATGATTGTGAGTTGTCGCCGTTGCGATCGTCACCGACGGCCACGTACAGCTTGCCGTCTGGTCCAAAGCCGATGTTGCCGCCCTGGTGCCAGCCTAACGGGCCTGTCGACTCATCCATGTCGAAGAGCGGCGCCTCGCTCGCCGGGTCCGCAATCGTCGGCCCGGCAGTGAAACGGCTCACGCGATTGTGAATGTTCGGCGTCTTCGCGGTGTAGTAAACGTAGAAGAAGTTGTTCGTAGAGAAAGCGGGATCGAGCGCGATGCCGAGCAGACCGTGCTCGCTGAACGAGTCGGCGTCGACGGTTAGATACGGTGTTGAGCGCAGCACTCCGTTTTCAATGACGCGAACTTTGCCGCCCTGCTCGAGGACGAGTATGCGACCGTCGGGCAACAGCGCCATGCGCGTGACGCTCGTCATGCCCGTTGCGACTTGGGTGACGGTAAAGCCGTCCGGAACCTGCGCGCCGAAAGCGGGCAGTGCGCAGAAGGTAAAAACGAAAAACAGAAGAAGGATTTGAATTCTGGGCGATGTTTTGGCTTGGGAGTTACTGCGGGGCATGCTCTTGTTCACCTGGTCCTTGTTTCCCGAGTTCTAAAACCGAGCGCCGATCGGCGAAACGCTTACGGAAAAATCCCCAGAAAAAGTGCATCTCGAGTTCCTGCTGAAATTCGAGATCCGCTTTCTTTGTCAGACGATTTCGTAACCAATCGAACGCGTTGGAACACGTGCGGCGATAGAGATGAGACGGCACATCGAATAGCCGGAGTTTCGATGACTCAAACTCTGCGTCACGCATTACCGCATAAAAATGGCCATGACCACAATACCAGCGACGGTGATAATCCTTCGAAAGACGTTCTTCTATCACGTGTGCGTAAACAATCAGTTCGGGTACGTACATAAGCCGCTTCTTCGCGGCGCTCATGCGCAACTGAAACTCGTGGTCTTCCATCGAGCCGACGCTGTCTTTCACGCGCTGCAATTGCGGGTGAAACAAGCCGACGTCTTTGAAAACGGAAGCACGCACGGCGAGATTGGCGGCGACGAGTCCCGCGCCTTTGTGAACGTTCAGCGTCAGTGGGTGGTCGCCGAGATCCAGCAGCGCGAGCGGCGTCCAGTATTGGTCGGTTAACCACGCTGGAAATTTTGTTTCCGGATGAGGCAGGACCTTGCCGCCGATGCAGTCGGCTTCGGGAAATCTCTTGAATGCATCGCTGATCGCGGAGACCCAATTGTGTGCGGGACGGATGTCGTCATCAGTGAACGCAATGATATGCGCGCGCGCGGCGGCAATGCCTCGGTTGCGCGCGTGCGACACGCCCTGATTTTCTTCGAAGAGATAGGTGAGTTTTTCGTAGCCCGGTTTCTCGCGTAGCTTCGCGATCACGTTGCGAGTGTCGTCGGTCGAGTTGTTATCGACGACGATCACTTCGTACGCAGTTGTGCCATCCTGGTTGATCAGGCTGTCGAGCGTGCCAGGCAGGATCTCACAACGATTGTACGTAGCTACAACTACCGAAACCTCAGGCTCTGTCATCTCTTTTTTTAAGCCGCAAAAAGCACAAGAACACAAAACGTTTAGACTAACTGCTTATACGTCTTTGTGCTTTTTGTGCCTTGTTGTGGCAAACATTCGGTTTTGTCTGGGGGCGGGGAGTGGCGGCAGATATATGGCATGTAAAATGTGTCGCGCAGATGGCGATCGTAATCTATTCGCACGGCCATACAACGCCGGCGCCAGTCGATGTCGATGCCGTATGGCGCGAGGCGATGTCTGATCCCCGTGTCGATGAAATACATACCTGGACCAAGACCGACTGACGAACAATCAAACACGATCGATCCCTCGCCGGGTTCGACATCAATCAACCGCCCGAGCGTTTCGCTACTGAAGAATGAACACAAACGCCCTTCCTGCGAATAGAACTGCACTTCAAAAATCACATCAGTCAGCGGTTTGTCGACACGGTAATTCAAAACCGCCTTCATCGGCTTGCTCGTCTCAAACGTCAAGCACTCGTTATCGTTCTCGTCGTAAAAAGTTAACGACGTGACCACCGCTTCACCAGTCAGTTCGCGTCCCCAACTGCCCGCGCCCGGACCGCCAAGTTGCCCGGACAAGCTTTGATATAACCCGATCGTCTCAGCCGGATCGCCGTCAGCTTCGATTTGCCCCTTCTTCAAGAGTATGACGCGATCGCACAACTGCTGCACCGCCCGCAGATCATGCGAAATGAAAACGATTGTCGTGCCGTTCTTCTTCAGCTCCGTGATCCGTTGAATACACTTGCGCTGAAACGATGCGTCGCCAACCGCGAGCACTTCGTCTAACAACAACACGTCCGGATCGAGATGCGCCGCAATCGAGAACCCGAGGCGCACGTACATCCCCGACGAGTAGCGCTTCACGGGCGTATCAATGAACTGCCGCAACTCCGCAAACTCGACGATACTGTCGAGCTTCTTGTTGATCTCGCGGCGCGTCATGCCGAGAATCGAGCCGTTCAGATAAACGTTCTCGCGCCCGGTCAGCTCCGGATGAAAACCGGATCCGACTTCAATCAACGCCGAGAGCCGCCCGTTGATCATGATGTCGCCGGTTGTCGGGGTCGTGATCCGTGAAAGGAGCTTCAGGATCGTGCTCTTGCCGGCGCCGTTGTGTCCGATGATGCCGAGCGCTTCCGCCCGTTGGACCTCGAAACTGACGTCGCGCAGCGCCCAGAAGTCTTCTCTCCGCTTTCGCAGCGACAGCAGCTTGCCGAGGATGGATCCGTTGCTGTCCGCGTCGCGGCGGATGCGATACTTCTTCGAGACTTTCCTGAGCTGAAGATCGACCATCAGATCACGTCTGCCATCGTCGCTTCGACGCGTTTGAAATACAGGTACGTTAGCGGTAACAAGATCGCGGCTACGATCGCTGAGACCGCGAGCGACTGGTAATCCGGCTCGACGCCCTGCAACACCACGCGCCTGAAGTTTTCAATCACGCCCACCAGCGGATTGAGAATATAAAAACCTCGATAACGTTGCGGCACCGCGCTCAACGGGTAAACAACCGGAGTCGAGAACATCCAGAGTTGCAGCAACAACGGCATCGCCACTCCGATGTCGCGAAACTTCACCTGCATCGCTGACAAAAACAATGAACAGGCGGTGGCGAGCGCGATCAGCAGAGCCAGAATCGGAATCGCGTAGAGCGCGTAACTCGTCACATGCACGCCGTAATAGAAGAAGAGCGCGATCAGAAACGACGTCGCGACGGCGAAGTCAAATAGCGCCGCGCTGACGTAAGTCAAAGGCAGAATCTCGCGCGCGAAGTAGACCTTGGTCACGAGTTGGCTATGACTGACGAGTCCCTGCGTCGCGTTCGTGAGGGAGCTGGAGAAGAACGTCCATGGCAGCAGCGCCGCGTAAGCAAACACTGAATACGGCACGCCCTCGCTCGGCACTTTCGCGATCACTGAAAAGATGACCGTGTAGATCAACATCAGCGACAGCGGTTGCAGGATGGCCCACGCGAGGCCCAGCACTGACTGTTTGTAGCGGACTTTGATGCGATGGACGGTCAGCGTGAGGAAGAGATCGCGATACTGCCACAGTTCGCGCAACCCTCTTACGATATCGAATGGCGAGAACGAAACGGGGCGAATAAATCTGATCGGACGCGCGTCACTCATACATATTTAGCCGCGGATCGACGCGGATTAACGCTGATCTGCGTGCATCTGCGTTTATCCGCGGCTCAAATTATTTTCCAACTTCTTCAGTTCATGGAAGTAGTAAATGCGGCGCAAAGCGATCGCATACGCAACCAGATAATAGATGTACCACTGGTAAGCAACCGCGGCGAAGAAACTGGACACCATGTAGCCTATCAGGCTCGCCTGTAAGCCGATGGCAAGATAGTAGAAGCGCGAGTTCTCATGCCGGTCGAACATCTCGCGCTCCATCAGGCGCAGTTTTCTGAGTGGATGCACGATGAAGATGATGTAACAGACCATCGCCGCAATACCCATTTCGGACGAGACCTGCGTATAGGCATTGTGCGTCCCGAGTTCCTGTGCCGACTTGTGGTGGAAGTTACCGAGACCAACACCAAAAAGGGGATACCTGAGCGTAACCCATATCGAGCGCTTCAGCACTTCGGTGCGCTGGCTCGACGAGCCAGTGATGTCCGAAGCTGAGTTGAAGATCGTCGAGAGCCGTCCCGCATAAGCACCCGGCGCCACCGCCAGGAAAAACACGACTCCGAGCACCAGCGCCGCCATAGCCAGACTCTTGTTACGCCGGCCAATCTTGCGCACTAACACAAACGCCATCACCAGCAAACCGAGAAAGCCGCCACGCGAGAACGTCATGATTACGGCGGCGATCATCAGCAGCGTCGTGGCCCAGAAAATAAGCCTTCGCAGCGGGTTTTTGTTTTCGAGGCCGAGCACAAACGCGATCGGAATCATCGTCACGATGTGGAGCGCAAGATCGTTTGAGTTATCGAACAACCCTTTGATGGCGCCCTCAACGCGCTGCGTGTTCGTCTCCGCCATGCCAAGCTTGAAAACGCCCGAACGGTAATCGTCGATCACGTGGTAGCAGAGATAAATGCTGACCGCGAAGGCGAGGTAAATCAGGAGCTTCATGCGCAACTCGGTGCGCAGCACGTTCACGAGCACGATAAAGATCAAGATCGTCTTGATCAGAAACTCGGAAAACGTGGTCCACGCCTCGGAAGGATCGATCGCCATCGGAATCGACAGCAGACCAGCGATCCCCAGGAGCAGGACCATGTTCACTTCACGTGGACGTGCGGTTAAGTTTCCTTCAACTGCTAACTGCGTGATGAAGTACGCGGCCAGCGTAACGATGCCGACGTAAAACGCCATCGACTTGAAGCCGGAGAGTGCCGGGATCATTTCGTAAGGACGGAAGTAAAGAATGATACTGAAGACAAAGAGCAGCGCGAACGTGACGCCGTGGCCGCGCTTGTCCGTCCACTGGCCGGCTTCGACTTCCATGAAGCTCGGCTTCTCGTCTTTCTTGTCTTTGTCGGAAACTGCGTCTGGTTTTTGCGACGGCTTGTCGAGATCGATCTGTTTGAAGACGCCTTTGCCCATCGACTCCGCGTCTTCAGGACGCGGACGTTTCGACGGGAAAATGCTTTCGTAATCGAGAGCGTCAGGCGTATGTCGCATGCATTGTCCGGCAACCACGTGGGGCGGCCATGAAAGGCGCCCCTACAACGATTTTAGCGTCATCGAACGCGTTGTAGGGTGGACCTCCGTGGCCACCCCCTGTGCGCCAATCACGCAGAGTTTAGGAGGTGTAACCGATCACGCAATGAAGTTTGCCAACGCGATAAACTTCGTGGCGCTTGAAACCCGCCTGGTCCATCAGTTCTTTGATCTTCGCGCGCGTGTAGAAATAGACGTCGCAACCACGCGCGTTCAATCGCACTTTGCGCACTGGCGCACGCCACGTCCAGAAGCGCGGAAACGCCATGATTGCTTTGTCTTTCGACAACTCGCGCATCTTCGTGAGCACGGGCAGCGGATCGCTGATGTAATCAAAGAGCCCGATCCCGAAGCTCACGTCAAACTGCTCATTGCCTTTGTACTCGAGCAGGTCCGTTTGCTGAAACTCGCACACGTTGTCGAGATTTTCTTTCCGGCTCGCCTCCTTGCACAAACCAACCATCACTTCCGCGATGTCGATTCCCAACACTCTGCGCGCGCCTTTGCGTGCGAGCTCGAGACTGTAAAGACCATTGCCACAGCCGACGTCCAGAAACGTTCTGTCTTTGATCGGCTCACAATGTTTTATCGTGAACACGTAACGCTCGTACATGTCTTTGCGAAAGACGCTGTCGAGCATGTTTGATAGTCTGGATTTGCGATGCGAGTAGATGCGCGAAAAAGCATCAGCCTCGTTATTCCAGTAGTTTCTTTGTGCTACGATCTCTTCATTCATCACAGGCCCAATACCTCTCTGATAGTCGTAAACTCAAAATCACTTAACAGCTTCTCGAAACGCTTCTCGGTTTGATCCAGGTTTCGGTAATGCCGAATCTTCTGCGAAAGAGACAAATCCTTCACGCGCGGCTGACCCGGATCGACTTCCCACGGATGCAGGTAAAAAACTGTCGGACGGCCGGT
>Ga0157373_10002571_pt1 | contig 13789 bp, 11 predicted proteins | sample C65metaG_FD_113460 | JGI IMG/M metagenome (GOLD analysis project Ga0157373, IMG submission 113460) | Corn rhizosphere microbial communities from Kellogg Biological Station, Michigan, USA - C6-5 metaG | ecosystem: Host-associated > Plants > Roots > Rhizosphere > Soil | place: USA: Michigan... | reverse complement strand
TCCACTTTGCCCTGGATGGTGATGATTACGAGGAGGCCCCACCCGTGGTGCCGAGTGTGAAAGGCCTGCCAGTGCCTACGGGCACGATGGGCGCGCACTACATCACCCCACGCATGCGTGCCCGGATGAATGATCTGGGCATCCGTGAGGCGGATATTTCCGCCATCGTGGGCACGGGTGCCGGTGGCCGTGTAACGGTGGAAGATCTGGAGCGTTTCCTGGATTACCTGCAGGCATGGCCTAGCTCCACCGCCTCCCCGATGCGGCTGGCCGTGGCGGATGCCATGCGCCGGAGCTGGACCCGCCCGCTGGCCACCGTAGGCCGCCCGGCACTGATGGATCGCCTACTGAACCACCGCCGCCTGCAATCCCCCAAGCCGGGCCTCACCCTTTATCTGCTGCGCGCCTTTGCCCTCGCACTGAAGGAATCCCCCACCACGGCGGGCTACCTCATCGGAGACAAGGTGGTGCATCCCCGCTCCTTTGACATCGGCGTGGCCGTGCAGGTGGATGACGGAGTGGTCGTCCCCGTGGTACGTGCCGTGGACCAAAAATCCCTCAGTGAACTCGTTTCCGAGTATGATGATCTGGTGGACCGCGCCCGCCGCCGCCGCCTTACCGAAAAGGATTGCAGCGGGGGCATCGCCACCGTGACCAACTTCGGCACCTTCGGTCTCACCATCGGCACGCCCATCCCGCTGCCGAATGAAACACTCATCCTGGGCATCGGTGCCGGAGTGAAAAAGCCGGTCTGGAGCGCGGAGGTGGAGGCCTTCCTCCCTGCCACGGAGGCGGATCTGTTGCTGACCTTCGACCACCGTGTGGTGGATGGCGGTGGTGCCGGTTTTCTTTTGAACAAGGTATCCGCTCTCTTGCAAAATCCGGATTCCCTCTGATTTTTCAGCCGTGGATCTTCCCGAAAAAATCGGCAAGGTAGATATCCCCAAAAAGGCCATCTACCGCCTTTCGATTTATTACCGCTGCCTCCAAAAACTGGCGGGCAACGACGTGGAAACCGTCAGCTCCACCACTCTCGCCCGTGCTGCCGGGGTGAAGCCCTCCCAGTTGCGCAAGGATCTGGCCTACTTCGGCCAATTCGGCACGCGCGGGCTGGGTTACCCGGTTTCCCTGCTGGCGAACATCATCCGCGAAACCCTGGGGCGGGAACATCTGCAACCGGTGGTACTGGTGGGCGCGGGTAATCTCGGCTCCGCGCTGATCCGTTACCAGGGCTTCGAAAAGGAAGGCTATGAGGTCATCGCCGCCTTCGATGCCCATCCGGAGATCGCCAAATCCCGCGGCGTGAAGATTCCCGTCTATCCCGATACCGAGATGGAGGAAATGATCACCCGGGAGTCCGTCAAACTTGCAATCCTTTGTGTCCCGGTGGAGTTTGCCCAGTCCGTGGTCAACCGTTTGGTCGCCGTCGGCATTCAAGGGATTTTGAATTTCTCGCCCATTGTGCTGGAAGTGCCTTCGGATGTGACGGTGAACAACGTGGATCTGGCTCTTGAGCTGGAACACCTCGGTTACTTCATCCGCTGAAAAATGTCCGATCCCACCGACCAACCACCGCAGGAACCCCATGAGTCCATCTTCGATATGGGCATCTCCCCGCGTCCCGGTGGGAAAAACATCCGGCGCAGCCCTGGGAATGGGAATGGCCCGCCGGTGGGAATGATTATCCTGTCCGTAGCCGCCTTCGGCGTGATCCTGATCATTCTGGCCTTTAAAAACTCCGCCCCAAAGCAAGCGCCTCATGCCGCTCCGCCTGTACCCGTTCAGATCACCGCCCCGGCACCCTCTGCCACTGCTGCTCCCGCACCGCCGCCTCCCAGCCCTACTGCAGCATTCCATCTCCCTCCTCTCAAACCTCGGACCTCCATCGGCCTGCCCAACAAATCCTCCTTTGATCTGCCCATCCATACGGAAACGGCCAGTGCGGACTGGGTGGCAAAAACCATCCAGCTCCGTCATGTGCTGCCGGACAAGACCCTGGTGCGGACCGAGGATCTGCTCAACCACTTCTCCCTCCGGCCCATGGGGCCCACCGCGATCTCGCGCGGCGTGACGCTTTCCACGGAGTCCATCGCCTGCCCGTGGCGCCCCTCCGCCACGCTTTTCCTCGTTTCCATCCGTGGGGCCGTGGCCGGAGATCACTTGGTGAGCGCCACGCTCAAGCCCGCCATCGTCAACGTGGCCCGCTACAAAATCCTGGGATTCACCACCAGCCCGGACCCCGGTTTTTCACTGCCACAGCCGACTCTGCTGCCTGCCAAGGCGATCTCCACCCTGGTCATCGAGATCGAGCCATCCATCGCCGCCAGTGAGCTGGGCAGCATCGTCTGGTCCGTGGACAATCAGCCCGCCCCTCCCGTACCCCTTTCCCGCCGCTCCGATGATGAGCCATCGGATGATGCCCGGCTGGCCGCGCTGGTATGCGCCTACAGCCAGTGGCTCTGCAACGAGCGCCCGGAGCTGATAGACATTGAACTGGTGGCTGCCTTGGCCCGCGAACTGTCAGGCGGCAATCTGCCAGCCAACCGTGCGGAACTCCTCAATCTCATCGACCGATCCCTGCATTTTTAAAAATGCTCCCGCACTTTACATTCCAGTTAGTTGCTCCAGCCTGTCGGACATGATTCGGGAAATCGTTGAGTCCATCATTCCGCGTCCTCTCTGGTGCAAACTTGGAAACCTGCGCCGCCAATGGATCAGCCGGAACGATGCAGAAAAATCCACCCAGGAGGTTTTTTCCCGAATCTATGCCAATGGGCTGTGGGGGAGAAACAACAGCTCGGGAGATGGCTCACGGGATGCGTGGTCGGTGGAGCCCTACCTGGAAATGGTCTCCACCTGGGCACGGGATCATGAGGCAGCAGGCCTGCGGGCCTTGGATCTGGGCTGTGGGGATTTCCAGATCGGTTCGCGGCTATTTCCCTTGTTTGGTCAGTATACCGCCGTGGATATTGTCCCCGCCCTCATCTCCATGCATCAGGCAAATCCTGCCTACGAGAAAGTGACATTCCGCTGCGTGAACGCCATCGAGGAAGAGCTGCCTGCGGCGGATGTGGTGTTTGTCCGCCAGGTTCTGCAGCACCTTTCCAATGAGGAAATTCTCCATATTTTGCCCAAGCTCCGGAATTTCAAATACGCGCTCATCAGCGAGCACCTGCCTTCCGCCACGCGCTTCAGGACAAAGAATGCCGATAAGGTGCATGGCGGTGGCATCCGCCTGAAAAATGGCTCCGGGGTCTATCTGGAGGCTCCGCCGTTTTCCCTCCAATGCGTGGAATCCACCCTCCTGCTGGAAGTCCCGGGTGGACCGGATGTGGAGCGGGACGGCATCATCCAGACGACGTGCTATCGGTTTTTTTGAAATCCCATGAGAGTGGGAAAAGCGCCGTTTTCGCCCCGCAATCCCTCTTGCGCGGAGGCACAGTTCCCTCTAGCTTGCGGGTCCGATGCTCCTCCGGCTTGTGAAAACCCTCCGCCTCCCGGCGGCCACATTGGCTGGCACAGCCTGTCTGCTGTCGCCCTTGCTTGTCCGTGCCCAGGAGGCAGCCCCCGCTTCCCCGGCGCAGTTCGATCCCTCGGACGTGTATTTCCAAGGCTATCTGGCGGCCCGCGCCGCAGAGCAACTGGAAAAGGAGGGGGACTATGCCGGCTCTCTCCAAAAACTGGAGCAGGCGCGCAAACTCTTCGATTCGGTGCTACGCTATTACCCCGCCTGGAAGCCGGAAATGGTGAAGGGCCGCGCAGAAAAAACGACCGAAACCCTGGGCAAAATCCGGCCAAAGGCAGAGGAACAACGCCAGAAGCAACAGGGAGCCATCGCAGAACTGGAAGGTGGCACCCGCGCCCATGGAGACGATGCCGATCCTGCGGCACCCACCGCCCCTGGCATTCTGGAGGTGGATCCGCTGGTAACCCGGAAGCTCGCCGAAGCGGAAGCGGAAGTGAAGCGCCTCCGCCAGTCCATCGCCGACTCCCAGATTTCCGCCTCGGAAGCCTCCCGCAATGCCTCCCGGCTGCGTGACGTGGAACGCCAGCGGGATCTGGCAGAGGCGCAGCTCAAGGCGGCGGAACTCAACGCCCAGCAACTCCGTTCCAAGCTGGCGGGAAGCCCGGTAGAGAGCGAAATGAAATCCCTCAATGGTCGCATCCAGAAGCTGGAGCAGGAAAAAACCGCCATGGCCATGGCCCTCTCCCAGAGCCGCAACGAGCACATGGAGGCCCAGGCACGGATCGCCACCCTGGAGGCAGATCTGCAGGTTATGAAGAGCAAGGCTGCCGAACTGCGCCAAAAGACGGTGGACCAGGACCGGGACATCAAATCCGAGCGGGACGTGGCGAGCAAGGTGGTGGCAGGACAACGCCACCAGATTGAAGCTCTGGAAAAGCAGCTCGACAGCAAGAATGCCGAACTCACCAGCGCCCACACCCGCATTTCCGGATTGGAAAGACAACTGAAGGAAAGCGGGGAAGCCTTTGCCCAACTGCGTGGCGAGCGGGATTCCCTGGTGCTCGAACGGGATCAGATGGCTGCCCTGCTGAAACTCAATGAATCCGGCCGCATCCAGGATCTGGTGGAGCAAAACATGAGCCTGGCCAAAAACCTGCGGGAAGCCAATGAGAAGGTGGATCGCCTGAATCTGGACAATAATGCTACCAAGGACGAAATGACCGATGCCCTGCGCGATCTGGCGATGGCTAAATCCCAGATCAACCGCCTCCAGCAGGAAAAACGGGAGCAGGACAAACGCCTTTCCGAATTGGAGAGCCGTCTCAAAAATGAGGAATCTGCCCTCGCCTCCGGCAATGCTTCCACGGACCCTGCGGAAGTGGAAACCCTGCGGGAAATCATCCGCCGCCAGTTGCGCGTGCAGGAACGCCGCAGCCAGGCGCGGGATCTTCTTCTGGAAGCCGTCAAACAGATGGGAAATCAGGATGAGCGGCTGGCCCGCGCCATCGAGATGTTCGATGGCCAGGAAGTCCAGCTCACGCCCGAGGAACAGAAACTGGTGGCGGAGCGCCAGGTGGACGGGGAATTTGTTTCTCCCTTTGCGAGAGATCGCGCCACCGTCGGTAAGGCAACGGCCCATCTGAGCGCAGAGGTGGAAGGCTATGAGCGTGCTGCGGAAAAGGCATTTTTGGGTGGCCGCCTGCTGCCGACCCGGGAACTCTACCAGATGATCGTAGAGGCCAATCCAGGCAATACCCCTGCTCTCTGCAAGTTGGGCGTGGTCCACCTGAAATTGAATGACACGTCAGCAGCCGTAGATACTTTCCGCCGGGCGGTGGAACTGGATGAAAACAATGCCTACGCCCGCCGCATGCTGGGATATGCCTACATGAAGCAGGGAGACATGCCTGCCGCAGAGGAAAACATCCGCCGCAGTGTGGAAATCGCCCCGGACGATGCCAAGAGCCAGATGCTGATGGCCACCCTGATCTATGGGATGGGCCACATCGCCGAGGCGGAAACCCATTTCAAGGCCGCCATCATGGCAGATCCCGTATCCAGCGAACCCTACTTCAATCTCGCCCTCATCTGCAGCCGCAGCAACCGCCTCGACGAGGCCCGCAACTACTATCAACAGGCTCTGGAGCGCGGTGCCGTGCCGGACCCGAAACTGGAGCAACGCCTCGACCAACAACCGTGAAAGCCTTCCTGCTGCTGCCCCTACTGGCTGTTCTTTCCTCCTGTGCCTCCGATACAGGCAAGGAAAACAAATCCCCTGCCGCTGAATCCTCCCGCCACACCCTGGAGCAGCGGCTGAGCGAAAAAAACGGCTACAAGCAGGATGCCAATGGCAACTGGGTGCCCCAGACCGACCGCCGCAGTTCATTTGAATCCCAAGGGGAATCCCCTTACTTCAAGGGAAACCTAGCCAAGCGCGAATACCATGCAGGAGATTATGCGAAAAAATCCTGGACCGGAAATTCCCGCCTACTGGCCAAGGACTATCAGGGAAAAACGGACGGCAGCCGCTTCCAATTCCTGAACCGCAGTGCCCGCAAGGGTGCACGCGAGGCCAGCCGCCAGGCGGATACTCCCGGTTCCTATCAAACGGACGATTATGCCACGGGCGCAGCGCGCGAGGGAGACCGCCGGATTTCCAAGCAATCGGACACGGAAACGGATGAACGCCGGAAGCTCTTCACTCCGCCCGCCGTGGTGGATTGGCAGGAGCAACGCTCCATGTCCGTGGATGAATCTAAAAGTATCCTCGGACGCTGATTTTCCCCATCACCGGGTGGCAGCCTCAAGCGTATCCAGCAGATGCCGCCGGAGCGTTTCCCACCGCCAGGGATGGCCATTGAGAAAAAACGTTTGGGAAACCCGCAGGGTGATCTGGGCGTAGCTCTGAAGTGGGAATTTCTCCTCCAATCCTGCCGCCAGTGGGGAGGTGGCGGCTTCCTTTTGAAGGCTGACGGCCAGGCTGCCATTGGCCAGCCGGTCCTTCCATGCAGCGGCGATCTCCGCTCCTTTCGCCGCCTTGGCGGAGGTTTCCAAAACGACGGTGCCATCCATCTCCGGATCCGTATGCACCAGCACGTGCACCACCACCCCATGGCGGCGAAGATCCTCCGTGATCCGCTGCTCGAGATTCGTGCGGTAGGCGCGCTGATGGCGATCCATCAGCCTCATCCGCGTCTGGTCCGGCAGTTGCCGTGAGATGGCGCTCCAACTGTCTTCCCCTTCCTTTTCCAGATCGATCAAAAGCCGGGTGACATCCCCGTGGACCAGCGGAGTGCGGAAACGCATGGCAAACCCCTGGGCTAGATTCAGCGAGCCTGGCTCCCAGCCTGCGGGGGAAGTCACCAGTTCCTCAGCACCCCGAAAAAGCTCGCGATGGGCTTCGGGCACGGCGCAAGTCGCATTCTCGCAACTGAAAAGATAGGCTGTCATCGGGGAGGGAATAAAAAAAACGCAGACTGCACCCTCCTACGCCAAGCATAATCGTCGGGCGGCGTGCAGTAAACAAACGTTCGAAAGCACATGGTAGGCTAATTTCATCCTAATGACGAATTTCACACTTCCGGTTGAATATTTTCCGCTCCAGCGCGTCAGTAAAGAGATGAAAGCAAAAACCAGGAACGTAGGGCTGAGAGCCGTTGCGCTCATATCACTGATCTCCTTCACCGTCGCAGGCACCAGTTGCATGACGACCTATGACAGCTATGGACGGCCGGTCCAAAGCGTCGATCCCGGGGCCGCTGTGGCAGGTGCGGCAGCAGCAGGAGTTCTGGGGTATGCCATCGGCAGAGACAATGACCGGGATCACCACCATCACCATGGTGGCTACTACCGTCCCCGCTACCACCGCGGCTATTACCGCTGATAAAACAGCGGCTCTGAAACGCCTCATTCATAACCCATCGATAACCCATCGGCTGAAATAAAAAATCCGCGACCCGGAGCATCTAGGTAGCGGATTTTTTTGTGATTCTTATCCCGGGCATGGGGGATGAAATCCCCCGCCACGGCGATCAATGCTCGCGGCAGAATTGCTCGAAGCGGGTGAGGCCCTCATTGAGGACGTCCAGCGTGGTGCAATAGCTGAGGCGGATGCCTTCGTCATAACCGAAGGCGATGCCAGGAACAGCAGCCACCTTATAGCGGGAAAGCAGCTTGTCGCACAGATTGATGGACTTGAGGCCCAGCTTGCTGGTGTTTACGAAGAAGTAGAAGGCACCTTGTGGCTCCACCACCTCGATGTTCGGGATGGCCTTGAGGCGGGCGAACATGAACTGGCGCTTCACATCGTATTCGCCACGCAGGTCTTCGATGAAGGACTGGTCCCCTTGCAGGGCTGCCACGGCCCCCCACTGCGAGAAGGTGTTCGCATTGGAGATGGTGTGGTTCTGGATCTTGTCGATCGCTTCCGCCAGTGCCTTCGGCGCTGCGGTGTAGCCCAGGCGCCAACCAGTCATGGAATAGGCCTTGGAGAAGCCATTGACGGTGATCGTCAGGTTGTAGAGCTCCTCGCTGAGGGAGGCGATGGAGACGTGCTTGGCGGTGCCATACACGAGTTTTTCGTAAATTTCATCGGAGAGGATGATGATGTCTTCACCCAGCGCGATTTCACCCAGGGCCAGGAGTTCATCTGCGGTGTAAACGGCACCGGTCGGGTTGCCCGGGGAGTTGATGATGACCATCTTGGTGGCCGGGGTCATCGCTTCCTCGAACTGCTCGGGAGTCATTTTCCAGCCGTTGGCTTCCGTGGTCTCCACCAGCACCGGCACACCACCGGCCAGGCGCACCATCTCCGGATAGGATACCCAGAATGGAGTCGGGATGATGACTTCATCCCCTTCCTCCACCACGGCGAGAATGGCATTGTAACACGCCATCTTCGCACCACCGGTCACACAGATCTGGTTGGCAGCATACTTGAGATTGTTGTCCTTCAGGAACTTCTCGCTGAGAGCCTGGCGGAGTTCAGGAATTCCACCGGCTGGGGTGTACTTGGTCTTTCCTTCCGTGAGGGCTGCGATGGCAGCCTCCTTGATGAAATCCGGGGTATCCACTTCCGGCTCACCACCCGCAAGGGCGTAAACTTCTTCGCCCTTGGCGATCATGGCTTTGGCCTGTGCCGTTACGGCAAGAGTGAGTGACGGGGAAACCTTGGCAATGCGGGATGAGATGCTGTCCATTGGAGCGCTCGATTGAGGGTTGATTCCGCCGGTCCGGCGAAGCAACAGGATGTGCGCAGCCCCGGACGGGCGGGGGGCTTTTGTGCAACTTCACCCATCCGGACGCAAGAGAAATGCTGAAACGATGGCGCCGCCCACCCACATTTCCAACATTCCTCCGTAGTGGCTGTTTTCAGCCATGCTGCTTAAAGACTCCCACTGTACCGATCAAAGGAAGAATTCCAAAAAGCATCTCAAGTTCCAGTTCCTGCTCCTTTGATGGGATTAGCCTTGTCGGGAGGTGACATTTATAGACCGACAACATCGAGCAACTTTTTTTCGAAACGCGGACCGGGGTTGAAGTTGAAGGTATGGAGACGATGGCTGCGCACCCCACTGGGGCTCTTGGGCGGCTTTAAGCAGACCGTGTTGACGATCTTCTGCTGAGTGCAGGATACCCTCCTTTTCACGGTTTGTCCGGGTGGATGAAATCCTTCACCAAATAGGCATTGGCTCCCAGCGGATACTGAGCCTTCAGGCTTTCCAGCTTCAGCTTCTTTTCCGATGGGTCCACATTCTCCAGACCGGCCAACCCCTTCTGATAGTCCTCGAACTCCCTGATGATGCACGAGCCGTAGTCGGACATGTCCTCGCGCTGCCTGGCGGTAAGATGCCACGAAAGCGGGGTGCCCAGCTTCCGTCCGTCGAATTCGAACACTGCGTTCGATATCTCCACCCCCCGGGCTTTCCAGTAGTTGCAAAAGATATCGAACTGCTCGTCCACACGCAATCTCTGGCCTGCCACCCGCGCGTTGTAGAGCGCTGTGAGCGGCGCGGTGGCCTGATAGAAAAAGCCGCCGGCCTTCACCTCGTCCTTGCTGGGCTCGTTCTTGTAGCGGATCTGGATGACAAGGATCTTCTTCAGATTTTTCGGCAGTTCGTTGCCCGTATGAAGTTTGTCCAGACCATCCTGAAGCCAACGGTTCAGCGCCACCATGCCGTAGTTGTCATAATATCCACCATCCAACTGGTGCTCCACCCGATACAGGTAATCCGGGTTCGCGGATGGGCGGGCGGCCGGACTCACGATGGGAAAGCTGGCCGACAAGCGAGCGCCTGTCACCACCCGCACCGTATGATTTCTCACCAGGCACGAGCAACCCGCATCATTGATCCCGCGGATGGCGTTCCAATTCCAATCCGCCACCCGGGAACTGCCATAAATCATCGGCCTGCCGCTTTCCTCCGTGCCGGAAGTGAAAAGCACCGCAGGCATCTCCCCCGCGCGCGCCTGCCGCCCCCACTGCGCGAGCGTCACTACACCCAGATTCTCATCTCCTCCGAATCGCCAGCCACCGTCCAGCAGGCTGCTGGCACGTTCCGCGTTCGCCGCCCACTGGTCTTCCAGCGCGGAACCGCGATCCTTCCCAATGCCCCACACGGGTGCGAAATATGCGGGAAGATCGTGATAGGCCAAAGAGCGCGTCACCGCCCCCAGACTGGAGGATTTCGCCACATCCCGGAGTTTTTGCAGATATATTTTTTGTTCCATGGAAAGGGAGCCATCCGCCTCCGTCCCCCGCAGCATCGCCTTGGAGTGATAGATGGCGTGCGCATACAACATCGTTCCATATGAGCCGCCGGAAGTGCCGCTCGTCACACAAATCCTCCCCGGAAAATCCCCGCATCCTTTCAATTGCTGGAGCCGTGTGAGCACCTCCACCGCCCACGCGCCCGAGTGGATGCCCCCCCCACCGCCGCCACCCCGACCGTGCGGTCTGCGGAAAGCGCGAGCTTTGCCTGCAGCACCTCAGCGGCGGTCGGGAGCACTTCGTCATAAGGCTGCTCGATCACCTTGTATTCGTAATCCCGGTGGAAAAGCCAACTGCCCGCGCCTATCCACAAGCCCAGCGCCAACACCAGCGGCACGTGATGCCGCCAGCAGAAAAAACCTACCCCGGAGCAAATCCACGCCAGCCCCAGAATCGTCAGATAGACATAGATCACGGATGGCACATCCACAGGATCCATCCAGCAAATGCCAATGGATGCTAGAACACAGACAGCCAGCATGATGCCGTGGCGGAGGTGCCCATGCCCCATCCCCTTCTGGTCCGGCGCAGCCCGGTAGCCCCGGCAATCCATTTCCCTCAATAACGGAATGCGTGCCACCAGCCAGACCATCCACGGGTCCAGCCAAACTCCTGCTTTCCGGTGGATCAGCCATCCACCCGTGAAAATCACAAACCAGATCAACCAAACAAACCATTCCAGATGGGCAGCGCGCCAGCATGCCAGAAGCGTGAGCGCCGGCACGGAGAAAAATAGCAGCTTCAACAGCCCGCGCGCCAGCCGCAGGTGCCAGAAAGACGTGAAATCCGCCTCCTCCGGCTCCAGCCCAAAACGGTCTTTCCCATATTTCATGATGACCGATGACATGTCCCACATCACGAAACAAAAAATGACGGAAATGAGAGCGATGGGCACAGCCTGCGCCGCCGTGCCATCATACGCCCCCATCACCAAAGAACTGGGACCTACCTGCGCCACCGCAATCCATGCCAGCCCGGAAGCCGCGCACGCGGAGAAAATCGGCACCTGCAGGTAACGGCTCCACACCAGCATCACCTTAAGCCAATGAAAAAAGGGCAGCAGTTCACGCAGCTTGCCAAAGATCTTGGACAGTCCTTGTTTCATTTCATCACGCGTCCAGCAGCATCTCATGATCTGGTTCTACACAGGTTCCAACACTCCGATTCTTCACATCCCGCTTTCCTTCTTTGTACCGGTCTCCTCGCCAGGCTTATCCTCACTTTCAGCCTGACTTTTCAAAATCGGCGCAGGTAGCAGGGATTCCAAACCGGAAGTGGATTTCGGTTTTTCGGGTTCCGATTTTTGCGGAAGGAACTGCATGTTCTCCGGACTGAGGATAGTGTGTGCCTTCTTCTGGCTGCTAGCCGCCGCGTCGGAATCGTTGAGCACCAGCATTCCCTTCAGCAGTTCGGCAGGATCGCGGGTTGGCACCACCGTGATACTCTCAACTCCACTTCCATCCTTATTCCTCACCAGCAGGGTGGGAGTGTAGGTCTTATTTTGAAAACCATGGCTTTCCTGCTGGGGATATGCACCTCCCCGCGTGCGGATGAAGACAGTCTTGTCTATTGCAGATCCAGTTGGCATTACCCTGTGCCTTCTGCCTCTGAACCAGTCATAAAACGGGTTAGATTCCCGATGCATGAGGCTGGTGGCATCCGCGTAAACCACCGATCTGCGCTTTACCACCTGCTTCTCATATAGAATCCGGTGCATCCAGTTGAACGTTACACCGGCCATGTCATTGGAATCCTCGTAGCCGCCGCCGATGTCGCAGTGCACGCCAGGAAACCATACCTCATGAACCGTGGTTCTGGCTGGATCCAGCGGACCACCCACAAGCAGCGGCGTGAAAGCATTCCTGTCCTCATCCAGAGACAACGCGTGAGCGATAAGGCGGATGTTTGGATATGGTCTCACCTTGTAGCGTGTGCCGCCACCATCCTTGAGATCACCCACACCCTGCAGGTCTTTCTTTTTCAAAACGAGGCCCGGCACTGTGTCCCACAGCCCCATGAATTCAATGTCTGGGTTCGCGAACGCCACACCGTCACCGAATTTTTCACGAATATGTGCTGCCGCCTTTCCTCGATTCTCCGCAAGGCACTTGTGCCAAGCGGAGGCCTCCATGGAATCACAATCCCTGAGCGAATTCTCCGAGTATTTGAACATCTCCTCCGCTATCTTCGCCCGTGTGGAGTCATCCATTTCTCCGGTCGGCAACCCGCAGTGCGCCATGAGCCCTGCCAGAGCCCGCGCCTGGAACGCTCCGCGGCTGAATCCAAAAATGCGGATTCTCATTCCCGGTTGCCAATGTTTTGAGAGGAACTTGTAGCTCTCTAAAATCCTGCACTTCATCCCGAGACCTAGAGCCGCAGCAGCCGGGGACTGGTTTCCCACTCCATCGACGTAGAGGCATTGCTGTGTGGGATCCTCAGTGGCTGCCACCATTTCAAAGCGGCGCCTCACGTTCGTCCTGCTGTCCCATTTGTTGCGCGTTCCATCCAGATAGACTTCGATAATCCGCCCTTCCTCCGGCTGCGCGTGAGTTCCTGATTTCCTTTCAATATCCGGATTCGGAACCACTTGCATCTTCGGCGGGCAGAAGCACGCAGTAAGGGACAAATAGGCCAAAACCCACGAAACCAGCAGTACCCGCTGGCGGAAATACGATTTCATGAGGAACAGGGGGAATGAACCACTACAAGGGAGGCATGATTTCATGGGATATGGGGATTGAAAATTAGATTAGAGCGTAAATTTTGTTAGTATGGAAATCTCAGACCCAGGCTGAGGAAGAGCGCCTTGCGATAGTTCAGCCTGTCCCAGTCTTGTGCGCCGGTAACCGTGGAGTGCCCGCTGGGATTCTTGACCTCCACCGTGATCCATCCTGGCATGGACTCCGCTCCGCCAGGCTTCTCCGTGCCATTCACCACACCTACGAACACATGGTGGCGATCGGTCGATCCCTGCTGGATCACCCGCTCGGACAGCCAGCGGACCCTTTCCAGTGGTGCAACCTTGTCATCACGGTATTGGATGCAAATGAGTCGTTTGCGGGGATCGGACTTCAAAGCGGCCAGCGCGGCCTCAACCCGCGCCTGCGGAACACCGAAGCTGTGCCTACGATACTCCGTAAATGCGAGCGAGGGAGCTGCAGGCTGGCAGACCACAGCTGTTCGCACCTGCGGCATTCCCAGCAGCGAGAGAGCCTGCCCTCCCGACATGCAATTTCCGATCACCGTCAGCGGCTGGCCTGGATTCTCACGAAAGATCCTTTCCGCAATGGCCTGCACATCACGCCAAGCCGTGCCTCCAGATGGAGAAAATTGACACCATTTTCTGGATGCGGAATGACATATCGTTTCCATCATCCTGATTTCTATTCCTCTCTGACCGAAAAACCGCGGGACGTATACCTTGCATCCAGCATCGGCCAAGAGAGCGCCCAATTCTAGGCAACCGGTGGTCTGGCCGTTCATCTCGTGCAGCAGCAAGACGGGTCTTTTCCCCTTCCGCGTCACGGAAATGGGGACGCTCCCCACATCAGGTA
>Ga0157373_10002570_pt1 | contig 13790 bp, 12 predicted proteins | sample C65metaG_FD_113460 | JGI IMG/M metagenome (GOLD analysis project Ga0157373, IMG submission 113460) | Corn rhizosphere microbial communities from Kellogg Biological Station, Michigan, USA - C6-5 metaG | ecosystem: Host-associated > Plants > Roots > Rhizosphere > Soil | place: USA: Michigan... | reverse complement strand
TCAACAAACCGCGGCGCTTCTCGAGTTCATGCAAAAGAAAGCAGGCGAGCGCCCACGTCGTCGTCATCGTGATCACAACGTCGAAACTCGCAGCCCGTGAAAAGACGATCAAGCCCAGACAAGTCGTCGCCACCACGAGGCTCCAGAAACCAAAACTCTTATCAATCTCGCGGCCAACGACAGCGACCGCCGCAATCGTCAACAGTCCACACACCGCTGGCCCGAGACGTGCCGACCATTCACTCACACCGAAGATCTTGAACGCCGCGGCCATCATCCAATAAAGCAGCGACGGTTTTTCAAACCACGTGTGCCCGCCGAGTGCCGGCGTAACGTAATCGCCGCTCAGGAACATCTCGCGCGCCACTTGCGCGTAACGCGGCTCGTCCGGTCCAAGCAAAGGCATCTGGCCCAAACCAAAAAGATAAAACGCGATGATGATGAGAAAGAGGAAAACGTAGACTCGCTTGGCAAGCGTTGAAGGATGCAAGTATATTCGGCTCCGAACCCGGTTACAGGATTTACAAGATTTTTCAGGATTAACAAGCTACCACATAATGTTAAGGACAGCAGTCATCGGCGCCGGCAGTCTCGGGCGGCAACACGCACGAATTCACGCGACTCTCGCCGCCGAAGGCGCGTCGAAATTCGTTTCCGTCTGCGATCTGAACGAGGAAACAGCCCGCTCGATCAGCAGTGAACGAAAAACCGATTGGACCACGAACTGGCGCGACCTGATCGGCCGGATCGATGCCGCCAGCGTCGCCGTGCCAACCGAAGTTCACTGCGAAATCGCGTGCGGACTGCTCGAAGCCGGCATTCACGTCCTGGTTGAAAAACCGATCGCGCGAACGCTCGACGAAGCGGATCAAATGATTCGCGCTGCGGCACAAGGCAGCGCCGTGCTCCAGGTCGGACACCTCGAGCGCTTCAATCCGGCGCTGGTTGCCCTGCGGCCACACGTGCGCAAGCCCGTCTATTTCGAGATTCATCGCGTCGGCGAGTTCACCGCGCGCTCACTCGACATCGACGTTGTGCTCGACTTGATGATTCACGATCTCGACATCGTGCAGTGGCTCGTCGGCGAAGACGTCGAAGTCACGAATATTCACGCAGTCGGTATCCCGATACTGACGAACAAAGTCGACGCGGCAAACGCGCGCCTCGAGTTTTCAACCGGCGCGGTGGCGAATATCACGGCTTCGCGTGTCGGGACGGAGAAGATTCGTAAGATGCGTTTCTTCCAGCCGCACGATTACATCGCCGTCGACTACACGACGAAGCGAGCGTCAGTCAGCAGTCTCGAGCGGCCGACGGCGAGTGGCGCATGGCCCGGCGTTCATGTGAAGCACCTCGACATCGTCGACGTTGAACCGTTGCGCGCGGAGATCGTCTCGTTTTTTGAGTCGGCGACAAACGGAACGCCCGCTGCTGTGTCGGGGTATGAAGGTCGAAACGCGTTGAGTTTGGCGTTGCGAACGCTCGACAGGATTCGCGCACACGCCGAACATCCCGGGGTGAGTGAATTGAGTGCTAACGTTCGCTGACAATGGGCACGCGAAATGAAAAACTATCGGCGCTCCTTCAGGAGCACATCGATGCGGGGGAGTTTCCTTCCGCGGTTTATCTCGTCGCCGATCGTGGTCAGATAGTTTTTGCCGATGCGCTCGGTCACTCAGTGGTCGAACCTTACCGCGTCGCAAATAAGCTTGACACGATTTACGATCTCGCCTCACTCACAAAGCCACTGATCACCACGCTGCTCTGCGCGCGCAGGATCGAGCTCGGCGAGCTGACGCTCGACAGTTCTGTTTCTCATTACCTGCCCGAGTTTGATCGTACCGACAAACAGATGATCACCGTGCGTGAGCTGCTCACTCACACATCCGGATTGCCCGCGTGGCGTCCGCTTTACGTGCTTACCGAAGATCAACCCGATCGCGCCGCCGGTGCGATCGCGAGTCTGGATCTCGAATACAAGCCGGGCACGCGCGTTATCTACAGCGATCTCGGATTCATCACGCTCGGTATCCTGCTGGAGCGTTTGACCGGTCATCGCATCGCGGAGATGGCGAAGACTGAGATCTTCGAACCGCTGAAGCTGAAACAGACTTTCTTCAATCCTGAGATCGCTCTGCAAACAGGGATCGCGGCGTGTGAGACGGGCAACGCGTATGAAGTCGATATGTCCAGGCAAATCGGCGCGCCGGTTTATGCCAGCGCACGCAAGCGGCTGATCTGGGGCGAGGTCCACGATGGGAATGCTTATTTTCTCGGCGGCGCCGCGGGACATGCGGGATTGTTTTCGACTGCGAGCGAAACGTTTTTGCTTGCTCAGCAGTTTCTCGACGGTTCGACGCAGTTGCTCAAGCCGGAGACGTGCAAGTTGTTTCGTGAAGACATGACGCCGGGACTCGAGGAAGCCCGCTCGATTGGCTGGCAACTGGCGTCGACGAAGGATTCAACGGGTGGAACTGATCTGCCGCGCGATAGTTTTGGTCACAACGGGTTCACAGGCACGTCGGTGTGGATCGACGCGGAACATCAACGCATCTTCATCCTGCTCACAAACCGCACCCACGCCCACGCGCTCCCTTTTGCAAACATCAACGCAGTGCGCCGCCAATTTCACAGCATCGCGGTCGCGGTACTGTAGGGGCGGCACTCCGTGGCCGCCCCTCGTTAAATCCTCCGCGGAGCGGCGGCCACGGAGTGCCGCCCCTACAATTTAAATCGCAAGGTCGTGCCGATCACGTTCAAGTCGCCCGGAATGCTAACGCCGTCGTTCTGTCTCAAGTAATACAGATCCTGCGTGAAGTGTTTGTTGAAAACCTTACTCACGCCGACCGCGAAACGATTGCGCACCCAGCGATCGACAAACCAATCGTAAAACACCTCGTCCGACACAAACACCGACAGCTTCAGATTGTCAGCGCCAACCGGATGCTCCACCTGAAAACGGTTTCGATATCGCGTTGCCTTGAGTCCGGAGTTGCGATACCGACGCTCAAACTGGTTTCGATCGCTCAGCCTGAACTCACCCACATTGAACCGCAACGTAACCGGCAGCACGAGCCGGTTCTCCCAAATCCTCCTGTTCTCAACGGGCCGCATTGCGATCGCCAGGAAGTTTGGCGCCACCGTGACGTACTTCCCGAATCGAAGAGTGAAACCAACACCCACGCGCTCGTCTACAGGATGACTGATGTCACGGCCGAGCCGGAGTGTTCCGAGAAAATTGAGATCAATTGTTTTCGTGACTGGAACCGCGAGCTGCACGTCGGTCCACTGTTGATTGTCAGTTCGATCGATCAACTGTGCTGATGCGTGGCCCACCAGCATCAGGCAGAGCACAAAGCAGGCGTAGACGAGTCTTTTCAATTGGAGCCCTTTTTGGATTGAGGTGGCAGAACGGTGAAGGAGGTTAGCGCGACGACGACGCGCTCTCCAACGTGCAGTCGCGTGGCAGTGGCTTCCGGCTTCGGACGAGTCGCGATGATCGATCTCCTCACCTCTCTCTCGGGAGGTTGAGTAGTAAGCAAAAAATGCATGTCGTCAGCTTTGCATTCATCCGCGCCTACGCGTTCCAGTTGCAACCGCAGCCGTTCGTACGCGCCGACGAAAGTAATCTCTTCAATAATCGCCGAGGAAATCTTGACCACGCCGGACCGCCTGAAATCATTCGGATTCAACGAAACGTCTTCAGGCCGGAAAACTACCTTAACGCAATCGCCGGGTTTGAATCGTTCATCAAGCGTGGCAGGAATCTGCGTGGAACCAATCTCGAGCCCATCTTGCCGCACAAAGGCGTCGAGAACGTTCGCGGCTCCGAGAAACGTCGCGACGTATTCAGTCGCCGGATGATTGTAGATTTCAAAGGGCGTGCCGATCTGTTCGATATGGCCCACGTTGATGACAGCGACGCGGTCGCCAAGCTCGAGCGCTTCTTCCTGATCGTGTGTGATGAAAATGGCGGGAACGTTTACCTTTTTCAACAACGCGCGGATCTCACGACGCAGGTGAACACGCGTTTGAGTGTCGAGCGCTCCGAAGGGCTCGTCGAAGAGCAGCACTTCAGGTTTATAAGCAAGTGTTCTCGCGATCGCGACACGCTGTTGCTGGCCCCCGGAAAGTTGTGACGGATATTTCTTGCGATGGTCCGTGAGTTGGACCAGCGACAACAACTCGTTCACCGTTTCGCGTATCTCTTTGCGCGGACGCTTACGAATTCGCAGTCCGTAACCGATGTTCTTCTCGACGGTCATCTTCGGAAACAACGCATAGGATTGAAAAATGACGCCGACACCGCGCTCGCGCGCCGGCAGTTCGGTGACGTCTTTGCCGTGAAGTATCACTTTCCCGGTGTACGGCATTTCCAAACCGGCGATGATGCGCAGGATGGTTGTCTTGCCGCTGCCGGATGCGCCGAGTAAAACCAACACCTCGCCTTCGGCAACGTCGAAACTGATGTTCTCGAGGATGCTCGTCTTGCCGAAGCGTTTGCTGATTCCGACCACACTCGCAGCGGCCGCCGGCGAATTCGGCGGCGCTACTGGCTCTTCAGGTCTCGGAATCAGTGTCTCTTTGGCTTTCACAACCTGCCTCAGTCAACGTCGAGCCAATCACGGGCAAAAAACAGCACGCTGAAGATCAGAAACGAGAACAACGCGAGAACGATCGCGATCGCGTTCGCTGCTTCGATCTGACCTTCGTTGAACTTCGCGAAAATGTAGAGCGGCGCGGTTTGTGTTCGTCCCGCCAGGTTGCCGGATACGAGAATCGTCGAACCGAATTCGCCGACGGCGCGCGCGAATGTCAGCAACGCGCCGGAAACGATCGCGCCTCGCAACGATGGCAGCGTCACGTGCCAGAACGTTTGCCAGCGCGTCGCGCCGATGGTCGCTGAAGCTTCCTCGAGCGATCGGCTCATCGTATCGAACACGGGTTTGATCACTCCGAACGCGAGTGGGAACGTGACGAAGATGTTCGCGAGAATAATCGCGCCCGCAGTAAACATCAGTTGAAAACCGTGCGGCGTCAGAAAGCGACCGAGCGTGCCGTACGGTCCCCACAGCAGCAGCAATGCGAATCCCGCGACAGCGGTCGGGATCGCCGTGGGCAGCGAGATCGTGACGATGAGCGCGTTGCGTCCCCAGAAGTTATAACGCGACAGCACGTACGCGGCGAACAATCCGAAGATCACATTGAACACGGTGGCCCAGAAGCTCGTGGCCATCGAAAGCTTGAGCGCGAAGATCGCTTCCGGCGCCATCAGCGCCCCCCAGAATTTGGCGAGGCCGTTGCTCGTGCCGAAGATGAAGATCGACGCGAGCGGCAGGAAGACCAGCGGCAACATCATGAAGACGAGCATGCCAATGCTCAACGGCCGCACCACGTCGAACCCACGCACGTGTCGCATTGCTGGAGCGATTGTACTCATTGATCTTTGCCTTTGGTCTTGGGTCTTGGGTCTTGGGTCTTGGTCAAAGTCCAAAGACCTAAGACCTAAGACCTATTTCCGCTGCACCTGATCTCTAAAGACGCCCTCAATCACGTCCGGATACGCTTTATCCCAACCACCAAAATATTCGATCGTGAACGGCATCTCGATGTGCCCGAAATTTGTGTTTGCCTGGTTGAACTCTTCTTTCGTAGTCGAATAAAAATGAAACTTAACAAACGCCTGCTGGGCTGGATCGCTCCAGAGATACTGCATGAAACTGTCGATGACCGCGCGCTTTCCCGGCGTCACGTTCTTGTCGATCACAACCGCCGGATGCTCGCTGAAAATCGTCGACTTAGGCACCGCGATTTCAATCGGGGCGTTCGCTTCCTTCATCAGCAGCCCTTCGAGTTCGTAAGTGATCAGCGCGTCGCCGTTACCGAGCTCAAACGTTGTTCGCGCCTCGCGCGCCGAGCCGGGCGTCGAGATCACGTGCGACCAGATCGCGCGCAGAGTTTGAAGCGCACGCGGTTTGTCTGGTTCCTTCGACTCCGTTTCTGACTTCTTCAACTCCGATCCGTAGATCGCAAGTATCGACCACTGCGCGCCGCCCGAACTCACCGGATCCGGATGGATCAGACGAATCCCGGGTTTCGCGAGATCTGAAAAGTCGTTAATGCCCTTCGGATTTCCCTTGCGCACAATGATGATGAACGGAGTTTTGTTTACCATTCCGCGCGCCGGCAGAGATCGCCAGTCGCCGATAATAAATCCGCTGTTCTTCAATCGCTGCGCGTCACGTTCGATCGAGAGAATCGCAATCTCTGCGGGCGCTCCCTGTAAAATCTGGTTGGTAACTGTTTCCGATCCCGCGTACGACGACTGAAACTGCACAATCTGTCCGTGTTCCTGTTTCCACTTCGCGGTGAAGCCTGGAAAGATCGCCTTCTCGAGCGACTCTTTCATGATCGAGAAGCCGTAGAGGGTGATCGTGATATCGCCGCTTTCGCCTGGTGGTTTGGGCAAACAACTAGAGGCCACCAGCGCCAGCGCAACAGTCGCCAGAAACGGAAAGCTGTGGGATGGAGTCTTCCTCACGAGGTCTTTCAGGCCTCATCATTTGATCTGGCTACCGGGGGTTGCTCCGTCTATACCACAGACTCGGGCGTTATGGGAATAATTCTTATCCTGACCTGCCTTTTGTAGTACTATCCGCACGATGCGCAGAGCTATAGCTTTACTGCTGGTGCACTCGCTTTTTCTCCCCATAGCAATTGCCCAAGAAAAGGACACGCGGCCGAGACGAACACAACCGACGTGGCCCACGCCCGCTGCATCCAATCCTGTAATCACAGGACCAACTCTCACGCCGTTGAACGGACCCGAACCGGTGATTCGAGTAGCGTTGACTACCGACGCGCGATCCGCAGTGATTTCAACAAGCGGACACTTGATGAATGCGAGTGGAACCGGCAAGACGATGCAGGCGCTCGACACGTCGCGCGTGCGAGTCGATCCGAGGCTGTTGTCTCCGCTCTCGAAGGATAATGACGAAGATGAATACCTGGTGATTGTCGGCGGAGCGCCGTCGCGCGAGGAGATCGAAGAATCGGAAAAAGAGATTCAGAAACTCACGAACGAAGACGCGCACACTGTTTTCAACACCGAGACAAGAACGTGGGGACTCTCCATCGGTTCCAAACGCTCGCGCGCAGAGGCTGAAGAGCTGCAGGCGCGTCTCGAAGCTGCTGGATTCGACTCGATTATCGATGGACCACCAGCGACTACACCGGCAGTTGCGCAGTCTTCGCCGGCGCCGGTGGGTTCAAACAGTGGCCCAATTCGACTGACTTCACGACCTGTGTTGCCGTCACGCGAAGTTGTCGCCTCCTCGACAGCCGGACAGATCTTCAGTTCCGGTGCGCCGGTCGCTTTCGCATCCGACGATGAAAACAACGCACCAGTGCGTTACAACGAACGCCCATACCGCGGACGTATCGAAGTGTTTACAAACACACGCGGCAATCTGACTATCGTGAACGAGTTGGGACTCGAGGATTACGTGAAAGGCGTGGTCGCGAACGAATTGTCGCCCGGCGGCTATCCGGCGATCGAGGCTTTGAAGGCGCAGGCAATCGCGGCTCGCACGTATGCACTCAAGAATCGCGGGCAATTCATGGCCCAGGGGTTCGACATACTTCCGACGACGCGTTCGCAGGTCTATCGAGGACTCACGTCTGAAAACCCACTCTCGACGCGCGCTGTCGACGAGACACGCGGCATCATCGCCACTTACAACGGTGAACCAATCAATGCACTCTACACGTCGACCTGTGGCGGCCGGACTGAAGACTCGGAGAAGATCTTCAATCAGGCCGTTCCCTACTTGCGCGCGCGCGAGTGCGCTGCTGAAGGCGCAACGTTCGAGCGGTTCGTGATCAAAAGCACGCGCTTACTTGCCGAGTTGCGCGACGAGATCAACGTCCCGATCGCGCGAGACATCGGTCTCTTGATGACGCAGAACTTCGGCATTCCGCAGGAACGTGTTTCGGATTCATGGCTGTCAGCTGACGCGACGTTGACTGAGGTTCGGAACTGGCTGGCGAATGTTGGCCGCGTCGCTCACCAGGGACCGCTGGTAACAGCCGATGATGTGAATCGACCCGGGGCTTTTGCGACAGCGCTCGCGGCTGCTGTCTTTGGCGAAAGCAAACCGGGCACACTGCTCAATAACGCAGACGCCGATTACCTGTTGGCAGTTAAAGATGTGGCGGACGTGCCGATCCAGAATCGATCGGACCTCGCGATGCTTTTCCGCGACGGGTATTTGTCTGCTTACCCCGATGCCACCATTCGACCGCGAGCACCTTTATCACGTGCGCGCGTGCTGCACGCGATAGCGCGCATTCTCGAAGCGCGAAATCTTTTGCAACTTCAGAAAGCGAATGCGCGGGCCAGCAGCGATGGACAACTCGTTCTGCGCTCGACGAAAGGAAAAGATCAACCAATCAGGGTGAACGCGGATGCGTTCCTGTTTCGACAACTCGGCGAGCGTCCGTATCCGGTTTCGTCTGTAGCACTCGTAGGTGGCGAGCCTGTTATCTATCATCTCGCGCCGAACGGACAGATCGACTTTCTCGAAGTTAAGCCGGCGCCGAATGGCGCTGCTGCAGATCGAATGTCTCCGTTTGCGAACTGGACGCGCGGGATGTCAGTCGCGCAGGTTCAGTCGCGACTTGGGCGCGCCGCGAGAGGTATTGGACCGATAGTCGACCTGCGTGTCGCGTCAAGAGGTGCTTCGCATCGCGTAACAGATCTCGAGATCGTCGGCACTGAAGGCGCAGCCCACGTTCGCGGTGGCCGCATCCGCTCAGCACTGGGCCTGCGAGAACAACTCTTCATCATCGATCGCGAGTACGACGATTCGGGCCGCGTGAATGAATTCATCTTCATCGGGCGCGGCTGGGGACACGGTGTCGGCATGTGCCAGGTGGGCGCCTACGGCCTCGCGAAGCAAGGCTGGACCAGCGAACAAATCCTCAAAGCCTACTACTCCGGCATCGAACTCACGCGAATGTACTAAAGCGAAAATCTTTGTGCTACGGTGTCTCCGGACACTCATGACCTCAAAAGTCAAACACCTCATGACCGTCGACGACCTTCATGCAATCCCGTATGACGAGTGTCACCGGTTCGAACTCATTGAAGGCAAGCTTTACGTGTCGTGCCCGCCGGGTCTTTCTCACCAACTAGTGCTCGCTAATATTCAGTTCGAGTTGGAGAACTACTTAAGGCAAAACCGCATCGGGCGCATTGTGCCTGGGCCGGGCGTGGTTTTCAGTAAATACAATTCTGTCATTCCTGATATCGTCTATGTGAATAATGAACGCTGGTCCAGCATTGTCACCAAGGATCACTTCAATGGAGCCCCGGATTTGATCGTTGAGATCCTCTCATCGGGTGCAAGCTGCTCCCGCGATCTAAAGTTGAAACGTAAGCTCTACTGTAAATATGGCGTGCAGGAGTATTGGATCGTTGATGGCGCTTCACGAGCAGTCACAACTTACCGACTCCAAGACAACTCACTCAAAAAAGCCTCTACGCTCAAAGTGAACGGTGTGCTCGAGTCGCAACTCTTCCCCGGTCTTTCGTTGAACTTACATAAGATTTTCTTGACAGGATTACAGGATTTTTCTGGATTAACAGAATCGTCGTGCTGATCCTGAGAAATCCTGTAATCCTGTCATGCGTTTCTCACGTAACCAAATCATCGGCGGGCTGGTGGTGCTTGCGCTGATCTGGATCATTATACTCTTCCGTATGCTTGCGATCGTTGGGCCGACGGCGTCGGGGAAAAGTGCGCTTGGAATTGAAGTTGCCCTCAAACTCGACGGCGAGATCATCAATTGCGACTCCGTCCAGGTTTACAAAGAGATTCAGATAGCGACCGCGAAGGTGCCGCTCGAGGAGCGGAAGGGAGTTCCACATCACCTCATCGATTTCGTTTCGCCCAACGTCAACTACACGGCCGGTGAGTGGGCGCGCGAAGCTGCTGTGAAGATTGAAGAGATCGAGAATCGTGGACGTGTGCCAATACTCGTCGGCGGAACCGGTTTTTATCTGCGTGCGCTGCGGCAACCGTTGTTTGTGAGCCCGCCAACGAATGAATGCCTTCGGAATCGTCTCAACCGGATTCGCGAAAAGTACGGGGCCGAACACATGCACCGCCTGCTATGCCGGCTCGATCCCGTCGCAGCAGACCACTTTTATCCGCGTGACTGGCCACGCGTCACGCGCGCAATCGAGATCTACCTGCAAACCGGAAAATCAATTGTGGACCAGAAAGCCGATCGCCCGGAACCACACGAAAGCTCGCGCCGCTTGAGAATCCTTGCCCTCAACCCGCTACGCGACGAGCTTTACAAACGCATCAACGAACGCACGGAAGCACACTTCAAAGCCGGTCTGGTTGACGAGGTCAAAGACCTGCTGGACCGCGGATTCTCACCCGCGTCTAACGCACTCGGCGCTCACGGTTACCGCCGCGTCGTCGAGTATTTACAGGGCCTGCGCGACCTCGACAGTGCTATTGAACAGACCAAGCTCGACGTTCGTCACTATTCTAAACGCCAATTGACATGGTTTCGCCATGAAGCGGATGTGGAGTGGTTTGACGGTTTTGGCGAGGAAAACGGCATTTTAAGATCGGTCCTGGAAGCAGTCGCGGCTGGCCCGCGGTCCAAATAATCATCTTTCTCTCACATCTCCCGGTATCTCTTGTCAGGCAAAGATCCGTGTTGTAATCTGCTTGCAACCGCGCGATCTTAGGATTCCAACCCCCGGGTTTTCAAGCATGTCAGACGGCAAACAGGCACCACAAAATATTCAGGACGCTTTTCTCAACACGGTGCGCCGCGAGAAGACCTCGGTGATTGTTTACCTTCTCAACGGCGCTAAACTCACGGGCCGTATTCGAAGTTTCGATAAGTTTTCGGTCCTGCTCGAATCAGGGGCGCAGGAACAACTCATTTTCAAGCACGCCATCTCGACCATCTCACAAGCGAGACGCGCAACCGGCGACCTGCACGCGCAAGCCACCACAGAAACCAACCCGCGCGAAGTTCGCGGCCAGGATGTCAACTCGCCTGAAGCGTGACATTCGATTAAACTCTCGCGAGCATTTCACAGAAAGACTTTTGAGGAATTGTGCCTGGAACGTTCATTACCTTCGAGGGTATCGACGGCAGCGGGCAGTCGACTCAGTTGCGTTTACTGGGAAATTTCCTGCGGGCCAACGGCTGTGACGCACTACTGACTCGCGAACCAGGCGGGACCACACTCGGTTTGCGACTACGAGCGGCATTGCTGGATGCGATGGAAGAAGTCGATCCACTGACGGAGCTGTTGGTCTTCGCGGCGGACCGCGCGCAGCACGTGCGTAGACTGTTAAGGCCGGCGCTGGAAGCCGGGCGAGTCGTGATTTCGGATCGCTACGCGGACGCGACGGTTGCTTACCAGGGCGCGGGCCGCGGGTTCACACCTGAGCTGATTTCGCAAATCGTCCAATTAGCAACCGAAGGACTGAAACCCGATTTGACGTTACTGTTCGACGTGTCGGTCGAGGAATCTACCAGTCGCACCACGCGGCGTTCGAACTCCAGCAGGAGTGCGACAGCTAAAACCGTGCGCGACCGTTTGGACATCGAGAACGCAGACTTTCACGCCCGCGTGCGCGATGCGTATCTGCAGATCGCGCTCGCCGAACCAGAGCGAGTGAAACTGATCGATAGCAGTGGACCAGTTGAGAAGACGCAGCAACGCGTCAAGGAGATCATCGTTCCCTTCCTGAAAAGCCGCGGACATCTCGCAGTGAACTATGTTTGATCAGCTCACCGGAAACGCTCGAGTCAAAGCAGTGCTGAAAAGGATGCTTGTCTCCGGACGGCTTCCCGGTGCGCTGCTGTTCACCGGCGAAGAAGGCATCGGCAAGAAACTGTTTGCGCTCGAAGTTGCGCGCGCATTGAACTGCCGCTCGCCGAAAGATCACGAGGCGTGCGGAGTTTGTCCGTCGTGCGTCCGGATTGCAAAGTTGAATTACCCGCAGCGCGAGGATGCTGAAGAGTGGACGCAGATCATCTGGACGGACCATCCCGACGTCGGACTCGTCGTCGCGCCGAAACGAGTGTTGCGCGTCGAGCAGATGCGGCAGATTGAAAAGGAAGCGAACTTTCGACCATTCGAAGGCAAGGCGCGCGTTTTTCTGATCGACGAAGCCGACAAGCTCAACGACGCCTCAGCCAACGCGCTCCTGAAAGTGCTCGAAGAACCACCAAAGACGTCGCACCTGATCCTGATAACTGCGCGTCCGGCGATGCTGTTGCCGACAATACTTTCACGTTGCCAGATGATCCGGTTCTCTCCTCTGACGCCCGACGAAATCGAAAGTCATTTGGTGAAGACTGAGAAGGTTGACACGAAGACCGCGCGTTTGCGCGCTCGCGCGGCGGGTGGAAGCATGGGGCGTGCGTTGTCAGGTGATCTCGTGACGTTCACGTCGCAGCGTAAAGCGATGCTCAAGGTGCTCAACGCTCTTGCGATCAGCGACGATCGCGCACAGCTTCTGCGCTCGGCGGAGCAGCTCACTGAAGCGCAGTACAAGGAAGAGTTCGAAGAGCGGCTGGACGTGCTCGAGACTTTGATTCGTGATGCCTGGATGTTGTCGCTCGGCGTTCAATCGAATCAGGTTGTGAATGAGGATCTGTTGAGTGAGCTAAACGAGATCAGCAAGAATATCGATCCGAGCCGTGCCGCCGATTGGATTTTGCAGATCGAAGATTTGCGCGAGCAACTGATCGTGAACGTCAATCGCAGAGTCACAACTGACGCGCTGTTCCTGGTAATGGCTGGAGATGTGCCAGCGTTAAAGAGACCAAAAATCCGTTAGAGCCGCAGATGAACGCGGATTTCGCAGATAGATCAGCGTGAATCTGCGTGAATCTGCGGCTGATTCTTGAGTTCCGAGAGCAGCTTCTCGGTTTCCATCACGAACGCTTCAACAATATTCTCGCCCGCAACTTTCCGCATCGGCACGCCGTCCTTGAAAATCATTCCGACACCACGACCAAACGTGATCCCGAGTTGCGAGTCGTGAGCTTCTCCCGGCCCATTCACCGCACAACCCATGATCGAAAGATGTAACGGCTCTTCAATGTGAGCGAGCCTGCGCTCGATCTCCTCGACGATGCCAACGAAGTTATCCACGTCGAGCCGGCCACAAGTCGGACACGCAACGACCGTCACGCCGCGCGTCCTCAATCCAAGTGACTTCACAATCTCCCACGCAACGCGCACTTCTTCCTGAGGTTCAGCAGCAAGCGAAACTCTGATCGTGTCGCCGATTCCTTCGTGAAGCAGAATTCCAAGTCCGATGGACGACTTGACAGTGCCGCTGAACGAGGTGCCGGCTTCAGTCACGCCGAGATGAAACGGATAATCAACTTTTTGGGCCAGCAGCCGATAAGCCGCGACGGTGCGGTGCACGTCCGAAGCTTTCAGCGAAATGATGATGTCAGTGAAGTCGAGGTCTTCAAGAATCTGAATATGACGCAACGCCGACTCGACCATTGCTTCTGGCGTCGCCGTCCCGTACTTCTTCAGCAGATCTTTCTCGAGTGAACCGCCGTTCACACCGATTCGAATCGGCACTTTCTGCGCCTGCGCCGCACGCACCACCTGTCGCACGCGATCGTGAGCGCCGATGTTGCCCGGGTTCAGTCGCAACTTGTCGATGCCCGCTTCGAGCGCCATCAACGCGAGCTTGTAGTGGAAATGAATATCGGCGACGAGC
>Ga0157373_10002569_pt1 | contig 13792 bp, 11 predicted proteins | sample C65metaG_FD_113460 | JGI IMG/M metagenome (GOLD analysis project Ga0157373, IMG submission 113460) | Corn rhizosphere microbial communities from Kellogg Biological Station, Michigan, USA - C6-5 metaG | ecosystem: Host-associated > Plants > Roots > Rhizosphere > Soil | place: USA: Michigan... | reverse complement strand
TCACATTCGGAGGAGGTAATCAAACCGTATTATTGATAGGAATTATTTTGTTTGCCCTGTCAACTCTTTTTTCTGTGATTACCTTGCCAGTAGAGCTTGATGCTTCAGCAAGAGCATTAAAATGGTTAAGATCTGCAGGAATAACTTCAGTTACTCAACAAGAAAAAGCAAAAGATGCATTAAAGTGGGCGGCATTAACTTACGTTGTAGCTGCGCTTGCTTCTATTGCTATGCTAGTACAATATATTTTGATTTACCAATCGAGAAGCAGGGATTAAATAATGCTGCCTTTCTACATTACATTATGTTCACTGTTGAACTTTTATCTATGAAATCAGATGATAAAATAGAAGCAGAATTGGTAGCTATACTTGGGCCAGCAAAATATTATATTGATACGCCAGTATCAGAGAATGATGAGCATAGCTATTGGTTTCCAACCATCGGAGATAGCATGACTGATGGCACGGAAAGATCTATTCCCAATAGAAGTTTTGTTCGGGCACGTTGGCTCAGATTAAATAGTGTAAAAGATGTTCCGCTGAACCGCCCGATCGTGATTATTATACATTATAGCAGTGAGCAATTTTGTTTACTTAAAAGTGTGGCCGCTGTACATGAAGAGAGCACGGATAAAGAAATTTGTTTGCGCAGCTATAACTCAAGATGCGATGATCTTTGGGTGCCGCTTCAATACGTTAAATTTATTTTTGTGGTAGAAAAGGTGCGTTTGCCCAACGGTATTGAATTTATGCCTGCTTAGGACATGCTTCTGCTATCTTTCCTTCAATCCTTTTTTATTACCACCTGCCATATCATCAAGATAGTCATGAAGGTTGTTTAGTAATTTTCATTGTAATGTAACATCAGAATAAAACAATATTATGGCACAATACTTCATCACCCTTCCTAACAACAGGCAGGGGAATGTAAAAACCGGGATAAAAAGAAAGGAAACAAAAAGCTTTATGCATCTTTTTTTTCCACGGAAAGAATCGGATAAACAAGAAAAGATTGCTTATATAGTTGAAGTGTTACCGGTGTATGATATAAGTGAGTACCGTTTATTAAAAACAAAAGAAGGGAAGTGGCTTAACGAAGAAGAGGACAAATGGCTTCGGCATGGGGAAGCGACCTTTCATTCAGCGATAAAAAAGGCAATCGACGAATACGAAAGTGTGAATGGAAGACCTTTTTAGTGTGACGAATAAAACACAAAAGTTATCAGTAATAATAATTAAATAATAATAAAAGATGTTTCAGACAATGATGGCACCGGTACATCTTAAAAGGAAGTATTAATTATTTATCAGAATTATTCATGTCTTGTTCTTACCGTGCGTACCTCCATGCTGACTTCCCTATTATGATGAAGCTCCTAAAGAGAGATTATTTATCTCTTTTCTGATAAAATAGGAATGATCAGCAGAGATACGAAGGAAGCAAGCCTTTTAAAGATGCAATTTCAATTGCTGACCTAAAACCAAAATTTTTTTCTGAAAGTGCTTGCAATTAAGAATTTATTGTATTAAATTTCGGGTATTAAAATCTTATATCTTTTCGGGCAGGCTAAATTTTTAAAGGATGGTATCAGGCTACAGAATGACTGCATTGATTTTTTTTAACATCAGATCAAAGCCAGAATTTTACTTCAAACAACATAAAAAAACAGAAGGTGAAAGCAAGCACCTCTTTGGCTTTGATGCATTACATGATGTTAGAAAACTTTCCGATTCTTAAAAAACAGAACTGCTTCATTCAATAAAAACTTAGTTATGGAAGAAACCAAATTAGGTATTACCATAGTGCCCTGCGGGTAATGGAGAACCAACTCCGTCTGCAACAAAAGAAAGACCTGTATCGCATATTAAAAAAGAATCAAGGCGAAATAATCATCTGTTGACTGCTGTACTTGGCGGTTGCGGTGTAATGGCGTGGATAATTCTTTTCAGCCTCGGTATGCTTATAGATTCAGGACCTTACAGAGCCGTGCTTCGTACCAATTTTAATTTGCCCGGCTTTATAATGACGCTACTTACCTTCACTCCTACCAATATTGCCATGCTTTGCCTGGTATCGTCGTTCACTGGAGGATGTGCCAGTTTAATGGTTGTTTCAAAAGCAGAAAAGGTTTTAGGTTTAGACCCAGAGAATCACACAAAGACCACTTCGCACGTATATATGAGCGAAAACCCTTTTAGTTCAATGCTTCGAGGCATTGTTGTATTTTTTGCTTTTCTTGCGGGTGTTTTTGTAACCAGCTCAAATGCTCTTACAGCCCCGACTGCGCAAGCTTACACGCAAGCGGCAGGTGTAATAAGCCTGCTCTCATTTGTTGTTGGATATGATCCTACTATGTTTCGAACATTAATAAGTATAGGAGAAAAAATTCAAGGGAAATAATAAATGCTGAAGTTGTTGCAGAAGTAAGAAACGCAAATTTTTCTTTCAAGATAATACGCTGTGTCTTAAGAATTCTTTTACCGATTTAAATTGAATTTTATCTTACTTCAGCTTAATAAAAGCGGCTCTCCATAGAAATGAAAAGCCTTGTGAGCTTGATTACTCAAAAAACCTTTTTATCTCAATACTTCTTGAAAGCATGTACAGGAACTTTCCAGGTAATTTGCTCATTAATGATTTTGACACTATTATTTATTTCAAAAATGATATGTAGCGGCCAAAATAAATGAACCGGTTGATTTCCCGGTTTGTGTAGCTGATTTGTAGAATATGTCATTCTTAGCATTATCGAATCTTAGTTCTGGAATAATAGTGAGATCATCAATACGGAAATTTGCCGAAAGAGTTTCTTCAAAAGCGTTACCCAAACCGAGAACCTCGTCATTGTCTCCAAGATACTCACCTCTTAAGGTGAAACCAAACCAACTTACGGGATCTATATTTAGATATAAAGCGGAACCCCACCATGTGGAAGTTGTCCAATTTTTAAGACTATCACTAAGCTTTAAAGATTGTAGCGTTCCATTATAACCTAAACTAAACTTGTCACTCATTGCATAGGTCAAAACAACATCACCCTGTACTAATTTCTTTGAATCATTTTGTTTGCCGCCCTGAAAATTGAAATAGGCTTTCAACTTATCGTCTGTTGAAGCAGTTGAAAACTGAGCAATAACTGTTTTAGGCATTCCTGGCGCAGTTTTGAAATCTGTTGGATTTGCTATTCCCACCATCAAGGCGTTTTTACCGGAGAGCGCAATGTCGGCCTTCACCCCGGTATGAGAAAAAGGCCCGTAGGAGAACATATAGCTCATACTATAATTTCTGTTGAGGTAAGCATCTAATACCTCGTATCCAATATGAGTGGACCAACTCCCTACTGTAAATTTGATAGCGGAAGATGGAGCGTAAGTAAGATAAACTTGTTTGATAGCAAACCTTGTATTGGCATCATTATAGGCAAACTCTTCGGCCCTGGTGCCGAAACCCAAGTCTGCAACCATTCCTACTTTACCAATAGTATGTTCAGCTTTTATGGAAGCCATCCCTATTTCAAATGAATTTTGGGAATGAGTAAAGCTCGTCGGACTATTATAGGGATAACTCTTTGGATTAGCAAGGTTGTAACGATAGTAAATATCCGCAGAACCGGAAAGCTTAAAAGCAGATGCACTTTTACTTGAATCTTGAGCTATTACGATTATAGAAATAATCATGCTTCCACTTGTTGCGATAAATTTTCTTAACATTGTATTGGTTTTTTTGTTATCAAAATGGGTACAGTGCTTAAAACCTGGATCAGAGGATTAATAAGCATTGTACCTTTTATTTTAAATTTTTACAAATATTATAATAATATAAATGTTATTTATCGATGCAATGATAATAAATTTTATAAAATAATTTATTTTTTAATATATATTTTTAAAATTTTAATGTTTCAAAAATGTTATTAAAATATAATAATGGTTAACGTTTAATTGTAAAATAAAGTAATTACAAAAAAAAATTATACGATAAAAATCCTTATATAGAAAAAAGGCCGCTTCGAAATGAGAGCCCTTTATGAATAATCTTTTAAAGAATTTTACTTATAAGGATCAAGCGCTCTTTTTATTCGTTCCGCAACATCTTGCAAGTGATATTTGCTGAGTTTATCACTTGTTAAAGGGATTGCCGCAAGAATTTCATTTCTTAAATCAGCAAGATGAGCTCTTACTATGGAGGGAACATCAGTATTTTTTACATTGGCAGGAAAAAGTATAAAAAATCCTACAGGTATATTTACCGCAGAAGTTGATGGGTTTAAAACATTAATCAGGGATTCAACATAAGCCTTCTGCAAATTACGACGGAAGTTATCAATGGGTTTTTTTGTTGACAGTTCCGACCATACTCCTTTCTTTACATCATGAAGCATGTCATCCAACTGGTAAGTATTTTCATCTCCAAAACGGTTGCTGCAAATAACTAAACGATTTAATCTTGAAGCGCTCAACAAACTATTCAAAATGCTCGTCTGAACATTTGCTACAGCCTCGGAACTTACGGGATCGCTGATCTTGTTAAGTATATTTACATTAAACAGCCATTTCGGTGTGGCAAATAATTCTTTGTTTAAGAATTCAACCGCATCTTTTTGTGTTTGTTTTGAAGTTACGCGATATACATCACCTGGTTGTTCTACGCTCTTTAGCGTTTCATAAATACCGCCAACATTTTTCAACACATGTGCCATGTAGCGATTAAACTGTATAACAAGTTGGGTGTACATGCCTTCGAGATTATCATATTTATCTGCTTCTTCTTTTGTCCATTCAGGAAGATTTGTAATAATACGCTGGAGATTTTTAATTCCATACGCATTTGCCTTCATTGCATTATCACCAAGGTCTTCTGTTTGTGACCGCGGATCAAAAGGATTAGTGGGCGTCCCAAACCATAAACGAGGATTTGCTTTGAGACTGTCTATCACCCACTTATTCACAATCTTTTGATCTTCTTTTTCATTCTTTGCACCCGTGGCTGCATACCCCCATTGGATAGCCCACTTATCATATTCTCCTATTCGGGGAAACAATTCTGTTTCGGGCACACTATCTTCTGGTTGCGCTACATAATTGAAACGTGCATAATCCATTATAGATGGCGTATGCCCATGTAGTTTCAACCAGAATTTGTTGCGTAACATTTCAACGGGAGTTGTACTACTACTACCCATGTTATGTTGCAATCCAAGAGTATGACCTATCTCATGCGAAGCAGCAAATCGAACAAGCTGACCCATTAACGAATCATCAAAGTCCATTGTTCTTGCTCTCGGATCTACCGCACTTGCCTGTATGAAATACCAATCATGCAAAAGCTTAAGTACATTATGATACCAACCTACATGACTTTCCAATATTTCACCACTGCGGGGATCATGTATTTGAGGTCCATAGGCATTTTCAATGTCAGATGCAAAATATCGTATTACTGAGTAACGTGCATCCTCAAGGCTCATGGTAGAATCATTATCTGGCCATTCTTTTGCCATGATTGCATTTTTAAAACCTGCTTTTTCAAAAGCTTTTTGCCAATCATTTACTCCTTGTATTATATAAGATCGCCATTGTTTTGGAGTTGCGGGATCGATATAATATATGATGGGCTTTTTAGGTTCCACTAATTCTCCCTGCTTCCATTTATCCATATCTTCATCCTTCGGTTCAAGTCTCCACCTGATAATAAAAATATCATCCTGCACTTTTTGTTGCTGATCACTAAACACGGTATATTGATCAGCGAAATATCCCACACGAGGATCAAACAATCTTTTCTTCATAGGCTCTTTCGGTAACAATATGAACGAAGTATTCATCTCCAATGTAACGGCGCCGGCAGCAAAAGCAGCGGGTAAGGCTGATATAATTACCGGGGCGTTTCCAAATCCGAGATTTACAGTAGAATTATAAGTTTTAACTGTTTTTATTTCTATATTGATGGGATAAGGTTCAATGTCTTTTATATAACTTCTGTCTGAAGCAAGTCCCATGAGATTAAGTGATCTTTTTCCAAACGGGTCAATATTAACCACCTGGTTATCTCCATCAAAAAAATCACTAACATCAATCACAACACTTGAAGAATCTTTTCCGATTGCTTTAATATCAAATGCTGCAGCAATGGGATTTACATTTGAATTGCTTACAGCTTTATAAATTTGATTAGTAGAATCAGCAACACTTACAGTGGTCACCACTCTTAAAAACACATTTTTGTCGGGTCCCTTTTCAAAAAGCAAAACCTGCTGATTTGCAAGCTCACCTCCGTACACAGATCCTCCGGCTGCTACTTTACTATAACGCGTAACAGCCATTATATCGCGATTGAACATTGAATCAGGAATTTCAAAAAACCATTTATCATCTACTTTATGTACAGTGAATAAACCTTTACGAGTTACGGCTTTTGAAGTTATAACCTCTTCATATTTTTTTTGCGGAGAAGAAGCTTTTGACATTGTTGAAATGGCAGTTGTGTCTTTTGCCGCAACAGGAACTTTTTCTTTTTTCTTTTGTGCGCTTGCAGTTGTTATCATAATAAGAAATGCCGGAAATAAAAAAGATATTTTTTTTAACATGATAAACATTTTAATCAATTGAAAATTGAATATACAGGAATATCAAATAAAGTTTTTAAAGGTTTGATAAACGAAGTACAAAAGTTGAACAGTTAATCAAAAGCGGAATTTTTTAATTGATGAACTTTAATTCTGTTCAGTTTTGTTATGCTGCTTGATTCCGTGCCCGGTTTTATATTTACCTCATGCGGCTGCAGAAATCCGGCGCGGCAATAGTAGAAGTTTTTTAGTCTTGCAAACAAAATACGTGTGTACATTGTTTTTTAATTATATTCGTATTTCGTTTATTCGCTTATAAAAACTCTTTTACTTTGCAAACTTATTTTTACGAAAGATGTTATTGTTGACCTGAAAGAGGAACGAAGAACGCCTTAGCCAGAACGAGTGATGCTTAGAGATAGGAAAATATGTTTCCAATAAATTCGATCCGTCTTAACAAAATAACACAAACTTTTGATGGCTATTTTTAAAAAAATCAAAAACGTTTGATTGTTTGCCTCAAATAAAATTTTTAATTTGTGTGCCCAATTAAATTATTTTAAAAATATCTTATTTTTTCAAGCGAAATTTTATTAGAATTGTGCTCCAAAAATTTTAAACACCAGTTTTTAAAACCTAAAAATCAATTGTGTCATGGCAGAAACTAAACCAACTTCAGCAGCGTCTGCACCAGCAGTTAGAAGCGCTACTTCCGTACAACCTGTAAAAAAGAGCAATACTATTTCGTGGATTGCTCCGTTAACATGTCTTATTTTAGGATATGTCATCTGGCGATTCGTAATAGGCAATCCTGCAAACTTTACTCAGCCTGATCCTAACGGCGGTTTCTGGCCGGATCATCTGGGACCTAAAGGAAATCTTCCACGCATGTATGAAGGAGGAATTATCGTGCCGATTCTTATAGGCGCTTTGCTCACGGTTATAACTTTTACGATCGAACGTTTGCTTACTGTTACAAAAGCTACAGGTAAAGGAAACATAGCAGAATTTATTCGCAAAGTGCAATATAATCTTGCTAACAAAGATGTTGATAAGGCAATGGCTGAGTGTGACAGACAAAAAGGGTCTGTTGGGAATGTTATGAAAGCCGGTCTTCGCAAGTACAAAGAAATGATCACTAGTACAGAACTAACAACTGAACAAAAAGTTTTAAATATTCAAAAAGAAGTTGAAGAAGCAACAGCACTTGAATTGCCAATGCTTGAAAAGAATCTGGTGTTTCTTTCTACCATTGCATCTATAGCTACGCTGCTTGGTTTGTTGGGAACAGTTATCGGGATGATCCGTGCATTTGCTGCACTTGGTGAAAGCGGCGGGGGTGAAGCTGCACAAAAACTCTCTGTAGGTATTTCTGAAGCGTTGTATAATACAGCTCTTGGTATCGGTACATCTGCCATTGCAATTATAATGTATAATGTGTTTACCACAAGAATAGATGCAATTACTTATGGTATCGATGAGAGCGGTTTTACTTTAACACAAAGCTTTGCTTCCAACTACAAATAATTAAGAAATTTGTATGTGGAATGTTTTTGTGTTTGCATCTTATTATGTGAAGAATTAAAATTATAAAAATGGCAAGACCGAAAATCGCGCGAAAAAGCACGACAGTCGATATGACTGCTATGTGTGACGTAGCTTTTTTGCTGCTCGCTTTCTTTATCTTAACCACTAAGTTTAAGCCATCTGAAGCGGTTCCTATCAATACTCCGAATTCAGTTGCTGCTAAGATTGCACCTGAAACGAATGTGGTGATGATATCCTTAAACAAGGACGGAAAGGTTTTTCTTTCAACCGGTGACAGTAAAGGGGACAAGGATAAGAAACAAGCAATACTCCAATCAGTAAACAAAACAAGGAATTTGGGATTGACTGATGCTGAAATTGCTGCATTGGTAAAGGCACCTTTTATTGGAGTTTCATTGGCACAACTAAAACAACAAGCGAGAATGCAGACCGACCAAATGACTGGTGAAACATTGCCCGGAATACCTGCAAAAGACAGCACCAACAATGAAATGATTGATTGGATGCGCGGCGTTGCGGATGCATACCAAGGGATGAAACCCAATCTCTTATTAAAGGGTGATAATGTTGCAAAATATCCATCTTTCAGAAATATCATTGATGCTTTCAGGAAGAATGATTTCTTTAAATTCCAAATGGTAACAAATCCTGAAAGCGTTCCTACAGGAAGTGATCTGTATAAGCTTTCAGTAAGTGGAAAGAGGGAAGAGTAAATAATTTTTTTAACATAAAAACAATGCACTATGGCAGAAATGGATACCTCGGGTGGCGGCGGGCATAAGAAAGGCCCTGGTGTGAAAAAAGGAAAAAAATTATCCACAAGAGTTGACCTTACACCAATGGTTGACCTCGGATTTCTTTTAATTACTTTTTTTATTTTCACCACAACAATGAGTCAGCCTACGGCAATGAAATTGATCTTGCCCGATAACAAGGCAAAACCTGAAGAGCAAAACAAAGCCAAAGAATCAGGCGCACTTACCATAATGCTTGGTAAAGACAATAATATATTTTACTATGAAGGTATTTTGCAGCCTAATGGCGTTAATTTCAAGTCTTCTAACTTTAAGGAAATTCGTGATGTGATCATCCATAAAAAACAAACCACTGATACAGCGGATCTTGTTATAGTGATTAAACCCACGGATGAAAGCACTTACAAAAATGTAGTGGATATTTTGGATGAGATGTCAATAAATGTAATTAAGCGTTACGCATTGGTTGACATTTCTCCTGATGAAGACAGGCTTGTAAAGGTTTCCGAAGGAGAACCTGCACCTGCTACTCCTACGGCAGCACCGGCAGGCAAATAGTTTTATGGAATTTTATAGAGAATTGCATCTATTAAAATAATTACTTAACAATGGAACAAAGCAAAATTTTAACCGCAGACGTTCTCGATATTATTTTCGAGGGAAGAAATAAAGCTTACGGAGCTTATGAACTTCGTAAGACCTATCAAAGGCGGCTTATAATTGCTACGGTAACTATGGTTGGTATTTGTTTGTTTATTTTTTTGGCAATGCTTCTTTCAAGTTTTGTTGCGCCAAAAAAGAAGACACAAATACTTGTACAGGACGTTCAACTGGCAAACGTGCAGCAAGAGGAAAAGAAGCCTGAGCCACCTCCTCCCCCGCCACCTAAACAAGAGCCGCCAAAAGTCGAGATCACTAAATTTACTCCTCCTAAAATCGTGAAGGACGAGGAAGTAAAACCTGAAGAAAAACCACCCGAACAGGAAAAATTGGAAGATACAAAGATTGGTACCATCAACCAGGAAGGCGAAAAGAGCGATGTTGTAGCACCTCCTACAGAACAAAGCACCGGACAAGTTGAAGCTCCTAAAGCACAGGAAGAGGATTATGATAAGGAATTTAAAACCGTACAGATAGAAGCTAAATTCCCTGGCGGCGCAGGTGCATGGCAAAAATATCTTGAAAGAAATTTGAACAGTAATGTTCCTGTTGATAATGGTGCACCTCCGGGAAATTATACTGTTGTGGTGTCTTTCCTTGTAGATAAATCGGGTAACATTTCTGAAGTGCAGGCTTTAAATGATCCCGGCTATGGAACTGCTGCAGAAGCTGTTCGCGTAATTAAAAAAGGTCCGGCATGGACAGCCGCAGTTCAAAACGGTAGAAATGTAATTTATCGTCAAAAGCAAAGCATTACTTTCCAGGTATCGGAACAATAATTAATTGTTGATTTTATTACAGGGCCTCTGTTATGCAGAGGCTTTTTTGTTTTGTTTCAACCGGAGTGTTTACATTATTTTTGAAACTTTACAAAAGCAAGAAGTATATGCTTAATAGTTTTTATTTTATGAACCAGAAGCATTGACCATTCAAGATTCTACAGTTGAAGTGTGCGACGCAACGGAAGCATCATAGATAAACAACAGTTGGGCTCATAAAAATATTATTCGAGAAATGTCAATAAAAATTTCAGGCTGGGATGATACTATTGCAGCATTAGCTACACCGCAGGGAATGGGTGCTATCGGAGTTATAAGGGTTAGCGGTAAAGAAACATTTGAGATCGTAAACAAATTATTTACATCGAAAAATTTATTGCAACAATCTTCACACACATTACATGTGGGTTTATTGAAATACAACGATACAATTCTTGATGAAGTTGTTGTCTCACTTTTTAAATCACCTCGCTCTTATACCGGTGAAGATGTGATTGAAATTTCTTGTCACGGCTCTGTATATGTACAGGAAAAAATTTTAGATGCATTGGTGCAATCGGGAGCAAGAATTGCAAAGCCGGGAGAGTTTACACAGCGAGCATTTTTAAATGGCAAACTTGATTTAGCGCAAGCCGAAGCCGTCGCAGATTTGATCGCAAGCAATACAGAAGCAAGCAAAAAAGCGTCGCTGCAACAAATGCGCGGAGGATTTTCAAATGCTTTGAAAGATGTGAGAGAGCAGTTACTAAAATTCTCTGCATTAATAGAACTTGAATTGGATTTTTCACAGGAAGATGTTGAATTTGCTGACAGGGCACAACTATACAATTTGCTGAATGAAGCAAAAGAGAAAGTAACAGCACTTTTAAAATCTTTTCGTTTGGGTAATGTGATAAAGAATGGGGTGCAGGTGGCAATAATAGGGAAACCGAATGCGGGAAAATCAACTTTGCTAAACACTTTACTGAATGAAGAGCGTGCAATTGTAAGCGATATTGCAGGCACAACAAGAGATACTATTGAAGAAACGGTAAACATCAATGGAATTCTTTACAGGCTTATAGATACGGCCGGAATTCGTGAACACACAAGTGATATAATAGAAAGTTTTGGTGTTGAACGAAGTTTGCAGAAAATGCGTAATGCCGATATTGTGTTATACATTTTTGATGTACATAATTTAACAGACAAAGAACTTTCAACAATAAAAAATGAATTTGAAAAAGAAAACATCAAACATATTTTTTTAGGTAACAAAGCAGATGCGGATAACAAACAATATCATTTTTTCGCAGACAAAAAAATAATCTTTATTTCAGCCCTTCAACAAAAAAATATTGATGTACTTAAACAAGCATTGTTTGATGCAACTATTCAGGATGATACATTAAGTGAACAAACTATCGTAACAAATGCCAGGCATGTTGCAGCTCTTGAAAAAGTGAATGATTCTCTTAATGATATCATCAGTGGCCTAAATGATAAATTGCCGGGCGATCTTCTTGCATTGGATATAAGAACATGTCTTCATTATCTTGGTGAGATTACCGGAGCGATAACAAACGAGGAACAGCTTGATTATATTTTTAGTAAATTTTGTATCGGTAAGTAAAACCACCTTAAAAGATAAACTTTGAAAATACTATCAATATAAAACAAAAGACTAGTCTGTTAAAACCAAGCCTTTCAGTTATATTATAAACCGAAGTCAAGGAGATTCAATTCCTAAATCTGTTACTCTTCACCAAAGTTTTGGAGACATGTTCAAATTTAATACGTTCTTTTACGGGACAAGGGTAATCCAACAATCTTTAACGGAATATAATTACTATCGACTACAGTAACTGCGCCACTATCAATTCGGTAATAAATTGTTGAGGGTGCCCAACTAAAACCCGTAAACTGAATAAAATTCCATCCTTTATGTAGTGCAACTGTATCATTAAATTTAAATGTAGAGTCGTTTGGAGCATTATAGGTAGGAACTCCTCTCGTTTCTATTTCTACTTTGTTTACAATTAATTTGCATTTTGTTGTATATCCACCGCTATTATTTGTAGATAAAGCTATTTTGATAAGGAAGCAATTTTTAGGGATGTAAACAGAATCACCAAATAAATATCTATCATTGATATCCTGAGTAACTGTTTGAGGATAAACCTTAGGAGAAAAAGCAACTGAGTCTCCATAGATTATTGGTTCAGGGTTGGCATCAACATTTGTTTTTTTACATGACATTAATATGGTTAAAGCAACTACTAATAATTTTAATGTTTTCATGTTATTTAAGTTTAAAGTTTAAAATTTTATGTGCTTAAATTCTGCCTTCGTCGTTGACAGGTAAAAGCCGGAAACTTTCATTATAGTTTCTTGAAACAACTAATGAATGTTCATTCAAATCGTTATAAATAAGAAACATGAATTTATCGGCAATTATAAGAATCGAATCGAGCCGAAAATACACTTTTTTAAAAACGTAAACGCACTGCATTTATTTTGATGATTTTACCAGACTATAGCACACACTCTATAAAAGCACTGAGCAGAAACGCGGCTTAAATATATAAAAGGAGAGCCGGGCAATTCAAATAAATCGGTGATTGAATAAAACAATTCGACGAATGTTTGGAAGTAATGTTATACAAATTGGTTATTAAAAAGTTTTTAGTTCTAATTTTCAATCTTTAAAGTCAACTTCAAAGTTTTGGCAATAAAAAAATAGCTCCCGTGAAATTTGTACCTCTAATCAAAATTTTTATAAATTGTTTCCTTATTTGTACTTAAAGAAATGGGGCAGTACTCAAAGTCAATGCAGGCAGGTCTTCAGAAGATTCGCTACTTTATGTATCGAAAGCAATTAATCAATATCAAAATTGATTTGTAAATTAAATGCACTTGTATCTCCCTTTAACTTAATAAGAATTATTTAAGCAGACAACATTTTTTCAGATGGAAAATTTTACACAAAATGTTTTATCCCGATTGAATTGTAAAGATCAACGCACAAAATTCATTTTGACAAAACTTATCAGTCACCTTCATGATTTTATTCATGATGTGAAACCAACTGAGAAAGAATTTTTCAAAGCAATAGATTTCTTAACCCGCACCGGGCAAACATGTAATGATAAAAGACAGGAATTTATTTTGCTATCTGATGTATTAGGCGCTTCAATGTTTATAGATGCAATTAATCATGCAATAAATAATAATGCTACCGACTCAACAGTGAAAGGTCCTTTTCATGCAAAAGCAAAAATGATGAATCATGGAGATAATATTGCTAACGGTCCGGAAGCAGAAACCGGTGAACAAACAGTGATCTATGGGCAAGTAACAAATGAAAATGGAATTCCAATTGAAAACGCATTGGCAGATGTTTGGCAATCGAATGACACAGGTTTTTATGATGTACAGGATGAGCATCAACCGGAGATGAATTTACGTGGTATTTTTACGACCGATGTTAAAGGAAAATTTTG
>Ga0157373_10002566_pt1 | contig 13803 bp, 10 predicted proteins | sample C65metaG_FD_113460 | JGI IMG/M metagenome (GOLD analysis project Ga0157373, IMG submission 113460) | Corn rhizosphere microbial communities from Kellogg Biological Station, Michigan, USA - C6-5 metaG | ecosystem: Host-associated > Plants > Roots > Rhizosphere > Soil | place: USA: Michigan... | reverse complement strand
TTTGAATTATTTGCCACCCCGGATCAGAAGATCAAGCTGTCTGAGCTGAGGGGAAAGAAAGTGATCCTAGCCTTTTATCCGGCAGACTGGAGTCCGGTATGCAGTGATCAGCTGGCACTATATAATGAGACCTTAAAAATGTTTGATAAGCATAATGCTACCATCCTCGGGATTTCTGTGGACAGCAAATGGTGTCACCTGGCATTTGAGCAGGACCGCAACCTGCATTTTTCCTTACTTTCTGACTTTGAGCCTAAAGGGGCAGTATCTAAATTGTATGGCGTATATAATGAAGAAGAAGGAGAAAGCAAAAGAGCCTTATTTGTCATTGATGAAGAAGGGCAGATTGCCTGGAGTTATGTATCTCCTACGGCCATCAATCCGGGTGCAGATGGCATCCTTGATGCACTTGAGGAATTAAACGTAAATAAATAACCTATGTCTTTGAAACCAGCAGTAACTGAAACAGACCATAGTCAGGGTAATGGATCGGCATCTCTAACCATTGTGGAGTATGGCGACTACCAATGTCCGCATTGCGGAAAAGCCCATCCGGTGATTAAAGAAATACTGGACACCTTTGGGGACCAGGTACTTTTTGTCTTTAGAAATTTTCCTTTACAGGAATCCCATCAATATGCCACGATCGCCGCCCGGGCGACAGAAGCTGCCGCGCTTCAGGATACATACTTGGAGATGCACGATGCTATTTTTGAGCAGCAAAGCCAACTGAATGAAGAATTTTTATTTTCATTGGCAGAAAGGCTGGAGCTGGACCTGGATCAGTTCCGGGAGGATATCGCATCAGCAGAGGTAAAAGAAAAAGTAGAAAATGATTTTGAAAGCGGAGTGAGAAGTGGCGTGAACGGTACGCCATCATTTTTTGTCAATGATAATAAGTTTGATGGTGATGCCACAGACCTTTTTAATGTTTTGAAGGAAAGCGGCAATTAAAAAAATATTCAATTATCAATAGCAGCAAGCGGTGAAATTCTGGTATTTATATAATATACTTCAGCCATACCGCTTTTGGACATGATGAAAGAGTTACGGAATATCCTATCGTCTTAAGAAGAAAAACCCTGAGTCGAACATCATGTGTACGGCTCAGGGTTTTTTCATGTTTCCTCAGATCTGATTAGATGACAATGCTGTCGATCCCTTTATCCAATGCGGTAGCCTGCAACTCCTGTACGGCAAAACCTTCAGCCCTGACTACAGTAACGTCAGTAATCCCGATGAAAGCTAAAAAAGCTTTAATGTATGGCGTCACAAAATCATAAGCAACAGCATCGCCAGAGCTATAAACACCACCAGTAGTTACAGCGATATATGCTTTTTTACCAGTTAGCAATCCTACAGGTCCTTCTGCAGTGTATTTAAAAGTGATGCCCGCACGGCCGATGTGGTCAAACCATGATTTCAGTACAGACGAAATGCCGAAGTTGTACATCGGTGCACCGATCACCAATACATCTGCGTCCATAATTTCCTGGATGGCTTCATTAGAATGACGTATGGCCGCTTTATTTTCGTCGGTATGTTGTTCTATAGGAGTGAAAAATGCATTCAGATGCGCTTCTTCCAGGTGTGGAAAAGGACCGTTAGTCAGGTCTCTGGTTTGAACTGCCGCTGCAGGATCCTGCTCTTTTAAGCGGTCGATGATAGCGTTGGCTAATTTAATGCTGTTGGATGCTGCTCCTCTTGGGCTGGAGATGACATTTAAGATTTTTGACATATGCGTAAATATTATAAGTTCTAATGTTTGATGAGTCAAAGCTACGGCGATGAAATTCCCCCAATCTTGATCTGTGATAAGAAATGAGATTTTAGTTATATTTACTGATATGGGACCCAGCAACCAGTTTTATACCAACTTACCCGTCAATGGCGGGGCACTCGGAACATTGCTGCGCCAACCACAATTGTTTGCTGAGGTTCCTGGCGACTGGTATGTGGTGATTACAGATATCGAGCGTTCTACGAATGCGGTGTTTGAAGGTAAACATGAACAGGTAAACCTGATTGCCACGGGGAGTATTGTTTCTGTGTTGAACATCGCTTTTGCCAGGGGGATTACTGTTCCCTTTTTCTTTGGCGGTGATGGGGCAACTTTTCTTGTGCCTCCTGATGTGATCGATCCGGTAATGAAAGCACTTTATCAGTACAGGGTCAATACGAAGAATAATTTCGGACTGGAGTTGCGTACGGGAAAGGTGCCGGTGGGTGCAATTTATGCGGAAGCGCATCAGCTGCACCTGGCAAAGTTCAGCAGTAATCCCTCTTTTTCCATTCCTGTTTTATTGGGTGATGGATTGGCTTATGCGGAGCGGCTGATTAAGGGGCCGGACTACCTTTTTGCGGAAGAGGCTGCCGCTGACGCGGCGCTGGACCTTACCGGTATGCAATGCCGTTGGGACAGGATTGCCCCGCCTGAAGATCAGGAGGAAATTGTGACCTTGCTGGTGGTGGTAGGAGAAACAGGCAGTCAGGCTGTGACCTTCCAGCGCGTCATGGATAAAATTGATAAACTGTATGGAGCACCTGAAAAAAGACAACCGATTTCTGTCGCCCAGCTTCAGCTGAAAACAACTTTTCATGACCTGGGTATGGAGATGCGTGCCCGCCTGGGTAAAATCAACTGGCTGGAATTGATCTGGACCTGGATCCTCAATCTTTACGGCTTCATCTATTTCCGTACCACATCAGGGAAAAATTACCTCAACAGCCTGGTGGAAATGTCAGACACCCTGGTGATCGACGGAAGGATCAATACCGTAATTTCCGGGAGTAAGGACCAGCGCATGGCATTAATTGCTGCTTTGGATAAGATGGAGCAGGAGGGCGATTTGTTTTATGGCGTGCACATCAGCAACGCTTCTATTATGTCCTGTTATGTCAGGGACCTGAAAGATGGGCATGTTCACTTTGTAGATGGATCAGAGGGAGGATATACTAAAGCTGCGGGGATGCTGAAAGCAAAAATCCGCAGCCTGAATCATCAGTAGTTTAGTAAATGGCACATTGCAATTCCCTGAATTCGGAAGGGTTGTACCCTGCCAGCTGTTTGAAGAACCTGCCAAAGTGGGAGCTGGTGTCGAAATTAAGCTTAATGGCAATTTCCTTAATCGTGAGCGAAGAAGAGCAGAGCCAGTATTTTGCCTGCTGGAAAATGCGGTGATGAATGACGTGCAGTGGGTTTTGTCGCGTTTCCTGTTTCACCACTTCGCTAAGGTGTTTGGGCGTGACAAAAAGCAGGTCCGCGTACTCAGCCACTGTCCGCAGGTGGTCGTAATTTTCTTCAACTAGTTTTTTAAAATCGTTCACCAGCTGCTGGTGCCTGGTGAGCTGAAGGGTAGTGTTCAGCTGTTCAGGATAACTTTTGCTGGCACGTGTAGTTTCCAGCAGCAACTCCAGGAAGAGCAGACGGAGCATCTGTCCTTTAAAGAGCTGCTGATGATCATATTCCATAGCAATTTTATGGAAGAGGTGATGTATCGCGCCTATACGGTCGTGATCAATCAGGCAGATGGGCTGTTGATTATAAATTGGCCTCAGCAGGTTGTCGATCATGTCTTCCCGGATCAGGCTGTCGGTCAGAAAGTCTTTTTTAAAAAAGATCACATATAGTTTCAGGTCTGATGAAGCCTGGAGGTACCCGTTTGTGGTATTGGGAGGAACCAGGTGAAGGCTCTTGGGGGTAATGTTAAACCGGTTCTGGTTGACCGTCCTGATGCTGGTGCCGTCGAGGCAGAACACCAGGGAGTAATATTCTGATGGTGAGTGTAATAGGCTCAGGTCATTTCCTTCGTGGCGGATGACCATGAAATTCTGCTGAGGTGTAGGGATGTCCTCCAATTGCTGGTAGGTATCGGCCAGGTTAATGGTTTTGGAGATTTGCTTCATTTAGTTGATTTTGATGATGCAAATGAAAGGAGGAATCTTTGAAGAATGGTTATACAAATCTCATTTTAGTGTTGGGCTTTTGTCAGTAAACAAAACAAGCCCATCAGTAATGATGGGCTTGAACAAATGTATGAATCACTATTTTTTCAGGTTACAGGCCTAGGCTGTAAGCTACACGGAGGGCGAAGTAGTTGTTGCTGCTTCCGTTGTCAGTGAATTTAGAGTTTCCTTCGAAACGTACGCCAGCGTCAATGGCATGTTTGCCGCCAAGGTTGAACAGGTAACCAACCTGAGGAGCATATACAAATGCGGCAGATTTAGTTGCGCCTACATCTTTTTTATTGGCTAAGAATGCAGCACCTGCTTCACCTTGCACATAGAAATTAGGAACTGGGAAGTATTTCAGACCAGCTTTTAAAGGGATCAGTTGAAGATCTTCACCAGTTACACCTGCATTGTTGTCTTTAGCGAAGAAGTTTAGGTATCCTGCATTGAAGGTAGCATACAGTTGGTCTTTCAAAACCGGGAAGTCTGCCTGTACAGAACCCCCGAAGCTCCAGTCGTACGCATCACCAAAATTACTTACGGGGATGCCTGCATCCGGACCGATGCTGATGCGGATACCTGAATTTCCTGAGGTAGCAGGTTTAGTGTCCTGAGCGTTGGTAGTTAAACTGAATATTGCGGATAATGCTAGGGATAGTACACCTATTTTGATTGAATTTTTCATTTTCTTGTTGTTTGTTGTGTTGTAAAGTTTGTTCATTTTATGATCTGAAAAACAAGTTGAGGCTCATTTGAGCCAGTTGATAGAGTTCTGGTAATTTTCCTTTTAGTGCTTCGATTCGTTTTTTCATTTTCATTGTTTTTCATTTTATAAGTCAAAGGTACTGGCTTGCTGAAGGCGGGTCAATTCCAATATTTCCGTTTATGGAACCAATTTTTCCGCTTTCATCATATGAATGTTTCATTTGATGATTTATAAGTAATGCAGCTACCCGATAATATAATTTAAGGCGTATATTAGAGCAATATTCATGGAGGGGGAAGATAAATCGGCTGTTAATATTGATCAATTTGAGTTGCTGTTCCGCAGTAACCACAAATTTCTATGCATGATTGCCATGCAATATGTGCAGGACCATTTTGTCGCCGAAGATCTCGTCCAGGAGTTCTTTCTGGATTTCTGGCAGCGCCGCCAGAGCATCACCATCAATGGCAGTTTCGAAGCCTATGCCCGACGGGCGGTAAAATATAAAAGTATCGACTATTTGCGTAAGGGGGCTGTGGAGGAAAAACGCAACGGCAGGTTGCAGGTCACTGTTCCCGAAGAAGCTGCGGATGTTGCCGCAGAAACAGAGGCACTGGAGCTGCAGCACCGCCGGTATCTGGAGATTAAGGACAGGATACAGGAGCTTCCGGAAGAGCGTCGCCGCATCTTTATGATGCACGCCCTGGAGGAGCTCAGCTATGCACAGATTGCGGAAAAGAAAAATGTTTCGGTGAATACCGTAAAAACACAGCTGCGAAGGGCCTATATGGCTTTGAGAAATAAGACTGTGGTGCTGTTGATGTTATTTTTTTGAGGTGCTGGTCTTCAAATTCTGCTTTTTTCAATAAATTTTAAAAAATTCTGATTTTTCTGTCACCCATTTTGCGCCTGTGTACGACAATGTGTTGATGATGGACAACAAACTCAACCATTTTGATGCCGATTGGGATAAAATTCTTGATCAACTAGAGGCTGCTGCGGGTTCCGGACAGATGCTCAATGAAGAGGAGGAGCAGTTGCTGGCGGAACTTCAGGATATCCGTTTGTCTGCGGGTGTAGCTTTGAAAGCCGAGCAGACTTTCGATACTGATCGTCAGTGGGCGAAACTCCGTGAGCAAATTGTGGCTGATGAAGCTAATCCCGTCAGGAAACAGCAGGCATCTTATAGATTGAAATACTGGGTTGCGGCAGCAGCTGTCATACTTGTGATCGCTGCCGGTTTGTTTTATCGGGTAAATACTGCTAAGCAGGACATTCAGACCGTAAACATCTTTAAAAATGACATTGCTCCCGGTGAAGAGGGAGCCACACTGACGCTGTCAGATGGTAAAAAGATTGTTTTATCTGAAGCCGCAAACGGCTCCCTGGCCAAGGAATACGGAGTGCAGATCAGCAAAACTGCCGGCGGGCAGATCATTTACAGTGTCGCCGGCGAAGAAAGTTCTGCGGAACCTAAAATCAATACCTTAACCACCATTAAAGGGCAGACTTATAGGCTGGTGTTACCGGATCATAGTGAAGTATGGCTCAATGCAGCCTCCTCCATTCGTTTTCCTACCTCTTTCAGCGCTGCTAAAGAACGTCGTGTAGAGCTGAAAGGAGAAGCTTATTTCGAAATTGCAAAAGATAAGAACCATCCTTTCATTGTCCATACAGCGGATCAGGAGCTGGAGGTATTGGGTACTCATTTTAATATCAATGGATATCATATTAATGGAGACACCAGGACGACCTTAGTGGAGGGGAGCGTTAGTCTTAGTAACAGGGAAGGTCAGCAAATCGTACTTACTCCGGGCCAACAAGGCATTGTTGGTAAGGATCAGCAGATGAGGGTTGTTGCTGCAGATCTGAGGGCGGCTTTGGCATGGAAGAACGGCTATTTCCGTTTTGAACAGGAAACGATTGAAGAGGTGATGGCAAAGATCAGTCGCTGGTATGACATTCAGGTTTCCTTTGAGGGGCCCATTTCAAATGAGAAGTTTAGTGGAAACATTTCCAGGTATAAAAATATCAGCGAGGCATTGAATATGCTGAGCTATTCTAATGCTGTGAAGTTTAAAGTAGAAGGAAGGAGGGTGACTGTAATGAAATAACAACTACCTGATTTCATCAACCTAACGTCATTGAAATGGTATCATATCGATAATTGATACTAAAGGAAATAAGTACCAGTCCGACGCCAATCGAACTGGTAAGCGTAAGGTTGATCAATAACTGAATTATCAACTAACCGCTGAAGGCCGGGATCTCGAAAATACAAGGCCGCCAGCAACAACCTAACTAAACAAATGTACAAAAATTGCACACAACTGCTGCGCCTGTCCCGCGTGCAGCAAAACCTATGGAGAGTTATGAAGCTAACCACTTTTCTCTTACTGGCGTTCATCATACCAGTTAGTGCTTCAACATATGCACAAAAAATTACACTGTCGGCGAAAAATGCAGAACTGATTCGCATCTTCGATCAGATCAGTGATCAGAGTGGCTACGATTTTATTGTCACAGCCTCCATGTTGAGAAATGCCAATAAGGTAAATATCAACGTGAAAAACGCAGCGTTGCAAAGTGTGCTGGAAGAGGTTTTCAAAAATCAGCCACTGGAGTTCAGTATTGAAAATAAATCGGTACTGATAAAGAAAAAGTCACCTGATTTTATTGATGACCTGATCAATCGGTTTCAGGAGATCAATGTGAGGGGTAAAGTGGTGGATGAGAAAGAACTTCCGTTGCCTGGTGCAACAATACGGGTTAAAGGCACAAAAAAGCAGGTGCTCAGCAACTCAGATGGTATCTTCAACCTAAGTAACGTGGATGATGATGCGGTGCTGGTCATCTCCTTTCTTGGTTATCAGAATAAAGAAGTTGCAGTAGGGGAGAACATGGGGCTCATTAAACTCACAGAGCAAACCGGGCAGCTGGAAGAAGTGACGGTATCTACAGGTTATCAAAACTTACCTAAAGAACGGGTAACCGGTTCTTTTTCTTCAATCCCAGCTAAGAAGCTGGAGCAGCAACGTTTAAGCAGTCTCAGCTCTCTTCTGGAGGGCCGGATTCCTGGATATAACAATGGATTGATCAGGGGAACAACATCTATGAGGGGGGGGACTACTCCTTTATATGTAGTTGATGGGATGCCTGTGGAGAATACCAGGATTTCGTCCAACGGTAGTCTGACTGAGAATATTCCAGGCTTGAACCTTGAAGATATTGAAAGCATCACTGTGCTGAAAGACGCTGCTGCAGCCTCCATCTATGGAGCCAGGGCTTCTAATGGAGTCATTGTCATCGTGACTAAAAAACCAAAACAGGGAAAACCGCAGATCTCGGTTTCCAGTACTTTTACCTTATCAGATAACACAGTCTATCGTGACAACCTCACCAGCGCCGCCGATATCGTCGACCTGGAAAGAGAATGGGAAGCGAACAATTCAAACCTTAGAGGAACTGGTGCTGCAGCTTATGCAGCAAACATATTGACCAATGTGGGCTATCAGAGTCAGGGAATAAAAGCCATACTGGCGAAATATGCAGGTACCATGAATCAGGCAGAGCTGGACGCCAAGCTCAACCAGCTGGCCTCTGCAGGATACCAATACTATGATGACGTCGAGAAATACAGCAAACGCAGTCCCTTCTATCAACAGTATAACGTAAATCTTGGTACTGCCAATGAGCACAATTCATTCTATTCCTCATTAACTTACCGAAACAATAAGTTTGAAGATAAATACAATGATGATGAGAGCCTGGGACTGAATATCAACAATACGACAAGATTTAATAAGTGGCTGACCCTGGAGTTGAGCAATTATTTTTCTTACAGCGGCACAACCACACAAACCTATAATACACTTTCTCCTCAATATAGCTTCCTGCCTTACGATAGGCTTGTGAATGAGGATGGTACCAATTTTACTTCTACTGCAGCATCCCGTCTGAGTGCGAACACGATGACGCTGATCAACAATAACGGTCTTTATAGTCAGGACATCACGGCATTGGATGAACAAGGGCGAAATCTTGGTAAAAGCAAAAACTTCACTAACAGGTCTTATGCCAAAGTAAATGCCGATCTGACCAACTGGCTTTCTTATAAGTCTACTTTTCAGTATGAATTTAACTCCGACAGGTTCAATACACTGTACGACAAAAACTCTTATTATGTAAGAAATAGGGTAAACAGTTTTGCAACAAAAGTAGGCACTGGTCCCGTGGTGTTCAATCTTCCTTACGGAAACATCAATTACGACCAGAATCAATTCACCAATTCCTATAATTTCCGTCAGCAGCTGAATGTGGACAAAACATTTGGTAATAAACATAACCTGACCGCCATTGCCGGTACAGAGATCAGGAATACAAAATTAGAGTATGCACATGATTACCTGTATAACTATGATCCGATGGTGTTGACTTTCGACCTGCTCAATGCAAAAAACCTTGCCTCGCTGCAGGGGCCAGTGCTTGGCGGAGGTTATTTCTCCAACAGCGATATCGCCGGAAGGTCTGAAGTTGTAAATCGTTTTGTATCTTTTTATGGTAATGCAGCTTATTCTTATGATAGTAAATATTTGTTTACTGGTAGTTTGAGGTGGGATAGGTCCAATTTATGGGGCACGAGTTCCAAATATCAGGATCAGCCGATCTGGTCACTTGGTGCTGGTTGGAACATCTACAAAGAATCCTTTTTCGATGTATCTTGGGTTGATGTACTTAAATTGAGGGTTTCACAAGGTATCGGTGGAAATATCGCTAAAGATTATGCTCCTTTTATGACAGCGAATTATAGCAGCAACAATAATGTTGGAGGATTGCAGGGATCAATTGGTACCAGACCAAATCCGCTGTTGTCATGGGAAAAAACTACGACCACTAATGCTGGAGTTGATTTTGCCATCTTCGGTAACCGCATCAGCGGATCCCTGGATTATTACAATAAAAAAGGTAAAGATTTGTTAGCGAGTACAATGGGTGTGCCCACTGAGGGGTTTGGGTATTCTACCTATGCCATCAACAATGGGGAGATGACTAATAACGGTATTGAATTGTCGCTTTCTGCAGATGTAATCCGCACCAACGACCTGACCTGGAATACGAGTCTTCAATATGCACATAACAAGAATAAAGTGACTTATGTAAATGTTGAAGCTCCTGTATATTACCTGCAATTGGATTATCCACAGGCTTATCCACGTATCGGGAATCCATATAATTCCATTTACAGTTATCAGTGGGCAGGTTTAAATGCTGACGGACTTCCACAAGTTTATAATGAAAAAGGAGAGAAGGTACTGAATTCTCCGGCAACATTAGAGTCTATTGTATACAGCGGTTCAACGGTTCCTACCTACAGCGGTTCTTTCAATAACTTGTTGGAGTATAAAAATTTCTCCTTCTCTTTCCTGCTGACATTTGAAGGAGGACATAAAATGAGAAATACCTTCCTTCCGGTATTGGGGAGCGCCTATAATGGAGCTTTAGGAGGTTATGTTACCCAGATTACCGCAGTTAATAATGACATCGTAAACAGGTGGAGAACGGCAGGTGATGAAAATCGTACCGACATCCCCAGACTGGTATTTGCTGAAGATCCGGCATACAACAGTCAGAGTGCCGAGATCTATCAGAAAGCAGATATCAACGTGATCGACGCTTCAAATATCCGCATGAGAAACATCTCTCTGGCTTACAGGTTGCCCAAACCGATTGTTAAAAAAGCAGGGCTTGAAAATGTAAGGTTCCAGTTCAATGTGGAGAATGCATTTACGATCGCAGCAAGCAAAGAAGCTAAATATTTATTGAATGGATACCGCCCGGCAAATTTCGTGTGGGGTGTTTATCTGAATTTTTAAAACATACGTGAAACAGATATCCGCTGGTCACCATTTAAAATGAAACAATAAAATGAAAAAGATTATATCCAATACCCTTATAATATCAGCCCTTTTGCTGATGTTCAGTTTGAGCAGCTGTAAAAAGTTTCTGGACATTATACCTAAAGGAGATAAAATTCCAACAACGCTGACCGATTATGAAGCGATGATCCGTGATGAATATGGCAATCAGCGCACAACCATCACTCAGGCCATCCTATTGTTGAATGACAAGTTCGAAACTTCGGCTAACCTGAACTATTATCCGTTATATACTGCAAATTACTTCTGGAATGAGGCGGCCGACCGGATTGCACTGAATAATAGTGATGAAACCACTTACTATAACGCCTACACGGCAATCTCTACCAGCAATCTGCTCATTGAACACGTCCCGGAATCTACCGATGGAACGCCAGAAGCTAAGGCTGAGGTTGTTGCCCAGGCAAAAGTACTAAGGGCCTTGAACTATTACGTGCTGGCCAACTACTATGCCGACACCTATGAGGAAAGCAATGCGGCCACCAAGCTTTCAGTACCGCTCATCCTGAGTGCCGACATCAATGCGCCTTATACTCAGGTGACCATCAAGGAGCTTTACGATTTCATGTTGAAAGACATTGATGAAGCCATTCCGAGCCTGAAAGCAACAAGTGCTACTGCGCTTCACCCTAACCTGGGCGCTGCACATGCACTCAAAGCCCGTATATTCTTAACCATGGGCAGATATAACGATGCACTTGCTTCCGCAAACCAGGCATTGACCTTTAATGACAAGCTGTTCGACTGGACGCAGTTTTACGCTACTTACAAAACGCAGATCGAACAACCGGATGTATACACGAATGCGCCTTCGCCAATGGGGTTTGATTTTGTGGAGAACTATTATTTCCGTCATGGCAGCAGTTACAGTTCGGGCCGGGAGTCGGCAATCAGAACAGACCGTGCAACACGCTTTGAAACTGGCGATGCCAGGTTTGCGTCGAGGTGGAAGCTAAGAACAGTTGCCGCCGATACTTACTTTACCAGCATCACGATTGGCTTTTTCAACTATGGCGGGCTTACAACAACAGAGGTTTACCTGGTTAAGGCGGAGTGCCAGGCTCGTTTGCACGATGTTCCCGGAGCAATGAATACACTGAATGCAGTGCGTGTGAAAAGGATCTTCCCTGCAAATTATACTGCACTGAGTGCGGCGAACACAGTGGATGCGGTGAAGCTGATCCAGCGCACGAAGTCCAACGAGCTGATCAATAACATCACCACTTTCGCAGACAGACGTCGCCTGAACAAAGACCCGAACTACGCGACCACAATGACGAAAACGGAAAACAACCAGAATTACTCGCTTTCTCCGTCTTCTCATCTGTGGACGATGCCTTTCCCTCAGGGTGCATTTAAAAACCCTGGTAATGGCACCATCACACAAAACGTAGACAAATAATCCAGACGATTTACATCACCAATAAAAAAGAAATTATGAAAAATAGCTTAAGAAATGCACTGCTTGCATTGCCACTCACCGCCATATTAGCAGGAGGCGCGCTACAGGGCTTCGCTCAGAATGGTAAGTTCGTATTGAAAGGCAATCTTGCCAATGCTACCGGTAAAGTTTACCTTGGGCATGAAGTGGATGGCAACCCTGTGATCGTAGATTCGACTTCAGTTGTGAAGGGAAGTTTTACTTTCAAAGGTTCGGTTAAGTCGCCGGAGTTTTATAGCCTGACCAATAAAAGCCTGAAATATCCACTATCTTTTATCCTGGAGAACTCAGCGATAACCGTTACCAAAACTGCCGATAGTCTCGCGAGGGCTGAGGTGAAAGGCTCAGCAGCAAACGATGTTTACATCGGATTTTATGAGGGGCCATGGAAAGAGATTACCTCGATCGCGGGGGAGATCTATAAGCGTTCCGATCGGGTGGAGCAGGCTGCTAAAGCTTCCGGCAAGGTAGATTCTGTAGCAAAAGCAGAAATCAGCCAGGCCTTTGCGGATCTGGATGTTAAAAACCAGGCCGCGGTAAAGGATTATATCAGCAAACATCCCGCTTCTGCCGGCTCAGCAGCAGTGATTTACGACCGTTTTATCGGGTATCCGAATTTCCCTGTAGCAACCGAGCTTTTTGCAGTACTGACAAAGGAGGCGCGTGAGTCTGCCATTGGCCTTAGCATCACCCGGGCCCTGGCTATCGATGCGAAAACAGGAAAAGGAAAAGCGGCTCCAGCAATCGCGATGGCTGATCCCGATGGAAAGATTGTCAATCTATCTGACTTCAAAGGTAAATATGTACTCATTGATTTCTGGGCTAGCTGGTGCGGACCTTGTCGCAAAGAAAACCCAAATGTCGTAGCAGCCTATAAAAAATACCATGACAAGGGATTTGAGATTCTCGGTGTTTCCCTGGACTCTAAAAAAGATGCCTGGCTAAAAGCGATTGCCGCCGATGGACTTTCATGGACACATGTATCCGATTTGAAGGGATGGCAGAATGCTGCTGCAGCAGAATATGGCGTGAAATCTGTACCTGCAAGTTTCCTGATAGGACCTGATGGTAATGTTGTAGGGAAAGACTTAAGAGGTGAGGATTTGAATAAGGCACTCGCAGACCTTTTTAAGTAATTTTATAGTATCATTCCGCCTTTTTGCAGTTTATCATAAATCAAAAAAGCCGCTTCAATTTTCATTGTTGCGGCTTTTTGTCTTTCATAGGTCTTTTGTTTATTCCGGCATCAATACAGTGTCAACGACATGGATGACCCCGTTTTTCTGCATGACGTCAGCAATAGTTACTGTACTCATTCCACCTTTTTCATCTTTCAGGACCAACTTCTTGCCGTCCATCCAGGCCCATAGCTTACCCCCTTGAACTGTCGTCAGCTCAGCTTTTCCGTTTCCTTTTTTGATGGCAGCAGCTATGGCTTTTGAATCCATTTTGCCTGCTACCACATGGTAGGTAAGAATTTTAGTGAGCATTTCTTTGCTTTCCGGTTTCACCAATGTCTCCACAGTTCCCGCAGGCAGTTTATCAAATGCGGCATTCGTTGGTGCAAATACCGTAAATGGTCCTGCACTTTTTAAGGTCTCTACCAGTCCGGCAGCCTGAACAGCAGCAACTAACGTAGTGTGATCTTTAGAGTTTACCGCATTGTCGACGATGTCTTTGTTGGCATACATCGCAGCTCCGCCAACCATCGGGTTCCCCGTCTCATTTTTCATCATTTGCGCGTTGGCAAATCCGATTGACATCACTGT
>Ga0157373_10002565_pt1 | contig 13803 bp, 14 predicted proteins | sample C65metaG_FD_113460 | JGI IMG/M metagenome (GOLD analysis project Ga0157373, IMG submission 113460) | Corn rhizosphere microbial communities from Kellogg Biological Station, Michigan, USA - C6-5 metaG | ecosystem: Host-associated > Plants > Roots > Rhizosphere > Soil | place: USA: Michigan... | reverse complement strand
TGCATCTTCAGCAACCCGCGTACCCAATATCAATAAATCTTTGTATATAACGCCTGGCGTATTCGAAGTTATATAACGGTCTTTAACGTCACGGCCAAGGCCATCATGCAAATCAATTCGTCCATTATTCCCGAATGTATTTACCGCCTTTCCTGTAACAGCATTTACGCAAATGAGGTAGGGACCTGCTGTATAGAAGACTCTTTTATCATCTTTACCGTCGGTCCAATAAGTAACACCACGGCCCGTATTAGTAAATTGCATTGATAATCTTTTCTGTTCATTCGTATCAACCGCTATATAAGTTTTAGGATCAAAAACCCATATTTGTTTACCTGTTGCTGCATCCACAGCAAACATTTTCATCTTTGGAGTAAGCGCATACAGAATACCATCAATAACAATAGGATTACATTGAATTTGTGAATGAGATGCAGTATCGGCATCACCGGTATGATACGTCCATGCAACCAGGAGTTGGCTTACGTTATTGGTGTCAACTTCAGTTAGTGAAGAATAGTGCATCGCATCTTTTGTTCCACCGTAGACTTCCCAGTTTTTATAAGATTCTTTAACAGGTGCTTTACACGATGCAGCAACAATCACAACCAGGGAAAAAGTTAGTGAGTTAAAGATTTGTATTCTCATATTCTTCGGAATTCTGCCTATTTAAAAATATTTTTTTGCAATCATCGAATTGAAGATAAATTAATAATTGCAAAGATTCCGGCAAAGAAATTGTTTAGTAAAAACTACAATAAGGTTGAAGGCAAACCTCATTTGGGAATTCAAATGATCTTATCTGACAATTAAAACTTTAGTTATGACTACAAGTGAAATAGCCAACCACTTAGTTGAGCTTTGCCGTAAAGGTGATTTTGAAAAAGCGCAGAAAGATTTATTTTCTGACGATGCAGTTAGCATAGAACCTCACGCAACTCCCGATTTCGGTAAAGAAACAAAAGGACTGAATGCCATACTTGAAAAAGGTAAAAAATTTAGCTCTATGGTGGGTGAAACCCACAGCGTTACCATTTCTGATCCATTAATTGCATCAAATTCATTTGCGTGTGCGCTGAATATGGATGTAACAATGAAAGGGCAAGGACGTATGGCTATGAAAGAACTTTGTGTTTACGAAGTGAAAGATGGAAAAATAGTTTCAGAACGTTTCTTTATTTAGGAAAAGAAACGAATTTACCGGGAACGCATTACCCGAATCATCTATCTTAGGTTATATAAAAATGGCAATTCTCCCCGGTGGGAAAGAATTGCCACAATTGAAGAATAGGTATCACCAATTAACTGAATCTTTTTTTAACATCATTAACGGCACCTTCAATATCATCCTTAAAACCTGCCGCTTTGTTTTTGAACTCAGAAGCCTTGTCTGCTAAGTCCTTTTTATATTTTTTTGCTTTCTTCATCAATTTCTTGCGGGTTTCAGCGCCTTCATCGGGTGCCATTAAAAGGCCGGCAAGGGCGCCTAAAGCAATACCTGAAAGGAATAAAATGGTGGCGTTTTTGAGTTTCATTTTGTATATATTTTTTTATTTGAAAAGATACATATTTATCTTTCAAAAACATTGCCAGTAATCTTAACGCCGTCCCGATTATCTTAAATATAACGTTACAAATGATTACAGCGCAGGATTATTGAACAGGTCTTTGGAAATATTATCTTTTTAAAATTTGATTTGAGGCATATTAGTTAATTACTTTTTTACGTTATGAAGTTGGTCAAATTAACCTGTTTTGAAAAAAATTATACTCTTTTTTACTTTTCTTGCCGGCGTGAAATATGGGCTAACACAACCACCCAACGATAATTTTAGTGACACTCTAAAATTAATACCTCAAAAGGAAAATATAATCACCGCCGGGACGATCGTTAAATCCGAGAATATTGGGCCAAAAATAAATACCCAATATGATGAGCTAAGGCCAACTATATCTGCAGACGGCAATTTGCTGTTTTTTATCAGGCAAAACGATCCGCACAATACCCAGGTTAATGTCGTGCCCAATTCGCAGGATATTTGGTTTTCAGAAAGAGATAGTTCGGGTAACTGGAGTAAAGCTGTTCATCTCGGACGCCCATTAAATACATCAGAATACAATGCAGTTTTTTGGATATCGCCTGATAATAACCGCATACTTATACGGAACGCATACATTGACGGAGACTATTTCGGTGATGGTGTAAGTATGTGTTATCTCACGAAATACGGAAACTGGAGTAAGCCGCAAATGCTCCAGATAAAAAATTATGAAAAGTATAATCGGGGTAATCAATATGGTGCAACTATGGCAAGTGACGGACAAACACTATTGCTTTATATGTCAGAAAAAGACGGAAGTTTTAATAATGACATTTATGTTTGTTTTCAACAAAAAGATGGCACATGGAGCGAGCCTAAAAGCCTTGGCAAAAAAATAAATCTTGCAAAGTACAATGAAATGACACCTTACCTGGCATCGGATGGTGTAACCCTGTATTTCAGCAGTGACCGGCCGGGCGGCTTAGGTGATAATGACATTTGGACCAGTAAACGATTGGATAACTCATGGCAGAAATGGAGTGACCCAGTGAACCTGGGAGCCCCTATTAATACTCCGGATTGGGATGCATTTTTTACACTGGATGCCGGCGGAGAATATGCCTATATGACGACAGACCAGGATAGCTATGGCGCAAGTGACATCGTGCGTATTAAGTTATTAGAAAAGGAAAAACCCAACCCCGTGGTATTAGTAAGTGGCAATGTTTATGATTCAAAAACAAAGCTTCCGCTGAGTGCTTCTCTTGTGTACGAAACTTTGCCTGATGGAGCAGAAGCAGGGAATGGAATTTCAAATCCATCGGATGGTTCATTTAAGATTGTATTGCCTTATGATAAGAATTATAGTATAAGAGCAACGGCAGACCATTATTTTGCTATATCAGAAAATTTAAACCTTGACTCTTTGATTAAGGCCGGGTACAAAGAAATACATAAGGATCTCTATCTTGTTCCAATAGAAGTAGGGAGCGTGGTGCGTTTAAATAATGTATTTTTTGATTTTGATAAGTGGGAACTACGACCGGAATCTTATATCGAGTTAAACAGGGTTGTGAAATTGCTTAACGAAAATCCTGCTATTGAAATTGAAATGAGCGCCCATACAGACAGCCGTGGTTCCGATGAATACAATTTCAAATTAAGTGATAACAGGGCAAAATCTGTTATGGAATATATTATTTCAAAAGGAATCGATCCGGCCAGGATTACTTCTCACGGTTATGGTGAAACGAAACCTGTTGCAACTAATGATACTGATGAAGGAAGACAATTAAACAGGAGAGTAGAGTTCAAAATAATGAAAAATTAATTTTGCTACCGGCGGCCAAAAAGATTAGTGAGGCTGGTAGTAAATTTAATTCCGCCGAAATAATACACATCCTTTATAGAAGGATTGCCTCTGACATCAGCAATGGTGAGGGGAGTTGACTGCCTGTATGAAAGTTCCGCGGCCGTTGGGCCTTTTTCAGCGGCGAGGATACCAAGGTCTATATAATTTTTACTAACATCATCCAGATAATCTGTAAAGGTAAAACGGTAACCACCTTCTATACTCATATCCCATTTTTCGTTTAGTGGTATTTTCCAACCCACGCCAACGGGGAGGCATACTTGTATAAGCGAATATTTTTTCCTGCCGGGATATTCCTTAAGACCTTCTCCCTCGGTGCTTAATGGATGCAAATAGGTCTTCTTATTGTTGTTATCGTAAGTGAAAGGATTAAAATAAAACACACCGACTCCGCCAAAAATATAAGGGTAGGAGGTATAACTTTCAGGGTCGAATAAATTAATTTCGGTAATAACATTCAATTCTACTATATCACTCTTGAAATTAAGTTTGCGATTCTTCAGGAGAGGATCAGAATTATCCCGATCATCCGCACCAATTCTTCCATACGCCAGGCCTATCCGAAAGTTTACGAAATCGCCGGAGTTATATTTTAAATTTAAGTTGATAGCCGGCCGCAATGCTTTAAGTGGAATTCTTTGCTGAGTGAGGTCTCCATTGTATCCGGAAACGCCCGCCATTATTTCCGCCTGCCACTCCTGGGCTTTACAACAGGTACCGGATAGAGCCAAAAGAAAAGATAAGAAGATCTTCATGTGGTTGCATTATTGATAAGTAAATTAAGTTTTCATCTGACGATTAAACCAGGCTAATAAGAATAGTTAAGGATTAAAATTAATATTTTTCTTATAAGTACATCAATTCAGATGAAAAGGAAAACATGCGGCAGTTAACTTCATCGATTTTTAGTAGCTTTGATTAATGTCCTACTCATAGCATGATGTTACCGACTGAAATAGGCCTCAATTTATTATTTGAGTGTAAAATATTTATCTGAAACCAATACTATATTGATTAAAGTGGTAATAATACGAATAGGTACTATAGTTGATTTACCTTATGCAACAGTAATTATAATATCAGTAAAAATAAGTACAACTCCTGTTGTTAAGTGTATCTGATACACTTATCTTTGTTTCAGAAGTTGATTGATGTTCAACAAACATTAATCAGAAATCCAAATCCATTGACAAGACTTTTCCCAATCCAGGAAAAACCAAAAACAAATCCGATATCAGTCAACTTCTTTTTTAAATTCCAATACCTGTAAATACCTCATTATCCCAATGAAAACCGGCCTCTAGCCAGGCACACACGATTTATCCTGAAAGACCAAAGGAACCCCAGGAATAAATTATTAAAAAACTTCCGCTTAATCCGCGGAAGTTTTTTGTATATACGCTTGTTGAATTAGGAATTTAATAACCATCCGCTCATCCATAATCATTTCCATTTTCTGTAAACAATACCTGAAATTTGTAAAAGGATTTAAGTTTCGTCTCAGGATTCAATATATAATTAAAGAGCCATCATGAGATTATTTTCGATAAGCTTGGTGTTACTATTTTTTTACTGTCAACTGTGCGCTCAAAATAGTTCACAGGCAAATGTGGGATCAGATGAGAATTTGAAGGAGCTTGCACACAATATTTTTGAATACCCCAGTTTTGTTGAAGGAATAATTATTTTAAAAGATAGCTCGAAATATGTTGCTAAACTTAACTATAACCGCATATTAGGGAAATTTTTAGTTATAGATCGAATTGGTAATACCAGGCCATTTGCTGATCCGGACAAAATTGATAAAATAATAGTGAAGGCTGATACTTTTTATTATTCAAAAAATGGATTTATGCAAAAGCTTACGCATTTTGTCAATATAAATTTGTATGTTAATCAAACGATAAGTTATGTGGAAAAGCCAAAAGGTGGAGATGGATCAACACCTGTAATTATTTCGAATGGATCAAAATTGGCATACAGCTTTGAAGAATCTAAATCTGAAAATATTTCCATCGAAAAGAATTCTGTATTTAGATTCATAAATGAATATTTTATAGCAGATAAATCAATGACTTTCTATGAAGCGGAAAAAAAGAATTTGTATGATCGTTACCCGATGTTTAAAGACAAATTAAAATCGTTTATGCGGGAACATACTGTAAACTTTAATAATGCGGCTCAAATGGAAAAATTACTTGAATATCTAAATGGATTATAGATGATTTCACCGATTCCTTTGTCTTAACTTTCCAGTTTTACTTTTACTGCACCAGGCCCTTTTGGCCCCATTTCAATTTCAAAAGTTACTTTGCTGTTTTCCTTTATTTGGTTAATTAATCCATTAGCATGAACAAAAATACTTTCCTGTGTTTGGAGATCTTTTATAAATCCATACCCCTTTGATTCATTAAAAAAGGTGACCTTGCCTCTTCTAATTAAGTCGGCCGGATCAGGAGCTACATGTTTTGGAACGCCTATTTGAATATCTTCTAATTTTATTTTTTTCATTTTACCGGGATCGGGCGGCGTGGACGAAAGATTGCCGTTTTCATCAATATATGCAAGCATATCATTGAAACTCTTGCCTTCTTTGGCATTTCCCTTTCTTTCCTGCTTCTTTTCCAGCTTGTCTTGCCTGTTCTTTTGCTTTTTCTTTTCTCTCTCTTTTTTATTCCAGGTTTCTTGCGATTTACTCATAACTCTTTTACCTTTTAATATTTTAATTTTAAACCACTAATGGCAATGAAGGTACAATATTTCCCAGGCAAATAATTGCAAACAATTTTTACTGCAGCCAAATAAACTTAATAGCAAAATATTCTTAGGTTAAACGGGCGAAACGATTATTATAATTTCGCTATGCAAATGACAGTATAAGTTATGTACTTTTACAAAAAATAATTTATGAAACTATTTGTAGCAGGCTTGCCATATGACCTCGATGATGCTGAACTGGAAGAGATTTTTGAAAAATTTGGCAAAGTTGCTACTGCCAGGGTTGCGATGGACAGGGAAACCGGAAAAAGTAAAGGTTTCGGATTTGTCGAAATGCCCAATGATGCAGACGCGAAAAATGCGATAGAAAATTTAAAGGATATCTCTCTTGGCAAAAAACCTCTTATAGTAAAACAGGCTGAAGAAAAACCATCATCCAAGCCAGGAAAAAGATGGTAGAGTAAAATATATTTATACGTTAGCCACGTTCAATTCGCAATACCATTTTCAGGAAAAATTTATTCTTTTCTAAGAATTAAATAAATGTAATTATTTTGCTATACTGATTGTTTGTAGAATTACAGAAAATACTGTGTTCATTCACAGTTTGAATTTGCGATTACTTAACATTAATTGTTTGATATGAAATCAAAAACAAAAGTTGTTTCCCCCGGCAACGTGAAAGTCCATGCGTTAAAAAGTAAAAAAATGTCAAAGCGCATGACTACCAAAAAAACCTGGAAAAATCTTGATGTGGATCGGGTTGTAAAACTTCAACTAAATAGTATAAATTATGCATCAGCCAAACCTGCCCTTCTCCATGCAATTGGCGAAGAAAAAATTGACGCAAAAGCGGGAAATAGAATCTTATTCGCAGGTTCAGTGAAAGGCAAAAAGCTCGCTGCCAAATTGATAGGTAAACAAAACTCTCTTGATGTGTATAGAATAGATCTTGCCAGCGTAGTTTCTAAATATATTGGCGAAACGGAAAAAAATCTTGACAAGCTTTTTCAATCGGCGACAGAAAAAAACTGGATACTTTTTTTTGATGAAGCTGATGCTTTGTTCGGAAAGAGAACAAGTGTTCAAGATTCGCATGACAAATATGCTAACCAGGGCACGTCGTACTTAATTGAGAAAATCAACCAATATCCCGGGTTGGTAATTTTGAGCTCAAAAAATAATGATGATACTGGTACCGGGTATCCCATTCATCTTGACTCGGTGATTCATTTTAAAAAACCGTCTTGATTGCAAATACGTTTAAAATTGCTGTTGTGCATCCGGTAGAAATTCATAAGATCCCTACTTCTGTAATATCAGTAGCTACCGCAGTCCCTGCTTTTATAGGGTATACTCAAAAAGCGTCGAAAGATAGTCCCGGCGATCTCAATTTCATTCCAACATACATCACTTCCCTGTTGGAATATGAACAATATTTTGGTACAATGGATGATGAAATTATCACAATTCATATCCTGGATCAACTCACTAAGGTGGGTAAAATAATAAACCTTTCTTCACGTGAGATCAATGTTCAGATTCATCCATCAAAGAATATTATGTATTATCAAATGCAATTATTTTTTGCAAATGGAGGAAGCGAATGTTACATTGTATCGGTAGGAACACCAAAAGCAAGCATAAGTAAAAGGGCGTTAAAAAAGGGATTAGATAAAATTGACAACTTTAACGGGCCAACGCTAATTATTTTTCCCGAAGGAGCTAACCTGACAAAAGCGGAAGACTTGTATAACTTATATAATGAAGCTTTGGTGCAGGCGTATAAGTTAAGAGACCGGTTTGTTATAATGGATATTAGTAAGAATTTACCCGCTGGTCAGAACGAGATAGACTTTTTTAGGGAAAATATAAGTGGGGGAACAACGACCTCCGGGTTAAAATATGGAGCGGCATATTACCCGTGGCTCATTACAAGTATGCTTTACCGTTATATTGATAGTTCAGTAACGATAGTTCACAAAACAATAACTAGGAAAGCAGGAAGGAATGACGTGAAAGGTAATGGTGCATTTAACAAGCTAACCTTAAATGAACTTTTGGTAAGAAATATTCTTGTTTATACAGAGATAAAGACGGAGTTGGCGAAGTATACAGTAATATTACCTCCATCAGCGGCTATGGCAGGAATTTATGCCGCGATTGATTCCAGTAAAGGAGTGTGGAAAGCGCCATCCGCAAGTTTAACGAATATCAATGCTCCGACAGTTTCGATTAACGATATTGACCAGGAGTCTCTCAATGTAGATGTGAAAGCCGGTAAATCTATAAATGCTATCAGGGAATTTAGCGGAAGAGGAACGCTGGCCTGGGGATCGAGAACTTTGGCTGGGAATGATAACGAATGGCGATACGTTTCGGTATGCAGATTTTTTATGATGATAGCGAATTCGATAAAAGTTACTCTGAAGAATTTTGAATCTGAGCCAAATAACATTAATACGTGGATAACTGTAAAATCAATCATTAATGACTTTTTGATTTTACAATGGCGACAGGGGGCTTTACAGGGGATAAAGCCCGATGAAGCTTTTTTTGTGCGCCTTGGCCTCGGTGAAACTATGACCCCACAAGATATTCTTAATGGGAGAATGATTGTAGAAATTGGCATGGCGCCAGTCCGACCGGCTGAATTTATTATTTTGAAGGTTATTCAGCAAATGATAATAAACTGATTTTACCCAGGATGAACCTTATATGCAAGCGCAAATAATATGATTTATGAACCTTAAGTTGGAAGTATGGCAACGTGGCCCGATAGAAGATTTTCCAGTCATATTACAACCGGTTGCTCATGCATTGTTGCAGGCAAGAGAGGAAGTAAATGATATAATGCAAGACTTTCCTGAAGATCTTTTGTGGAAAAGACCCGCCGACGTTGCTTCCCCCGGATTTCATTTACAACATTTAACCGGAGTACTCGATCGTCTTTTTACTTATGCAAGAAAACAACGGCTAACTCCGGTGCAGCTCCATTCGCTTTCTATTGAAGGAAATGAGGAAGAAACGTCATCTTCATTAACAGAATTAGTTGAGTTATTTGATAAGCAGGTTGAACTTTCTATTAATGAATTAAAAGATGTAAAAAGTGACACACTAACGGAAGCGAGAACAGTTGGAAGAAAATTAATCTCCACAACTTTAATCGGTTTATATGTTCACGCCGCAGAGCACACCATGCGACATTTAGGTCAATTATTGGTAACTGTGAAAATACTAAAGCGGCTTAACAATTAATGTACCTTATTTACTTTGGAAGAATCGTTGTTCAATTCATTCAATTCTTTAATTGATTTCTTTAATACGGGATGTATGTAGCCGGGCGCTATTTCCATGAGGGGCGTTAGTACGAAGTTTCTTAATTGTAATCTTGGATGAGGGACTTCAAGGTAGGTCTCATCAATGATTTCCTCACCGTAAAAAAGAATATCAATATCAATAGAGCGTGGTGCAAACTGGTCATCTTTATTCCTGTTCCTTCCCATCATTTTTTCGATTGACAAAATACTTTCTAAAACATCAGCAGCGGTTTGCTTTGTTTCAACTTCAACTACTTTATTTAAAAAATCATCCTGGTTTTTATTGCCCCACGGTTCTGTTTTGTACAAAGAAGATTGTTTAATAATGGGTCCTATTAATACACTGATTTTTTCAATTGCTATATTAAAGTTCTCCGAAACATTGCCAACATTTCCACCCAATGCTATAAATACTTTTTCCATAGTCGAACTGTAAAATAAGTTTAAAAATAATGCAGGTAAAAGTATCAAGATATGAAGGAGATTAAAACTTTTTTTGCAGTTATGATCATTTCATATTTTATTCCGACGCTTTAGAAGAAGTAAAATTTAAAATAATCCCCAACATAATAGAATAGTTGGTAGATATTTTTGGATACATTAAATGCCGACAAAAAAAATAAAAAGCACAAGAAAAATTTACAAGGTGCGTCTTGTCCATAAAAGAAGGCCTTCCGGCTGGCCCCAATTTTCTTTATAAGGTTGTTCCGATATGGCCGGCTGTCAAATAATAATTTCCCAAAGAAAACATTTCTATCACCCTCCTTAAAAGGGTGGGCCAAAAATAACGCCTCTCCTCAGTTGTACTTATCTCACCATTTCTCAAGGCCAAGAAGTTTTTTTCCAAGCCCTGATAATTCTGCTGTAGCATATTTCGTTTGTTCCCAATTGCGGGGATCTCCAGGGAATGCATATCCTTCAGGTGCTTTTCTTTCCTTCCATGAGGTAATTCTCCATTGACGTAATTCTTCATTATCTTCTTCTGCCGGCATCATAGATATATATTGAGCTAGCCGAACTTTGTCCTTACTAATGTTAGGTCTTATTCCGTGTGGTTCCAGGCTATTAAATATCAGCAAATCTCCTGCATTCATTTTAACCTTCACAATTTCAAAACCCGTTATGTCAGGCTTGAAATGATCACGGTCTTTCGGTTGAGTTAATTTCCACGTCTCATAAGTTCTGTATAACTCAGGAACACACTGAAATCCCCCCATATTTTCATCATCCTGGTCGGCAAGCGCTAAAACTCCCTGTACATTTTGTGGCTTTGTTTCAGGATCATAATCCCAATGAATAAATCCCTTTTGTTCATACCCTTCACGCACCGGCAGATTTAAATTTGTTCTGTCAATTGTTACCCACAACTTTTCTGTTCCCCAAATATCCACAAATGCTTCATACACCCTCGGATACTGGCGGTTATCCCACAGCAGTTGATGATTATACAATTCAACCATGCCGGTATTCGTGAGTTCTTTCATCTTCATTTCTGCCCGTGGCGGAACATACCATGTTGATGGGTTATTTGGATCTTTCTCTTCAAACTCCCATAAAAAATCAGCCAGTCTTTTAACCTGTTCCTTTGGTACCGCATTTTTTATAACGACATAACCGTTGTTAATCCAAAATCGCCAATCATCTTCGCTTAGCACCTTTAGTGGTTTGCCGTTTGATCTGTCATTTAATTTTATTTTACTGCTTTTGGCAGTAGATGGATTTCCCGGAATGTCTTTGTGCGCATTCATCGAAGGTGCCATTGTAGGTGCCATTGTTTTTTGTTCCATAAAATAAGTTTGAGCATGATTGGATATTACAAAGTTGTAAAATCGTGAATAGATATTTAACACCTGTAATGACTATTTTTTGCTCGCTATTGACAGTTTTGAGCTGATATAGTGAGAAATTGTAACTTAACAGGAAAATGAGCCAGTGAAAATTAAAAAGGAGATTGTGGTTACTAATCCGGGTCAATCATTCAAATTATTTACACCCCGTTTAAAGAATTATTTTTTCTGGCATTATCACCCGGAGTATGAACTTGTTTATGTAGAAGCAACCACTGGTATCCGCCACGTTGGGCAACACGTTTCCAGTTTTATGGGCAGTGACCTCGTACTAATAGGATCCAACATTCCACATTTGAATTTTGATTATGGTTTAAAAACTGAATATCACCAAATAGTTATTCAGTTAAAAGAGAACTTCCTTTCGGATGCCTTTAATGAAACGCCCGAACTACAACAAATCCGGCAATTATTTGATAAAGCATCCCTGGGATTATCTTTTCATGGTAAGACTAAGGTAACGGTTGCGAACAAATTGCAAAAGATGCATCAGTTAAATTACTTTGACCAACTGTTATGCCTACTCGAAATATTACAGATACTTGCCACATCTCACGAAGTGAGTGAATTAAATGAACAGGATACGAGTATAAAGCTATTTCTAAATGATAAAATCCGCATGGGGACGATATATAAATACATACATGCTAACTACAATGAAAGTCCCGACGTAAATAAAGTAGCGGCTAGTGTACATTTAAGCACTTCCGCATTTTGTCGTTACTTCAAAAAACAAACAAAAATGACCTTTACTGAATTTGTAAATCAATATAAAATAACCCAGGCAAAAACATTGTTATTGCAGGACAAAAATATTTCAGAAGTATGTTATGATGTCGGTTTCGAAAGTCTCTCGTATTTTAATAAGCTATTTAAAAAAATTAATGGAGAAAATCCGTCAGCATTTAAAAAGAGGTATACTTAAGTTAGCTGAACGTAATCTTATTTCATCTTAATTTTCTATTCTAAAATTATTACCTGGATGAAAATAGACTCGAAAAAAAAATGAAGACAAACACAACAAGATTTTCCGATAGGGTAGACGATTATATAAAATACCGGCCGGGCTACCCGAAACAAATTATTAGTATACTCTCCCATAAAATTGGATTAAATCAAAATTCTATAATTGCCGATATAGGTTCAGGAACCGGCATTTCAAGCAATCTTTTTCTAACGAATGGTAATAAAGTTTTTGGCGTTGAGCCTAATAAGGAAATGAGAGAGGCGGGAGAATTAGCTTTTAGAACTAATTCAAATTTCACGAGTGTAAATGGTACTGCTGAAAAAACAAATTTGAGAGATCTCGGCGTTGATATTATTGTTAGTGCCCAGGCATTTCATTGGTTTAACCCAAATGAGACAAAGAAAGAATTTATGAGGATACTAAAACCCGGTGGCCACATCGTTTTAGTTTGGAATGTTAGAAAAGAAAACGATGACTTTCAGAAAGGATATGAATCAATCTTAAAGTCGATACCAGGGTACAATGACGTAAACCACGGTAATATTACGGATAAAGAAATCCTTGAATTTTTTGCACCTAAGTCAATGGAAAAAATAAGCTTGCCAAATTACCAGTTGCTTAATCTTGATGGATTAAAAGGAAGATTGAAATCAGCATCATATTGCCCGAAAGAAGGGAGCGCAAATGAGAGAATTATGCGGCGAATTGAACTCTTATTTTATAAGTTTGAAAAAGAAGGTGTTATAAAATTTGAGTACGAAACAAATGTATTCTGGACTTGATAAATGATTTTGGTATTTATCACCAAAAAAATAATTGAATACGCGAATACAATAAACTTTTAATTTAATAGTTATATATGCGTGTTATAGTTGTAGTTAATTTTGGCCACTCTGAAAGGAGTGGCTTTTTTTGCATGTAACGGATGGCAATTAAAAGAGGCTATCTCAACAGGCAGATAGCTTCATCTATTACAACCAATTTTCGATTATTTTACAATCTTGATATTCTGAGTTTCTGAAGTGCTCTTTAAATTAAGCAAATAAACACCGTTTGAATATTTTGACATATCTATAGAATTAATTCCATTTTGAAAAGTTGCGGAGTAAACCAATTTCCCACCGCTGCTATATAAACGGGCGAGCGTTAAACCATCTGGCGAGTCAGGTACCCGTACGGTCAAAATTCCACGAACTGGATTTGGATAAGTTAAAAACATGTTCCTGTTGCAAGTGTTGTTAACAGAAACAATTTTACTGTATGCAGTTTTCCCATCAACATCAGTCATTTTTAACCGGTAAAAATTATTACCCTGTTTTACGTCCAGGTCTTTGTAAGAAAATTCTTGATCAGCGCCCTGAGTTTTGCCACTAATTATACCGATAGTTTGAAAATGTAGCCCGTTTGTGCTGGTTTGAACTTCATAGCTTTTAAAATTAGATTGCAGTTGAGCAACCCAATTCAAATTAACAACACAATTTTTTATGTCGCCTGTAAATGACGAAAGTTTTACCGGTAAAACTCCCGGACAACTTCC
>Ga0157373_10002562_pt1 | contig 13813 bp, 18 predicted proteins | sample C65metaG_FD_113460 | JGI IMG/M metagenome (GOLD analysis project Ga0157373, IMG submission 113460) | Corn rhizosphere microbial communities from Kellogg Biological Station, Michigan, USA - C6-5 metaG | ecosystem: Host-associated > Plants > Roots > Rhizosphere > Soil | place: USA: Michigan... | reverse complement strand
GAACTCCAGCGGAATCGCATAGGGCAAGTTGTTGATGATGTAAGCCATCTGGCCAGCGGTGAAGTCACTCATTGCGGCGACCAGCGCGGCAGTGGTTTCGGCGCCGCTTGGGTCCACCTCGTCAAAGGTGACGCTTTCGACTACGCCGAGCGAGATGTGCCAGTTCGCACGGAACCGGCCACCGACGTAGCCTTCTGGCGCTTTGATGTCCATGCCGTCGTTGAGCTTACGGCCCTTCTTCAGCCTGCCACCCTTTGTGAGGTTTGCCGGATCGCTGCGCAGTGCGCTGTTGTGATCGTCGACGGCCTTGTTGTACTGGGTGGCCACTGCGTTCTGCGCCCAGATCTCCGGGTTACCCACGGGAGACATGCGGATCAGGCTGCTTCCGACCTCGATGATGATTTCACGCACGCTGGCATCGATGGCTTCACCCGTCTGGGCGGCGAACTCGGCCAGGCTCAGGGCGAAACTACCGGACTGCCCGGCACCTGCCCGGCTCACGACCGCACCTGCAATTCATACAGGATCGGCGTACCGGCTGGGTTGACCTCTTTCAGCGGCGGCACGATTGACCAGGTGCGACCCTGAGCAACCACTTTGTCGAGCAAGCCAGGCACCCAGGCCAATCCCTGCGCGGCGATCTTGAGCTTCTTGTCGCCCTGCTTGATGAGGCTGTTGTTCTGGAATTCTTGACCAGTGAAGTCGAGCAGGATGCCCTGGGCGATCTGTTCGACAGTTGCCCCTGGCGCTTCCCCGCCCGTCTCCGGGTCGTACTCGCCCGGCTCCGCCTTGCTGATGGTGACGGGCTGGCCGAACTCTGTGATCATCTCCAGAGCCATCACGGCCATTTCTTCGTAGTAGGCCATCGTGGCTCCAGATGTGAAAAGCCCAGCGCGATGGCTGAGCTTCATATGTCAATTTCCGTGGGCGAGCCTTACCCTCTCTTCAAATTCCTTCAGAAGACGATCAGCGTGCTCTGCGGCTTTTTCAGCCGCTTGTCGATCCCACTCATTGGTAGAGAGCAGTCCAGTCAATGCCGCTGAAGCGAAGCTAATCCATGCTTCCTGTTGGTCTTTAAGAACTCTCTGCGACATACAAGCCTCCATTAATTAAAAGAGCCTATAATGGCACTACGCCCTTACGGCGAACAACCCGCGCCTGTGGAGATAGTCGGCAAACTGAGTCGCGCTCGGCCGATCAGGCGCCGCCGGCAACAGCCGATTGCTGGTGGACGGGATCGCGGCGTACTGCCGCGTTACCGCGCCCTCAACACGATCGAGCAGAACGGCCCCTTTGCGCTTCTCCACCGGGTCTATGTCGTCCTGATGAATCTCGGCGGCCAGGGCCATCTGCCCGTATTGGATGCGCGCCGGCAGGTAGTTGTTCGGCTTGATCTCGTGATCCAGCAGCACCTCCCGGCGCGGCCAGGACAGGCCCTGCTCGCTGTTGGTCTTGCGCCCTTTCCAAGTCATGCCATCCATCGCCAAGGCGGCCCGGCGCAGCAATGCTTCCTGCTCGGGAACGCCTGCGGGGATGACTGTGCCGAATTTCACGGCATACAGGGCCAAGTCCTCAGCACTCGCGTAGCTTTCGGCGTCAGGCTTGCCGGTGCCGTCCTCGATGATGAGTGTCATGCGTCAACTCGCTGAAATGGTTTGAGATCGGCTACCGGGTCACCGGCAGCCAGCATTATCACGCCTTGGGCAGATCAGCGACGAGCTTTTCCAAGGATTCTTTCGAGGCGTTGGCCCGGTATGGCACCTTCGCTTCGTCGAGCTTGGCTTTCAGCGCCGCGATTTCTCCAGTCTCATCAGCCGGCGGCGAAATGGCGGCCTTCTTCAGCGCTTCAACCTCGTTGCGCAGTGTATCTACAGTCACGAGCAGGCCGTCACGCTCAGTAGTCAGCTCTCCAACCGAGGTGTGGATGGTGCCCAGTACGCCAAACAATCGCAGCGCAATTTCGCCAACTTCGGGTCGCTGAATTTCGCCAGCCTCCATGCCATCAGCCAGGAGAATGATCGCGCCATTTTCAGTCCGCAGCCTGGCAATTTCCTCTGCCAGCTCATCGGGCAGTGCCGCTGGCACGCTGACTGCGGAAGGTTCCGGGACCTCAGCAACCGAAACGGCAATGCCTGCGGCCTCATAGGCGGCGACGATGTCTGGATGGTCGCCAACGACCACCACTGCCGTCGCGTCGCGTTCAATGCCGCGAAATAGACTGGCAGTCCGGTAACGCTTCTCCGGCTCAAAGCCCTCAAGCTGGTTCGTGTAAATCAGTTCCATGGGAATCTCCGTAGCGGCCGTTGCCGACCGCTTCCTGGGGTGAATATCAGCCGCCAGCTGGTGGCGTAGTGGTGAGAGTGATCATCACGCCTGCGGTGACCTTGTTGCTGTCGGCGTGCTTGACCCAGTTGGCCGCAGAACCGACAGCCGCCAGGGTTGGGTTCGCGCCCCCGGCGGTTTCCTTCCAGCTGTAACCCAGGACGTCAATGTTGACGGTTCCCTCGGCGCGGTAGCCGATGCCCAGGTTTTCCTCGTCGTCCACGTTGTACGAGCGAAAGCCGGGGGCCTGGGATTCGGTGATCACTACGGCATTCGGCAGCAGGCCGAAGATCACGTCCGATGGCGCGGTGTCGGTCACCAGTACGGGCTTGCCCAGGGTGCCAGGCAGGCCGCCATAGATAACGACGCCAGCCTCTTCGTAGATTTTGTTGGTGATGGCCTCGTCGACGATGTCGAAGTACGCACTGGAGTGCATAACCCACAACGCAATGCGGCCGAACTTGTCGCCGAATTTGCGCATGCCGCGGGTCAGCGTCTTCTTGCCGTCGGTTTCGATGTTCGCCGAGACCACCATGCCGGCGTTGGAGCCGATGGCTGCGCGCAGCGCGGCGGTGGCGTACTGGATGAAGCCTTCCAAGGTCGCGTCGGCAACGTCGGCACCGATGATCTGGGAGAACTCATCAACCGGGCGGCCGCGACGCTTGAACGCCTCTTCGGTGGTCTGGTACGGGCCGTATTTCCACGGTGCTTTGACACCGACGGCCTCACCGGCGCCGATCTTTTTGGCGGTCACCTTTCCGGTGGAGTTGACGTCGCGGTGTTCCAGCGAGCCGCCAATCTTGTAGAAAGCGCGCTTGCGGAAGTCGCCTTCGATCAGCTCGTTGTCGAGGACGATCGCGCCATTGGAAGATGCGTTGAACACATCCAGGTTGTCCTGGACGCGCTCCAGGTATGCGGTTTGCGCCTCATCGTTGTAGATGATCAGGTCGCTGTTGACGGTTGTCGCCATGGGTATTTCCCCTTACTTGGGCAATTGCAGGAATGCGGTTTGGCCGTGCTTGCGCTGGTATTCGCGCTTTTGCTCGGAGGTCATTTCGGAGCGCTTGAATGCAGCCTGGCCGCCGCCCCCGCCCGGGGCTTGTGTCCCTGAAGCCCTTGGCCACAGGTGTGGTGCGCTTTCGCGCAGGGATTCCGCCCATTCGAGCGGAGTCAGAGGGGTCTTGCCGTCTTTGCCGAGGATGGTCTGTCCATGCTCATCGACGGCGACCGCTTCGCCCTCTTCGTTCAGAGAGAACACGCCTTTGGCGCGCAGGATGATGTCGTCGGTTGCTTCCGGCAGTGCGCCAGCTTTCAGTGCAGCGCCGCGCACCGAGTCGCCCAGGACCTTGCCCTGGAACTTGGCGGCGAAGGCTTCGGCCTTCTCGGCGCGGACGGTGATAGCCTTTAACTGCTTGTCATAGTCGCCACGCAAGCGTTCGGTGCGGCGGTTGAAGACCTCGTCGACCTTGCCCTCGGTCAACAGCTTGGTTTCTTCGTCCTGGCCCGCACGACTGAGCAGGCCTTTAACGGCGTCGATGTCGATGCCTTCGAACTGGGTCTCGAATTGGGTCAGCTTGCCGGTGGTTTCCTTCAGCTTGCCCAGCAGGTCATTGTTTTTGGACTTCAACCCAGTCACGGAGGCTTCAACGGCAGTCGCGATAGCGGCCTTGATTGCCGGGTTTTCCAGGTCGATCTCGTTTTCTTCTGCCACGTTGATGCACCCCTTGGGTTTGGTCGGCCCGCTTTGCAGGCATAAAAAAACCCCGGCAATTAACCGAGGTCTTGTTTGTTAGCCCTCCAATTACGGAGCGCAGCTATCAATGATTATTAGAATTTTTCCAGCCGGCTGAGAATGGCTTCAAAGACCGATTCGGCGACTGCCTGATAGCGATCATCGCTATCCAGGACAATTTCAAAATTTATTCCAGGTATCGATAAATTGATGTGGTTCGATTTTTTACCGATCACTGCGGGGATGGCGATGTCGGACTTCGGTAGTCCACCGTCGCCGCCAAGGCTCACAACAAGTTCGAAGTGGACCGACTCTCCATGTTCAAGCACTGCAAGAGTCGAGAAAACGTTTGATCCATTCTCTGAGACTATTCGCACTATATCGGTGTCGACAACAATGAGTCCGAGGTGCTTCCGAACGGCATCACGAATTTCGTGAGCGCATCTCTCGCCTCTTGCCTATAAACAATCAACGCCTGAGTGTTCACCGCGTATGCATCTGAAAGCTGCTTATATCTCGACATTTTACGCTACCTTGAAATCCATTTAAGGTACGAAATCTAAATGTTTGCTCTTTCAAATGCCAGCGGCTCTAGCCCTTTCATTTGCACCAGAGTCAGCGGCGCGAAGTTCCGATCAAGCTGCAGTTCGGCGAAGCGCTCGACGGTCAACCCGCCCTCCCGGAACAGCTTGGCCCGGATCGGGCCGATAGCCACGTTCTGGAACGATGCCGGCTGCTGCTGGAGCCAGTGGTAGTAATCCAGGCTAGCACTGACCTGCTGGCCGCCATCGGCACCCAATGAAGCGCGGGTAGCACCTTTGGCGAACATCTCACTGAGCTTGGTCAGCAGAATGAAGGTGGTTCGGCAGTTAGGGTGAAACGGTGGCCGAGGCCCCGAATCAACCGGAAACCGTCGTTTGTCCATCGACCGACATTGCTGACTGGTCTTACTGTCCAGCGTGGCCACCATCTGGATCTCTTTCACGATATCCGTGTTGGCCTTGGCCACCTCCATGCGCGCCTGGGACGACACATGCTGAATAGCGGTGTGCACGACTGTGCTGGCATTGCGGTTGATGGTGGCCAGGATGCCGTCCTTGTAGCCAGCCGCCTTCGTGCCGCGGATGTTGCGAATGACCTGGAAGTTCGTCTGCCCTTCGAAGAAACCCTGCCGGATCGTGCCCGTGACGCGCTCGCGCTCGGCGCTGGTCCAGCCCTTGATGAATGACTTCACCAGCTTCCCGCCGCTAGTACCGCGCACGCTGAGTGGATTCGTCAGCACCACGGTGCGAATTGCAGCAGCCGTGGGCGCCACCACATTGAGTGACACGCCAACCGGCGCTGATCGGGCAAGGCTGGTCACCTCGAACTCCGCCTCGTAATTGGCGATGTCCACCAAGTCGAGGTTCAACTGCGCGCTGTACCGGTCGAAGATGCCCAGCAACAGGCTGTCGACCTCCTTCAGCAACGCTTCCAGACGTTTGACGCTGTACTCTGTCAGATCTGACTGGGTGAGCCGGTCACGGATCGAACGATCAATCTCCTTGAGGAAGGGAGCGAACTTGCCCACCTCCCCAGCCTTGAGCTTTTCGAGGAAGACCGCGTGCCGGATGGTCGCGTCAAGGATTGCTTGGTTTGCCGCCATTCGGTTTGTCCTCGTCGTCCAGGCCCAGGCCATCGCCCTGCCCTTCCAGCTCACCATCGATCTGCAGGTCGGTACGCTCTGGCGCGATCAGCCCCAGCTTGCGCAGGTAGGCCCGCAGGTCGGCCTTGGCGAAGCCGCCGTTCTGCCACAAGCCAACCAAGGCCGTGATCATCTGCGGGTCGGCCGTCAGCTCGACGAATTCCTGGTTCACCTGGTACGCGACCTTCTTGTCAGCGATACCCATGTAGGCGCAGCACCACATGATTGCCCGTGTGTAAGCCTCGCTGACGTTCGCCACGCAGCCAGCCAGCACCGAAGTGGACGCTGATTGATCGCCACGGGCCTCGGTCGCCGTCTTGGACGACAGAGAAGCTACAACCATCCGCGCCCCGAGCTCGATCATCATCTGATTCTTGTCGGCCATAGCCTCCTTGACCAAAGTGTTCGGCAGTGGTTGCGCGTAGCCGAACTGGCCACCGGACGGCAGCATCATCGGCGCCCTGGAGCCGACATAGACGCCGTTCTTCTCCATCCAGTCGCGCCACTGCTCGTCCAAGCCAGAGATCCACGGCTGGGCCTGGCCGCACCAGAAGACGCTGTCTTCGTAGTCGGCGCTGTTGCGGTAATGACCCAGGTTGATCATGGCGATGTCGTAGAGAGGCGACTCATCAATGCTTGGATCATTGTTCTGTGCGCCGACGAAGGTGAACGGGATCTCCTTGAGGCGACCGGTTACACCTTCTGGCTTGAACTCTTCAATGACTGCCAGTGGCCCGCCACCTTTCGGACCGGACCGGCGCCAAACACGGCAAACGAATCCGTCATCCTCAAGCGCCAGTTCCCGGTACTGCTCAGCCGTCTTGTAGCCGAACCCGTCGGGAATTTCCGGAGACTCGCGCAGCACTACCAGCGTCAAAACGCTATGGCCGTTCACCATACCGGTACGCCAGTTGATGATGTCCTCGGCGCAGTAGGAAAGGATCACCGAGTGCCCACCGATGCCGTCGTCTTGGTGATAGTCGACGTACAGACCGTGGCGACCAGCTTCAAGCACCTTTTCAAGCGTGCCCTGTGAGTGCTGGTAAATGCTCACCCCGGAACCGTTGGCATTGTCCTGCAGGTATTCCAGCTTCTTCGGTACCGTGAGCGTCGGGTCTTTATGAAAGGCCAGGCCCAACAGCCCGTTACGAGTGTGCCCGGTGGCGTTCTTGAACACCGCCCGCTCGCGGTAAGCACGGTTCCGGTCTTCGTTTTCCGGAGACTTGTCGTGCGCGTTGATGTATGGCAACCGATCGACAACCCGGTGCTGGCCGGCGCAGACGTCGCGAACGGTGGCCCAGCGGTCCAGCACTGCTGTGTATTCCGCCCGTTTGAAGGAGACGTCGTTGCTCATCGGGCGTATCCCATTTTGATAGCGGTGACCGGTTTGATGATCGGGTACTCGCGGTGGATGAAGTAGCCGCCGGCATCGTTCGCGTGATCGATGCCGGCGGTTTTGTCTGGCTCCCCGTTCGTGCCCCACACCTGCTGCTCCAGGCCATCGGCGTAGGTCGGACAGGTGAGCGGGTTGACCAGGTAGCGGCGCTCGCCCTGCGCATTGCAGAAGACTGCGTTCATTGCGTTGATTCGGTCCTTCACCGGCGGGTTTGCCGCTGGAGCGATGACCGCGAACCCGGCCTGCTTGAGCATGGCAAGGTCGGTGATGCTGGCGTTCACAGACTTGCGCGAATCGCCCGAGGCGTCCGGGTAGATCCTGATTTCACATGTCTTCTTGAAGTCATTCCCATCGTGCTGCCAGTAGCGCTCCTTGATGCGGCGGATCATGTCGGGCGTGTCGTAGCCGTCGGTCAACTCATCCACTGCCCTGGGCAACCCCTGGTCGCGTTTGACATGGGTGATCGCAGCCATCTTTCCGACGTTGAAGTCCATGCCGATGAACAGAGGCTCTCCGGGCTGCACTGTATCGAAGCACCCGTTGAGCTTGCGGTCGTAGGCCGTGTAGATCGTGCCGGACGTCAGGTTGACGAACTGCCCACGGAGATAGGCCTGAATCAACTGCGGCGGATACGACTCCATCAGGGATGCGATGTAGTCATCCGGCAGGTTCAGCTCGTTGTCGAACGTGCTGGCCTGCACCAAACCGTACATATCATTCAGCGCCGGCTTGTCGCGCAGTTGCTTCACGAACTGCTGGTAGACGAACTTGAAGCCCTCGGGGGTTGTAGTTACGTCCACGCCGTTCTTCAGCCCGGGCAGGTTGTAACGCATCCGGGCAATGATCTTGCGCCAGGCCTGTTGAGCCTTCAGCAAGCTCATCACGTCCAGCTCATCGACCAGGGCCTGGCCGATCTTGAAACCGACGATGGTCTGCGGCTTCTCCATCGACCGGCAAATCACAGTGCCGCGATACTGCCGTCCGCTGTAGATGTGAACTTCGTGGTTCGCCTGGTTGATCTTGGTCTTCAGCCCCCAGTCGTAAGCCACCTCATCCATGGTCGGATAGAAGATGTCCCGGATCTGCGGGTAAGTCGGTGCGAAGTAGCCAGCGTTGACGCCGGGCCACTCCATGAAGTGCTTGCTCAGTGCCGAACAGCCCACCCAGGTCTTGCCTGAGCCGAAACCGGCAACGAACGCACGAAATTTGTGGGGCAGCGTGAGGAACTGAGCCTGTGGAACGTTAAGGCTCGGCATTTGGCTTCCTCGCATCCACCACGTCGACCTGGATGCGGGTCGGGATCACCGGTTCGTCGCCAGCCTCTTCCTTCCTTGCCCGGTTGACGTAGATGTCGCCGGTTTCCTTCGCGGCCTGTTCAAGAATCTGCATGGCCAGGCCGATGTTCTTCATCGTCTCGGCCTTCTCCACAAAGCGGTTCATGGCGCGTAGGCGGAAGGCTCGGTTGGCGATTGGTATATCGACTGTCTCCTCCCTGAAGCGCTTGCGGCACTCTTCGAAAAACGTCTTCCACTTCTGCCCAAGGTCACGACCGGAGTACTTGGTAGGGTCGTATCGCTCACACAGTTGGCGGGATACCTCGATGCCGTATTGCTCCTTGACGGCCTGACAAACCTGACTGGGGGTGTCGAAGCAGGCCAGGGCTTGGACAATAAAGGCCTTCACCTCATCTTTCAGGGCTGCCATAGATTCGTTTTCCGTCAAGGGCTGTCAAGGATTAAGCCAGCTTGAGCAGACAGGTTCCGCAGGCCCTCGCAATGTTCGATTTCCCCACCTCGGCAGGACTGTTTGCAGCATCCACCAACGCTTGAACGTCAGGGCTTGCACCGTAGCGGCGGACCACACCGACGAACTCTTCGACGTCGTGGCTCTGCAGCTTGATCTTCGGTGCACCGTCTTGGGTGAATGCTGGTTGACCGTACTTGTCGGTCGCGTGAGCCAGGTGATACAGCTCATGTTCGATCAGCGCGCAGAACTCAAGGTCGCTGCACTGGGCGCAGTAGTCGGCAGCCAACGTGATGATGAAGGCCGGCACCTCGCCGAACCAATCACGCATCTGCTGCTCCATCCGGGCTTTCTGCCAGCCACCGGCGCGGAACGCTAGCTGTTCGGCCTGGCCCAGGACTGTGCGGCCCTGCTTGGCGAAGCTCGACGATGCCCACATGATCCGGATGTCTGCATCCAGTAGGTGGGCATGCTCTTCGTTGTGAATGCTGCCGGTGTCAGCGAGGATCTCTGCTTGGAGCCATTCCCACACCTCGGGAGCAGGAATAATGCGAACGCCAAAGTCGGACAATTCAAGCAGCGATAGTGGCGGCATTGGTCGACTCATATCGTGCCCTTCTCTTGCCGTCTTGCAAGCTTGCGGGTATTCATGAACAGTTTTCTTAATCAGCAAAGAGAGATCATGGATACGTTTTTTACGGTCTTCACGGCCGGGGTAATGCCAATAATAGCAATCGTTCTCGTAGTCCTAGCATATCGACACAACATGAAGAAATGGCGAGCAAGGATTGACGCAGAGCTGCAAACAGCTTTGGACAAGCTGGGAGTTAGCGCTTACACATTGATCGTGGACAAGCTGACTTCGCCTAGCACTGACAGAACAGCTGACGTCTACCGTATCCTGCACGATGATCACGACCATTATTTCCTGTTCATGAAGATCGGAGAGCAACCCGCGGTGCTCAAACCTCTAAGCAAGGAGCGAGCCTTAATGGCGGCAAGGATGAATGGATAAGCTGGCTGACTGAGCAGTAACCCTAGTCTGCGCCACGTTCAGGCGCATTCGAAAACGTGGCGAGGATCGGTCATTTAATTTATCACCGTTCGTCGCTGGAGCTAATCTTGCGAGGATGTTCGCCGACACTCTTGTACTAACTACAGAAGTGCAGGAACCAAAAGTGCACACGCAACAAATCAAAAAAGAGCTACTCCAAGCATCTGAACACTTCATCAAGCTGGCGAATGTATTCTTGACCCTGAAAAACTCTGGTTTAGCTGAACACCCGGCCGTAACAGCTGAGCTTGAAGATCTAACCAATGCTATGAAAGCGCTCAGCGAACAAATTGGCTTGCTCAACAACTTGTCTAGGAAGACCAATTCTGACCAGATACACACGCGGCCAGAACTCAAATTGGTAAAGCGATAGTCTGAACGAACCTTGAAAAGGACTATTTGCTCCGGCGCTCAACACCACGGGGCGCCTTGTCACAGTGCAAGCAGTGCTCGCAGTTCAACGTCCGGCACAGCCAGGCTTTCACTGTCCTCCAGTACATGACCATGAACATGTGGCGCACCCCGGCCATGCAGAGAGCAACGTGGAATGTCAGGCCAGCAGTGGTCGGCCCGAAGAAGATGTTCTGGCTGCGGGTCATTACTACGAAACCGCTGATGGCAATGGCCGAATAGATCAGCTTCCCGAGGATGCCGTCCCTCACCTTCCCGCTCAGTACGCACCAGGCAGCCCAAAGCGCGATAAGGCCGCAGGCGATGGAGTTGATGAGTTCAAGATTCATGGTGGATTGCCTCCCCCGAACCGCTGGCGAATGAGCGCCCAGAGGTCAGCGGCTTTTATGGCTCGGTTGATTGCTGCCAGAAGCGAGCCGCCGAACGTGCCAAGGAGAAAACCGATCCCGGCAACGATGCTCGGCTCGGTGACGTTGAGATAGGCACTCACCATCCCGGTCAAGTAAAGCGAACAGGCTACTCCAGTGACCAGGAAGATCACCCAGGCACGCCAGTCTGCCAGGTCGTCCTTGTGCCACCAACTGGCGACGATAGCGCCGATCAGGCCAGCAATTAGCCACTCGGTCTTATCGAGCAGGCGGTGCAAAAACTCCATGCTCGGACCTCTTGACTATGGATGGTTGGTAAACGAGTCTCCGAACCTCAGAAGGCGGGAGAAACTTATGGAATGGAATTTGATATGGACCACAGTTGCTGCTGTGGCGGCTGCGCTATCAGCCGCTACAGGGGCCGCATCTGCTTACGCGGCTTTTCGGGCGATAGAGGCGAGCAACTCGAACCACTCAAAGGCTTTGGCAGAGGCCGAGAATGATCGAAAGAACGAGAGACTCCTATCGCACGCGATAACGACGCTTGAGCGGGCGTATTCCACACTTGTGGGTGGCAAGCCAGACTTTAATGTGCCCCCACCAAGCAGGATCAACTGGCTGACATCTGCGCGTCTAATAGAAGAATACAAAAGCACCAAGTCAAGGATTAACGACCCATTTATTCTGCAGGAATGCACAAGCCACGAAGATTTTTGGCGACATCGGATCTACGTCAAAACGTCAGATCTGGATACAGGGTTTCCCGACTATTTCCGTCAGGGAACTGAGAACTCGATCCAACTGACTTCGGCAGTTATTGTCACGGACTTCGCGATGTGGCCTGAAGGGAGGGAGGACCCTTTAAAGGACCCAGGAAATTCGGCGGAATCAATCACTGGCAGACCAATTCACCTTAAATGGTTTCACCTAGGTCAAATAGTGAATGGTCACTCTTGAGGCAAACGGACCAACAGGCCGAGGTCGCTTCCGATAGCCGCGCTTTCCGGCTATCGACGTCCTGGCCTTCCCAAGAGCTTTCCTCGCTACAGTAAATTCACGCGCGCCAAGCGAGAGAAACGATTCGCCGCTCACGGACTACAACTCTTGGATAACTCAAATGAGGTGATATATGCCACGGACGCCCAATTCGTTTTGCAGATCCTGCAAACGGCCGAGCGACAGATTCTCTAACGACGCTTGCTTAGCAGATATAGGCGATGGTCAGCGCTGCAGGACCGCACTCCATTCCATCGGCCCAAACGATCTTCGCCCATGCACGAACTGCTCAGGAACCGGAAAGGATTCCGGAGCGACCTGCACCACGTGCGCTGGGTTTGGCGTGGAGTGCTGATCACAAATGCAAAACCCGGCGCTTGGCCGGGTTAAGGTTTCGTGTGCGTTTCGCGTTACTTATGCACTATGGGAAAAGTATGCGAAAAACGCCGTCATGTCAATATAATTATGCCGCTTCTTGATCTTTTTCCGCGTGGATCACCTGCCATAGTGGTTGCTGGGCCTGAATATCCACTTCCTTTATCACTTCTTTCAGGGATTCCCACAGGTCGAGCCAATCACGCGTCCAGTTCTTTGGGTCGATGTTCACGCCGAAGAACGCGTTCATCTCGGCGGCTACTCGTGCCGGCCCCCACTCGGCAGATCCTGCAACCTCCCCCTTGTACGACTGCAGTGCCAGGGTGACCAGGTACAGCGCCTTCACGCGCTTGGCCGAAGTCAGATCTGGCAGCGCGGCCTTGGCGGTGATCAGCAGCACCGCATTCAGCAGGTGCCGCATGTTCATCGCCGGGTGGTACAGGTAGTGACCGAACTGCTGCACCTGGAACGGAAGTGTGTCGATGGCGCGTAGCACTTTCCCGATCGTAGCCAGGTGAGCAGCGCGGGCAGTGGACCGGCCCAGCGGCGTCCCGCGCGTCTCGCTGATGCTGATCTTCTGCCGCACAACCTGGATGCGCTCCTCCTTGTCTTCCCCCAGCGCAGCGAACACAGCCTCGGCGCGGCGCATGCGCTGCCCCTTCTTGATCGGTGCCGACTGTGCCTTGTCGATGGCCACGGCGCTGATCGACGCGTTCGATTCTTGCTGCGCTTCGGTCCACACCTGCCTTGCGTTGATCAGTTTCATGCGGCTTCCCCTTTTTTCAGTTCTCTGGTCTTTGCCCGGTACTTGGCCTTGATGGCCTTGATCTCTTCCACGGTGTACTTGCAGGCCGGATGCAACCCTTCCAGCCATGCCACCTTCTCGGCGCCGATACGCAGCACCAGGCGAATGCGGTACTCCACGGCGTTGCCGGAAAGGTTGCGGTTGCACTTCACACACTGGCGGTGGATGTTCAGCGGCTCGAAGCGCAGCTCCGGGCAGGCGCCGACCGATCGATAGTGCCCGGCATCCCAGCGGCTGCCAGTCATGAGGTCGTGGTCGTTTGGCATCGAGTCGCAGCTAATGCACGGCAGGTGCGCGTCACGCAGACGCACGTACTCGTTCACTACGGATTGGGCTTCGCGCAGGTGATCCGCCCTGCTTTTCAGCTTCTCCTTGCGGACTTTGATCTCGCGGCGCTCGACCTGTGCCAGCGACTTGCGCGCCTTCACCTGGTTCACGTCCTTGATGGCGAGACCGCACTTTGGGCTGCATACGGCCTGGCCTAGGCGCTGCGGCGGGAAGCTGATGCCGCATGCGGGGTTCTTGCACTTCTTCGGTTTGGGTTGCTTGGCGATCATGCAGCCTCCTTGCTGAGCAGATCAGTGAAAACCACACCTTGGCCTGTGAAGTAGGCTGCGATGCGGTCGGTGTAATTGATGCCCTGGGCGCGGTTGAACAGGCTGGTCACCGGGAAGCCATCAGGGCCAAACAAATGGCACTCGCCCATCATGGCCAGCTTCGTTTCGTATGGCAGGTGACGCATCACCCGGTACCACTCGGCCTGGAAACCAGCGTCCTCGTTCAGCAGGATCTGCACGCCGAAGTGAAGCTTGCAGTACCGACGGGCGTCCGCGGCGTCACCGATCTGGGTCATTTCGGCGATGCGCTTGTACATCCCGAACCACAACCGATTTTGGTCAAGCGTGCGGTCCTTGCCCGGGCGCAGGG
>Ga0157373_10002555_pt1 | contig 13838 bp, 8 predicted proteins | sample C65metaG_FD_113460 | JGI IMG/M metagenome (GOLD analysis project Ga0157373, IMG submission 113460) | Corn rhizosphere microbial communities from Kellogg Biological Station, Michigan, USA - C6-5 metaG | ecosystem: Host-associated > Plants > Roots > Rhizosphere > Soil | place: USA: Michigan... | reverse complement strand
TTGGTGATCTGCTTGCGAAGACTTTTGGTCAATTTTTCGACTTTGCGGCTGATGGTCGATTCATGCACTGACAGGCTGCGCGCAATCTCCGCCAAAGTGCGTCCGTCCAGAAAGTAAGAGGCTAGGACGAAGCGTTCCTCGGCCTCCAGCCCGCGGAGAGCATCATGCGTAGCGCGCTCCAGCATCGGGTCGGCTGCCGGCGCGGGTTCCACGTTCGCGGCCGCGTATTGCACGCCTTCTTCTGATTCTTCATCCAGGCTGACCAGACGCCGCTGTTTCCGATAAGTGTTGACGTATTCCTGGGCCAGCACAGTGCGCAACCACCCATCCAGTGATCCCCGGCCACTGTACGAAGCCAGTTTGGACACGCGTTCGCCTTCGCGGGTTCGCGTCCCGTAAAGCTCGGCGTAAACGGAATCGGCCAGTTCGCGCCCGAGAGAATCTTCGCGCGTGATTTGCCGTGCTACGTCGTACAACTTTTCGCGGAATCGCGACATGAAAAATTCCCATGCGCGTTCGCTGCCGGCAGCACAAGCCCGGGCAAGCGCTAGATCCTCCAGCCGCAGATTGCCGCAGAACTCAGGAAGCGCCGCTCCAGAACCATGTTTGCCGGCGACGGCTTCAATCATCGCGCGAAAATCTTCCGGGGTAATCCCAAATTCTGCCGAGCGGCTTCGAGCGTAGAACTCGTCGAAGGCCGGCTGCAATTCAGCTTGGCGTTCGACTTCGGTATGAAGGGGCGCTCCCATGCTCTTCTCGGATGCTACCAACTTTTAGACGCAAGTAGATGGTTTTTTGCCGTTCTCCAACCAGAAAACATTCGCGCTTGAAAAGCGCGGTCGCCCAAGACGGACGCGGCCGTGTGGCGCGGCAGTGTTGCCAAGGAGGCAGACCGTGAAGAAAGGCATCTGGATTGTGATCGCATCTGTGGTTGCGTTGGTAACCTTGGCAGTTGTTATCCCGTGCCTGCCAGCGGGTGAGACGAGCGCAGGCGGCAACTATCAAGTGCTCGGGCCAATTCGCCATGGAAATCTGACCATCTTTCCTGTTGTTTCCAGCCATTCGCATGACACCAGTGAGTTCCTAACCTTGGATGAGGGCCTCCGCTCAGGCGAAGTCGTGGTTACCGAAGCAGGAAATGCCACGCCACTGGTCCGCCCACGGCGCGGACGTTCCGGTGTGCGGGAATTTCACGGGAACGATGGAGCTGAAGTAAACCGGCTCCTGTTAGTCAATAACTCGAAACGGCCATTATTGTTGCTGGCCGGCGAAATCGTAACCGGAGGCAAGCAGGATCGGATCATTGGCAAAGACCGTCTGGTCCCGGCAGAGAGCGATCCCATCGATCTTAGCGTCTTCTGCGTTGAACCGGGGCGCTGGGTGGAACGCTCGAGCAAATTCAACGCGCCCTCCGCGAACAGCATCGTGGGCGCGATGGTGCAGCCCTCGGTCCGGAGTAAGGCAATGGCCGACAAAGATCAGCAGCAGGTTTGGAATGAAGTGAGAAATGCTCGTGGAGGCGCGGTCTCGGGCCTTCCCGCTCCCGCACAAGCCCAAGTGGAAGGAACCAGTTCTTATGCAGCCATGATCGCCAACAATGAGGTCCAGCACAAACTGGAGGCGGTTGCCGCGCCCGTGCAAGAGGAATATCAGAGCGTAATAAAACAGTTGCGCGACAGAAACGCGGTAGGCATCGTGGTCGCCGTGAATGGCGAAGTTATCTGGGCCGACATTTTCGCCAGCACCAAGCTGCTTGAGAAGTATTGGCCCAAATTGGTGCGTTCTTATGCCGCTGAGTCGTTTGCACAGGGCTCCAAGTCCGCCTCAGTGAACACGAAAGACGCCCAGGAATTTTTGGACCGGTTGCAGGGTAAAAGGGAAGTGGTCGAAAACGAGCCTGGGCTCTACCGGCACACCGAGATATCCGGTGATGGGTTCAAAGTATTCGAACTCGCGTCTCTGCTGCCGGGCACGGGTTTCGATCTCCATCTTGCCAAAATGGCGGAGTAGCCAGGCTGTCTTAGTCCGAATCAGTTGTGCTTGGATTGTGGTTAGCGGTTAGAATGCCTATCGCGCCGACAAACTTAGGACAACTTACTTATGAAGCGACTCTGGACTGCTCTGGTCATATTGTTCTGTTGCCCCGCCGTATTCTCTGCTGACAGCGGCTACCACGTTATCAGGAAGTACAAACTCGGCGGCGAGGGCGGATGGGACTATCTCACGCTCGACCCCAATTCGCGTCGGCTCTTCATTTCGCGGGGAACGCACGTCATGGTGATTGACGCCGATTCCGGCAAGCCGGTCGGCGATATCCCGGATACGCCGGGCGTACACGGAATTGCGCTCGCTCCCGAATTCAATCGCGGATTCACCAGCAACGGCCGCGAAGGCACGGTCAGCATTTTCGATTTGAAAACGCTCGCGCTCATAAGCAAGGTAAAAGATGTTGGCGAAAATCCGGATGCCATCTTGTACGATCCCGCGAGTAAGCGTGTTTTCACTTTCAACGGGCGCAGTCATGATTCAACCGCAATCGACGCCGCCACCGGAAAAATCGTCGGCAAGATCCCTCTCGACGGCAAGCCGGAATTCGGCGTGAGTACCGGCGCCGGTGAGATATTCGTGAATATCGAAGATAAAAGCGAACTCACGTCGCTTGATCCGCAGGCCTTGAAGGTGAAATCTACTTGGTCTCTCACGCCTTGTCAGGAACCCAGCGGGCTCGCGATGGACGTCAAGAGCCGCCGTCTTTTCTCCGGTTGCGACAACAAGATGATGGCGGTGGTGAATGCCGACACCGGCAAAGTCATCACTACTCTGCCTATTGGTGAAGGTGTCGATGCTGACCGTTTCGACCCCGAGACTCATCTGGCATTTGCCTCGTGCGGAGAAGGCGTGTTAACGGTCGTCAAAGAGGAGTCTCCCGACAAGTTTTCGGTTTTACAGAATGTTCCCACAGAGGCCCGCGCCCGGACCATGGAACTGGATTCAACGAACCATCAAATCTACCTTGTGACTGCTGAGTTTGGCCCAAAGCCGGCAGCGACCGCCGATCAGCCGAATCCACGTCCGCCGGTCCTTCCCGGCAGCTTTGTCGTGCTTGTGGTGGGAAGATAACAGCGTGGTCGCGGAACTCTGCATCCAACACACCCAATGAGAGCTTTCGCGCTGGCCTTACTCCTCGGGATATTGGCGTTGAGTGCGGCGCCGGCCCGCGCCTATTCCGTCTTGACTCATGAACAGGTGATCGATCTCGCCTGGCGGGACGAACTGCAGCCTATGCTGCTGAAAAGGTTCCCCAACGCCACCCCGGACGAACTGCGCCACGCCCACGCCTTCGCCTACGGTGGAAGCCTGGTCCAGGACATGGGTTACTACCCCTTCGGCAAGAAGTATTTCAGCGATCTTCTGCATTACGTACGCAGCGGTGACTTCGTGGCCACACTTCTGAACGAGTCAACTGACATCAACGAATACGCCTTTGCCCTTGGCGCTCTGGCCCATTATTCATCCGATAACATGGGGCATCCGACCATCAATCGCGTGGTGGCGATTGAATTTCCCAAACTGCGCGCTAAATTTGGCGACGAAGTAACCTACGCCGATGACCACAAAGCCCACATCCGCACCGAATTTGGTTTTGACATGGTGCAAGTGGCAAAAAACCGTTACACCTCTGACCGCTATCACGACTTCATCGGATTTGAAATTGCCACTCCTCTGCTTGAGCGTGCATTCCTGAAAACTTATGGCATGAAGCTCAGCGATGTTCTGGGAGATGAAGACCGCGCCATCGGGACCTTCCGCCGAGCTGTCAGCCAATTTATTCCGGAGATGACGCGCGCAGCGCTGATAAACCGCCGTGCTGATCTCGTAAAAGACACGCCCAATTTCGACAAGCGAAAATTCCTTTATCACCTGTCGCGCAGCAAATATGAAAAAGAGTGGGGGAAAGGCTACAAACGGCCCGGCTTCGGGACTCGGTTGCTCGCTTTTTTCCTGCGCATCATTCCCAAAGTTGGTCCAGCTGCCGCTCTCAACTTTAAGGTTCCCACTACTCAAACCGAAGACATGTATATCAAGAGCGTGGACCGGACGATTGATGATTACCGCAGGCTGCTAAAGCAGGTGACCGGGAAGAACCTGAAGTTTCCAGACACTGATTGCGATACTGGCCGTGAGACCGCTCCAACCGAGTATTCACTGGCTGACGAAACTTACGCCCGACTGCTTGACGAGCTGAGCGAGGGCAAATTTACGCAGCTTACGCCCGAGCTTCAGGAGAATGTCTTGGCTTTTTATTCCGCTCCCCGGGTGCCAATGCGGACCAAGAAAAACAGGTCGTGGGCGCGGACGCAAGAAGAAATTAAGCAACTCAAAGCCTGGAAGCCGAATGCCGCCGGGCCTGCACCTGCCAGCTGAAACGGAAACTCCGACCATCTGCTATTCCATCGGAAGCCCGACATAGTTTTCCGCCAGGCTTTTTGCCGCCGCCTGCGAACTGGTGACGTAATCCAGTTCCGCCAGTTGACGGCGATAATCAAACGGATTCTCGTCCGGAAATCGATGCAGCATCGAAGTCATCCACCACGAGAAGCGCTGCACTTTCCACACTCGCCGCAAACACGTCTCCGAGTAGCGTTCGAGTTCCCGCTGGCTTCCATTTCGATAAAACTCAACCAAGCCGCGAGCCAGCACTTGCACGTCGGCAACGGCCAGATTCAAACCCTTGGCGCCCGTCGGGGGAACAATGTGCGCTGAATCACCTGCCAGAAAGAGCCGTCCATATTGCATTGGTTCGACGACGAAGCTGCGCATTCCGGTGACGCCCTTTTGCACGATCGGGCCTTCCGTCAATTTCCAATCGTCCACCGCCATCCGGGTTTGCAGTTCCTGCCAGATTTTCTCATCATTCCAATGATGAATGTCCTCGTCAGGCTTGCATTGCAGATAGAGGCGGCTGATTGCTGGACTGCGCATGCTCAAAAGCGCAAATCCGCGCTCGTGCAGCGTGTAGATCAATTCATCAGATGCCGGCGGAGCTTCCGCCAGAATTCCGAGCCAACCGAAAGGATAAGTCCGTTCATACTCCGTTAAGACACCGGACGGAATGCTTGACCGGCAAATTCCGTGGAAGCCGTCGCAGCCGGCAATGAAGTCACAACTGAGGTCGATCTCGTCGCCATTTTTTCGATAGTGGATACGGGGCTCTGGGCCTGCGAGGTCAAGCACTGAAACATCCTGTGCTTCGAACACCACCTGGCCTCCCGCCGCGATTCGTGCTTCGTTCAGGTCATTGAGCACCCTGTTTTGCGGATAAATGACGATGCCTTTCCCGGTGAGTCCCTTGAAGTCAATGCGGTGACCGCGGCCGTTGAATCGCAACTCGATACCGTAGTGCGGCAGTCCTTCTTGTTCCATTCTTTTTCCAACGCCCATCTGCGTCAGCAAATCAGCTGTATTCTGCTCGAGTACCCCTGCCCGCACGCGTTCCTCCACGTGCTGACGGCTGCAGTTCTCAACGACGACTGACTCAATTCCTTGCAGATGCAGAAGCTGGGAGAGCGCAAGCCCGGCTGGACCCGCTCCGATGATTCCGACCTTAGTGCGTATTCTCGTAGTCATTGCCCTAACTCATTTTATGCGGTGCGGCGTCGGCGATCAGACGGCGTACTCAAAAACAACCTGTCCCCCTACAGAATCCGCTCGCATTTTGCGATCATCTAAAGCTTTTAATAAGACGCGCTTACGTGTAAATTTTTGTCAAAAAGTGTACGGCTTGCCGCAATGACGTTACTGTAGTTGTTAACTCCTTATGTGGATTGTCGCACTAGCCCTTCGTCGGCCTTACACCTTCATCGTGATGTCACTGGTGCTGCTGATCCTGGCGCCTATAGTGATCTTCCGCACCCCAACCGATATTTTTCCTGAGATAAATATTCCGGTCATCAGCATCGTGTGGAATTATCAGGGGCTCTCCCCGAACGAGCTTTCTTCGCGCATTACTACGATCACCGAGCGCGCCCTGACCACGCTGGTTAACGATATCGATCACATCGAATCGCAATCCATGAGCGGGATCGCGGTAGTAAAAGTGTTTTTCAGGCCGCGAGCCAACATTCAGACAGCGCTGGCCCAGGTGACGGCAATCTCGCAGACCCAGCTTCGGCAGCTGCCTCCAGGAACGACACCGCCTCTTATCATTCAGTACTCCGCTTCGAGTGTTCCCATCCTTCAGCTTGGATTGAGCAGCAGCACTTTGCCCGAGCAGCAACTCTTTGACGAGGGTGTCAACTTCATTCGTCCCCAGCTCATTACTGTCCCCGGCACCGCCATTCCCTGGCCCTATGGCGGCAAGCAGCGCCAGGTCCAGGTGGACATTGATACCAAGGCACTCCAGGCCAAACAGCTCACCGCGGTGGATGTTGTGAATGCCTTTAGTGCACAAAATCTGGTGTTACCTTCCGGCACTGCCAAGATTGGATCGCTTGAATATCAGGTCCAGCTGAATGCCAGCCCAAACTCTATCGCCGAATTGAATGACCTTCCTGTAAAAACTCTAAATGGCACCACAATTTATGTTCACGACGTTGCGCATGTGCGAGACGGTTTCGGCCCGCAGACAAATATTGTCCGCCAGGACGGTGTGCGCGGCTCATTGCTGACCGTGCTCAAGAATGGCGGCGCCTCTACGCTTGATATCGTGAACAACATTCGCGGCATGCTGCCGCGCATTCTTGCCACGGTTCCTCCGGAACTGAACGTAAAACTGCTGTTTGATCAGTCACTATTTGTCCGCGCCGCTATACAAGGAGTAATTCACGAAGCGCTGACTGCGGCCTGTTTGACTGCCGCCATGATTTTGCTTTTTCTCGGAAACTGGCGCAGCACGCTGATCATCGCCGTATCCATTCCGCTCTCGATTTTGACCTCCGTCATTGTGCTGGGAGCTCTCGGCGAGACTTTCAACATCATGACCCTGGGCGGTCTCGCGCTTGCCGTCGGTATTCTCGTTGACGATGCCACCGTCGAAATCGAAAACATCGAGCGCAATCTGGGAATGAAAAAGGAGCTGAAACAGGCCATTCTAGACGGAGCACAGCAGATCGCGGTTCCTGCCTTTGTATCGACGCTCTGCCTCTGCATCGTATTTGTGCCGATGTTTTTCCTGACCGGTGTAGCGCGTTATCTGTTCGTTCCCCTGGCTGAAGCGGTTGTCTTCGCCATGCTGGCGTCGTACTTGTTTTCGCGAACCCTCATTCCCACGCTCGTCATGTACCTGTTGCGGGGTCACGAAGACGATTCCCACAAGCCGCCTTCCAATATCTTCGGGCGGTTTCAGGCGGGGTTTGAGCGCCTGTTCGAGCGCTTTCGCCGTTCCTACTGCAACACGCTTGAAGCCATCATGGAACATCGCGGACTTTTTGCTGGCATCTTTCTCGGGTTCTGTGTTCTCTCCGGCGGGCTGATCTTTTTTCTTGGCCGTGATTTTTTCCCCAGCGTCGATTCCGGGCAAATGCGGCTGCATGTGCGCGCGCGTGCCGGTTTGCGTATCGAGGAAACTGCCCGTTTGGTGGATGAAATTGAGCAGGAGATCCGACGCGAGGTGCCCAAGCGCGAGGTCACCACCATCGTGGACAATATCGGCTTGCCCTACAGCGGTATCAACACTTCCTATAGCAATTCCGGAACGATAGGAACGTCAGACGCCGAGATTCTGGTAAGTCTCGCTAAAAAACACAAAGCGACCGACGATTACACGCGACAGCTCCGCAGGACTTTGCCGCAACAATTTCCCGGCGTGGAGTTCTTTTTCCAGCCGGCAGACATCGTCAGTCAGATTCTTAATTTCGGCCTGCCTTCACCGATTGACATTCAGCTGAACGGGCCCGGTTATTCGCAGAACTTCCTGGTGGCGCAGCAAATTGCCAATCGACTGCGGCATGTTCCCGGTGCGGTTGACGTCCATGTTCAGCAACTGATGAACGATCCCACTCTGGACCTTAACGTCGACCGGGTGCGTGCTCAGCAGGTGGGACTTACCGAGCGTGATGTTGCCAATAACGTGCTGGTTTCGCTGAGTTCGAGCTTTCAGACTAGTCCGACGTTCTTTCTTGATCCCAAGAATGGGGTCAGCTACCCGCTGGCGATAATGACACCCCAATACAAGATGGATTCCATTCAGGCTCTGATGAATACGCCTGTCAGCGGGCCGTCGAATGCCTCGTCAGAGATACTTGCCAATCTGGCTACAGTGACGCCGACGACGAACCCCGCGGTGGTCACGCATTACAACATCTTGCCTACGGTTGACGTTTATGCCAGCGTTGATGGGCGCGATCTCGGCGGCGTTTCTGACGACACCGACAAGATCCTGGCTCCATTTAGAGATCATCTGCCGCGCGGCACCACGCTGAAGGTCGTCGGCCAGGTCGAGACCATGCGCTCGTCATTCGAAGGGCTTGCCCTCGGCTTGGTGATGTCAATCGTCCTGGTTTATCTGCTGATCGTGGTTAACTTTCAGTCGTGGCTGGATCCGTTCATCATCATTACCGCGTTGCCCGGAGCCCTCGCGGGTATCTGTTGGATGCTGTTTCTGACCCACACTACGCTCAGTGTTCCGGCATTGACCGGGGCAGTCATGTGCATGGGTGTGGCTACAGCCAACAGCATTCTGCTGATCTCATTTGCCAGAGAGCGCATGGCAGAGGGCATGGAACCTGTCAAAGCCGCGCTCGAAGCCGGGTACACTCGAATGCGCCCGGTGATCATGACTGCGTTAGCTATGATTATCGGCATGATGCCCATGGCAATGGGCATGGGAGAAGGCGGTGAACAGAACGCTCCGCTTGGCCGCGCCGTGATCGGCGGCCTGCTTTTCGCCACCGTGGCAACGCTGCTGTTCGTGCCGGTTGTGTTCAGCGTTTTTCACGGCTGGCTGGCAAAACGTGCGGCCCGCAGGAATTAAGAAATTCGAAGTCTGTAAAAGCGGAGCCTGGAAACTTCTTTTATGAACGGTGACATGGTCGATACCGAAGTATTCGAAGCTGAGCCGCAGCACGGGGATCAGGGGCGCCGTAAACATCGCGGCTATCTGGTCGCAATAATACTGGGCATAATTTTTCTCGTCGCCGCCATTGTTGGCATCATGTCTCGCTTCAGCGAACGCCGCGCGTTGGCCGATGAAACCGAACAATTGGCGATTGCCACCGTGTCCATCGTTCACCCCAAAGTCGAGTCGCCACAGGAAGAATTGGTCCTTCCCTCAACCTTGCAGGCTTTCACGGAATCACCCATCTACGCCCGCACCAACGGCTACTTGAAAAAGTGGTACCACGATATCGGCAGTCCGGTGCACCAGGGCGAACTGCTCGCCGACATTGAGACTCCGGAGATCGATCAGGAACTGATGCAGGCTCGCGCCGCCCGCGATCAGTCAACGGCGCAGCTTGAAATCGCCAAGTCTTCGGCCAAGCGCTGGGAGAGCCTTCAGAAAATGGATGCAGTCGCCCAGCAGGAAACTGACGAACGCAACAGCAGCTATACGCAGGCGCAAGCCAACCTCGCCGCTGCCGATGCCAACCTTCGCCGTCTGGAACAGTTGGAGTCCTTCAAGCACGTTTACGCGCCGTTTTCGGGCGTCGTCACCAAGCGCAGCGTTGATATCGGCGCGCTGATCAATGCCGGGAACAACGGGCCCAATCAACAGCTCTTCAATATCGCGCGCATCGATCCTATTCGGGTTTACGTGAGCGTTCCGGAGAATTATGCGGCGTCAGTGCGGCCCGGAGTTCGATCAAAGATTGAATTGGCTTCTATCGCCGGCAGGGATTTTTCCGGCAATGTAGTCAGGACCGCCGATGCCATTGATCCCGGCACCCGTACCTTGCTCACCGAAATTGATATGCCGAATCCTAAGGGCGAGCTTTTGCCTGGCGCCTACGCGCAGGTGCATTTTGATCTGAAGATTCAAGTCCCCCGTTGGACAGTTCCGGTGAACGCTCTCCTGTTTCGCGCTGAAGGTGTTCGCGCCGCGGTCGTGGACGGTAGCGGGAACGTCCAACTTAAACCCGTAGTGATTGGTCGCGACTACGGCCGTGATGTTGAAGTGCTGAGCGGGGTTGAAGCTTCGGACGCTGTCGTGTTGAACCCGCCCGACTCCCTTGAAGATGGCGAGCACGTTGCTGTCAAGGAAGCGGGTACTAAATGAGACTTCGCCTCCTCGGCATGGCGTTGATTTCAGCGTCTGCATTCGCCGCCGGCCCCAAGTATCAGAAGCCCGACGTCACCGTCCCGCAGAACTGGCATGCCCCTGCGCCCTGGCACGATGCGGTTCCGGGCGACTCTATTCCTAAAGGATCATGGTGGACTCTCTTCAACGACCCAGAGTTGAATCAATACGAAGATCGCGCCATGGCCAACAATCAGACACTGAAATCGGCTGTGGCGCGGCTCTCCCAAGCCCGGTCCTTCGCGCAAATAACGGCGTCAGATTTATACCCTCAACTGAACGGCGGCGTCTCCGCCGCGCGCCAGCGCATCTCCGGTAATCGCCCGACGCTGGGCGCTGTAACCTCTCCGCGCCCCGACACTGAAAGCACCTTTCAGATTCCCTTCAACCTTAATTATGAAATCGATCTCTTCGGACGAGTTCGCAACAGCGTGTGGTCGGCAAATGCCGGATACCAGGCGTCTGCTGCTGATCTCGAAAACGTCCGCTTGATCGTAAGCGCAGAGCTTGCGGGAGATTTCTTCCAATTGCGGGAACTCGACGCCGAAATGGCCGTGGTCCGAAAAGCCATCGATTTCGAGCAAGCCGGATTGAAGCTGGTCGAGAACCGCCACACCGGCGGCGCCGCTTCTGGGCTTGACGTCGCCCAACAGCAAACGTTTCTTGACGCTAGTATTGCCCAGCTCTCGCTTCTGCAACAGCAGCATGATCAGTTTGAGCACGCCCTGGCAGCATTGCAGGGTCTGCCGGCATCGAGCTTTGCCGCTCCTGTCCGTGCTCTGAACGTGGAACCACCCGCCGTTCCGCTGATGTTGCCCTCGGAACTCTTGCAGCGCCGCCCTGACATCGCCGAAGCCGAGCGCAGCGTCGCTCAGGCGAATGCCCGCATCGGTGTGGCTCGCGCAGCACTCTATCCGAGCATTTCGCTGTCCGGCGCTGCCGGCCTGCTGAGCCGCGACATTCTGAAACTGATTGATGCCCCCAGCGCGTTCTGGTCGCTCGGGGTTGCGGCTGTGGAACCCATCATCAATGGGGGACGCAATCGCGCCGTCCTGCAGAATACCCGCGCGGTCTATGACGAGAACGTCGCGAATTATCGCGAATCATCCCTCGTCGCCTTTCAGCAGGTGGAAGACGCGCTGTCGGGGTTGAATGCATTGTCAGCCGCCTATACTGCACAAGTTCGCGCCGTGGGCGACGCTGAACGTGCGCTTAACCTGGCCAACGCGCGCTACACCGGTGGCCTGGTGACTTATCTGGATGTGATCACCGCGCAGGAAACGCTGCTCGGCAATGAGCGCCTTTCGACCCAGATTCTGGGACAACGCCTCACCACGTCAGTCCTTCTGGTGAAAGCCCTCGGCGGCGGATGGGACAGTGCCAGCCTGGCTTCCGTGGGTATTAAGCCCAGCCTCAAGCAGGCTCTGCAGCAGTAGCGTTCCTCAGACCCGAGTTGTTAGTAAAACATCAGCACGACCCAGTACGCGCCATTGGGATACTTCGGCGTGCGGGCATAACACGTGCCAGCCGAGTAAGTATGAAGTCCGCGTTGGGAAATAACTTTCGAGATTGCTGATGGAATTGTTTCTGGCTGCATGCTGGTGTAACGCAGCATGTACGCACCCGCCGACGGCGCAGCCGCGCTGAGCGAATCGGCTTGCGCCATGGCGCATGCGCTAGCCTCAGCGCCACGATTGCTGGTGCGCTGAAGTCGAGGCATCTTCGCCTGTTCGCGCAGTTGTTCGACGCTGTCGGCCACCAACTCTCGCGCCTGCTTCACTGAATAAGAGGGCAGACTGTCTCCGAAATCCTGCGCGACGTAGATCCGGTTGTCCTTACGATAAACACCTATACCGGCCACATTGAAATTCGGGCTCAGCAGGTTGTCGCGGTGCGGAGGCGACGCCATGAGCGCTCGGTGAGCATCGTCTGCCGTGGTCGCCACCGCAACGTTTTCACCTTCGCGGTCAAGATGAAGCGCCGAATTTGCAGAGATGCGCTGGGTAAGCGGTGGTTCGCCCGAAAATTGGTGTGAGAGCTGCTTCTTCGACGCCATCTCCACGGCGTGTGCGCGGGCGGCTTGCACCAGCCCGGCGTCCATCTTCAGCGGAGCCAGACCGGCACGTGTGCGCTCGGCATTCGCCATTTCCAGCAGCTGTTTTTCAGCACTAGTGTCGTAACTCGCTCTGTCGTAAGGCGAAACCTGCTGCGTCGAGCTGTGCGGGGCCGTATCCGCGGCTTCGGGCGTTGCAGCAAAAGCGCCAAGCGAACTCGCCAGCACGATAATCAGGGACCAGAACATGCGGTTACCGGCCCGCAAAGCCGCCACAATCAGCGCTTTCGGACCGAATGCCTACGTTCCAGATGCCCCCAGGAGAAACTGCTTTGCTTGAGAAAGAATAGTCTCTAGAATCCGGCTAAGCACCTTACACCGGAGATATTACGAAGTGGCCACTCTCCCATTACTTCTAGGCCTGATTATCGTCTTGTTACTGGTACTACTTCTATGGGTGCTGGTGCACCAATGGTCGCGGCACCCGCAAGACTCTGGAATTAAAGGCCTTGTTGATCGTTCGGAGGCGCTGCAAAAGGCCTTGACCCAGCAGTTCGCGTCGGCCACCGCCGACATCGCCTCCCGCCTGGAGCGCACCAGAGGGGACATGCGGCAACAAGTCTCTGATCGTCTCGGCGAGGGTTTTACCCAGCTCAGGGCTGCCGTAGAGGATCAGATGAAGGCTGGACGCCGGGAGCAATCCGAGCGTCTGGCTGAGACCCGAAGCGAACTCACGGGATCGCTGGCTCTGACTACGTCTGCCCTCAAGACCGAGTTTGACCGCCTGAACCAGCAAACCGCGGAAAGCCTGGAATCAATTCGCGAGCGGGTTGATGCCAAACTGATGGCCATCACTGAGCAGGTGCAATCGAAACTCGATCAGAACATCAAAGAAGGATTCGCGCAGTTTGAAAAAGTCCAGCAGCATCTGAAAGCTGCCGAAGAGCAACTTCGTGAAGTGGGCGCCATTGGAAATTCAATCAACGATCTGAATAATCTTTTGAAGCTGCCACATCTGCGCGGTCAGTTTGGCGAGGCCAGCCTGGAGCGTCTGCTGTCCGACTTTCTTCCGGCGAATATGTTCGAGATGCAATGCTCTGTGAATGGCGGCGGACGCGTGGACGCGATGATCAATTTTCCCGATCGCCGTCTACCGATTGACGCCAAGTTTCCCCGCGAGCAGGTACTGGCATTTTTCGAAGAAAGCACTGAAGCTCAACTCGATGAAGCACGCGTGGAATTCGTCCGAGTGATGAAAGCCGAAGGCAAGCGCATCAAGGCCTACATTCAGCCTGAGCACGGGACTACCGAAATCGCGCTCATGTATCTGCCCAGTGAGACGCTCTACATGGAAGCCGTGCGCAATCGGGATCTCGCCGACTGGCTCAACCAGCAGCACGTGTTTCCCGTCTCGCCGAATACTTTGCTCATGACGCTACAGACGATCGCGCTGGTGCATAAGTGGTACGAAGTTGCCAGCCGTTTTGAAAAAAGCCGCCAGGAACTGGCAAAGGCGCAGAAGTCGTTCGATCACTTCCAAAATCAGTTTGA
>Ga0157373_10002554_pt1 | contig 13841 bp, 13 predicted proteins | sample C65metaG_FD_113460 | JGI IMG/M metagenome (GOLD analysis project Ga0157373, IMG submission 113460) | Corn rhizosphere microbial communities from Kellogg Biological Station, Michigan, USA - C6-5 metaG | ecosystem: Host-associated > Plants > Roots > Rhizosphere > Soil | place: USA: Michigan... | reverse complement strand
TGGCGATGTCTTGCGTCGACACGTGGTGCAGATGGGCGCCGGAGGCGCCGGCGCGGCCGTTGCCCATGCGCTGCTGGCTGAAGGTGTCCAGACGCTGAGTATCTTTGACGTCGAATTCAACCGTGCCGAAGCCTTGGCAAACAACCTGAACCAGCATTTCGGCGCTGGCCGCGCCCGTGCCGGACACGATTTGCCCATGGCCATGGCCGAGGCGGACGGTCTGGTCAACACCACCCCGATGGGCATGGCGAAACTACCTGGCATGCCGGTGCCGGTCGAGTTGTTGCGGGGCGAATTGTGGGTCGCCGAGATCGTCTATTTCCCGTTGGAAACCGAACTGCTGCGTCACGCCCGGGCCCTGGGTTGCCGCACGCTGGATGGGGGCAACATGGCGGTGTTCCAGGCCGTGAAGGCGTTCGAACTGTTCAGCGGCATCGCGCCGGATGCGCAGCGGATGCTGGAGCATTTCCAAAGCATGAATCACTGAAGACCCTGTGGGAGCGAGCCTGCTCGCGATAGCGGTGTGTCAGTCACTTATATTTCGACTGACACACCGCTATCGCGAGCAGGCTCGCTCCCACAATGGATTCGGCGTCAGGCTTGCAGATACCGCAACACAGACTCGCAAATCATCTGGCGATGACGCTGCTTGATCGCCTCGTCCGACAGATCGATCTGAAAAATCTCGCCGAAGGTGTGACGGTTGGACACTCGGTGGAAACAGAACGAACTGATCAGCAGGTGCACATCCTGTGGTTCGAGACCGGTACGGAACACGCCTTCTTCGGCGCCGCGACGCAGGATCAGGTCCAGGGCGTCGAGGATGCTGCTGTTCATGGCCTTGATCACACTCGATTGCTTGACGTATTCGGCGTTGTGGATGTTCTCGATAGAGACGATGCGCACGAAATCCACATTGCGGTCGTGATGGTCGAAGGTGAACTCCACCAGACGCCGGATCGCGTCGACCGGTGCCAGCTCCGCCAGGTGCAGGCGGCTCTCGGTGCTGCGGATATCACCATAGAGTTTTTCCAGCACCTCGATGTACAACTGCTCCTTGCTGTTGAAGTAGTAGTAGATCATCCGCTTGGACGTGTGGATGCGCTCAGCGATGGCATCGACCCGGGCGCCGGCCAGACCCTGCTGGACAAACTCGACGATGGCTTCCTGAAGAATGTTTTCCCGGGTCTTTTCCGGGTTGTTCTTGCGACTCTTGCGCGGCGCGACGAGAGGCTCGTCGAGAGCGTCGGACAGTTCTGGATTCATAGTCATTGCGGGCTCACGGCCATCACTGCACAGGCTGGCGATTATGGGCTGCACCGTGCAGTGAAGGAAGGCACAGGATTGCCGTTTTACTGCCGCATTTACGATTTCCCTACAACTTGGCGTGCCGCAAGCCACCGCTGCGGGACTTGGCCATGGCCGCCAGCCGCACCGCAACGTTGGCGGCGCCATACCCAGCATAACCGTTCTTGCGCTGGATGATCTCAAAGAAGAATCGCCCTTCGAACGGTTCGGTGTAGACATGAAACAGTTCACCGCCCTGGGCGTCGCGGTCGTACAACACGTTGAAATATGCCAATTCGCTGAGAAACTCGTCGTCGAAATCGAAACGTGCCGCCAGGTCGTCGTAGTAGTTGAGTGGAATATCCAGCAATGGCACACCGGCCTCCTTGGCGCGGCTGACCTGGGCGAAGATGTCATCGCAGTCGAAGGCGATGTGATGCACGCCGGAACCGCGGTAGCTCGACAGCGCGTGAGAGATCGCGGTGTTGCGGTTTTCGGAAATGTTCAGGGGCAAGCGGATCGAACTGCAGCGACTGCGCAAGGCCCGACTCTTCACCAGGCCATAAGGATCGGGCAACACCACTTCGTCATCGGCTTCGAAATCCAGCAGGCTCTTGTAGAACAGCACCCAACTGTCGAGGCTGTCGGCCGGCAGCGCCATCGCCATGTGGTCGATACGCTTGAGCCCGGCCCCGATGACGGCACCCGGTTGCAGATTGAAATCCGTCCCGTAGACGTCCGCCTCCTGGTCCACCAGGTAGATCAGGCTGCCGTCCGGTGCGCGGACCGCCGCCAGTTCCAATTCGTTGGGCCCCACCAGGCCGCGATAGGGTTGCCCTTTGTAATCCACCGCCCGCTTCAGGGCGCTGGCACTGTCTTTTACCCGTATGGCGGTGGCGCACAACGACGGCCCATGGGCTTCGAAGAAGCTGTGGGCAAAGGAGTACGGCTCGCTGTTGAGGATCAGGTTGATATCACCCTGGCGCAGCAGGCTCACATTCTTCGAGCGATGCTGGCCGGCCTTGACGAATCCCAACCGTTCCAGCCAGTGGGACAGCTTGGCGCCGAGGTTATCGTCCACGGCGAATTCGAGAAACTCGATGCCGTCGTATTCGCTGGCCGATGGCGGGGCAAACAGTGTATCGAGGTTGGTCACCGGCGCGGCTTCCGCGGCCAGGCGCTGGCGGGTCTTCTCCTCCAGGTACAGCAACGAACGCAGACCATCGGCGGCATTGGCCCGTGGCGGCGCGGCGCGGAAACCGTCGTTGAAGATCTCCAGCGACAGTGGCCCGGTATAGCCGCTCTTGATGATCGGCGCCAGGAAGCCCGGCAGGTCGAATTCGCCCTGCCCCGGGAAACAACGGAAATGCCGGCTCCACTCCAGCACGTCCATCGCCAGGATCGGCGCGTCGGCCATCTGCACGAAGAAAATCTTCTCGCCAGGGATCTCGGCGATGGCGCTCGGATCGCCCTTGAGGGACAAGGTATGGAAGCTGTCGAGCAGGACCCCCAGGCTGGGGTGATCGGCCTGGCGCACAATGTTCCAGACCTGTTGATAAGTATTCACGTGCCGCCCCCAGGCCAGCGCCTCGTAACCGATGCGCAACCCCCGCGCGCCAGCGCGTTCGGCCAGCAGCCGCAGGTCATCCACCAGAATCCGCTCGTCCCCCAGGCTGTCGGCCGAGGCGTTGCTGCATACCAGCACCAGGTCGGTGCCGAGTTCCTGCATCAGGTCGAATTTGCGCTCGGCGCGTTCCAGGTTGCGTGTCAGGCGATCACGGCGACAACCCTCAAAGTCACGAAACGGCTGGAACAGCGTGATCGCGATGCCCAGGTCAGCACACATCTGCCGGATTTCCCGAGGGCTGCCGTCGTAATAGAGCAGGTCGTTCTCGAAGATTTCCACCCCGTCAAAACCGGCGGCGGCAATGGCTTCGAGTTTTTCAGGCAGAGTACCGCTCAAGGATACGGTGGCAATGGAACGCTGCATGGGTTCGGCTCCCGGGACAGGCATCGGCTACAGAAGGTTCGCCGCTTTTGAAAGAGTGAACAGATTATTGAGGCGCCACTGCCTTTCAGCAATTTAATATGTACCATCCAGTTAGTTTTTTGGGCGATTATCGAACAAAATGCCTTGGGGCGAATTGACGACTTTTCGCCCACTGAGCACCATCGCTCCACATTGCTGCCGGCCCAAAGCGCCGACATCAATGTATGAAATATCGATCACCCCATAAGAATTTCAAAAACGGGTACACCCTATGAATCCTTCCCAAAGTTCCTCCTTGACTTCAGGCATGGGCGTCACGACCGGCGGCGTTGGCGACAAGATCCGCGGCGCCCTGGCCGTGAGCAAGACCCGTTGGGGCATGCTCGCACTGGTGTTTTTCGCCACCACGCTGAACTACATCGACCGCGCCGCCCTGGGCGTGATGCAGCCCATCCTGGCCAAGTAAATGAGCTGGACGGCGATGGATTACGCCAACATCAACTTCTGGTTCCAGGTCGGCTATGCGGTCGGCTTCATACTGCAGGGCCGGTTGATCGATCGGATCGGCGTCAAGCGCGTATTCTTCTTCGCCGTGCTGCTCTGGAGCCTGGCGACCGGTGCCCATGGCCTGGCGACTTCCGCGGCGAGCTTCATGGTCTGCCGCTTCATCCTGGGCCTCACCGAAGCCGCCAACTACCCCGCCTGTGTGAAGACCACCCGGCTATGGTTCCCGGCGGGTGAACGGGCGGTGGCCACCGGCATTTTCAACGCCGGGACCAACGTCGGCGCCATGTTTACGCCCATGCTGCTGCCGCTGGTCCTGCAAGTGTGGGGCTGGCAGGCTGCGTTCCTGTGCATGGCGGCCTTGGGCGGGATCTGGTTGTTGTTCTGGGGCTTGAAATACTTCAACCCGGAAGACCACCCCAGCGTCAAGCAGTCGGAACTGGACTACATCCAGCGTGAAAGCGAACCGGACCAAACCCGCGTGCCCTTCTCCCGCATCCTGCGCATGCGCGGTACCTGGGCGTTCGCCCTGGCCTACTCGATCACGGCGCCGGTGTTCTGGTTCTACCTCTACTGGCTGCCACCGTTCCTGAACCAGCAATACAGCCTGGGCATCAACGTGACCCAGATGGGCATCCCACTGATCATCATCTACCTCACCGCCGACTTCGGCAGCGTGGGCGGCGGCATCCTGTCTTCGTTCCTGATCGGTCGCGGGCTGAATCCGATCAAGGCACGGCTGGTCTCCATGTTGCTGTTCGCCTGCTGCATCGTCGGCGTGATCATGGCCGCGGGCGCCAGCAACCTGTGGATGGCGGTGTTCGCCATTTCCCTGGCCATCGGCGCACACCAGGCCTGGACGGCCAACATCTGGAGCCTGGTGATGGACTACACGCCCAAACACATGATGAGCACGGTGTTCGGCTTCGGCGGCATGTGCGCGGCCGTTGGCGGGATGTTCATTACCCAGTTGGTGGGACACATCCTGACGGTGACCCACAACAACTACACCGTGCTGTTCACCCTGATCCCGGCGATGTACTTCATTGCCCTGACCTGGCTGTACTTCATGGCGCCGCGCAAGGTTCCGACGCTGGAAAACTGATTCACGCGGTGAAGCGAGATCCAAGAGAAATCTGTGGGAGCAAAGCTTGCTCGCGACGAAAACACCTCGATTTACAGATCGTGTTTCCGCTCATCGCGAGCAAGCTTTGCTCCCACAAGACTCCTTCGCCACAGGTTGTCCGTGTCATCTGCGCCGCTGCTGCCAAGCCGCGGCCAACCCACTGAGACAGATCAGCACAATACCCAGCACCGTGGTCAGCGTCGGCGTGTGGCTGAACACCAGCCACCCCAGCAGGCCGGCGAACACGATCTGGCAATAGCTGAAGGGTGCCAGCAACGCCGGGGCGGCAACGCGGAAGGCCTGGGTCAGCATCAGGTGCGCCGTCATCCCACAGGCCCCCAGCGCCAGCATCATCGCGCCATGCAACAGACTCGGCACCTGCCAGAAGAACGGCACCAGTGCGCTCATCACCAACGTGTTGCACAGGCCGGCGAAGAAGTTGCTGGTGGTCGGGCTGTCGACTTCGCTGAGCTTGCGCGTGAGCAACTGATAGAAACAGAAGAACAGCGCCGAGCAGAATGGCAACAGCACTGCCGGTGTGAACAGGTCTCCGCCAGGATGGACAATGATCAGCACCCCGATGAAGCCGAAAATCACCGCCACCCATTGACCGCGTGTCACCCGCTCGCCCAGCAGCGGCACCGACAACGCCGTGACCAGCACGGGGGCCAGGAAGTTGACCGCCGTCGCCTCGGCCAACGGGATATACAGCAGCGACGTGGTGAAAAACAGACTGGTGCCCAGCAGGCACAACGCCCGCGCAAACTGCCACAACGGGCGCTTCGTGCGCAGCACCCGCAACCCCGAGCGCGGGAGGAAGATGCCCGCCATCAGCAGGGTATGCACCACATAGCGCGCCCACACCACCATGATGATCGGATAGAAACCCGAGAGGTATTTCGACAAGGCGTCATGGCTGGAAAACAGGAACGTCGCGAAAACAATCAGCAGGATGCCCTTGAAGGCCTGATTGACACCGGAAAGCGGGGTGCTGACGGTCATGGGGTGATCCTGGGTGGTAGGGCCAATATCTGCGAGTGTCAGCTGAACAGCTCCGACGCCTGACTCGCTTGCGACAATTCCTCGGCAAACACCAGCAAGGTCGGGGCCAATTCATGCAACCGCGCCCGCGTCATCCGCGCGCTGGGTCCGGCAACGCTGAGTACGCGGACGATCCGACCGTCCTGCGGATGACGCACCACGGCGGCAATGGCCGAAGTGCCGACCGCCGAGCTCTCCTCGACACAGGCATACCCCTGCTCGCGGGCCGCACGAAGGTATTCGAGCAGTTCATGGGTGCTGTGGGGCGCATTTGGCCCTACGTCGACGGGCACCTGCGCAGCCTGGCGCTCGACCAGCGCCAGCGCCTCGGCGTCGCTCATGCACGCCAGCCAGGCATGGCCCGACGCCGTGTAGAACAGCGGCGTCTCGCGGCCCATGTCCGGGTCGTAGCGCAAACCGGACCGCGCCCCTTGGGACTTGGCGATCCAGGTCTGGCGATCCCCTTCGATGACGCCCAGGCGCACCAGCTCACCGGTTTCCCGGGCCAGACGGTCCAGCACCGGCTGCACGATGTCGGCGCCGCTGCGCGAGAGATAGCGAAACCCCAAGGCGATCAGCCGGGTAGACACGTGATAACGCAGGTTCTCGGCGTTCTGGCGCACGTAACCCAGGCGCATCAGTTCGGCGAGCACGCGGTGCGTGGCACTCTTTGGGATCTGCAGCTGTTCGGCCAGCCCTTGAAGTGGCCAGCCGCGAGGTTCGCTGGCGAGAGTTTCCAGCACATCGAAAACCCGTTCAATTTGACTTCCAGCCATGGGCATCCTGATAAAGCAGTCAATTCCAGAATATGCTGAGTTTAATGCAAATTCTGGAACCGGACACAGTATTCATCCATCGATGAACCAAAACCTGCAACCATTGCCTGAAAGCTTCAGGAAGGGCACGCATCCAGGCCTCAAAAACCACGCTTGCCACTGGCAGCATTCCCACTCAACGGCAACACTGTCCACACGGTCAATCAGAGGACTCCCACATGCTATGGAAAAAAGGTCGCCGCAGTGACAACGTGGTGGACGCCCGTGGCGATGGTGACGGCGGCGGTGGCGGGATGCGCTTTGGCGGCGGCAAGGGGCTGAGCCTGACGGCCATTCTGCTGATCGTCGGCATCGGCTGGATCACCGGCCAGGATCCGATGCAGATCCTCGGACAGTTGGCCGGGCAGATGGATCAGTCCGCACCGCGCTCCTCTCAAACCCGCCAGGCGCCACCGGCCAATGACGAACAGGCCGAGTTCGTGCGTTCGATCCTCGGTGATACCGAAGACACCTGGGGCCAGGTCTTCCAGCAGGCCGGACGCCAATACCAGCAACCCAAGCCGGTGCTGTTCAGCGGTCGGGTCAACTCGGCATGCGGCCTCGCCTCATCGGCCACCGGGCCGTTCTATTGCCCGGCGGATCGGCAGGTCTACCTGGACATGAGCTTCTTCAAGGAGATGTCCCAGCGTTTTTCCGCCGCCGGGGACTTCGCCCAGGCCTATGTCATCGCCCATGAAGTCGGCCACCATGTGCAGACCTTGCTCGGTGTGTCAGCGAAAATCCAGGAAGCTCGCCAGCAAGGCCGGCAGATGGAAGGCGACGGCGGGTTGCTGGTGCGTCAGGAATTGCAGGCCGATTGCCTGGCCGGCGTCTGGGCCAACCATGCGCAGAAGCGCCTGAACTGGCTGGAGCCCGGAGACGTTGAAGAAGCCTTGAACGCCGCCAACGCCATCGGTGACGATCGCTTGCAGCAACAAGGCCAGGGGCGCGTGGTGCCAGACTCCTTTACCCACGGCACTTCTGCGCAACGGGTGCGCTGGTTCAAGGCCGGGTTCGCCCAGGGCCAGGTCAGCCAATGCGACACGTTTGCGGCGAAAAACCTGTAGATGAAATGGGCCGCCTCGATCGTACTGGTGTTATGCAGCCTCTTCGCCCAGGCTGACGAACACGCTGTGAACACGGTGGCGCAGGGGCGACTGCAGCTCAAGGGCGGCAGCATGGTGGTCGCGGTGAGCCCGCCCCCGACGTCTATCCAACGTGTGCTGATCATCCTCCATGGGCGGCTGCGCAATGCCGACACCTACCTGCACAGCGCCGAGAAAGCCGCCAGCCAAGCCGGACAAACGGCCACCACGTTGATCATCGCCCCGCAGTTTCTCAACGAGCAGGACGTCGCTCGTCATCAACTCCCCAACGACCTGCTGCGCTGGCAAGGCAACGACTGGATGGCAGGTGGGTTATCCACAGGACCGAGTCCGGTCAGTTCCTACCAGGTTGTCGACGACATCGTTGCGCGGGTCAGCGACCGACAGCAGTGTCCCGACGTGAAGGAAATCGTCATCGCCGGTCATTCCGGCGGCGCCCAGGTGGTTCAGCGCTATGCCCTGCTCGCCCATGGGCAGTACCGGATCGCCCCGCGCTTCGTCATCGCCAACCCGTCGTCCTATGCCTACTTCGATGCACAGCGGCCCATGGCTTTCGACCCTGCTGGCTGCCCCGCTTTCAATCGCTGGAAATACGGCCTGCTCAACCTCCCCGCCTATGCCAACGGGCAAACACCTGCCCAACTGGAGGAGAACTACATCAAGCGCGACATCACCTACCTGCTCGGGCAACAGGATGTCGACCCGGAACACCCGGCGCTGGATAAAAGCTGTGAGGCGCAGACCCAAGGGCCGTATCGGTTGCTGCGCGGGCATTTCTTCTTCGACTACCTGACCCGACGTCACCCCGAGGGGCTGAACCAGCGACTGATCGAAGTGCCCGGCGTGGGGCATGATGGGAATGGGATGTTCAATTCAGCTGAGGGGCTGAAGGCCTTGTTCGGGCAGTAAAGGCCTCATCGCGAGCAGGCTCGCTCCCACAGGAAAGCTGTGTCGGTTACAACATCGGCGTTCACAGCAGATCTATTGTGGGAGCGAGCCTGCTCGCGATAGCGATTGACCTGCCGACCTGTCTCTCAAGCCGAAATCATCCGCCGCAACTCACCACAATCCCGGGCATGCCAATCCGTCAACTCCGGCCACGGATTGTCCGGCAGGTTCACCAGCACGGTGCGCGTACCCGCCGCACGGCCGCAGTCCAGGTCGAAGCGGTAATCGCCGACCATGACCATGTCCGCCGGCGCCACGTTCCAGGCCTCGGCCAGCTTCAACAGGCCACCCGGGGGCGGCTTGGGCGGTGCTTCGTCACGCCCCAGCACGTCCTCCACGGCGAAACAATCGGCCAGGCCAATGGCCTCAAGTGTCACATGGGCCAGTTCCCTGGCGTTGCGGGTCAGGATCCCCAGGCGATAGCCACGCCCGGCCAAGTCACGTACCAGCTCGACAGCGCCCGGCGCCGGCCTGGAGCCCAGCGCCAGGTCCCGCTCGTGCTCCAGCAGCCAGGCATGCTTGGCGGCGGCTTCATCCGCCGGCAATGCCGCCAAGTGGGTCAGGATGTCGTCTTCGGCCGGAATCGCCAGGGCCACGCGGATCGCCGCGAAATCATGCACGGCGACGGTCAGCGTGCCATCCATGTCGAACACCCAGTGCCGTACATCCACCAGGCTCATGCCCAGTCCTTGCGATGGCGGATCAGGCCTTCCTGGGTCACCGAGGCCACCAGTTGCCCGGCGCGGTTGAACACGCTGCCACGGGAAAACCCGCGGGAATTGCCGGCCCAAGGGCTGTCCATGGCGTAGAGCAACCAGTCGTCGGCACGCAGGTCGGCGTGGAACCACAAGGCGTGGTCGAGGCTGGTGACCTGCATGTCCTTCTGCCAGACCGACTTGCCATGGGGCAACATCGACGTGGTCAGCAGGCCGAAGTCCGAAGCGTAGGCCAACAGGTATTTGTGCAACGCCGGCAAATCCGCCAGGGCGCCATCGGCGCGAAACCACACGTATTTGACCGGATCGGCCGGCTGCGGGTTGTAGGGGTCTTTTTCCGTGACCGGGCGCACCTCGATCGGCTTGGGGCACAGCAGTTTTTCCCGCATGTGCTCGGGCAACAGGTGCGCCCGCTGCTGGGTCAGCTCCAGTTCGGAAGGCAGGTTTTCCGGGCCGACGACCTGGGGCATGGTGCTCTGATGTTCGAAACCCTGCTCGTCGTACTGGAACGACGCACTGCAGGTGAAAATCGGATGACCTTTCTGGATCGCCGTCACCCGGCGGGTACTGAAGCTGCCGCCGTCACGTACCCGGTCCACCTGGTAGACCACCGGCAACGCCGCGTCGCCCGGACGCAAAAAATAGCCGTGCATCGAATGCACATGGCGCGCCTCTTCCACCGTCTGGCTGGCCGCCGACAGCGACTGGCCCAGCACTTGGCCGCCGAACAACTGGCGGAACCCCAGGCCCTGGCTGCGGCCGCGAAACAGATTTTCTTCGATCGGTTCCAGGGTCAGCAGGTCGACCAGATCTTCCAACACGTGGCTCATTCAGACTTCCTCACACAGCACACCGCGCAGTCTGCGCCGCGACGGTGGATCAATTGTTGCCCATTCTGGCGGGCAGTGTAGACGTCCGTGTCGGTTAACCGTGCAGGGTCTGCAACCACTGCTCCCGGTTGATGCGATAGAGCACATGGTGACGCAATGGATGATCGACCGCGAGTTTTGGATGTTCGAAATCGTCGGCCGGGTCATGATGCATGCCGATCGCCTGCATGACCTTTTGCGACGGCAGGTTATCGGTCGAGGTGAATGCCACCACTTCGTCCAGGCCCAGGCGGTCAAACCCACAGCGCAACGCCGTCCAGGCGGCTTCGCTGGCATACCCCAGGCCCCAGTGCTCCCGGGCCAGGCGCCAGCCGATCTCGACCGCCGGCGTGAAGTGCGCGTCGAACCCCACCACACCCAGCCCGGTAAAACCGATAAACGCACCAGTGTCCTTGCGCTCCAGCGCCCACAAGCCAAAACCATGTTCGGCAAAATGCCCACGCACGCGCCCGATCAGCGCGGCACTTTCAAGGCGGCTCAGGGGGGCCGGGAAATAACGCATCACCTGCGGATCGGCAGACATGGCCGCAAACGCCGGCAAATCTTCGTCGCGCCACTGCCGCATGAGCAATCGCGCACTTTCCAGCTCCAGTATCGGCTCCATCTTTACTCCCCTTCCTTGCCCATTGGCCTGTACGGTTAATTTGAGTACACGAATGAGCCACACACGCCACTAGAGTCTACATCGCTGGTAGGATCGGTCATTCAATCACCGCTGAAAACACCATGCCGCTGCCGCTTATCTATCACGAAGACTACAGTCCCGAATTCCCGGCGGAACACCGTTTCCCCATGGACAAATTCCGCCTGCTGCGCGACCACCTGGTGGACAGCGGGCTGACCCGCGACGCGGACCTGTTGCGCCCGTCGCTGTGCCCGCCCGAGATCCTCGCCCTGGCCCACGACCGCGCCTATATCGAACGCTACATGAGCGGCGAGTTGTCCCGCGAAGACCAACGGCGGCTTGGCCTGCCCTGGAGCGAAGCCCTGGCCCGGCGAACGGTACGGGCCGTGGGCGGTTCGCTGCTGGCGGCCGAACTAGCTCTCGAGCATGGGCTGGCCTGTCATCTGGCCGGAGGCACCCACCATGCCCACTACGACCACCCTGCCGGGTTTTGCATTTTCAACGACCTGGCGGTGATCAGCCGCTATTTCCTCGCCAGTGGCCGTGTTTCGCGGGTGCTGATTTTCGACTGCGACGTGCATCAGGGCGACGGTACCGCCCGAATACTCCATGACACCCCGGACGCAGTGACAGTTTCCTTGCACTGCGAAAAGAATTTTCCCGCACGCAAGGCCCAAAGCGACTGTGACATTCCGCTGCCGATGGGCATGGAAGACTCGGCGTACCTGCAAGTGGTGGATGACGCCCTCAACTACCTGTTGCCGCTCTACCAGCCGGACCTGGTGCTCTACGACGCCGGTGTCGATGTGCACAAGGACGACGCCCTCGGTTACCTGAAGCTGACAGACGAAGGGCTTGCCGCCCGGGACGAGAGCGTCATGCGCCATTGTCTCGGGCGCGACATCCCGGTGGTGGGCGTGATCGGCGGCGGCTACAGCAAGGACCGCAGGGCCCTGGCCCGACGCCACGGGATCCTGCATCACAGCGCACAAAAGGTCTGGACGTCATCAGGGTGTCATTGAAACCTGGGTGCTTACCCACAATGCCTGTGGAGCGGCCTGTGGATAACCTGAGCGAAACGGCCTACAGGCTATATCGGGTATAGCTTGCAGAGGGCTGGTTGTTTTTTAACCACATTATCCCCCCCTGTGGGAGCGAGCCTGCTCGCGATAGCGGTCCACCATCAACATTGATGTCGCTGATCCACCGCAATCGCGAGCAGGCTCGCTCCCACAGGATTTTCGTGCTGATAGAATGCCGCGCTTATTCCCCTTTCTACAGTCCACGCCATGACCTCGACCGCCCCATCCACCACCCCAACCGTCGCCATCATTGGCGGCGGCCCTGCCGGCCTGATGGCGGCCGAGGTGTTGAGCCAGGCCGGCATTCAGGTCGACCTGTACGACGGCATGCCCTCGGTGGGCAGGAAGTTTCTGCTGGCCGGCGTCGGCGGCATGAATATCACCCACTCGGAAGCCTTCCCGGCATTTTTGTCCCGCTACGCCGAACGGGCACCGAATATCGCCCCATGGCTACGGGCCTTCGACGCGGATGAGTTGTGCACCTGGATTCACGGGCTGGGCATCGACACCTTTGTCGGCAGTTCCGGGCGGGTGTTTCCCACCGACATGAAAGCCGCCCCGCTGCTGCGTGCCTGGCTCAAGCGCCTGCGCGATGCCGGCGTGGCGATTCACACGCGGCATCGCTGGCTCGGCTGGAACCCCGACAACAGCCTGCGAATAGCCAGCCCGGAAGGTGCAAAGACGCTGCAGCCCGACGCCACGCTGCTGGCGCTGGGCGGCGGCAGTTGGTCGCGTCTGGGCTCCGACGGCGCCTGGATGCTGGCGTTGGAACAGCGCGGTGTCGCCCTCGCGCCGTTGCAACCCAGCAACTGCGGCTTCGACGTGCACGCCTGGAGCGACCTGATGGTCAGCAGGTTCGCCGGCGCTCCGCTGAAAAACATCGCCATCGGCCTGAACGACGCCGTCCCCCGTCTTGGCGAGTGCGTGATCACCGCCACCGGTATCGAAGGCAGCCTGATCTATGCCCTGTCGGCACCGATTCGCGAGGCCATCAATCGCCATGGCAGCGCGACGATCCATCTGGACCTGTTGCCGGGCCGGCCTGTGGATAAAGTGCTCCAGGCCTTGAGCAAGCCGCGCGGCTCACGCTCGATGGCCAAGCACCTGCACAGCCAGTTGGGGATCGATGGGATCAAGGCGGCGTTGTTACGCGAACTCACACCGGCCGATGGCTTCGCCGACCCGGCACGCCTGGCCCAGGCCATCAAGGCATTGCCCATCACGCTGGTGAAAACCCGCCCCCTGGACGAAGCCATCAGCAGCGCCGGCGGCGTGATGTTCGAAGCCGTGGATGAACGCCTGATGCTCAAGCAGATACCCGGCGTGTTCTGCGCGGGGGAAATGCTCGACTGGGAAGCACCGACCGGCGGTTATCTGCTGACGGCTTGCTTCGCCAGTGGGCGAGCGGCGGGGTTGGGGATGCTGGAGTTCTTAAGGCAGTGATCATTCCCACGCTCCGCGTGGGAGTGCCTTAACGGACGCTCCGCGTTCGGCTTTTAGGACGCGGAGCGTCCTCGGATGCATTCCCACGCGGAAGATGGAACGCGGAGCGTCCCCGGATGCATTCCCACGCAGAGCGTGGGAACGATCAAGGCTTGCGTTTACGCGGCCCGGTATTGAACACCGGTACTTTGCGCACCGGCTTGACCGATGGTTCCACCGGTGCCGAGTCCCCGCTGTCCACCCACTTGCCCAGGTTGCGCTTGCCGCC
>Ga0157373_10002551_pt1 | contig 13850 bp, 16 predicted proteins | sample C65metaG_FD_113460 | JGI IMG/M metagenome (GOLD analysis project Ga0157373, IMG submission 113460) | Corn rhizosphere microbial communities from Kellogg Biological Station, Michigan, USA - C6-5 metaG | ecosystem: Host-associated > Plants > Roots > Rhizosphere > Soil | place: USA: Michigan... | reverse complement strand
TCTGGATTCTGTGTAGCGACACAGTCCGCATCCGCGAACAAAATCCACTCGAACTCTTCCCCCGCCACCATCATGCCCGCAGCCTCAAGCTGATGCTCTCGCGCCAGCGTCTTCCAATCTACCTCCTTGTCTTTCGCCCGTCCGAGCTTGGGAACAAACTCCATCTCATACAGGTCTGCCCTAGCTACTGGGAATAGCAATTGCGGGAAATTGCGCTCTATGTGGACTCGCCCTCCCCATTGCTGCCTTAAGAGCGAGGCCGCCCAAAGTTTGCCGCAGCTTCGCCACTGTCGACTATAGCGTGGGTCGAGAATGGTGGTGAATACAAGGTTGCTCATAGAAAAACCGGACCAGATCTTCTTCTTATCTGTGCATTTAGTTCAGCTGTTTGAATCAGAAATGACTAATTTTCATTGCCAATATCAAATGAGTCGCCAAACTGGCGCCGGAATTCATCCATATCCGATGAGCCAAACATGGATGGCCTGCCACTTGCGGGATCAATGTATTGAAATTTATAAATCGAGTGGTTGGTATCAAATTCTAAGCGAATATCGTATTTGCCAAACCCACCAAAGCAGTCGAACGGTTGAATTCCTTTCGTCAATATTGTTTGCTTTTCTTTCCCTACTACAGCGCTAAGAGCCTCCCGGAATTCATTAACTGGCTCTGCCCCCCTATCTGCTCTTGCGCTTATGTCGTAGACATATATCCCATTAGCTTGATCGGTTGAGGCCTTATTTAGTCTAGCACGCGACGCAAAGTCCTCTGATGCTTTGGCCCATGTTTGGTGCATCAGTTCGGCAACTTTTTCTCGCTCATCGTCTGTCAACTTAGCAGCATCTGCCGCTCCAGTCGTGATTCCACCATGATCGCCACTGAACAAATTAAACCGCTTCTTTTCTCTCTCTTCTCGTTCAGCATCTAATTTTGACCACTTTTGGCTCAAAGAAGTTTCTACGGCCTTTTTATCGTCCTCAAAGCGCTTGGCTGATGCTCTTTGCTTTTCTCTTTCTTTTGATCGCTCGTCTCTGTCATTGAACCGTTCATCCTTCCCCGAAAACGCGATACTAGTATTATCTGAGAATTTCTTTCGAGTTTTCTCTGAATCACTCAGGACGTAACAGAGTATAAAAGCTGCCATCAATAATAGGCCACCGATAATTGCATATTTATACTTGGACATAATGCTTAAGAAGATGCTGCCGTACCAGCAGGCACTTTTGATCCCTTGGGTGTAAATACTACTGTGGGTGAAAAAGAGTCACTAGAGAACGGCAATGAGTTTTTATCCGTATGGGTACGAAAAAAAATACGAACCTGTTGTTCATACGAGGTTGGCGTTGAACTTTCGCTCGCAACATAGATTGTGGCATAAAGAGAGTCGATTCGAGAGGGAGCGCCCCCCGCCCCCCCTCCAGCAGTCAGCGTATCAATAAAAAGTTCTGACTTCCATGAAAAATCACAAGAATTAAAATAATGAAAATTACTCCCACCAACAGGCCCACCAGTCCAACATCGTAAAATGCCCTCGTCAACACCATTTAAAATTATTGATCCGTCTGAAAGCTTTTTACAGAAAAACCTCCATGACACTGCGACATTAGAGCCTCGTCCGACAGGATTGGGAGAACTTATTACATATTCAACCCATGCTTCGTAATACAATCCATTTAAAATACCGGTTACACGTGGGGATTCAGGCATTGTTTTAGTTAATTAAAAGTAGGTAAGCAAAAAACACCGATTTCCATGATGATTTGTGGCACTTTTATTCGTGCTATCCCTTAGGAAAATGTGACCTCAATTAGAGTCGAGAAGCTTGCACCGTCGTCACTACCATCTTCTGCGGCCCTCGCAGTTGCTATTGTCTTCCATGCAACCATCGTTGCAATAGTTGCGCCGCCAGAACGTTTAACGAATGTTCTTCGAGTGATGCCGCTGCTGGCACCGCCAGACGAACTGTTAATTTCTAACGATTGGTTTAATTGGGCGGGTTCAGAAAGAAAATTCCGATTCATGTGCTTATAGAATTAATCGTGGAACTTTTTAATTTAAGGATGTATAATGTTAAAATGGATTCTGCATGATGAATCTTAACGTGTGATTCATTAATTTTAATACTAAATCCATATGGGGTATTTTCTCAATTTTTATTCGGCGGAAAAATCAACCAAAATTTTATATTTTTACTTATGGGTCTTTTGCGAGCAGCTCAAGAGGGATGCAATCCTTGACTAACTGTTGACTATCACTCAAAAATTCATTGCCAAGTATTTTTTGAATCAATAATTCAATTAAATTCTTTAGGTCCGCTTTCGGGAACTATTACCCGTCCAAATCCTTTCATGTCGATCTGCTCAGGCGAGGGAAGCTTGCATTCGGGCATTATGCACTGTCTTATTCGGCATGCAAGAACGCCTTTTATCGCCAGGGGAGCCAGGGCTCCTTAAATTAGCGATTAATCGCTTCTCGCTAGATTGAGATTACATAGACGATTTTGCACGAACTAAGATGATCGCTAAGAAAATTCCGCGAGAAATTGACTTGAGAGAAAAATAAAAGAGTTTTACAAATAACAAATAATCATTGACCGTAGCGATAATCCCAAGCTGGAAGCGCTGACGCTCAGGGTGTAAGAAAGGAAACTTGAGCCGCAGGCCAAGCATGGCCGTCCCTTTGCCTGATCAACAGCAAGTGAATGAATCAGAATCCTAAACCATGTCCTCAAGCCCAATCCACCTCCCTCAAGCGGATCTTTCTATTTACACGATTCCGAAGAATGGCGGGACAACACTTTGGGCGTGGATGTACTTCCTCAGGGCTAGCGGCAATTTACCACCGTATGGAAAGGTTTACGACGCTGCATGGCTTGCACATGGCCCAGCTCTGCGACAGAGTTTGGTTGTCCGGCGAGATCCGATAGATCGATTCATTTCGGGCTATCGCAACTTTCGAGATCACCGCGGGCTAACGCTTGGATTTGATGATTTTTTCGAATCTTTTCCGAATCTTTATCGAACAAATGAAAACATCCGTCATCATTTCAGACCGCAATCGAGTTATTATCAAAATTTAGCATTGGAAAAAGTGGATTACGTAATGAATTTCAACAATTTCGCGGACATAAAAATTCTTTTGGAACAGCTGTCCAAGCGGAAATTGCCCCAACTTCAGCTTCAACAAGCAATTTTCAGCGATTTTGAAGTTGCCGATTGGCAGGCGGAAGTGATTGCCGAATTTTATGAGTGCGATTATAAAGCTGGTTTCGGAGTGCCCGATGCTTGGCGGACGAGTTTAATTGAGGGCAGTCGTGATCTAGCTCCAGAATTTTTTTGAGGCTATGAAAGAAACCAGACAGCGATACCGCCAGGTTTTAAAAATTTTCATGGGGTGCTGATCTAATAACATGAGCGTGGATGCCTATGCTCATAATAGATCATGTTAAATGCTTACAGAGTTTTTATTATTGATAAATTTTTAAAAAATTAATTTAGCATTAATTTATAAAATTTTATTAAGATTTCGATTTCAAATGAATAATGATACTATCGAAGTTATACCAGCATTAACAGGGGGAGTTGGAAATCAAATGTTCCAGATTGCTATGGCACATGTCTTTGCGCGTCAGGTAGGAGGAGTTGCTGCCTTGGATGAGAATGTGTGGTCTAGCGGTAGCCAGGGTCATGGACCTCATCATTATTCTGCTGGGCTATTTTCAAAGCTTCGGCGAACTACGCTTCAGAAGAATGCGCATCAAGTGTTTGAAGGCCAGTGGAGCCCGGGATGTCGCCCCCAACTCAAACTGCCCGCTAGTGTCAAACAAGTATTTATTCAGGGGTACTGGCAGCTTCCAGCATTGTGGGAATGCGAGCCTCAGGAGATCCGAAACCTTTTCCAGTTTGAAGTAAAGAGGAGTTCTTGTTCAGGGGTTCATATCCGGGGTGGAGATTACAGGCGCGCCCATCAACCCAGCCGTGATAGTTATCACCGCCAACCTGGACCGCTTTACTATGAACAGGCAATCGCGAATTTATCGAAGAGCCCAAATTTTTACTCGGATGATCCTACGTTCGTCAGCCAGCTTGCACCAGATGTACGCCCGATTTCTGGTTCGGAGACGGATCATTTAAGAGAGATGGCAGGATGCTCAGAGTTGGTGATTTCGAAGTCTACCTTCTCATGGTGGGCAGCGTTTCTAGGAGCAGTGCCATTTGTCATTATGCCTGCGGCGTGGTTTTGGAACAATGAATTCCAGCCGTCTTGGGTAATGAGGCATGACGGATGGAAAATTTTGTCTCCCAATTCCACTTTATGGGATTTTCATCACTGGAATCGCGACACCAAGGTTGAGCCAGAATACCCAAATCGAACTTTGGATATCCCCCCGGAGGAATGGGCTCCATGGGAAAGTCGAACGGAAATTTTGAATGATTTGCTTTGCCTAACCGGAGGGCTTAGTTATCTGGAAATCGGTTGCGGCAAAGGGTTAAACCTTAGAGCCATCGAGTGCCATCGTAAAACTGGTGTTGATGTCGTGTCCAATGCGAATGCATGTGATTCTCTCTTATATAAATTGGAGCCGGAGGAGTATTTTGAGCAGCATCAGGATACAGTGGACATAATCCTTGTCGCGGGCATTCACAATTCCAGCAGACTCCGGCAAATTCTGAAACTGGCGGCTCACGCGTTAAGCGTTCAAGGGGTTCTGGTTTGCGAAGGATTGAAAGAGAACGACCACTTCCACGAGTGGCGAAATTTCCAAATGGAAATGACTGGGTGGATTTACTTGGGAGTAGATTGTGAGAATGGCATTGGGCTGGCATTTCCAAGATATGGAGAATTCGACACCGCTGATAGTAGAGAATGCGATCTAGAGAAAGCCTGCCTTGACACAGAAGGGGAGTACTTACTGCCTCCCAATGACGCAAAGCGTGCGGTTTGTAGCTTGCTTAGTTCGCTCTCATCTGTAAATTGTGAATCGTACCAGAAATGGGCAGCAGATGGGCTTCGTCAAATGGAGTAAGGCAAGGAACGAAGACTGTCAGTGAGGGGGATAATTCAACTACTAAACCTATCGGCCATTCGGCCATGATGCGATTTCCGGAGTAGATGCTTGTGGATTCCACATGCTCGCGGCCTCAAGCAGAAATCCGGCATAACTCGCGTTGCTAAGCGCACCGCTCGGCCTAAAGGCTCTTATTCCGTTTTATCCTTGCCCCCGCTCCACGTTTGGAAGAAGAGCCGTTATGGTTTTTTCTCGTGGAAAAAACCGTGGGCTCTTTCTCTCAGAAACGTTTTTTCATCAATCTCTTTAGGTTATCATAAAGTTCGGGGCTGTGCGCGTCTATCGAAGGATAGAGATCTTCAAATGAAACCTTCAATGCTTTCATGAAAAATAACAGTTCGTGGTCGGCAACCCAAACCATTCTGGCTTCGATCTTGGCGAGTCCGCTGCGTGAGATATCCAGTCCGGCCCGCTGTAACGCGCCAGCAAGTTGCTCTTGCGTCCAGTTCTTCTGGTTCCGCAACTTTCTCACTTGGGGTCCTATGAGATTGAGATTCCTCATGACGCAGGGCGTTCATCGTGAGGTTTACTGAATGTTTGGATGGATTGATGTTCTGGTTTGGGTGCATCATTCCTTGCTTCGACATAATATGTCTTGAAACCACTTGATTGCGGTTGTTCCGGGAGGCTGCCCTTATGCCCGGATAGAGGGCGCAGTTCAGCCTTTGATCATTAGTAACGCGTTCATTGTTCACTGCACGGGGATACCTGTCCTGCCGCTGTTGAATGCGCCATTCATTCCTTTGGAAGGGAAATATGTTCATAATAGGAGGTAATAGTTTGGTGGATATTGCTGGAATGGTTGAAAGTGGAATGATAGGAAATTGATCGTGCAGTGCGCAATTCACTGGCGTCAAAAAGTTGAGGGCTGTAAAATCTAATAATATTCCAACAGATAACTCTATCAGAGTTTCCGTCAAATTGGTTAACTAGTGGTAAATTGCGTAATAGAAGCGCAATCTTGTACCTGAACCGGAACAAATCTGCGTTTTACTTTTCTATCATGCGGTCAATCCAATGCCCGTGATGGATGCTTCCAACCTTCCCGAGACTCCGAATGGCGATGTGCTTCGTAATACTTTGCACGGAGAGGGAAATCGTGTGGTTGAGGTGATGCGAGCTGTCAATCAGATATCGCCTTTGCTAGTAGAAGTTCTGACGTTTCATTAGGGAACCGGGCAGGGGACGCGTGTCAGGCATGTGCTGTGGAGCCTCTACACATGCAGCCACCCCTTGAATCTCGGAGGTGCCTGCTCCGGTCTCGACAGCCGGATTGCTGATGCATTGCTCGTAGCGGTCGCCGCACGACTCATCCTCGACTCGGAAATCGAGCCTTATCCTTGGAGAAATTCTCCGAGTTTCCGGGGAATCGCACGATTCGACGAAAGGGAGCGATCCACTCCCGGACATCTGCCGGTGATCTATCCACCACCTCCACTCGATTCGCAAAGCCTCCGGCAATGGCTGATTCCATGGACTACTCAGTTAAAAAGGCAGGTTAGAAGCCGTCTTTTTTTGAAAATAGTCTGAACCAACGACTCGTGGTAGGCATCACCCTATCGACACCGTGAATTTGAACGGTAGCTGGCTGACTTGCTCCGTTGTCTCCGACGGAGAAGATTGATTTTTCGGATCTTCGGATGAGCTTTTTCCGTTTCCAAGGATGCCATCGAAAGACTTCGGAGTCACGATCTGCTTCTTATCAGCATAAACGGCAGCGGTGATCTGGATGTCCGAATGACGGAGATAGCGGCTTGCAGCGAAAATTCCATGCTCGGCAGCGATGATGCTTCCAATTTCTTTCCTGAGCGTATGGATGGGCTTCTGGGTGTTCACCCCCTGCTCTTTCAACCACTTGATCAAAATAGAGAACTCGCGATTGCATCGGTAACGTGGGCCTTTCTCAGTCCCCATCTGCATGGGATCAACCGGGCTGTTGATTACAAACAATGCGTCAGGATTCCCCATGCGATACCGCTGGAAGAGAGATTTGGTGTCAGAGTCCAGGTCGATCACCCCCGCGCTGTCGTCACTTTTCAAATGGTGATACTCCGACGTTTCGATCCGTAGGGCGGAATTACCAAAATCGAACGCACTCCAGAGCAAGCTATCGATCTCTCCGCGCCGGAGTCCGCACACGAGCGCCAATACGAGCACCTTGAATGCTTCCGGTTGAGCTTCCGAAAGCTCGTTTTTTGCCGTGGACAGAATGGCGAAAGGATCGATTTTCGAAATATAGCGGGTTGATCCTGACTTCTCCAGCGACACCCCGTCAAATGGCAGTGGATTAGGCAGGGTGATCGTTTGACCGATGAAGGGCAGGATCTTCCTGCCGAACAATCCTCTAGCATTGCGGATGATGGAATTTGCTGTTGTCGCCGCTCTTTTTTTTGCGAGAGGGTCTTCTCCCTTGGAACGGACTCGCTCGTTTCTCCATGCTACGATGTCTGCTGCGGTGAAGGAATCCAGCTTTACCGCATCCACTTTCTGCCGCCACTCTTCCGCTCCACCTTTACCGAAATCGTTTTTGTTCGGGGAGGTGATGTTATGAATTTCTGCCACCAGGCAACGGAACGCTTGGGCATACACCTTTAGCGTTTGAAAACGCACGGAAGCAAGACGCGAGGCTGCTTCAATAAGATCTCCTACGGTGGCTTGGGCTGAATTTCCCGGGTTCTCGTCGGAGCGATAGTCGGAAAGCCCAACCTCCCAGCCCTCTTTGACAATCTTTGAATAAAGCTCCCCAGCTTTTCTGGCCGCGTCACGATGATTCGGGGTATTGAGACAAACTTGAACCCGGCGTCCCTTGAAGGAAAATCGGCATGAGTAGCCCGCCACGCCATGGTCTTTGAAAAGCCGCCCCGGCGTGAGCCAATAACGGGCATCACCTTTGGAATAGGATTTCTTCAAAGAACCTTCCGGCAGTTTTCCGGCAGTTGTCGCGTCCAAGGATGAGTGCGGATGATGACGTTTGATTGCCATTTATCCTACACTATATACTTACAATGAGTTACTTACGATGTATTATGCGCCCTCATCCGCATGCATCTGCTATCATTGTAAAATCGTTTTCCCAAGACTAAGGATCTAGTAGGGAAACCTGTGGAGGTTCGAGTCCTCTTTCGAGCACCATCCGTTTAGGATAAATAAATTAGGAGGCTTCCAAAGCCTCCTTTTTTATAGCTCGCTGCCAGTTTGCTGCCAGTTTCGAACTTCACCCCTCCCTCTGGTAGGCTTTCGATGGCAACCGATTGCCTTCGTGATCACCTCCAAGAAAAAAGGGTAGGGGACTCCGAGTTGGAGGCACGAGAATCACCGAAGGAGAGCGTCCAAATGGGATCGCCGGAACCGAAATACTCCCCCAGGTGTCCGCTTGGCTTGCAGCTTCCCATTCTTCACCCAGCGATGCAGGGTAGCGATGGAAATTCCAAGATGGCGGCACGCTTGATAGGAATTGATCCACGGCTCTTCTGGATCTGCGGCTGACCCATTCAAGGTGCGGCTTGGCGAAGTGTCTGGTGATTGCATTTGCCCAGCTTTTCACACCTATGTGTTTTGCTCATTCCCGTTTGGGTGCGAAGATGGAATCCGAATTCAGATATTCATTCTAGATTACGAACTATTTGCCCCCGTGATAACTCTCAAGAACTCCCCGCCTCGATTTCAGGAGTTTACGCACTAGAAGCTCTTGGTGGGTTTCTGACACAAACTGGCGGAGCGGGCGCGGTCCAATTACCAACAGGTTTTGACCTCAAGATGGTAGTGGGGATGCCGCTGCCTCAACACTGTCTTGCTCCTTTTGTGGCGGAACCGTTCCACTTTACGTGGAAATCGAGTGCTCCGGGTACGGGATGCAGTGAAGAGGGAAGCGATGGTGGTCCGACTAGACCCATTGCCAAAAGTTAGTGCCGTTATGGAGAGTGGGTTCGGCAGACGGAGCGGATCACTTCGGGCATTCCCAGGAGGTGGCGAAGTGAGTTGTAGACCTTGTCTCCCAGCTCCTGCCCGCTCCGCGTAAGGTAGCCTGCAAGGTGCCCCGTATTTGCCCTTCCACTTGTAGCAGGTCGGCTCGCAGACACGGGGCTTGCTGCCCACTTCGGCACCTTCATGCCGGCATCGGTTCCTTGGATATAAGGTGCTTATAACTTAAAATCGGCTTAAATAAATCAAGCATTATGCACGTATAAGAAAAATACCATTTATATCTATCATTCCATGAATTTTAACTCATGATGGCAAACGCCTGATGATTTTATTGTCAGATCGAATTCATCAATAACCCTACAATGAAGGAATCGTCCTAATGAACACATCACCCTGTAGCACCCACGCAACCGTATTGAGAAAGAGAAAACCCCTTCTCACACCTGGAGCGCTGGCGGCGGCCGCCTCCTGTCTTTTTCTGGCCAGTGGTCACGCAGCTTCTGCCTCTCTTGGGGAGGCCGCCAGCTATGGGGTCTTGGCTGCTGATACCATTACCAATGCCGGAACCACCATCATCAACGGAGATGTGGGACTCACCCCCGGTACTTCCATCACCGGTTTTTCACCAGGTAGTGGGGTTGTGAATGGAAGCATTATTATCGGTGCCAATGCCGTGCAGGCCCAGCTCGATGCCGCCGAGGCCTACCAGACGCTGGGGCTGCTGATGGTGACTTCGGACCTAACGGGCGAAGTGTTGGGAACCTCCACCACCACGCTTACGGCAGGAGTTTACAACTTCGACACCTCTGCGCAACTTACCGGCATCCTTACTCTTGATGGGCCGGGTGAGTTTATTTTCCTGATCGGCTCCACACTGACCACTGCATCTGCCTCATCCATCCTCCTCATCAATGGGGCGAATATGGCGGATGTTTACTTCAATGTGGGTTCCTCCGCCACTTTGGGAACCAATTCCAGTTTCACGGGAACCATCCTCGCTCAGGAGGACATCACAGCCACAACGGGTGCGAACATTCAGGGAAGACTCCTCTCCCTGGACGGTGCCGTCACACTGGGCACGAACATCATCACGGTCGTGCCGGAGCCATCCTTGCCACTGCTGGCACTACCCGCCTTAACTCTGCTCCTCTTGCGCAGAGGCCGGAAACAGGCAGCCTGATGCGGCTACGGCATGTGCTCGAAAGAGTGCGTGCCGTTTTCTCTTCCCCGATGCTCTCTCTGTTAGTTCCGGCGCGGGGACAAACTGTTTTCCTGAAAGGCTACGTGAAAATTCCCCAAAGGCGGGGCGTTGGTCCTCAAGCGTTGGGGCTGAGGTGGCGGGGCTATAAGCAATGCCGGAAGCATCACAGCTTATAGCGGCACGGCGCGTGATCGACTGTCTGGAAGAACTGCTGCTGACCAGGGACGCACGCGGACACCCATGGAGGTATAATGTCGACGAGTCCCCCGTCCCAACTGAGTTTTGAGAGGAAGGGAGAAACGTAGCGATACATGCCAGCTTCCGCGTGGAACCAAAGGTCCAGAGAGGGCATACACGAGAGCAGTGTTTCGAGTTGCGTCTGCCGTGCTTCATCAGACCCTCCCACGGTTGAGGGATCTTTCGTCAGGTTCTCCCAGATTTTTCCCAATTTCCGCAGCTCAGGCCACATGGACAGGCTTACGCCACCGTCTCGAACAAGCTTGCCTCCTGCTCCTGTTGGAACTGGTGCGTGTAAAGCGCCTGATAGTGTCCTTTTTTCGCAAGCAACTCCCCATGCGTCCCGCTTTCGATGATCTTTCCCTTCTCGATCACAAGTATCCGGTCCGCTGTCCGGATCGTCGAAAGCCGGTGCGCGATGACAAAGCTGATGCGCCCGTGGAAGATCGCCTTCAGTCCCTGCTGGATCAGTTGCTCCGTCTCCGTGTCGATTGAGGAGGTCGCTTCATCCATGATGAAGATCCGCAGATTGGCCAGCAACGCACGTGCGAATGAAACCAGCTGCTTCTGCCCGGTGGACAAGCGGTTTCCTCCTTCGCCCACATCGGTGTCATAGCCATTCTCCAGGGCACGGATGAATCCGTCCGCATTCACACTGCGGGCAGCCGCTTCGATTTCCTCGTCCGTCGCATCCAGCCTTCCGTAGCGGATGTTCTCCCTCACGGACCCGCTGAAGAGATGCGGCCCCTGCAGCACGATGCCGAGGTTCGACTGATACCACGCCAGCCTCCGCTCGCGCAGGTCCTGCCGTTAACAAGGATCTGCCCGCCGGTCGGTTCATAGAAACGCGCGGCCAGGTTCACGATCGTGCTCTTTCCTCCGCCACTGGCACCCACCTAAACTAATGGCGGAGAGGGTGGGATTTGAACCCACGGTGAGTATTACCCCACGTCCGATTTCGAATCGGGTGCCATAGACCACTCGACCACCTCTCCTGAAGGTTGGACGGGAAAAATGGGTGCCGGGACGCGGCTTGTAAAGTCTCCAGTTCGATCAATCCGGGAAAACTATCGCCCGATGGCCATCGATGATGGTGCGATCATGGACGTGGAAGCGGATACCCTTGGCAAGGGCGATGCGCTCGCAGTGGCGGCCCAGGCGCACTAGGTCATTGGGGCCGTGGAAGTGGTGCACGCGATCCACTTCCTGCTCGATGATGGGGCCGGCATCCAGATCTGCGGTCACGTAGTGGCAGGTGGCTCCGATGAGTTTCACGCCGCGCTCGTAGGCTTGCTTATAGGGATTTGCGCCGATGAATGCGGGCAGGAAGCTATGATGGATATTGATGATGCGCCCGGCGAAGGCATTGCAGAAATCATTCGGCAAAATCTGCATGAAGCGGGCGAGGACGATGAGTTCCACATCTTGCTCGATCAGCAGCCGCTGGATTTCTTGAAAGCCCGCGGCGCGCTTTTCTCCATCCATATCGATGAGGTGAAAGGGAATGCCGGCGTTTTCCGCGATGTGCTGGCAGTTATCCCGGTTGCCGATGATGGAGGTGATTTCCACAGGCATTTCCCCCAGCTCGGTGCGCCAGAGGATTTCATTGAGGCAGTGATCGGTTTTTGTGACCAATACGGCGGTGCGCATGCGGTAGGGCAGGGTGCGGAAGTCCCACTCCGCGTGAAGTGAACGGCCGAGGGTGCCGAAGCCGGAGATGAAATCCTCCACATCCACATCCAGATCGTTGGTTTCGATTTCCAGTCGGGCGAAAAATTTGCTGCCGAGCTTGTCAGAAAATTGGGCGAATTCGACGAGATTGCCACTGTGACCAGCCACGTAGTTAGCCACCTTTGCGACAATGCCGGGTTGATCCGGGCAACTGAGTTTTAAAATCAATCCTGAGCGGGACATGCGGTGACGAGAGTATTTGCGCGGGGCAAGAGCGTCAATTTTCCTCAGTGCTCGATGGAAGTGGTGGTCACTTCAACAGGCGGGATGGAATCCTGGTGCGCGGGTTGGTTCCATGTTGCCTGGCTGACCACGAGAGGAGCGCCCATATCTGCGGAGTTTTCCGGCATGGGACGGTGGGCGAGGGTGATGAGCAGGTAGGAGAGGAGCAGGGTGGTGAGGGCACCACCGAAACCTGCCACCCACCAGCGGTGAGAGCCGGTATGAGGTGTGCCAATACCGGATTCCGTATAAACGGGAGCCACGGCACGGCGGGGAGGGCTGGTCTTCAGGGGCGTGGATGTCTCCGCCATTTCCCGGAATGGGGAGGGGGCCGTGAAGTGCCAGCCGGCAAAGTCATCGTCATCTGCGGAGAGTGCCAAATCCTCTCTGAGGCCTTGGTTGCGTTGGGAAACAGGGCCTGTCATGATTGACTGGATAACGGCATCGTCCACAAAGCCGTGCATGTCTGCAGAGCGGGGAGCGTTTTCCTCATCATCGCGAATCGTGGGGAGCGGAGCGAGATTCAGCTTGTTCATGGTAGTTGGGGAATGACGAATGAAGGGTTAGCTGTATTTTCCGGGATGGTCAATATCTAAGAGTTCCGTAGCAATAGCGGATGGAGGGTGAAGTCATGAGGAATCCGGCGTGCTTGGGGTTGCATTCAACGGTGGTGCATGAAGAATGGAGGGAATGATGGATTCACCCACTCCTGAGGAAACGCAGTTGCAGATTCGTTGCCCGCAGTGCGGCCAGCGTTTCAAGGTGGAGTCGGACCTGGTGGGAAAAGCGGTGGAGTGCGGTGTGTGTGAACATCAATTCCGCATCGACGATGATGTGATTGTGAAATCACGGAAAAACTATCCGGGTGAGAGAAAGAATCCTTCCCTGTCATCCTTTCAGCGGGTGCCGATATCTCCCTTGTCCCAGCAAGGTCCGCAGGGCATGCAGTATGGGAAGAAACCTGATCCAGCGGTGATCGAGCCGATGTCTCCGCAGCGGGTGCTGGCAGGAATGGCAGGTGGGGGGATCATGGTGCTGGTGGCACTGGTGCTGATGTTTGGCACGGCCCGCGGCGGCCTGCTGGATGGGATGACCACGGACAAGCGGCTGCTCATCGCGGGATTCGTCTCGGTGGTGGGAGTGGCCATGCTGCTTTATGCCAATCCCAAAGCCCGGCTGAAGGCCCTGCTGGTGAGTCTTGTGATGGCTGGTGGACTTCTCAGTATTCCATTTTTTTTCCGGAATGCATCGGAGCCTCTGGGCAGCACCTCCGCTGTGGTGGATGATACTCATTACCCAGAACCTCGTGAAACACCGGAGGCAAAACTGGAGACTCTGCGAGAGCAGATAGGCCTGGATCCTCTGCTCAAGGAAAAGGAACGCCTGCACGATATGCCCGGCGGCCCCCGGGTGTTGGGCCTGTGGCTGCGGAATCTGAGGGGTAACAATAAGTATCTCATACGGGAC
>Ga0157373_10002550_pt1 | contig 13854 bp, 17 predicted proteins | sample C65metaG_FD_113460 | JGI IMG/M metagenome (GOLD analysis project Ga0157373, IMG submission 113460) | Corn rhizosphere microbial communities from Kellogg Biological Station, Michigan, USA - C6-5 metaG | ecosystem: Host-associated > Plants > Roots > Rhizosphere > Soil | place: USA: Michigan... | reverse complement strand
TCCAATTTCGGTAGGTATTACTCCAAATTCCTTTGCAGCATATTGAACCTTACAAGTTCGCTATCAAACACCATTTGCCAGATTTCGCAGGCAAATTAATGACTACTAATGTTGATGAGGAAGCATCCTGCTGCTGCAATCTGTGAGTGACGATGAATTAATCAAAGTCATTGGCATCGCTGTAACCCAGATATCTATGGCAGAAGATCATATTGCAAATATGTTCAATATTACCGTCGCTGAGCTCGAGGAGGAAGACCACATCTGGCAACTTGCAGAAGAATTTTACTGGAAATTTATGATCGATAATTTCCAAAGGGATGATGGTACATACCAGGATGAAGAATCAGCTACATATACGGATGAATTTAATCTGCAAAAGTACATCTACTCACTGATCAGACTTACAGTCGCATTGATGGATATGGTTAATGATGCCCTGGTTGATATAGATAAGATATTTGACCAATTCGGTATACCAGAATGTTGGACGCCAGCTTATATTAAAGAATAGCCCCAGGCCTATACACTTTCGGTGTTGTACAAGCTGGCCAAACAATTACAAGAACATATCAATGATTATTATGCTCTTTTATTTTTCATTACACCTATTGCGGCATCAGGCAAAAAGTCTCTGGGCGAAACGCCAAAATAAGCTGCTAATGTATTAATATGTTTGAGATTGTATTTGCCAGGATTTGCTGTGCTTTCTACGTTTCCTACAAATGAAGTAGTGGTATTAAGAATTCTGGCAATATCAGCAATTCTCAGTCCGTGTGTTCGTCTGAGTTTAATCGCCATATCAATTGCATATTGTTCAATAGGGGGCACCACTTAGCAAAATGTTTTTTTTCCAATTTCTGATATGCAATATAAGAATTATCCCTGTTTAAGTACACTAATAAGTGTGAATTTTATGATGAAATTATTGTGAGTTATGACCTTGTTAAAAGCCGGAAAATTTGAAGATCTTCCAAAATCGCGCAGAATCCGAGCACTTTCCCTTTCAATTTTTTATGCATGACCATGTTGACCGGAACATCTACTCAAATAGTTCCTCATAAAATATGCCCTTTCACGAAAAAGTTTCGGAATCAATCGGAATACTGCGTAAACGACAGTAAGCCAATGTTTTAACGGGGGTTCAATATTAAAAATCTAGTATACATTTGTGATGTGAGTTTTGGCTACTGGTAGCGTGATGACTTGCATTAACAGATTTTTTAACAATTAAATTTTATCAAAATGGGAAAAATTTTGAAAGGAATCCTGGGAGGTGTCTCAGGATTAATAGGACCAGTTGTCGGCGCCGTGGTGCGCGGCGTAGCAACAATTCGAAGCAGGCCAAAGAAAAGTACCAAGCCTGCGGCAGACTCACAAATTGAGCATCGTACTAAATTTGGGATGGCAACCCAATTTATCACTTCGCTGAGTCCATTAATCAATATCGGGTACCAAGCGTTTAACAAGACAATGAGCTCAACTAACGCAGCGGTTCAGGATCGCTTGTTCGTAGCGATCTTTGATACGCAGCTTCTCCGCTCAGTGATGTATACCGGCGGAGCCATCAGGTCTGCAGGGAAGTACGAAGCTACTGTGCCCATGTACTACGCAGGACACCCGCTTCAGGTATGGGCTTTCTTCCAAAGCGATGATAGGAAGTCTATATCTACAAGTCAGTACCTCGGTACTACTGTGTTGAATATCTAGTAATGATTGCCCGGCAGCTGCATTTGCCAAGCCCTGCCGGGCATTTTTTAAAATCAGAAAGAATTTATGAAAACAACAAACTCAAGCAAATTAGATTATTTACTTAACCGACTGCAGAAATTAGAGACAGCACATCTCAGGCAGCAGGATCTTGCAGCAATGACCAGAAAGACTTTGCTGACCATTAGCGACATTGCCCTGCTTTTTTCTATCACTTCAAGAACTGCCTATAACTGGCGAAAGAAAAATCTGATAGAATCTGTAGTGATATCCCGCATAGTCTATTTCCACTGGCCAAGTGTGATCAAGCTCATGCAATTGAAAATGGACAATCCTGAACTTTTTTAATAGATCAGCTATGGAAATCCTCCAATATAAAGATTAAGGGATCATCCAGGTCGCGTTGTTTGTGCTAGATATGAACGAATGAATTATTCATATAAATTTTGCGGTGGGTGACAAAAAAAACCAAGCGTTTGTAATGGCGCTGAATTTCCTGCTGCGATAATTTTAAAACTATGGAATATCGGAAATGTTGAAGATGTATAGGATGCTATAAATTTAACGGGGGGACATTAAACCTTCATGAAGACCCTCATGTGCTATTGAAATATAATGAACTCAGCCTGGAGACGAAAAATGATGTCAGATTTCTAACTTTCCGATAAAAGCAACCGTACTTCATCGCCCCAATCGGAGAGCTCTTCAAGGATCGGCGCTAATAGCCGCCCGGCCTCACTTAATTCGTATTCTACATGAGGAGGAATGGTTTGAAAATCTCTCCGGATCACCAATCCTTCCTGTTCCAATTCCTTGAGACGCTCTGTTAGCATTTTTTCAGAAATACCAGCTATCTGGTTTTTGAGCTTGCCATAACGATTTACACCATTCTTCAGCATCCATAAAATATTAATCTTCCATCTTCCTGTCAATAGTGTCATTGCAAACGTCACACCGCAGTGTGCCGCCAGGGCTAGTTCGTTTAAGTGGTTAGTGGAGTTTTCCTTACGCATACCGCAAATATACCAGAATAATCAACACGAACTAAATTGTATGTACCACACTTTTTGTTCGTTTACCGGATAATGGGCAACTTGGTCGGTACATAAATTTTAAAAGAAAAATGGGAAAATTAGATAACAAGGTAGCTGTCATCACCGGCGGTAACAGTGGTATTGGTTTGGCTACAGCAAAACTATTTGCCGATGAGGGCGCAAAAGTTGCCATAACCGGTCGTGACAAACAAACCTTAATACAAGCTGCGAAGGAGATCAGCGATCAGGCAGTGGCTATAACCGCAGACATTCGTGATCTTAATACATTAGACACAGCATATCAGCAGGTAAGTACTCAATTAGGAAAAATTGATGTTTTGATCGTAAACGCCGGAGTGTTTAAAGGCTCGCCCTTGATTAGTTATACAGAGGAACTATTTGACGAGATCTCTGATATCAACTTTAAAGGAACGTTTTTTACAATTCAAAAAGCGTTACCGCACCTTAATGATGGTGCATCTATAGTGATTACCGGATCTGCAGCATCAGAGGCGGGACTGGAAGGCGCCTCTGCCTATTCAGCTACCAAAGCCGCAGTTCGATCATTGGCACGAAATTTTTCGGCTGATCTTTTAGGAAGGGGCATTCGTGTAAATGTACTATCGCCCGGTCATGTAGACACGCCGATTCATCAACGTTTAGGATTGTCCGATGAACAGGTTAAAGAACTCAGGGCGAACCTGGCCAATGGGGTTCCTATAAAGCGTGGAGGCACGCTCGAAGAAATGGCTAACGGGTATTTGTTTCTGGCCAGTGCTGACTCATCATTTATGGTAGGTGCTGAAATTGTCATGGACGGTGGATGGCAGCAATTGTAAGAAAAAACATATTCATCAGCTGTGGGGGGTGGGCATTCCCCCACTATTTTGTCACTTTGTTTCAATCTTACCAGCCCGCGATCCATCAGGTGAGTATTCATGGCAAATATCTTCCCATAGCGGGCTGCTATCCCCGTTAAAACTCCTTAGATAAGCAAAGGTGACTTGCTGCACTATTGATACCCTATCAGGATCTTCGTCAGTAGTTTCTTTGACAAGCACTCCGGATATACCTCCCAGCATGTGTTCACCGCCAGCCAGGGTCAAGAGCGCGTCTGCTCCCGGGCTGAGGTGGTAGGCGTCGGTAAACCATTCAGGTCCTAAAACAGTCAATGGCGAATGATCCTGATCCCCTGCGACAACAAGTGCTGGTGTAGTCATTGTCGAATAATCAGTATTGAGGTAGGGAAAATGTTCAATGGCAAAAGTACTCAGGGCATTCCCTCTACGGCCTGCGGCACTAAGTAATATCCCTGCTTTGATGCGCTCGTCTTTATAATCTTCGGCCTGACTTGCGTCTGCCACAACAGTTCCGGCTCCCAAAAGCGAAGCGACGGTATGCGCACCAAATGAATGGCCTACTGCTGTGATCAGGTTTTTATCGAATCTGCCTTTAAGAACCGGATATGATGCCTCGATCAGGTCCAGTTGCTCATGTACCGCTTTAACGTCAGTGATCCGCTGGTGCCAGATCTTTTTACTCTCCGGATCCGCTAAAAATGCTTTAACAGCATCACCATGATCAGCATGATGCTGCCGGGCATATTTCCTTGAATCTAAAAATGTAGGCTGAATGACCGCAAAGCCGCGTGCTGCCCAATAGTTGACCAAAGGAGTATAAGCATCCATAGAGGAGCCAAAACCATGTGCAAAAATAATAACAGGTAGTTCATCTCCCGATAATGGGATGGATATCCTTACCTCAAGTTCCGCCCGCCGGCCGAGTACGTGTAATTTGAAGGGAGCTACCGAAATCACAGGCTGAACGTTTTCTGATTTTGCAGAAGAGGTTGTTTTAGGATCATTTGCTTTCATTGCTTTATATAAAATGGTAAAAAATAAGATTGAGCACCAATACGAGCATGATTAGGTGTACAACCACAGTTCAAAATTACGTTTCTATAATTTACATTTGTAATGAGTTTACTTTTGGAAACCAGTTACCTCTAAGAAACCAGCTAACATATGAACCAGAACGAAGAACCTGAGGAAAGTGCCTGCAGAGCCCATCATTTGGCCATCCGCGACACAATGGAATTATTAAGTGGAAAATGGAAAATACGCATAATTGGTGCGTTAAATTTCGGACCTATGCGGTTCATGGCGCTAAAAGATAGCATTGATGGTATAGCCGCTAAAATGCTTTCCAAAGAATTGCAGGATCTTGAACTTAACGGACTTGTTAAACGCAGTATTTTAAATACTAAACCTATAGCGGTGGAATATTCCCTAACTGATTATGGAGGAACCGTGAAACCAATTATTGAAGTGATCGCTGAATGGGGAAAACAACACCGCTCAAGGTTGATCAACGAAATGAAAGCCGGTACGCGTACTGTCGCAAATATAACCAGATAGTTCTGGTGTTATTCATATCTTCGTTAGATATATCGTAATTAATATTTCTTAAAGTCCATATTTACTGATCAGAGATATCAGTGAAGCCATTGCTGCAGCGCCTAATTCCACCTCTCTAACATTTATTTTGTCATAGGTATCAAGCGCACTGTGGTGAATATTGAATAATCGTTGGTCGTCGCAGTCCAGACTGATCAAAGCTTTCGCATGCTTTTTCATTGGTATTAGGTCAACTCCTCTTTGGCAAGCATGTAATTCTGCAACCTTGTAGGGTATAAATAAAGATTTCCAGGATTTAATCTTTTCAGTAACTTCCGTAGTGCCTTCCACTCTGAAGCCTCTGGGGCTAAAACCCCCTGCATCAGACTCAATAGCGGTGATGTGGGTTTCTGCGGCAGAGATAGCCTCCTGGGCATATTTTATTGCACCATGGGCTCCTGACTCCTCGTTCATATATAAGATTGCACGGATCGATCGTTCAGGTTTATGATCCAGATTTTTGATCAGGCGTAGAACTTCAAGCGTTTGTACAAAGCCTGTCCCATCATCACTAGCACCTTCACTTAGGTCCCAGGTATCGATATGGGCACCTATAGTGATAAATTCATCTGGATAAATAGAGCCCTTGATTTCTCCGATTACGTTATAACTTTTTTCATCGGGTAATTGCAAACAGTTCATTTCTAAACCATAGATAAGTTCGGGTGTTTGTTTAAGTTCATGACTCAGTAGGTCAGCACTCATGGTACTCAGCGCAGCTGCAGGGATTTTTTTCACGTTGGGATCATAATTCATTGCTCCCGTATGTGGAAATGTGTCGATTGCCAGGGTCATTGATCTTACCAGAGCGCCTATTGCACCCCGCTTTCCTGCTTCTATCGCTCCGCGTGCACGCTGGTCTACAACAGCAAGATAAGCCTTGAAAGTTTCAATTTCTTTAGGATCCATAGCCCTGTTGAAAAAAACAAATTTCCCCTGAACGTCTTTATCTTCCAGCGTAGCTAGTTCGGTCCAACTTTTTACTTCTACTACCTGGGCTTTTAGCATTCCTTTAGTATCAACAGAGCCCCCTAACGCACACACCTGCATCGTAATTTTCTTTCCTGATTTTGAGATAAAAAAAGATCTCTCCTTTTTGCCCCTGATCCAATGAGGCACGGTCACTTCCTGAAGGTAAACACGACCTGGAGCAATCTCCTCCATTTTCTTTTTCCCCCATTCCACCGCTCTTTGGGCATTTGCAGATCCCGATATTCTTGATCCAATATTTTTGCTTAAATGATAAAGATTTGGGCCAATATTTCCACCAGTGAGTGCATGATCATAAATTTTTCTGATCATGACTGAATCTGCCTTGAAATCTTGTTGAGCGAAAAGCCCGCTGGCACCACCAAAAAAAATCCAGAGGATGATTAAGAAGAATTTTGAGCTGCGTGGCAATTGAAGTTTTATAATTTCTATGATCATAACATGTCTTTTTGATGGCTGCGGCCAGTTATTGGCCTACTCCTGTACTGGTATAATTCACAGGAAACCAGGAATAGCCTTTTCCTCTCTGACGGATATGTCCTATTCCGGGGAATGATAGGTGATCTGCTGCAATCCAGTATTTTCCTTTTGCCGCATCAGCAAAGGCTCTTTTTCGGGCCCGGGCAGCAGCTTTGGGATCTACATCATAAATAATCGTAACATCGGGGTCTGCAAACTGGACCGCTGCAGAATGAAGTATATCACCCCAGAACATGATCTTTTCTCCCTTACTGCTTACCTGATAGAAGCTGTGACCTGGTGTATGCCCCGGACTTGCTACCGGTAATACTCCAGGAAAAATTTCATGACCATAGGAATAGGTCTTCACTTTGCCCGCCTTAACGTAAGGGCTCATTTTTAGTATTGCCTGTTCAAAATAAGGTTTCAGTTCCTTTGCCGCTTTTTCATAGTTGTCAGGTGTTAGCCAGAAATCATATTCCTGTTGACTAACATATACCGTAGCATTAGGAAAAACTCTGCGATCTCCATCCATCAGTCCACCAGTATGATCAGTGTGAATGTGTGTAATCAAGATGGCGTCAACATCATCAGGTTTAAAGCCCGTTCGTGCCAAATTAGCTGGAAGATGACCTAAAGATGGGCCATATAATTCTGAAGTTCCTGCATCTACCAATATCAGCTTTCCTGCCAGCTTAAATAGGTAAGCGTTAACAGATGCTTCAACTATGGGTTCCTGAAAATTGTATGCTGTTTGCTTTATTATCTGTTCTGGTTTGACATTGGTAAGTAAGTGGGGGAGATCTTGAGGAATTGTTCCGTCTGATAACGCAATAATATCAAGCTCACCTATTTGCATATGGTAAAATCCAGGCTGTTTTAGTTTATTTGTTATCAGCTGGGCTGAAGAAGTCATAAATAAACCTAATGACAGGGTTAAAGGCAGTAGGCTTTTAAATGATATTTTTTTAAAATTGTATAGCATGTTTATATTTTTTGATAGGCAAAACTATTAAGGTATGATCAGCACTACAAGTACGCACTTCATTATTGCATAGTGGGAATATTATCCCTATTCACTCTTTTTATTTGTTTTATTACCTTTGATTTTTGATAACATAGAAACATGTACGAGCGAAAAATCCCAAAGAACCTGGACTGCGGAATGGGTATGACGATGGAGATTATAGGGGGGAAATGGAAACCTTGTCTGATCCTGAATATACACAATGGCGCAAAAAGACCGAGTGAACTACAGCGGCTCAACCCGCTTGCAAGCCGGAGGGTTCTTCATGTACAATTAAAAGAATTAGAAGAACACGGCATTATCAGGCGAATAGTATATGCCGTTCTTCCACCAAAGGTAGAATACCTGCTTACTGATCTTGGCAAGTCTCTGCTTCCGATGATATTGTTATTGGATGACTGGGGGGCACAGTACCTCTCAAAACCAGAAGAATTGCCTAAGCTCAGAAAAGTGATTTAGGATGGGTAAAACAGGAGCTAATTCTTAGCTCTGCGTGAAGTGAATGATATTACCAGCTTATGGTTAGTGATTAGCAGATGAAACTTGATTTTGTATTTCCAATTTCATCATAATGTCGGTCTGTTCGTCTTCACCCAGTTTAAAGATATGTTTGTCAAACGCTACAAATCCGTTCTTTTCATAAAAGCGGATGGCCCTTGTATTTTCCTCCCACACACCCAACCATACGAAGGAAGATTTAAGCTCTTCAGCGATCTGGATTGCTTTATGATACAAGAGCTGGCCAACTTGCTTCCCGTGATATGCAGCAAGTACATATATGCGTTCAATCTCCAGTGCTTTAGTGTCCAGGGCCTCTGTTTGTGCGTTTCCGGTATTTATTTTTAGATAACCAATTAATTGTTCATTTAATTTGGCAAAGTAAAACTGTGAAGCAGTATTGCGGACTTCTTCAGTGAGCTTGTCTACGGAAAATCCATCTTCAAGGTATGTACGCATGTTATCAGCACTGTTAGTGCCCGAAAATGTTTCCTGGAATGTTTGTCTGCCAATTTGTGCCAGAGCATTAATATCATTTAGCGTCACTTTTATAATTTCTATATTCGATTCCATATCTGCAAAAATACATACTTCGTCATATGTAAAAAATGATAATTTGTCAATAAGCAATGTTTATTTGTTCAGTAGTTATAGTGATAAGATCAAGCCGATCTTTCTTCAGGTTGATGTGATAAAGTCAAATGATTGCTGAAATTTCAATAAGTAAACTTGTAATAATATCTAAAGAGTGTTTTAGAACACAAGAAAAATAGATTTGAACACGTACGGGTAATGTAATCGACGGAATTTTGCATTGTAAATAAATGCGAAATCAATATGAAAATAGTTGTGACAGGTTCATTGGGACAAATCAGCAGGCCTTTGGTGCTGCAGTTGATTAAACAAGGGCATCAAGTTATCGTAATCAGTAGTTCGGTCTCAAGGCAAGCCGAAATAGAGCAGTTGGGAGCAAAGGCTGCGATCGGCGAAATAGAGGATGGGACTTTTCTAACTAAAACCTTTAAAGGTCAGGATGCTGCCTACTGTATGATTCCACCATTTAATTTTTTTGGAGATCAGAATCTTGATTATCACAAACAGGCATTGAAGATCAGTACAAATTATGTTCATGCGATTCAAAATGCGGGTATAAAAAAAGTAATCCATCTGAGTAGTGTTGGTGCCGATAAACCAAACGGGGCAGGGGTCTTGGTTTTCCATCACATCGTAGAAGGTGTATTTACTCAACTTCCTCCCGATGTTTCAGTTACCCATCTTCGTCCGGCATCTTTCTTCTATAATTTGTATGCCTTTATGGATATGGTTAAGGGCAAAGGATTTTTGGAGGGTGTGATCGGTAAATTACTCTACCTCAAACATTATGGTCTGAAAGGTCTTCTCAAAGGATATTCGGGAATTATCTTATCTAATTATGGCGCAAGCGACAAAATTGCATGGGTTTCGCCCATCGATATCGGAGCTGCCATTGCTGAAGAAATTAACGCTGAACAAAGAGGAAAAAAAGTGAGATATGTTGCCAGCGAAGAACTTACATGTCAGGAGATAGCCTCTGCTTTAGGAAATGCAATTGGGAAGCCATACTTGAAATGGGTGCTGATCAGCGACAAACAAATGAAAGATGCCTTTATAAAAATAGGGGCATCAGATAAGATTGCCAAAGAATTTACAGAAATGAATGTTGCGATGCATGATGGTACTTTGTTCGAAGATTACTTCAAGAATAAACCAGACAACCTGGGAAAGATAAAAATTAAAGATTTTGCAGAAGAGTTTGCAATAAAATACTTTGAACAATGAAACATCTGATTTTAACAATTCTATTTCTTAACACCTCAACACTAGTGTTTTCACAATCAAAAGCCGATGATATTATTGGGGTATGGTACAGTCAATTAAAGGAAGGCAATGTACAGATATATAAGAGTGGTAAAAAATATTACGGCAAACTAGTCTATTTGAAACATTCTATTGATGATCAGGGAAAACCTGTTTTGGACGTCAATAATCCTAATAAAGAACTACGGAAACAACCTTTGGTGGGGATTCTTTTATTATCAGATCTTACATACGATACAAAGAAAAACAAGTGGAAAGGAAAACTCTATGATTATGATGGAGAAAAGGGAAATACCTATGATTCTTATCTTACCATTACAAAAAACGGCAACCTTAATATCAAAGGCTTTTGGGGACTTTCTTTCCTGGGATTAAACCCCGGTCTTACTTTAGAAAGAGTTGACCTGGAATAATCTTATCTTTAAAACTTGTAAACTAATCAGAATGATTTTGCAGCAGCCCTACAGAATAAAAACCATTAAAGAATATCATAAAATACTTGGTGTAGGTAATCCTGAATACCCTATGATAAGTGTCATAGACCTTTCTCAAATTACACCATACAAGAGTGAGGAAAGTATCAGGGTAATTTTTGACTTTTACATTATTTCACTTAAGAAGGTGGAGGCAGGAGACGTACATTATGGCTATGGGCAGCAAAAGTATGATTTTGATGACGGCATTTTGTTCTTTATCTCTCCTAATCAGGTTTTTACATTCAAAGCCGGTGATGACTTTAAGAGTACAGGAAGTATGTTGCTCATTCATCCAGACTTTTTATGGGGTAATCCATTAGCTAAAACTATCAGAAGATATGAGTTTTTCAGTTATGCGATAAATGAAGCTCTTTTTGTTTCCGAAAAAGAAGAATTTGTCTTAAACAGTTTTATCAAAAATATTGAGCAGGAATATCATTCACATATCGATAAATTCAGTGAATCTATTATCATCTCCCAGATTGAAGCATTCCTCAACTACTCCAATCGGTTTTATACGCGTCAGTTTCTTACACGTAAAATATCAGCAAACAGAATCCTGGAAAAATTGGAAAAAATCCTTAACGACTATTTTGATGATGACAAGATGATCAATAAGGGATTACCGAGCGTACAGTATATTGCTGGGCTTCTTAATTGTTCCCCTAACTATTTGAGCGGAGTTTTGAAAACCCTTACCGGTCAGAATACCCAGCAGCACATTCATGAAAAGATCATCGAAAAGGCAAAGGAAAAACTTTCAACAACTACGCTCACAGTAAGCGAAATTGCATTTGAGTTAGGATTCGAGTATCCACAGTCATTCAGCAAATTGTTTAAGAGTAAGACCGATCTATCTCCGGTTCAGTTCAGGGCAACCTTCAATTAATTTTACTTTATCTATTACCCTATGTTCAAATTTCTAGCATTGTTGAAGTTCAGAAATGAATACTTATTTTATTTTGGAATGCTATGTTTGTTAAGTGCAGTTTTAATGTTGATGATATCAAAAGTGTTCTATGTGCAGATTAACGGAGTAAATGCCTGGTACAAACCAATAAAGTTTGCGCTGTCAATGGGGGTTTTTAGCTTGACTATGGGTTGGTATACAGGTTATCTTACGTCTTATAAATATATCAACTTGTACAATTGGTGTTTGATTGTCTTTTTGGGGTTCGAAGTGTTCTACGTTGCCCTGCAGGCCTCGCGAGGTCAGTTGTCACATTATAATTTAAGTTCTGCTCTATATACTTCGCTTACTGTAGCAATGGCTATTGCTGCAATAGCTGCTACATTATATACCGGCTATATCGGCATCTTGTTTTTTACAGAAAGTTTTGCGGAACTTCCTGATTATTATCTCTGGGCCATTCGATTAGGTATCATATTATTTGTCATATTTGCTTTAGAAGGTGCCGTCATTGGTGCAAATGGTTCGCCCAGGGTTGGAAATGGTGCCTCAGATGGCGAAATAATACCCTTTCTGAACTGGAGTCTTAAATATGGAGATCTCCGCATCGCACATTTTGTAGGGATGCACGCCTTGCAAATATTACCATTACTTGCTTTTTATATATTTAAGGATGTCAGGCTGGTTATTTTAATAGGATTAATGTACGGTTTACTTGCTTTATTTTGTTTGGTGCTATCTCTTAATGGTAGATCCTTTGGCACATTGAGCTAAAATAAGGTTTTAGTATGCACATTAAACGACCTTTTAATTAAATGATTTCCGAAAGTTTAATGGTGATACGTTAGTCTTCATCTTAAAGAATTTACTGAACGACTGTGGATGTTCAAAGCCGAGCGCATATGCAATTTCACTCACTGATAGATTTGTGGCAGATAATTTTGCCTTTGCCTTTTCAATAAGTTTCTGATGTATGTGTTCCTGAACATTTTTACCCGTGAGCTGTTTCAACATACCGCTCAAATAGTCGGATGAAACATTCATCGCATCTGCAACGATTTTTACCGACAGAAGACCACCTTCCGGCTGTTCATCAGCGGAGAAATATGCATTTAAAAAATGCTCAACTTTTGTCAGCATCTGGTGGCTGCTGATTTTCCTCGTGATAAATTGCCGGTTGTAAAACCGTTCGCAGTATTTGAGCAGGAGTTCAATTTGAGATACTATCAGACCTTGCGCAAAGTCATCAATATTATCATTATATTCTTGCTTTATACTTTCAAATATACTCAGTATAATCTTTTCCTCTCGGCGGTAAAGGAATAGTTCTTCATGGATTGCATAATCAAAAAAAGAATACATTTTGATATCCTGCGCTAAAGAAGATCCCCATAAAAAATCAGGATGGATTTGTAAAAGAAATCCGGATCCGCTATTTAGCGAATTCGGATCCCTTTCTATTCTTAAAACCTGGCCCGGCGCAATAAAGGACATCAGTCCTTCATCGAAATCGTAAATTTGTTGCCCATAATGCAGCTTGGCACCGATATCCCGCTTTAAAGCAATCGAATAAAAATCCATAACCATATTCACTGGGTGGTTATCCTCCGGAAACTGCACCTGCGCGTAATCTACCAGGCTTATCAGCGGATGCTCAGGATGAGGTAGTCCTCTGAAACGGTGATATGCTGTAATCGATTTTATTTTTACGATTTCCATGAATACAAATTTATAAGAATATCTTCCTATTACAGGTAGAGCAGTTTGAAAAACGATGATGTAACACTATTGCATATTAGATGCTTTTGATTTCATTAGGAGTCCATGCCAATCCTCTAAATGCCAGGTATGGGTAAGCTTTCCATCCTTTAAATAATGAAATTCATGTAATGATACTGACACTTTTTGATGAGTTGGCGGTATTCCCATAATTTCATTAACGTGGGTAAACTCCATTGAAGCTCTTACCGCGGCCCGCTCATGGGTGCCAAATATGTCGTGGATAACCACTTCTATATCAGGACATACTTCGAAAAGATATCTCATAATCTCCTGTAGTCCTTTAGGATCATCTTCCTGGCCGGGGGCCAAAGGAATATCTTTCCAGTCTGCTACACAAATTTCATCAAGTATCTCAGGCTGCTTCATTTTGAAAGCGCCGTAAAATTTCCTGATAGTATCTATTTCTGTGTTAGTTAGGCCCCTGACCATTTCGTCTTTTATGTTATTCATTTTTCTTAATTTTTGATCCAATCTTAATTTTTAACGTGGTACGATGGTTTTGCATTAGAGATTCGCTCCCCCAGAAATTTCGATGCGCTGGGCATTAATCCAGCCTGCGGCATCACTGCATAAGAAAGCCACAACACCACCTACATCCTCCGGCAAGCCTACTCTTCCTAAGGCTGTCTGCGATGCCAAATGTTGATTCATTTCT
>Ga0157373_10002548_pt1 | contig 13858 bp, 5 predicted proteins | sample C65metaG_FD_113460 | JGI IMG/M metagenome (GOLD analysis project Ga0157373, IMG submission 113460) | Corn rhizosphere microbial communities from Kellogg Biological Station, Michigan, USA - C6-5 metaG | ecosystem: Host-associated > Plants > Roots > Rhizosphere > Soil | place: USA: Michigan... | reverse complement strand
TGTAACTTATCTTCAATGCTTTCAAAAGTTCGTTGGCATTTTCAGTTGCTTTGTCCATTGCAGTCATCCGCGCTCCATGTTCACTGGCATGAGCGTCCAAAATCGCTTTGTACAATTGAGTGTTCAAAATTTTTGGCATCAGTTCCTGCAACAAGACTTCTTTTCCGGGCTCAAAAATAAAATCAGCTTTGGTATTTCCTTTTTTAGGTTCAGATTTTGGAACCGGTAAAAAAGGCTCCGCAATAAATTTTTGTGTTGCTGCATTTTTAAATTCGCTGTAAACGATATCCACTGCATCTACTTCGCCTTTTGAAAAAGCATCCATTGCATATTTTGCAGCTTCTGCAACGTGTTCAAAAGAGAGATCAGAAAAAATATTCCAAAAACGATCAATTACTTTAAAATTATTTTTTAAAAAATGCTCATAGCCTTTTTTACCCAAAGGAAGAATTTCTACATTTCCTTTTGCCAGCTGAGTTGCATATTTTTCGCGGATATCAAATTTGGCCATTTTGATCAGGTTGCTGTTGTAACCGCCACAAAGTCCACGATCGCTGGTAATTACAATGATCAGCACTTTTTCTACTGGTCTTTCTTTCGCCAAAGCAAGATTAATATCGCCCTCAGCGTTGCCAACAATATTGCTCAGCATTTCCTGGAGTTTTTGCGCATAAGGACGCATTTGAATAATCGATTCCTGTGCTCTTCTCAATTTTGCTGCACTCACCATTTTCATGGCTTTGGTAATCTGCTGCGTACTTTGAACGCTTTTTATACGGTTCCTTACTTCTTTTAATGCGCCGCTCATAATTTTTCGGGTTTGTGGGGTGCAAAGGTAAGTGAATGAATGTATAAAACATACTGATAGAGCGCAGAAAGAAGCTAATTTTTTACTTAAAAAAATAAGAAATCGCCTAATTATTCATTTACTGTAAAAGAGATTTTTTGAAACATTAAGGAATTAAGAGAATTAAAGATTTCCCTTAATGTTTCCCTTAACTCCTTAATGGTTTTCTGTAAAAAACAAAAATGATTTATTTCTTTATTTACTATGGTGCCAATGAAATTCTTACCTGAACGCCTGCTCTTGTATCAACCGTTGGAGCAGAAGAAGAAATATACGGATTTACTCTTCTTTGATCAAAATACAATTTAATATTGATGCGATTACTGATGTAATAGTCCAACGTTGGACTGATCGTAATTTCCTTACTTCCATTAGTTGCAAAAGCGCTGTTTTGATCCAGAATGCTGTTGGAAGTAACATTGTTCCTGATACTGAAGTTCAGTTGAAAATTAATTTCATTGTCCAATTGTTTTGTATCCTTTTTGCTAAACGGAACTTTAAACGGAAGTTTCAGGCCACGTTTGCGGAAACCGCCGCCGAAAGTAATTTCAGTAGAACGCACTTCACTCAATTGATAGTCTATTAAACTCAAACTCAACTGTCGTTGTTTTGAGTAATCAAATTTCAGATTGAGTTGATTGGTAAACGTCATATCCACTCCGAGCAGTGGCGCAAATTGTTCCTGGATGGTAATATTCGGCACTAAGAAAAATGGAATATAATTGTGACTGCCGCTGGTAGTATCTATAAACGATGGATAACCATATCTTGAAACATCCTGGTAATTCAAGGCAGATGTAAAACTATTCATTCCAAGGCTTGCATTGTAAGCATGCGTTAATGAAAAATTGGTAAATATTTTATCCAGGCCGGGAATTCTACTCAATCCGTTATACGCAATGCGCCAGTTTGGTTTTGGAATAATTGCACTGAAAGGATTTGATTTAATATTGGAATTTTGCTGTTTGATGAGCGCCACTTTTGTCGGATCCTGACCTGTATAAGCAGCTATGAATGCAGGAACCAAAACATCGACAGAATACCTTCCATACCCTAAAGCATATCCATCCGCACCTGTTGGGTTTCCGGCGATTTTATTATAAGTATTTTGTGCACCCAATCTTTGGGATAAAATTTTCCGGTAATCCTGGAATTTCAAAAATGTGCCCGATATTCTGTTTGGATCATATTTTCCAAATAAAGTATTGAACGAAATATAAGTAACATTAAATCCACCATTGATGTAAGGACTCAAATGAGAAAAATGATCGCCCGTGCCAGTAGTATCTTTAAAAGTTTCAGAATAATTTTTGGTAAACGTTTTTCCAATGTTCACATCAATTGTAAGATCGCGAACAGGTTCCAGTTGCGCCGCAATATTTATTTTCTGATCAAAGCTTTGCATGAAAAGATCATTAAACAAAGAATCTTTCGTGATCAAACCTCTCTTTGCAGCATTATTCAGCCAATTGCTGTCAGGTTGTTTTCCCATGATAAAGCCAAAACCAGGAGCCATACTTCTAAAGTCTTCTCCCAAAATTTTCGTACTATCGGTATATCCTGGCAACCTGGTATTGCTTACCTGCGCCACTGTTGCATTTACTGATTTAATACTTGTCAAAAGTTTCCCCAAAACTCTTAAAGCTCCGTTTACTTCAGGCAATGCATTTGGATTTGGCTTTGCCGTTGGAATTTTTAATTGTTTTGCTGCAGAAGTGTCAGCAGGATTCGAACGTTGACGCGGTTGCCGTGGCTGATCCAAAGCTCTCAGCCATTTGGATTTATTATATAACTTTAAGAAATCCATTTGAAAAGTGGCATTTTCCTGTTGACCATTTTCCAAAAAGTTTCCAAGATTTACTGCCAGCCTGGAAGCGCCAATCCAACTATAAGTGGCAGTATAATCCAATCGAAGATTCATCCAATCGGTAAGCGGAAATTTGTTCAAAGGCACATTATAAGAAAGATTTACCGTTTGATTGAAAAGAACATTTCTTCCTCCATCGAAGAAGTTTTGCTTTACAGTGTCTCTTTTTTCTTTTGTATCGAGACGACCAAAAGGTTCATCAATTACTGCGTTGTTGATAGCAGAATAATCAAGCGTCAGCGAATGTGTCAATTCCCATCTCAAAATATAATTTCTGTTGAACGTGAAATATTTATCAAAAGATTCAGGCGTGATATATTTATCGCCTCCAATGCTTCTTGGTCGTAAAACTCCAAACTGCCTGAAAACATCTGCTTTAAATGTCAGTTGACTGGGAATTGGGTTAATATTGAAATCTTTGATCAGGTCAAACCAATGGGTTTTTGTTTTTTTAAACAACTTTTTAAACGGAGAAACAAATTTCGGCTGAGGCATAAAATTATACCCAAGGCTTCCCTGTTGCCTTGTTACATTATTATATTCTATCAATGGGTTATGGGCTTCCGTTCGGGTATAGGTATAACTCAAATCCACATTTTCAATATCCCATAATTGTGGTTTTTTATTGCTCGTTCGGTTTTTATGAACATTGGTAAAACTGATTGTTTTGATGGAAGCAAAATCGATCGCGTTATTTCTGATAGAATCTTTTTCAGCTTTCGTTTGAGCTGCATTCAACTTTTGTTTTAAAGTCAGATCCATATCAAAAGGATCATATTGCGGCGTACTAATTGTGTTGGTAATGCTTGCATAAAATGGAATAGACAAAGCTGCCGCCTTTGGCAAAAGTTTTCCAAGCTCAAGCGTAGCAGCCGCATCAAACTGAACAAAATTATCTTTATACCTTTCATTTATTTGCTGTTCCAAGGTTCCAAAACCATTGCTATGTGTATTCGCCGAAACTGAAATTGTTCCAAGATCAGCAAGATTCGCATCAACTCTTTCCAATGAAGCCCAGCCACCTTTTTCATCCATGGAGGAAAGACGCAGTTCATTAAACCATAATTCCCCGCACGCAGAAGTAGCATTCGTATTTTCTACACCCATTAAAATACCTGTTATCTGGCCCAAATTCGGATTTCCCATAATCGCATAGGTCTGACCATTGGATTCCTGCTGGGAATACAAAGTATTTAAAGGAGTGTTGGAAAGATTTCTCCTGGTTTTGAGAGAAGTAAGATCAGCGAGATCAAGATCAAGGTTATTACTTTTTATCCACAATGTATCGTTGTATTCATTGCTGTTTGGATTAAGGCCGAGATTCAGTGGAGTGAGTTTTAATGGGATTCTCACCTCATAATAATTACTTACAAAGTCACTTCCAATGCGAATTACAGCCGTAAGATCATTATTATTTAAAGTGGTTCCTTCCTTTTGCTCAGCATGGATATACAATTGTAATTTTTTGAATTGCCTCAAATCCCTGTTGGCATAAGTCTGGAAAACAGCTTTCCCATCGCCTTTTGCAAGACCACAAAACTGTAATGAGAGCGACTGTTCATTCTCCAAAAGATTAACTCCGTTATTGCTCAAAGTCTGAACTCTTTGAATGTCTCTCGGAGTCCGATATGGGAGAGGCGAACGTTTATCATTTTCTTCAATATTTACAGCGCCAACATTAAAATCAGTTTTGGAAGTAGGGGAATAATTTCCGGTTGTATCCAATTTATATTCAAATTTTCTCCACGTATTTCTTACAAGGCTGAGTGTTCCAAAACGAACAGTGACGCTATCCTCAAAACCGGTAAGAAACATCCTGATGAAACGGATAGATTTAAAATCAGGGATGTTACCGACTTTTTTATCATAAGAATCAATCGGAATTCTTAATTGATACCAGGTTTCATTTCTGAACGAGCCGTCAACCAGTTTGACGCCCACCACTTTTTTATCAACAATATAATTACTGCCAATATTCATTTCAGGATCAGTTGGCGGTTTCAGATCAACGATATATTGAAAGTATTCTTCTGTTTCATTCAGTGTATTATCGCGGTTCATATCTTCCTGATCAGGATACATCGTTGCAGCCGTAGAAAACTGAGACTTGTTATCTGCGATCGGTGAATTTCCCTGAGGGTTATTAAATTTCTTATACCGCTCAAGTATATCTGCATTTTCCGCATCCAGATTGTTTCCACGATAATATTGATAATTATCTGAAGAGGGATCAGCAAGTGCGTCGCGATAAACTTTTGAATTGGCGCCAAAATTTGCAGCTAAAACGTTGAGATAATCATTTCTTCTGAATGAAGCTTCCGCGCTGTCTGTCAATCCATCAAAGCCAACATCCTGGTAAGGTCGGTCGGCAGGATCATTGCTGAAAGCATTGGTAACCTGGATCGGATTTCGAGGGACCAATCCCCAGATAGAACGATCCACCTGCGCCGGTAAATTAGGCGTTGGCAATCCATTTTCATAAAATCTCCTCGAATCCTTCAGCACATCTTCAGAAATATTTCCAAGATCAATATAAAATTGTCCGCCGCTGCTTCCGGGATCTTTAATAAAAGGGTCTTGTATCCAGCATTCGATATATTCAATATTTGCCGTTTCAAAGTCTGTCTGATCAAGGCTTCTCATCAATCCGCCCCATTTTGTTTTTGGAAATAAAAATTGTCCGTTTGAATTCAGATTTGCACGGGAAGCCTCATAGTTATAAGGTCCACGGTCTTTTGGATAATAAGAAAGATCAAAAGTGATCAATTGGTTTTGTCCAAAATCAGTTGTCCTTTGCGGGAAAATTTCTGTTTGAGAAATGGCGCGTGTTCTTGGATCAGAAAGAAATGCTTTATTATCTCTCAGTGGATTATTGATATTTTTCGGATCCTGCAAAGTTGGTTCGATTTGATACCAGGCAATTTGCGCCCTGTTTTTCCCATAAGCCAAACTATTGCTGGAATCAGATTCAGGGAAAAGGATTCTGCCGGTTTTGTCTGTTGCTCCATGAGGTGTTGAAGCCAACACCCAGCTAATTGGCGGGAAACGAAGATCAATATCACTTTTGCTTCCTTCAAAATTATCAATATAGATAACACCGTTACTTCCTTTTCCAATCTGAGGTGCATGACCGGGTTTCAAAAATGCTGCTTCAGCATAGGCGCTGATAGATGAAGGGGCAGTAGAATTATAAAAAGGCAGTTTATTTAAAATTTTTGTCAGACGTGACATATCTCTCCGGTAGCTTCCGTCCAATCCATACATGGTATTACGGATTGGATCTTCACCATAATCCACTTTTGTAAAGAAAGGTCTTTCGCTAAGGCGAACCACTGTTGCTCCTAAAGCGAACTGTTCTTTGGCTGTATTTTTTGCCATATAATCCAGTCGCAAACCCATATAACTTTTTTGCTGCAGCCCGAAATTGGCATTGTTTTCATAATTTACCTGAACAGGAATTCCGGAATTAATGATCGCCTGGTTGATAACTTTGATGGTTCCCAAATCGTAATTAATCGTGTAGTCGATATTCTCAATTAATTGTCTTCCACCTGCAGTTACGGTTACAGAACCAGGAGGAATATTATAACCAATACTGATATCTGCCGAAGAAGAAGTTTTTGCCGTTCCTTCCAATACAAACCGGTCGAGATTTGGAAATTGTTGCTGCGCTATGGCTTTGATAGAATCATACAAAGGATAGTATAAACTGTCAGCTGCCGTCGCGGCATTCGTAAAGACCTTTGAAGCAATATCACGGCCAAAAGGTTCCAAAACCGGAAATATGATCCTGCTGTATTGTGATAAAACCGTATACCCTTCAATATAATCAAAAACACCGTCGGGTTGAGGATCCAATTGAGTATTGAGCCTGTCAAGATTATCGAGCGTTAAAATCGGAGTTCCCTGGTTCACATCGCCAAACGGAAGGTATCTTTTTGCGCCCAATCCAGGTTGTTGATACAAAACGTTCAAAACAAAATCCTGACGATCTAATGTTCCGTAGCCAACACTATAAACGTTTTTCATCATCAGTTGCCAGATGGGCAAATTTGGTCTTTGAGACGTGGCTTTCAACAATTTCAAAAACAAAACTTTCTGGTTGCTTGAAGATGAATCCGGGGGCACATCCTGTGAAAATTCACCAACCTGGTAAATTTTTCCGTTGTAGGAATATTGAAAAGCAACTGCTAAAACTTCATCAGCCTGCAGTGGCTGACTCAAGGAAATAAAACCGGCTCTTTTGTTATAAACATATTGGCTCGAATCCAGTTTGCGTGCAAATGTTTTTTCAAAATCCTGAACAGGGCTTAGGCCCATTGCCATTAACTGGTTATTGATCAAAGTAGAATTCCTACTGTTCGGATTGCTGATAATGGTTGCATATTCACTGTTCGTATTGTTATCAGGAAGATTTCCTGTAACAGTAAAAGGATGAAAAGGATTTTTTTCTCCAAGATCCATCAGGCCTACCACTTCACGCGCATCTGTTGTAGAACCGTTTTTATTTGTTACCCAAACTTCCAGCCGTAAAATTTGAACAGGAGTAATCACAGCAGGCGCATTGCTCATTACCTTGTTGTAATTCTCCCTGAAATATTGCGCCAGTAAAAAATGCCTGTTTTCTTCGTAGTCGTCTCCTTTAATTTCAAAATGGGTAGCAGTATTTCCGCCCTGCAGGTTCATCGATTGTCTTTGTGATTTTTGACTTGCTAAAATTCCGGTAACAAATAATTTTCCGAATTGCAATTGTGTTTTAATACCAAAAAGCGATTGAGCGCCCGGAATTAAAGAGCCGCGTAAAGGAAAAGAAACATTTCCTGCTTCAAAGCGTTTTAAAATCTCATCGTCATTTCCGGTGTAGTCTAATTTTAGTTGATTGGTAAAATCAAAATTGGCAACTGTATTATAACTTATGGGAAATTTCAATTTATTTCCAATACTTGCATTCACATTGAGTTGCGCTCCCATATTAAAATCAAATCCGCCATTTCTCCTCGCTCTTTCAGGAAGTGTCGGATTTTTTACATTTTGACCCTGATAGCCGGCCGTAACATCCACATTTCCCTGTGGCTGAATATCTATTTTTCCATTTCCAAAAAGGCGATTGAATAGATTATCATAAACGGTCAGCTTCGGCTTTACAGAACCGCGATTCAAAAAGCTGAGCGTATTAGCCCTTTTTTTAAAATAATCTATTTCTGCTTTCTTTGCCTCTAATGCTCTGAACTCTTCGGCGGTGTAAGTAGTAGGCGTTCTGTAATAATGATCTCCTACTTTTTCAAAAACGGTATACGTTTTTGTAATCGGATCATAAGCAACAGAATCGGTGATATTGGGTGGAGTTTGAAAATCGTAAATAGCAGGATTGGAAGAAAGAAAATCACCTCTTGTGTCGTGGATCGGGAAGGGAAGGCTGTCGTTATTTTTTACGGAAGAAGAATCCTGCGCAGCAACATACGAAGGCATTCCAATAGAAAATACTATTGAAAAAATCCAACATATTATCAACCCCATATAATTTGGCGTTAATCTCCTTTTACACATCCGCAAAATTATTTAAGGTAGATTTCTATCAAATGGTTTTTAATGCTTTTTTTATTAATGTTTCCAGGTTATTGATTGAAGGTTCGGAAAGTACTACTTTTTTGATCGCCTGTTCAGCTGCCGGCTTCGCAATTCCCAAAGCTACTAATGCATTTAACGCGTCCTGCTCGAAAGTATTGTCAACAGCAAAATTTCCTTCTGCCGAAGCTGATATTTTTGACACTTTATCTTTCAATTCCAACACCAGTCGTTCTGCTGTTTTGCGCCCTATTCCCTTTACACTTTCCAACGCAGAAGTTTGTTTCATTTGTATAGCCTTGCTGATCTCTTCCGGTTTCATGGCAGATAACATCATCCTGGCAGTAGCAGCACCAACGCCTGAAACACTGATTAGCAGAACGAACATATCTTTTTCTACTGTATCATAAAAGCCATATAACGTATGTGCGTCCTCTTTGATCTGCAGGTAAGTGTATAATTTTCCGGCATCCAGGTTTTGAATATAAGCATAAGTGTTCAAACTGATATTCACTTCATAACCTACGCCCTGCACTTCCACATACACTACCGCCGGGTTTTTATAAGAAAACTTTCCTGATAAGTACGCAATCATAATTCTTTGAAAAGAACTTCAAAAATAAGTAATTCGGCTTAATGGGCAGGTTTTTGTTAGGAAAATTATAGCTCGTAACTAAAAACAAATCCATTTATTTGTCGGTTTACTATAAAATTGAAAAATTAATTTCTTAGCTCCATTAAGCTTTCAGTATTATTAAAAGGTTAAGAAAAGTTAAAAAGAAGTCGTCGCAATTCTTTTGCACAATTGTTGCTGCCAATGAAAAAAATCTTCAAAACTTTTACAAAAAATACAAACATGACTAAAAGCATTACTTTTTCTTTGCCGGCAGAAGCTCTACAAGGGGCTACTGAAGTTTTTTTACTCGGCGATTTTAATAACTGGAACCCCGAAAATGCACCCAAATTGGAAAAACAACCAGACGGCTCCTATAAAACTGCTACCCAGCTCGAAGAAGGCAAAACTTATCAATACCGGTTTTTATTGAATGACGGTCGTTGGGTAAATGATTATCATGCCCAGAAATATGTGCCCGTTGCAGGTCTTTATGTTGACAATTGTGTAATTACTGTTCCGGAATCAAAAACTGAAGAGCCTAAAAAAGCCGCTACAAAGAAACGCGCTCCAAACAATACAAATGTAGTTAAGGCGGAGCCTGGCGAAGAATCTAAGACCAACAAAAAATCAGCCGGCTCAAAATCTCCTAAGAAAACAGCAGCAAAAACGAAGGCAGCAAAAGCAGCCCCGAAAACAAAAAAGAGCAAATCTGCCTCTGCTGATGATCTCAACCAAAAAGTAGTAGGATCAACTTCTGAAAAGAAAGAGGAAAAGGAATAGTTATTCATTTGTGATTGCCGCTCTACCTGTGTCATTCGTCGCTATCAATAAATTTAGTTTTACAAAACTCCTTCTGTTGTTACCTTTATCGCGTCTAAAAAATGTTTATGATAAAAGTTGCAGTTTTTGGCGTCGGCCACCTGGGAAAGTTTCATCTGAACAACTGGAAGGAAATTGAAGGAATCAAATTAGTTGGCTTTTATGACCCGTCAGATCTAATAGCTAATGAAGTAAAAAAAGATTATGGTTTAAAAAGATTTAAAAATGCTGACGACCTTATTGATGCAACCGATGCGGTTGATATTGTAGCTCCCACCACCGCTCATTTCGAATTGATCAAAAAAGCCATTCTAAAAAGCAAACACGTCTTTGTTGAAAAGCCATTGGCCAATACAATGGATGAAGCAAAAGAAATTGTAAAACTGGCCAAAGAAGCGAATATCAAATTCCAGGTAGGACATGTGGAGCGTTTCAATCCTGCTTTACTTGCGGCAAGAGAACATGAACTCAACCCAATGTTTATCGAAGTTCATCGCCTTTCTCAATTCAATCCGCGCGGAACAGATGTCAGCGTTATCCTCGATCTGATGATCCATGATATTGACATCATTCTTTCATTGGTAAAAAGCAATGTCAAAAATGTATTTGCGAACGGTGTCAATGTGTTGAGCGATACGCCTGATATTGCCAACGTCCGTATTGAATTTGACAATGGTTGTGTTGCCAATCTTACTTCCTCGCGCATCAGCATGAAGAAGATGCGCAAAATGCGCTTGTTTCAAAAAGATGCTTATGTTGGAATTGATTTTCTGGATAAGAAAACAGAAATTATCAAATACAAATCGCCGGAAGATAAAGATGTTTTTACCTTCGATATTGATACAGGTCATGGTAAAAAAACCATCACTATTGCTGCTCCAGTGGTCAAGGAAAACAATGCGATCAAAACAGAATTGCAAAGCTTTGTAGACGCGATCACGAATAATAAAACTACTGTTGTTACAGAAATTGATGGTTATCGTGCAATGGAAGTGGCGCACATGATCCTCGAAAGGATCAGCCGGAACCAACTCATATAATTCAAAATTTTTCCCTTGCAAAAGCGCTTACACATCGGCTTTTATGCTTTAGGCGACATCGTTGCTTCCATTGTTGCATGGGTAATTTTTTATTGGATCCATAAAATTCTGGATGGAGAAAATTTTGAGATCAATAATAAATTCCTGGTTGGATTGATCCTTTATCCTGTCGGTTATTTTATCTTATACCATCTTTTCGGAAACTATAAAGCCATTTATTATAAATCAAGGTTGCTGGAATTGTTATCTACTTTTTTGAGTACTTTTTTAGGAAGCATTATCCTGTTTTTTATTTTCCTTCTATATAAAAGATACCAGAATCTTTCTTCCTTTTACACACAATTTTTTATCCTGTTTGGGTTACAGTTTTTCATTACATACTTTATTCGCTATCTGTTGCTAACGAAGGTTCACAAACAGTTACAGCGTGAAGAGGTGTGGTTCAACACTTTGATCGTCGGCAACAAAGAAAAAGCAAAAGAATTGTTTGACACAATCAATAACAATCATGAAAAAACCGGTTATCGCGTTCGTGGTTTTATTTCTTCGCAAACAAATAATAATAACAATGAATCAAATGGAGAAATTCATTTTCTTGGAGACTTACAATCTGCCAAAAAAGTAATTGACGACCATCAGATCAGCGAGGTAATTATTGCTTTGCAAAATGATGAAAGAAGCGGGCTGGAAAAGATTTTACAAACATTAGCTGAAAAAGAAGTGAACGTAAAAATGATGCCAGATCAGGTGGATATTTTAAGCGGAAACGTGCGCACCACCAATATTATGGGGACTCCGCTTATTGAAATTCATACAGGGTTAATGAATGCGTGGCAACAAAATGTAAAACAGCTTGCGGATATTTTATTGTCGGTTTTAGGACTCATCATTCTTTCCCCTTTATTACTTTATACAGCCATCCGCACGAAACTTTCATCGGAAGGAAATATTTTTTATTCACAGGAAAGAGTGGGCTATAAAGGCAAACGATTTTTTATTCATAAGTTCCGCTCCATGGTAATGAATGCAGAAAAAAATGGCCCAATGCTTAGCAGTGATCATGATGAAAGAATCACCAAATGGGGAAAAGTGATGCGTCGGTGGAGATTGGATGAATTGCCTCAATTATGGAACGTACTTAAAGGTGAAATGAGCCTTGTAGGCCCACGTCCTGAAAGAAAATTTTATATTGACCTCATCACTAAAGATCATCCTGAATATAAAATCCTATTGAAAGTAAAACCTGGAATCACCAGTTGGGGAATGGTGAAATTTGGCTATGCACAAAACGTAAAAGAGATGATCGAACGAATGAAATATGACATTATTTACATCGAAAATATTTCACTTGCATTGGATTTTAAGATCATGATACATACGATCAGAATTATTCTTTTGGGTAAGGGGAAATGATTTAATTATTAAATTATTTAGACTATTAAATTACTGCGCTTTGCGTTCATTGTACTTAGAAAAGGAAATTGGAATATTGGTTCGGTTACTGGAAAAAATAAACATGAATATTTGTTTTTTCACTGTTAGTCATTCGTATCACTGTTATTATTGTTGTTATTTCTTTTGAACAATGAGAAATCATTATTGCCAAATTTATAACTAAGTGTCAGCCGGAAACTTCTCGGGCTTCGGCGGCCATACGTTTCCTGGTAGAAAGAAGGTGTGTTATAAATAACTCCATATCTTTCTGAATTGAAAATATCATTAACGCTGAAAGTAATAGAACCTCTGTTGTTTTTGAAAACATCTTTTCTCATTGCAAAATCAGCAGAAAAGCGCTCCAGTCGTTTTCCCTGCGGAATAACGCGCGGAGAATGGTAATCTGCAGTAAGCTGAAAAGCAAGTTTATCAAACACAGATTTTTCATTGTTCGCAGTGATCTTATAATTGGCCGTAAGTTTCGAACTCCATTGAAATCCTTCATTGCTCAGGTTCAATGCATTCTGAGTGGCATTTACTTTTTGATAACCAAGATTTACAGAAGGAGTAATATCAAAATTCTTTCCCAGTTTTTGTTGCAAAGTCAGTTCCACTCCCAGCCTGTTTTGGCTTTTTGAATTGATAAAAGTATTCAGGATTGCGTTGGGATCAACAGCAGCATTCTGCAATTGCTGAAATTGCTCCTTGCTGATCGTATCACTGTAGCGCGTGATATCTCCAACTGTATTTCTGTAATAAATAACTCCAAGGAAATTGCTGTTGTTCTTAAAATTTTTACTGTAATTAAATTCCAGTGAATTGGTAAATTCAGGCTGCAAATGAGGATTCCCCTGTTGAATATTTTGTGGGTCGTTGATGTCAATAAAAGGATTTAACTGCCAGAAATCGGGCCTGCGTATCCTTCTCGAATAATTCAACTGAACCTCTTCGCTTTCATTTAATTTTTTAGAAAGATAAAGGCTGGGGAACAAAGAATTCCAGATATTTTTCAAAGAGGTTGGATATTCATAACCAAAATGCCTGGCACTATCAATCAACGTGCCCGTGAATTTGGAATATTCTCCACGAATGCCTGCCTGGAAACCAATGCTTTTCAATTTTCCTGTGTAAGTAATGTAAGCCGCCTGCACACTTTCTGAGTATTTATAATTGTTGCTCAAAGGAAGTTTTGTTTCCAGGTTATTATTTACAGAAAACGAATTGAAAGTGCTTTGATAATTGTTGAAATAGCTGCGCAAACCGGCTTCCAGCTTTTTATTTTCTCCCAGAGGATTTACAAAATCAATCTTGGAAGTAACCTGGTTATTGTTATTATAGCCATCATTTCTAACACGATTGATATCTCCATTGATGCTTCCATCAGGATTGTAAAAAGTATTTAAAATGGTTGAATTATCAGTCACATTTCCATAATTCACATTGACGCTGGCATCCAATTGCTCGCCGTCTTTTGGAAATTTATGCGTATAAAGCAATTGTGTATTTTTTCTATTAAAATCAAAGCCTCCGTCAGAAGTTCGTTGACCGGATTTTTCAGGATTATTATTTACATCAAAATATTGCTGATCCTGGTTTTCATTGTTGATGAAATGACCATTTACAAATCCTTGCGACAAAGTGATCGTATTCCTGTTGTCTAAAAAATAATC
>Ga0157373_10002545_pt1 | contig 13875 bp, 13 predicted proteins | sample C65metaG_FD_113460 | JGI IMG/M metagenome (GOLD analysis project Ga0157373, IMG submission 113460) | Corn rhizosphere microbial communities from Kellogg Biological Station, Michigan, USA - C6-5 metaG | ecosystem: Host-associated > Plants > Roots > Rhizosphere > Soil | place: USA: Michigan... | reverse complement strand
CCATCGCCAGCGGCGGCATCCAAATCCTCAATGAACACGCACTGCGAGTTCACCCGATTGACCCGGCCGCCTTCGATGACGTGGTCGCACGGGAAACCCGGGAGCTGTTGCGTCGTGAGAAGGTTTACCGGGGAGCGCGCGCGCCTGTGCAACTCAAGGATCAGGTGGTGATCCTGATCGACGACGGCCTGGCGACAGGCGCCTCGATGATGGCGGCGATCCAAGCGGTGCGTGCGCAAGCGCCGTCACGCATCGTCGTCGCCGTGCCGGTGGCGCCGATTGAGACGGCGGAAGCGCTGCGCAGTGAGGTGGATGAGCTGATATGCCCGATCATTCCCGACTGGATGATGTCGATCAGCCGTTGGTACATGGACTTTACCCAGACCTCGGATGCCGAGGTCATCAAGCTGTTGCAGCGGGCGTGGCAGCGAGAAGCTGCTAGCGGCGCCTCAGCTCAGGGACGTTCCGATGCGTGAGCGTGGTCTCGAAAGCGATAACGCACTGCCTCGCAGCCGATATTCCCTAATGCCGATCAGCTAAGCCAAACGCGATCCGTAGCAGCTGGCGCAGCTGTGGCGAGGGGATAAATCCCCTCGCCACAGCTGCGCCAGCTGCTACGGACTGTGTCGCTCCTTAACTGATCGGTATTAGGCGATACGCTCGGTGTTACACACCAAACGGGAAGGTGTCGTCTTCCGGCTCCCGTTCCTGGCTTTTCGGCAGCGCCAGTGCCGTCACCGGTAGGGTCTGTTCAATCCAGACCATTGCATCAAATTGTTCGGCCAGCACCGCCTCGAAGTAATGACTCCTGCGCTCGCTGTGGGGTCGGTAAATCACCCCGATGGCCCGCTCCAACAAAGGTTTGGACAAGGCTCGAAGCAGGTCTTTTCGCTGCGGATCTCGCCAATCGGTCAATGAAGCCGGGACACCGGCCTTGAGGAACTGATGCTCCCAACTGTCTGGACGAGAGGGCCGGATGTCCTTGATGAGCATCTCGCCATCCCAGTCATCGGCCGCTGCTACCTGGCCCCGGTCGGTGCTCATGCCTATCAGCACGACATTGCGGCCATAAGCGTTGCGGCACAGTTGACCGATATTGAACTGACCCTTCCAGCCCATTTCCGTGGCTGCCGCATTGCCGATATGGGAGTTGTGCGCCCACACCACCGCTTTGGCTTTTGGGCCTCGATGCTCAAGCAGGGCCTGTAAGGTGTCGAACATGTGGCGGTCACGCAGGTTCCAGGAGGCGGTCGAGCCTCGATAAATCGCTCGATAGTATTGTTCCGCCGCCCGGACGACCCGGGCGTTTTGCGTAGCATTGAAGAACGCCTCGTCGTATTGGACAAGCCCGGCCAGTTGTTCGGCCAGCATGACATTGAGCTGGTCGACCACGGCCTGCTCGCAGGGCATCAGGTCGTTGCGTTCGACAAAATGACCGTACGACGCAGGATCATCCTGCCAGGGGGTCAAACAGCCATAACGACGCCTTGCTTCGTGTGCCAGGCGCGGGTCGACCCGTTCCAGATAGCTCAGCACCTCGTGAATGGAGTTACGCAAACTGTAAACGTCCAGACCGCGAAACTCGACGCGAGATTCAGGGGCTTGCTGGTGGTTGTACTGATGGAGCCAATGGGCGAAGGCTCTGACATCGGTGTTGCGCCACATCCAGGTCGGAAACCGGCTGAAGATATGACGTTTCCAGGCCGAGGGCACCAGCCCCCGGACATAACGGTCGACATGACCTGCGTCTGGCCAGTCGGCTTCAACCGCCACGATATTGAAGCCGTGCTGCTTGATCAGTCTTTGGGTGATCGCAGCCCGGGCTCGATAAAAGTCGTGAGTGCCATGGCTGGCTTCCCCGATCATCACCACCCGCGCATCAGCGTAGCGGTCGAACATTTCACCAAAGGCTTCGGTGTCCGGTTCCGGCAGGGGCTCGGCGTATTGACGCAGGAGCGGGGCGATGGCGGCCTCGTCAATGTGGCTATGTGAGCCATAAAGGGTGTCTGGCCTGTCTTGGGAAGTGGTGTTCATGGACGTCGTCCCCATGAGGGTGGATTGCCCAACGTGTGGTGAGTCGGCTTTGATCGGCACGACTGAGCTGTCTGTGTTTGATTTGAGTCAGAAACAGGAGAAAAATTCTTTGCCGGTGACCAGTCGATTCGGCAATCCGATGGCCGCGTTACCGTGAACAGCTTGACTCTGTCCCACGGGACAGAGCCTAAGGTCGTCCTCGCCAAAACGGATGTTTGTTCACGCGAGGGGGACGGTTGTATGAGTCAGTTATGTTTGGTCACGGGCGCCAATGGGCATTTGGGCAATACCTTGGTCAGAGCCTTGCTCGATCAGGGTTACCGAGTCCGCGCCGGAGTTCGTGATGTGAACGATTCGGCAGCGTTCGAGGGGTTGGATTGCGAAAGGGTGTATGCCGAACTGCTCGACGAAGCGGCCATGCTTGAGGCGTTAAACGGGGTCGATCTGTTGTTTCAGGTCGCGGCGGTGTTCAAGCATTGGGCGAGGCATCCGCACGCCGAGATTATCGAACCGAATGTGGAAGGAACACGTCGCGTTTTGCAGGCGGCGGCGAAGGCCGGGGTCAAGCGCGTGGTGTATGTCAGTTCCGTTGCGGCCATCGGTCAGAACGGGCAGAAGCTCGATGAAGAGCACTGGAATGACGAGGACGAGAATGCCTATTACGCGTCCAAGATTCTGTCGGAGCAAATGGCCTGGCATACGGCTCAGGCGCTTAACCTTTGGATGGTCTCGGTGTTGCCCTCGGCGATGATCGGCCCCAACGCGGCCAGGCTGACTGACACCATGAGGTTTGTCGATTCGGTCAGGCGGCGGCAAATGCCTCTGGACCCAGGCTTTCATTTCAATTTTGTCGACGTGCGAGATGTCGCCTTGGGGATGATCCTCGCGGCAGAAAAAGGCCGGTCAGGGCAGCGCTACATTCTGGCGAATGAGCGGTCCTCTTCACTGGCCCAGATCATTGATGCCGCGAACGTGGTTTCCCCGGGCTATCGCCCACCACCGCCGGCGCCCAAATGGCTGTTGGTCGCGGTGGCGTGGATGCAGGAGCGTTGGGCCGGGTTGACCGGTCGGCCAGCGCAACTGTTGCTCAGTCAGGTGAGGATGTTCCACGGCGTCAAGCAGGAATACGCCATCACCAAGGCCAGGACCGAATTGGGCTTTCGCTCACGAGCGCCGGAAGTTGCCCTGCAATCGGCGTTTATCTATCTAGGCCAGCGCTCGACGCATCGCGATGAGGCGTTATCACTGCACCCGGTGCAAAAAGGGAATTGATCTCGCTTTTGAGTTCGCCGAGGTGATCAGCCAAGGCCAGCAAGTCAGCTATTTTCTCGAAAGTTTGCTGGCGCTTGAGGTCGATCGCCTCGTTGGCCATTTCCACGGGAAAGGCTTGCAATGTGTTCTTGGCAGCGATGAGCGGCACCATTTCGGCGAGCTTGAAACCGGCGACCTGCGCCCGGCGGATCAGGCGCACGAGCGTGAGGTGATGTGAGGTGTAGACGCGATATCGACCCTGACGATCCGGTTCCGGGATCAACCCCATCTGTTCGTAAAGTCGAATGGCTTTCGGGGTGCAGCCGGTGAGCCCGGCGAGTCTTCCAATGAACATCAGCAATCCTTCTCGCCACGCGAGTCGCTATCGAAAATCCGCAGCCATCCTATCGCAGCCCGCTAAGACAAGAGTTTGATTTCCGCGATCAAATGATCGACACCCGCCCGCATGAACTCGATCGTTGTTTCGTCGACGAAGTGGCCGTTCTGGATCTTTTGATTTACGCCGGGAATCACGATCTGAGGGCCGCAAATGACCCTGGACAGCGTGGCCGACAGCGTTTCCCGCAGTTGAGATTGGGCACGCACTCCGCCGAGCACACCGGGTGAAGAGGTCATGATCAGCACGGGTTTGTTTTTCAGCGGTGAATTGAAGCCCGGGCGGGAGGCCCAATCCAGCGCATTTTTCAGCACGCCGGAGGTGCCGTAGTTGTATTCAGGCGAGCAGATGATCAAACCATCGGCTTGTGCGATGGCCTCTTTCAACGCTGCCACGGATGCCGGCAGCGCTTGCGTTTCGATATCTGCGTTGTACAGGGGGATGTCATTCAGCGCGAAGAGACTCATTTCTGCCTGATCGTCCAATCGAGAGCAAAGCGATTTGAGAATCGCAGTATTCGTTGACTGTGAACGCAGGCTGCCTGAAATGCCGAGTAGACGAGGGGTGGTCATAAAAATCCTTCAATCCGAGAGATGAATAATCAAACAACTACACAGTCTTTTTCTCTGCGGGTGACACCCCGATCATCACAAACAGTGCCCGGGCAATCCGCTCACTTTTGTTGCGCCATGCGTGTCGCGTGCCATTTTGAATAACGATGTCGCCGGCTTTTACCAGACGGCTCTGACCGTTATCCAGCTCCAGCCACATTTCACCTTCCAGAATGATTCCGTAATCAATGGTGGCGGTGGTGTGCATGCCTGGATGGTCCGGCTCGAAGCTTTCGATCAAGCCCGGCAGTGCAGCGCTCAACTCGTCAAAGGCCTGGACGCCATCGACAAGGTTCTGCATGACGGTGTCGGGTGGGAAATCAAACATGGCGATGCTGGTGCCGCCCTGAGGAGGAATCAGCGAGGCGTAATCGAGCGTCGGGTCGCGCTCTTTTTCGAGGAGTGTCGGCTGGGCGGGAGTCGTCCACAACTGTGCCATCGCGTGCCCCGGGATTGAGGCAAAGGACTGGGCCCTTGGGGCATAGTCATCTGAAACGAAAACGGAATTACCCTGTTCGTCGTGGCCGGTCACGATTCTTCTTATCTTCATAGGGATTACTCAATGGGCAGTCAAAGAGCCAGCGAGGGGCGGTTGAACCGCTCCGCTCGCTGAGTTTAGTCAAGGACAGATGACGTAGTTGCTGAAGCCGCCATGACGGTTTTCGATACCGGTAATCGCGCTGTTGACGTCCTCCAGATTGAAGGCTGTGTTTTCGAAGAACGAGAGATCAAGCACCCCGGATTCAACCATGTCCGCCATGGCCTGGCCTTGTCCGGTGGTGAACCAGGCAGATCCGCTGATCTGAATGTCGTTGTCCATGATCCAGTGCAGATCGATCGGCACTTCGCCGGCGATGGCGCCGACGTTCACCAGATGCCCACCGCGATGGAGGGATTTAAGCGCCTGGGTCAGGCTCTCGTGGGGGGCGCCAGGGCCCAGAGCATCAATGACCACATCGACGCCTTCACCATGGGTGACTTGATAGGCCCATTCGTTGGTAGGAATCGTACCCAGGGTATGGATTTCAATCCGGCCTGGGGCGGCCAGGTCTTTCACCTTCTGGAACAGATCCTGGTTTGGGGCGGTGCCGAGGATTTTACGAACACCCATGGCCAGCGCCAAAGCGACGGCGCCCAGGCCGAGCGTCCCGCTGATCCCGTTGATCAGCACCGTGCTGCCGGGGCCCGCGTTCGCCTTGAGCAATGCTTTGTAGGCGGTGCCCAGATAACCCAGGCGCGCGGCGGTTTCGAAACTGATGTTGTCCGGCAGTTTGACCAGGCTGTATTGCGGGGCAGGGATGTACTCGCAAAGACCACCGTAGGGGTAGTCTTCGAACATGCGCGGGCTTTTCGGTGTGAAGCCGAAATAACCGTTGAACGTATAGGCAGTGCACGCAATGGTGTTGCCCGCGCGGCAGGCCCGGCATGAACCGCAGTGCCTTCCCGGGTTGACGTAAACCCGGTCGCCGACCTTGAAATCATAGACCTGGGCGCCGACGGCTTCGACAACACCTGAAGGGTCCAGTCCGAAAATGGCAGGGAGCTTCGGCAAGGGATTCTGCGGGAACCATTTGACCCAGTTGGTGAGGATGTTGTGCAGGTTCGGGACGATCCCGCAGGCCTTGATCTTGACCAGCACCTCGGTCGGACGAATCTCGGGGACGGGCACTTGCTCGATGACCATGGGTTTACCGCCTTCATACAGACGTGCGGCGCGCATAGTTTTTGCAGTCATAATGTTCTCCAACACACATATTGTTTTTGTAGTGGTATGTAACCCTGCAGCACGCTTCAAAACATCGGCACTATCGCAGCCCGTCTTCGCCCTTCACCTCGCTGGCAGCCAGCCCGCCGAGTCGCGCGTGAATCCTGCCGCCCGTGGCCATGGCCAGGCCAAAAGCGATTTCGCCGCGACGAGGGCCGTCCCACACGGTCATTTCAGCCACGCCGAAGTGGCTGCGCACATAGGCCGCCTGGATGTGCCCGAGCGGGATCATCACCCGGCAACCCGGGCCGCCGATGGTCTTCGCCGCCGGCACGATCGCCTTCGGATTGCCGAGGGCCTCGCGCATGGCCCAGCCGCCGGCTTCGTGCCAGACCGCACCGTGTTCCAACTCGCCGTCTTCGCCGACGATTGCACCCTTGCCATAGGCTTGTACATGCCTGGCGCCGCCCAGTGCATGAATCAGTTGCTCGGACAGCTGCGCCCCTAATCCTCTCAATTCCTGCATGAACGGCAGCAGGTCCTCGACATATTGACCTGCGTAGGGATTGGCGACCACAGCGGTGGCGACCGCAATCCTGAGCGGGGCCGACGAGCGAGGCCCGCCTTCGTGGAACACTTCTTCGATGTCCAGTTTTACCTTACGAACCATCACAAGCGACATGCCTAACCTCCAGAACCGAGAGCCTCAAGCGGCTCGTTATTTTTTTTAAAACCGGCCTTTTGCATTATGCATTTTATGATGTATGGTGCAAGAAATTAGTTTTTGTGCATAAAAAGCAGGAGAAGAACATGAAGCTGATTTCGTACCGCAAAGAGGGGAAGGCCCATTTCGGCGCCGTGTCCGGTGACGGGGTGGTCGAGCTGACCCGGCGTTTTACGCAGGTTGCGGACCTTGCATCGTTTCTGGCCGACCCGGCCTTGATGCAGCAGGCTCGGCAGATCGTAGACGCCGCGCAACCCGACTACCCGTTCTCAAGCGTTGAACTGGAAGCCGTCATACCCAATCCCGGAAAGGTGATTTGCGTCGGCATTAACTATGTGGCTCACGCTGAAGAAGCCGGCAGAAAGGTCGGTGAATTCCCGGTGATTTTTCAGCGTTTTGCCGAAACCTTGCTTCCCCACGGAGAACCGCTGGTAAGGCCTCAGGTATCCGAGCAATTTGATTTCGAAGCCGAGCTGGCCGTGGTGATCGGCAAAGGAGGGGCGCATATCGATCCGGCCGATGCGATGGACCACGTTGCGGGTTACACCTGCTTCAACGACGCCAGTGTTCGCGACTGGCAGTTCCATACGCACCAGTACGGCATGGGCAAGACCTTCAGAAAAACCGGTGCACTGGGCCCATGGCTCATTCCAGCTTCGGAAATTTCCGATTACCGTAAGCTGGTGGTACGAGGAGTACTCAATGGTGAGCAGTTGCAGGAAGGCAGTCTTTCAGAGTTGGCCTTCGACATTCCGCATTTGATTTCGTACGTGTCGAAGGCACTGGCGTGGAACCCGGGCGACATTCTGGCCACCGGTACGCCGAGCGGGATCGGCTTCAAGAGGAACCCACCGATTTTCCTTAAACCCGGTGATATTTTCGAAGTGGTGATCACGGAGATCGGGACGCTATCGAACGGCGTTATTGACGAAGCCTAAGCGTTGTCCTCTACACAATCATAAAAACTGGAGGTTCCAAATGCCCGCCTTACCGACTATCAATTTCACCCACTCCGGCGTGTTTTGCGCAGACCTCGATCGCATGGTCGATTTCTACTGCCGTACCCTAGGCTTCATCGTCAGTGACAAAGGTGTCGCCTCAACGGGGCATCGGCTGTTTTTCATGACCCAGAACCCGGAGTTGCATCACCAGGTCGTGCTCTTCGACGGCAAACCCGTCGACCTGCCGTTCAACCCGATCAATCAGTTGTCGTTCCTGCTGAATTCGCTGGATGACTTGAAGACTTACTACCAATTCGCCAAGAGCAGCGGTGTTGAAGGGATCGCTCAGGTGGATCACGGGAATGCCTGGTCGATGTACTTCAAAGACCCTGAAGGCAACCCCATCGAAATGTATGTCGATGCACCGTTCTATACCGCACAACCGTGCAAGGAGCCTCTTGATCTCGAGCTGCCGAGCGAGGTCATCCTGGCCCAGACCGAAGCCATGTGTAAGCGCCGCCCAGGCTTCCAGACGCGAGAAGAGTGGAAGAACTCCATCCGCGCGAAGATCGAAGAGCAGCGGGTTCGAATCGGCTGACAGCGCGCCGATCTGTGGATGTTGAAGCCTGGTTGATGGGCGCGCACACGCCGGTTCATCAACCAGACGTCGCACTGGATAAAAACAAAAAGCGGAGTAGACGATGGACTACGATGTCATCATTGTTGGAATGGGTCCGGTGGGTGCTCTGTGCGCAAATCTGGCCGGCATGTGGGGGCTGAAGGCTCTCGTCGTGGACAAGTCCGAGACGGTGTACACCAACCCCAGGGCCATGGGGTTTGACCACGAAGTGATGCGTGTCTTCGGCAATATTGGCCTAGCCAATGAGATCGCCGAGCATGTCATGCCTTATCGCCCCTCGGAGTACCGAACCACCGGCTCTGCGCTGATCAAGCGCATTGATGCCGCCAAGCCTCCCTTTCCGCTGGGTTGGGCACCGAACTATGTGTTCTCGCAGCCGCCCGTCGAGCGTGCGCTGAGGGGCAAAATTGCTGATTTGAAGTCAGTCACCGTGGAACTCGGTTCCGAGGTCCTGTCGGTCGATTCCACAGGCTCGCAAGCGGAAGTGCGCATTCAGGCCAAAGACGGAACCGAGCGCACGGTCACGGCGGACTATGTGCTGGCGTGTGATGGCGGCACCAGCCCGATCCGCACCCGACTGGGCCTGAAGATGGAGGATTTGGCCTTCGATGAGCCGTGGCTGGTGGTCGATGTGATCCTCAATGAAGGGGCGGGCGAGCATCTGCCGAAGACCAACGTGCAGTTTTGCGAGCTGGCAAGGCCTTGCACCTTTGTCGTCGGACCGGGTCAGCATCGGCGCTGGGAGTTCATGATCAATCCTGACGAGCAGCCGACCGAAATCTCACAACCCGAAGCAATCAAGAAGCTGATCTCCCGCTGGTTACCTGAGGGCGACTATCAACTATGGCGGGCGTCCGCTTATCGATTCCACGCACTGATCCTGGAGCAATGGCAGTCCGACCGGGTGTTCTTCCTCGGGGACGCGGCGCACATGACGCCGCCCTTCTTGGCGCAAGGCATGTGCCAGGGGATTCGCGATGCATTGAACCTGGTCTGGAAGCTCGCGCTGGTGAAAGGCGGGCTGGCAGCCGCGGCCTTCCTCAATACCTACCAGACCGAACGCGTGCCTCATGTGCGCCAAACGACGATGGCGGCCAAGGAGTTCGGTGGCGTGATTTGCGAACGCGACAGCGAGAAAGCCGCGATCCGCGATGCGCGGTTGATCCAGCAGATGACGGAGAACCCGGCAGGGACCATCAGGCAATCGCTGATTCCGGGGTTGTCCCAAGGGTTTGTCGCGCAGGTCGCGCCTGCCGGTGAGCTGTTCCCGCAACCGATGGTCATCAACCATGCCGGCAAGACAGCGCTGTTGGATGAGTTTACCGGCCAGTCCTTCCGAGTGGTCATTGCTCCCGGGTTTGACGCCAGCGCTTTGTTGAGATGCCTGCGCAGCAGTCAATCGCTCAAAGGTCTGCCCATCCATGTCGTGCGATTGGTCGACCCTCAACAGTCAGGTCCACGCACCGCGGATGATTATCAGGAAGTCGATGGAGTGCTGGCGCAGTGGCTTGAAAGTCGAGGCTGCAATGTCGTCATCGTGCGGCCGGATCATTACGTGTACGGCGGGGCGGTCACGGTTGCCTGGGCGATGGAGTTGCTGGAGGGGATGGAGCTTGCGCTGTGGTGCAAGACGCCTGAACAGGCTGCACAGAGTGATGGCGGCGCCAGTGACCCAATGATCAGGTTTGCCCAAGGGCTAAGCCAGTAGAAAGCAAAAAGCCCTTCGCTTTGCACTGCCCACGAAAGCAGTTGCATGGCGAAGGGCTTTTTTCTGGAACACCGATTGATCTATTGAAGCGTGGCCTGTTGCCGTTCGATCGCTTCGATGGTGCGGTCCAGGGTGTCCTGAATGTGATTGCGCAACAGCGTCACCGCTTTTTCAGAGTCCCGTGCCAGCGCCGCATCCATCAGATCCTGATGCTCATTGCCCTTGTGGCGTTGGCGGATTCGCTGCTTGGCAGAGAAGCGTCTGTAGCGCTCGGCCCGGTCAAAGAGGGAGTCGATCATCTTCAGCATCAACGGCGATGGGCACGCCGCGAACAGCGCGAAGTGGAACGCCTTGTGCCGGGTCGACCAGTCATCGTCGAGTACCAGCACGCCAGTTCCGAGCTTTTTCTCAACCAGATTCAAGCGGTGAAACGCGCCCAGTACATCGGCTTCCCAGGCGTCATCGCCAAACTTGATGGCATCGCCTAGCGCCTCGCATTCCAGCAAGCAGCGCATTCGCGTGATGTCGCGAAAATCCGTGGTGGAAATCGGGGCAACCCTGAACCCCTTGTTGTCGCTGGCTTCGACGACGCCGTCCTGCGTCAGGCGATTGAGTGCCTCACGAATAGGGGAACTGCTGAGCCCGTAGGTTTTGGACAGTTCGGCGACTTTGAGTTTTTCGCCAGGGGCCAGCTCGCAACAAACAATCGCTTTTTTCATCTTGGTCAATGCGACTTCGATCAGCGGACTATTGGGGGAGGAGGGGATCATGATGGGTCATCCTGAAATTTGCACTAAACGGATTTTATGCGCAAAAAGTTGTTTGGTGCAAAGGATGAATGCCGCGTTGCGCATAAATTTTCCTGCGTCGCAAGGAAAAAATTCAAGAGCAGTCTTTCGGACGCTCTAGACCGGCCCTTTGTCTCCAACCACCTTCCCGCCATCCATTTCAACACTCATGCCTCTGCTGTCCTCATGAGCTTCCCGCCTGCCGTAGCCCCCCGCCCCAGCTATCCGAATGAGCGCCCGAATCTTCTTGACTTTGAATTTGTGCAGGATTACGTTTTGTGCACAAAGTGATATGAAATGCAATAAAACACGTTTTGCGCATAAGTGGTCAGCTTCGTAAATCTGACCAGATCGGACAGGGAAGGAACGCCGCAGCACCCGTGGTATTCGCAGCCAATGCTGCGAGTGGATGACCTTTTACAAAAACAAAAAAACAGGAACATCTTCATGAAAACAGCCAACCAGCGGCTCTGCCCGTTGCCGGTTTCCAGCATCGCCTGCGCGGTTAGCGCAACGGTGCTGTTGAGCCTCTCAACGCCCTCGCATGCCTTCCAGATCGACACCGGTAATCCCGATCTTTCGGCGACCTGGGACAACACGATCAAGTACAGCAACGCCTGGCGTGTGAACAAACTCGATCACAAGGTCGCGGTCGGCCCAGGCACCTCCAACAGCAATCCCAACCTGGATGACGGCGACCGAAATTTTGATCGCGGGCTCATTTCCAATCGCCTGGATGTCCTGTCCGAATTCGACATCAAGTACAAAGACGTCGGTGCTCGTCTCAGCGCGGCCTCGTGGTACGACAATGTCTACGCCCACGACAACGATAACGACTCTCCCGGCACCGCCAACTCGTTGAGTGTCGAGCACGACGAGTTCACCAGCGACACCCGCCGCATCCACGAACAGCACACCGAAATCCTCGATGCGTTTGTCTATGGCTCGAAGGAAATCGGCACGACCTCGCTGTCCGGGCGACTCGGCCAGTTCACGCAAATCTATGGTGAAAGCCTGTTCTTTGGGGCCAACGGCATCGCCAATGCTCAGTCCACCGTTGACCTGGTGAAGCTGCAATCCGTGCCGAGCTCGCAGTTCAAGGAAATCCTGATGCCGACCAAGCAGGTGTCAGGCAACTGGCAGCTGAACGATACGGTCAGCGTCGGCGCCTACTACCAATTCGAGTGGAACAAGACGCGCCTGCCCGCAGCGGGCAGCTATTTCAGCGGCGCGGATTTTGTCGGTGAAGGCGGGGAGCGGGTGTTCTTTCCCACTGGCGAGCTACGCCACGGCAAGGACATCGATGCCAAGGATTCCGGGCAGTTTGGTGCGCAACTGAAGTTCGCTGTCGAGGACTGGGAGTTCGGTCTGTACGCCGCGAAATATCACGAAAAGACCCCGGTGTTTTACTTCCGTCCGGCCGCGCTGGTCCCCGGTGCTGATGACACGTTCGTCAACGTTTATCCCGAGGACGTCAAAGTGTTCGGCGCAAGTTTCAGCACCCTGGTCGGCGAAGCCAACATCGCGGGTGAAACCTCGATTCGGCTCGACACGCCATTGGCGGGTGTCGGCGGAACGATCATCACCGGTATGGATTCCGACAATGATTCCAACCCGGCGTACCCCATCGGCAAGTCGTGGCATGCCCAGGTGTCGATGGTCAATGTCTACGGCGGATCCGCGTTGTGGGACGGTGCTTCGTTCGTCGGTGAGCTGGCATTCAACCGTCGACTGAGCGTGAGCAAAAATGCCGATCAGTTGGACCCCAACACCACTCGCGATGCCTTCGCGCTGCGCTTCACCTTCGAACCTCAGTATTTCCAGGTCTTCCCCGGCATCGACGTTCAAGCCCCGATCACCATTGGTTACAACCCTTCCGGGCGCTCCTCGGTCACGCCTCAGGCGTTCGGCCCGGAACATGGCGGGGATCTGACGTTGGGCCTCAAGGCCGATTACAAGAAGCAGTGGTATGCCTCGCTGTCCTACACCAACTTTTTCGGTGAGGCCGGACCTGTCATCAACTCCTCCAACTCGTTCACTTACCAGCAAAACATGAAAGACCGGGATTTTGTGGCGTTCTCGATCCAGCGAACCTTTTAAGCAAAGAACAGGCGGGCCCTGATAATGACAAAAATTAAACTGCTGTTGCTTTCCACCCTGTCGATCTCAATCTGTACCAGCACCGCGTTCGCGGCGGTGAGTCCTGACGAGGCGGCGAAGCTCAAGACCACTTTGACCCCCATGGGTGCCGAAAAGGCCGGCAATGCCGACGGCTCCATTCCGGCCTGGACGGGTGGGCTGACCAAGGAAGTGGCCGGGGCAAAATCCGGCGACATGCCGGCCGATCTGTTCCCCGGTGAGAAGCCGCTGTTGCAGATCACCGCGAAGAACGCTGCGCAGTACGCGGACAAGTTGAACGAAGGGACAAAAGCCTTGCTGGCCAAATACCCCGACACCTTCCATCTTGATGTGTACCCGACTCATCGAACCGCCGCGGCCCCCGACAGTGTTTATCAAAACACCTTTACCAACGCGACCCAGTGCAAGACCACCAGCAATGGGTTGTCGGTGGAGGGCTGTTACGGCGGCATTCCGTTCCCGATCCCTAAAACCGGCAACGAGGTGATCTGGAATTTCCTGCTGCGGGTCGAGGCCGAATCCATTCAGATGGGCTATGCCAACATCATCGGTAATGCTGATGGCACCCGAACACTCGCCAGCCGTGGCGTCGAGAACTGGCAGTACCCGTATTACTTCAAAGACGGCGGCGTGGATAAGTGGTCGGGGCAGTATGCGCTGCTGCGTTTCTTGACTAACGAACCCCCGTTCAAGGCCGGCGAGTCGTTGGTGACCCACGACAGCATCAACGCCCAGGAACCGCGGGAAGCCTGGCAATACCTGGTTGGCCAACGCCGCGTACGCCGCGCGCCTACCGTGGGTTATGACACGCCAGACTTCGTGGCGTCGGGTGCAAACTACTTCGACGAGGTGCATGGCTTCATTGGCCACCCGGATCGTTATGACTGGAAACTGGTCGGCAAAAAAGAGCTGTACATCCCGTACAACGACAACAAGT
>Ga0157373_10002544_pt1 | contig 13886 bp, 13 predicted proteins | sample C65metaG_FD_113460 | JGI IMG/M metagenome (GOLD analysis project Ga0157373, IMG submission 113460) | Corn rhizosphere microbial communities from Kellogg Biological Station, Michigan, USA - C6-5 metaG | ecosystem: Host-associated > Plants > Roots > Rhizosphere > Soil | place: USA: Michigan... | reverse complement strand
TCTTCTCTGTGCAACCTCTGTGTCTCTGTGCCTCTGTGGTGAACTTTCCTGAGCAATGATTAACCACAGAGGCACAGAGACACAGAGGCCGCACAGAGAAGACCCGAAATTAGGACACGACCTCGCCCATACGTCGATTTGACACCCTCTCGAACCGGCTTGTAAACTCGCGCTCTTCAAATCCTACATCTTAATCGAAGGAATAAAGCGAAATGGGTGCGCGAAAGAAGATTACTGTTGTTGGCGCCGGTAACGTGGGGGCCACGGCGGCGCATTGGCTCGCCGCAAAGGAACTCGGCGACGTGGTGCTCGTGGATATCGTCGAAGGGGTGCCGCAAGGCAAAGCATTGGACCTGGCGCAAGCCGCTCCCGTCGAAGGCTTCGACGTGCGGATGATCGGTTCAAACACGTACGATGAAACCGACAACTCAGACGTCGTGATCATCACGGCCGGCCTCGCGCGCAAACCCGGAATGAGTCGCGACGACCTGTTGAAGACGAACGCAGGCATCGTTTCACAGGTCGTAGACGAAATCGTCCGCCGTTCGCCCAATTCAATTCTCATCGTCGTCTCGAACCCGCTCGATGCGATGGCCCAGGTGGCGTTGAAACGCTCTGGTTTCCCCAAGCATCGTGTAATCGGAATGGCCGGCGTGCTCGACTCCGCTCGCATGCGCTGCTTTCTCGCCGAAGCGTTGGACGTTTCAGTGGAGAATGTCACCGCGTTCGTTCTCGGTGGACACGGAGACACTATGGTTCCGTTGCCGCGCTATTCCACCTGCGCAGGTATCCCGATCACCGAATTGCTTCCGAAAGAGAAGGTCGACGCGATCGTGAAGCGTACCGCAGGCGGCGGCGCTGAGATCGTTGGCCTCTTGAAAACTGGTTCGGCGTACTACGCACCGTCAGCAGCGGCAGTAGAGATGACGGAATCGATCTTGAAAAACAAGAAGAAGATTCTTCCGTGCGCTGCTTATTTGGAAGGTGAGTATGGCATCAACGGCCTGTTCGTCGGCGTGCCGTGCAAACTTGGAGCGCGCGGATTGGAGCAGATTATTGAGATCAACTTGACTGCCGAGGAGCGGATCGCGCTGCAAAAGAGCGCATCAGCGGTGCAGGAGTTGATTGACGTGCTTGGGATTTGATCTGACTAAAATCCGGCTAATCCTGAAACATCATGTTAATCCTGTTAACAGGATTTACGAGATTCTTCGTGATTGACAGGATTTCTACTAGCCTTTCAGCCAGCCGAGCAATCCGTGTACAACCGTCTCGCGGTTCTCTTCGTATATCGCGCGCGTGAGAGGGATGTTCATCGGACACGCTTTCACGCAGTTCTGCGCGTTGCCGCAGTTGGTGATGCCGTCCGTCCCCATGATGCCCTCGAGTCGCTCTTCCTTGTTCATCTTGCCTGACGGATGCATGTTGAATAAACGCACCTGCGCGATCGCCTGCGGTCCGATGTAGTTGTCGCCCTCATACTGCGGACACGCCTCCAGACAACAACCGCACGTCATGCAACGCGAATAAGCATAGCGCTCCATCACGTCGTCCTGATCCATCCGCGGTCCTGGTCCAAGATCGTAAGTGCCATCCAACTCGATCCACGCATGGACGCGTTTCAAGTGGTCAAACATCTGCTGGCGATCGACAACGAGATCCCGAATGTTCGGAAACTTCGACATCGGTTCGAGCTTGATTGGCTGGTCCAGGTTGTCGACGAGCGCGGAGCACGATTGTCGCGCGCGACCGTTGATGATCATCGTGCAGATGCCGCAGACCTGTTCGAGACAGTTCATGCTCCACACCGGCGGCGTGGTCTGCTCGCCCGATTTGTTGACAGGATTCTTCTGAATCTCCATCAGGCACGAAATGATGTTGAGATTCGGTCGATACGGAATTTCAAACTGTTCCCAGTACTGAGGCGAGTCGGGGTTAGCGCGCCGCCGAATGTGAATCTCAACTGACTTTTGTTGTGCTGTCGACATATCAGGCTTTCGCGGTCTCTTTCTTTCCCTTGCTGTAATCGCGTTTGCGTGGCTGGATCAACGAAACATCAACCGGCTCGTATGAAAACACCGGCCCCTCACCGGAAAACTCGGCGATCGTGCTCTTCAGAAAATGCTCGTCGTCGCGATCCGGGAACTCAGGCTTGTAATGCGCGCCACGCGATTCATTTCGATTCAACGCGCCGAGCGTAATCACGCGAGCCAGTTCGAGCATGTTGTCGAGATGCCGCGCGTGCGGCAGCGCCATCGTGGCCCACAAGTTCGAATCGTTGATCGAGATTCGTTTGTATCGGTCCATCAGTTCCAGCAGCTTACTATCAGTGGCTTGAAGTTTTTCGTTGTAACGAACGACAGTCACGTTGTCAGTCATCCACTTGCCCATCTCCTGGTGCAACAGATACTGATTCTCGCTGCCGCTCTGTTTGATCAACTTATCGTTGATCTCCTGTTGGTGCTTCAACTCCTGCTCGTAAATACGCGAACCGTCGGCGCCGTTTCGTTCGACGTTCTTTGCGTACTCGATGGCCGCAGGCGCAGCGACAAAACCACCAAAGACGCAACTGACGAGCGAATTCGCGCCTAACCGATTTGCGCCGTGAATGGAGTAGTCGCATTCACCCGCAGCGAGCAGTCCCGGAATATTCGTGCGCTGGTTGAAGTCGACCCAAAGTCCACCCATCGAATAGTGCACGCCAGGGAAGATGCGCATTGGAACGTGACGCGGGTCGTCGCCGACGAACATCTCGTAAATCTCGAGAATCGCGCCTAACTTTCGATCGAGCTCTTCAGCCGGAATGTGCGTTAAATCGAGATACACCTGGTTTTCGCCACCAACGCCCATTCCATCGATGCATACCTGGAAGATTTCTCGTGTTGCGATATCGCGCGGCACGAGGTTCCCGTACGCGGGATATTTCTCTTCGAGGAAGTACCAGCGTTCATTCTCCGGAATCGCGGATGGCTGTCTCGCATCTTTTGGTTTGCGCGGCACCCAAACACGTCCGCCTTCGCCGCGCGCGGATTCCGACATGAGTCGCAGTTTGTCTTCGCCTGGAATCGAGGTCGGATGGACCTGGATAAACTCGCCGTTCGCGTATCGCGCCCCTTGTTGATAGCAGGCCGAGACGGCACTGCCGGTGCAGACCATCGAGTTCGTCGATTTACCGAAGATCAAACCTGGACCACCAGTCGCGACGATCACCGCGTCAGCCGGAAATGCTTTGAGCTCGAGTGTCTGGAGGTTCATCGCGATCAGTCCGCGACAAACCTGCGCCTCGTCGAGCACGAGCGACAACATTTCCCAGTGCTCAAACTTTCTCACTTTGCCCGACGCTTCGTAACGTCGCACTTGCTCGTCGAGCGCGTAAAGAAGTTGTTGTCCAGTCGATGCCCCGGCAAATGCTGTGCGGTGATGCTTCGTGCCGCCGAACCGTCGAAAGTCGAGTAAACCTTCCTTCGTGCGCGAGAAGGGAACACCCATGCGATCGAACAGGTAAATAATCGCCGGCGCCATTTCGCACATTGCTTTCGCAGGTGGTTGATTCGCGAGGAAGTCGCCGCCGTAAACCGTGTCGTCGAAATGTTCCCAGGTGGAGTCGCCTTCGCCTTTGGTGTTGACGGCGCCGTTGATGCCGCCCTGCGCGCAAACGGAATGCGAGCGTTTTACCGGCACGACCGAAAACAGATCCACTGCATGTCCGGCCTCTGCGATTTTCATCACGGCCGCCAGACCCGCGAGACCGCCGCCGACGACTGCGATCTTCATGCCATTATTCGCCATTAAAGGAAGACTCCTAACAATCCGCCGGGACGTATGAAAGCGACGGCGGCGTTGATTCCGACGAGCAGCAGGACCACTCCAAATCCGATGCACGCATAACCTGTCAAACGCTGTGCGCGCTCGCCGATCGTGATGCCCCAGTCGACGAGAAACAACCAGATGCCGTTCGCGAAGTGCCAGACTGTTGCGGTGATGCCGATCATGTAGATGATGAAGATCGGCCACATCTGAAACTCACCTGCCACGATGTCAAACGCTTTCTCGGGATGATGGGCCACGGAAATCGTGTTCAGGCCCGGGATCTTTCCGAATCTGAAGTTGAGCACGTGGAAAGTGATAAAGAAGAATAGAATTACGCCGGTGATTCGCTGGATCAGGTAAAACCAGTTGCGCGGATACGGGTACGCGAGGTTGTTTGGGCGCGCTTCGACCGTGATGACGAGACCGTAAACGGCGTGATAGATGAGTGGAATGAATATTCCGATGGTCTCGACGAAGACAATGTAGGGAATCGATTGTAGATCGTCGACAGCACTGTTGAAGTCGCCGGCGCCGGTCAGCGCCTTTGAGTTGGTGTAAAAGTGTTCTAAAAGAAAGATTCCGAGTGGGAAAATACCGGAAAGCTGATGAAGCTTGCGCAAGACGAACGTCCTGCTCAAACGAATGGCCAAGAATGCACTCCTCAATGAGTTCGTACTAGCACATGGATTATATTGAGAAGTCGGGCGATTTCAAAATAGGCCACAGAAGGCACAAGCGTGAACGATCTAATTCGTAAGCCGTTGGGAGAAATTGTTGGATTGATCCGCAACCGAGACGTTTCTCCGGTCGAGGTTGCAGAGGCGCATCTTCAGCAAATCTCAAGGCTGAATCCGAAGCTGAATGCGGTCGTTACAGTCGCGCCGGACGTCATCGAACGCGCGAAGCAGGCAGAGGCGGCTGTCATGCGTGGGGATGAACTTGGTCCTCTGCACGGGGCGCCGATGACGATCAAGGATACGATAGAAACTGCTGGTCTGCGTAGCACGAGCGGTTCCGTAATGCGGGCCGACTACGTTCCCAAACGCGATGCTCCTATCGTCGCGCGGTTAAAAGCCGCGGGCGCAATCATTCTCGGAAAGACAAATACCGCTGAGATGGCGATGGACTACACCGCCGACAATCCTGTCTTCGGCCGTACTAATCATCCTCTCGATCCAAAATTAACGCCGGGTGGTTCGAGCGGTGGGGAAGCAGTTGCAATAGCGACGTGTATGTCGGCCGCGGGCTTTGGGAGCGACCTCGCGGGTTCGTTGCGAATTCCGGCTCACTTCTGCGGGATAACGGCCTTGAAACCTACCACCGGTTGCTTTCCTGGCGAAGGTCAATTTCCGCCGAGCACTGGTCCATATTCGCTTGGCGCCGTTGTTGGGCCAATGGCGCGAAGAGTTCGTGACCTGCTGGGGCTCCTTGCTGTTATTGGCAATGAAAATTACTTCGGTCGGCCGTACGACATGCGACGAGTGAGAGTGGCATGGTACACGGATGATGGCATTGCGCCGGTGACGGAGGAGACTGCTCGCGCAGTCGCGTCTGTTGTTAATGTGCTGGAGGACGCTGGCTTGATCGTTGAGGAGCGCCGTCCACCGCACGTCGAGCGCGGAAACGAGATGTGGTTGAAGTTGTTTTCACGCGCTTCGGTGGTCCAACTGCGGAAAGTTTACAGCGGTCGCGAGCATGAGGGTGGTTCGTTCGTAAGCTGGCGTTTGTCGACGGCTGATGACACGCCCGCGCCCCTGCTGGACGAATACATCGCCAACGGGATGGAGCGCGATCGGCTACGCGAAGAATTGCTCGACTGGATGGAAAGCACGCCGCTGATCATCGCGCCAGTTGGCGCCACCGCTGCATACGCTCACGACACGCTGAAGGTCACGGTTCGCGGGACCACAATGGGAACATTTCGAGCATTCAGCTATGCGCAGACGTTCAACGTGTTCGATCTGCCGGTGGTCACTGTGCCCGCGGGGCAATCGAATGAAGGATTACCGATCGGCGTTCAGATTGTGGGCCGGCCTTTTGCGGAGGAAATGGTCTTGTCAGTTGCGGAGATCGTCGAACAGGCACTTGGCGCCGATCACGATATATAATCTGTAAAATCCACGGATGGGAGTCGAAAATGGATCCAGTTTCGTCAGTTCTGGCTTTTATGTTCTTCGGGTTCATCGCCATCGTGTTGCTGGTGATCGCGGTGAAGACAATCAGAATCGTGCCGCAGGCCACGGTCATGCTGGTTGAGCGTCTGGGGAGGTTTGATAAGATCGCGAGCAGCGGGCTCAACATCCTCGTGCCATTTCTCGACAAGCCGCGCGCGGTTTACTGGACCAACGCGCGGCCTGGTCTGACGTCCATCGACTTGCGCGAGCAGTACATCGATCTGCCGCCGCAGCCGGTTATCACACGCGACAACGTCACGATCCACGTCGACTCAGTGGTCTACTGGCAGATCACCGATCCGCTCAAAGCCGTTTACGAAATAAACGACCTGGTCGGCGGCATAGTGCAGTTGACGATCACGGGAATGCGCGCGGTGATGGGCGAGATGGACCTGGACCACACGCTCTCGCAGCGCGATCAGATCAACGCAAAACTCCGGCTGATCCTCGACGAAGCGACGGACAAGTGGGGCGTGAAAGTCACACGCGTCGACGTGAAGAACATCAATCCGCCTGAAGATGTGCGCATCACGATGGAGAAGCAGATGACGGCCGAGCGCAATCGCCGCGCGCTTGTGTTGCAGGCGGAAGGCGATCGTCAGGCAGCGATCACGCGGGCCGAGGGCGAGAAGCAGGCAGCGGTGACGCGTGCTGAGGGTGAGAAGCAGTCGGCGATACTGGCGGCGGAAGGGGCGGCGCAGGCGAGACTTCGCAATGCTGAAGCGGAGTCGGAGGCGTTGAATCGAATTGCGCAGGCGATTCCGAGTGGCAACCCGGAGCAGTATTTGATCACGGTGCGCTACATCGAAAGTTTGCGCGACATGACGCGCACGAACAATTCGAAAGTGATCTTCATGCCGGTTGAGACTTCGGCGATGCTCTCGAGCATTGGCGCGATCAAGGAAGTGTTGTCACAGACTGGTGAGCGCGATGAGAAGGGTGAGGCGCCACCGCCACCACGGCCTCGCGAGCTGCCACGGTAGTCTCACAGGATTTACAGGATTTTCATGATGTGCATGATTAAATCATGTAAATCCTGTCTAATCCTGAAATCCTGTCAAAGTGAAAGTTTGTGCCTCGAGATCGCCGTGTATTTTGACCCCTGGCTGCTCAGTTCACTTCGAAACACAACTAACTCTTTCACTCCGATTTCCACCGGCTCAAATTCCATCTGCACGTGCGCATCCGCGAGCCGTCGTGCACCTTCGGGTCTTCTGATGCGCGCGATCGTTAAATGAGGCCGGTACGCGCGATCCTCTTTCTCGAAACCTTCCTTCGCGAATTCATCGTCCAGTCGCCGTTGCAAATCCGACAGTTTGCCTGACGGATCGCTCACTCCGATCCAGAGCACCTGTGCACGACTCGCTTTCGGAAACACACCCGTTTTCCCGACCGCGATCTGAAACGCCGCAAACTCTTCAACCACGCGCGACGCCGCTTCCGAAATCAGCGGAATTCGCTCGACACCGATGTTGCCAAAGAACTTCAGCGTCAAATGAATATTCTCAACACGCGTCCAACTGGCCGCCACATCTGGAACCGCTTCTCGCAACCGCCGAACGTGATCCTCAAGCCGCGCCCGAACGTCGTCAGGCAATTCGACCGCACAGAAAACGCGCCATTCCTGTTTCACTGTCCCGGCTCGAGCACGAGCGTTTGCTTTGTCGCCGCCGCAACGGCCGCCGGTGTAAACGGAAACTCGCGTGGCGTAACAGCGCGCCAGTCTGCCAGTTGATCGCTCCAATGCGGACTCTTAGGCAAACCCGATTGGCCCAACGCGATTCCTTGTTGCGTCTTGTCCCAATCACTCGGATCCGCGATCAGTCTCATCGATACAGCCTGGCCCACATTCACAGTGGCGCCAATATAACCGCCGGTCCCATTTTGCGGAAAAGGTGGAATCGTGAACTGCCCGCCAATCAATGGTGCGCCGGCGAGTGGATGCGGGAAGCGCACCTTGGCCATTTCACCCCAGGTCCACTTTTTGTCGTCAGCACCAAGGGTTCTCGTGAGAGTGGCGACAGCTTCGTCGTAACAAGCCTTTAGCAAATCCGCGTAACTCGCAAATTCCTTTGGCAACCAGGCAGCCGGTTGTTCCTTGATGATCCGATCGAGGGTCGTATCGAAATTACTCCATTGATAGTTTTTGACCAGTTCCGGACCCAGCGCGGCAGTCAGAAGCTTCGTGCGAAAAGCGAGTCGCATTTGGGCCATCAGCGGCGCCACCGTCGATTCAGCGTCAACTCTTCCGTCCCATTTATCGAATGCATCGAGGTGCGCCTTGAGTTTCTCATCTGCCGGCGTCAACTTCGTGCGCAGCAACTTCACTGTCTCTCGAGTGAACGCCGCACCTGAGATTGAGTAAACGTCGCCGAGGATGCGCCTGAAATCTTCAGCCGAGAGTTTTGGTTTTTCGTTGAGCAGATCGAGAATCCGTCGCGCGCGATACGGCTGAGCCCATGAGTGCGTCAGGAAGTAAGGGTAGTCTGTACCGACGATTCGCTGGTTGGCGGTGACAATAATTCCGGAGGGCGGATCGTAAAGTGCCGGCAACTTCGAAATCGGAATGTAGCTGGTCCACTCGCCTGCATCTGTCGAACCGTCGTACGGTACGCTGCCATCACCAGACTTACGAATCGGAACCACACCCGCGGCGTGATAACCGATGTGCCCATCGACGTCAGCGTAGACGATGTTCTGCGTCGGCGCCGTAAACGACTCGAGCGCGTCGTTGAACTCTTTCCAGTTGCGCGCGCGATTCAACCTGTACGTGAAATCGGAGTTGTTCTTGGTTGGATCGAAAGCGGTCCAGCGCAGCGCGTAACGCTTGCCCTCACCTTCGAAGATTATTGGGCCATGGTCCGTCACGGTCACGTCGTGTGTGACGATGTCGTGGTCGGGGCTGCCGATGCCTTTTCTGACTTTGATCTCTTCATGACGAACGACGGCGCACTTCCAGCCTATCGATGTCGAATAGCGGTTCCGGTCTTCGGGATCGAATTTCTCGACGTAGAGATCTTGAACGTCTGGTCCAACATTCGTGAAACCCCAGGCGATCCGATCGTTGTGACCGATAATGACGCCGGGTAATCCGGCGGTGCCAATTCCCGCGACGCGTACGCCCGGCGCGCTCAAATGAATCATGTGCCAGATATTCGGAGCCGTAGGACGCAGGTGCGGATCGTTGGAAAGCAGTGGCTTGCCCGTAACAGTCCGTTTCCCACTCACCACCCAGTTGTTACTTGCGGCGAGTGCATCTGTGTGGAATCCGATGCGTTCGAGCGCAGCGGCCGCAATCATCTGGTTGTGGGCGAGCTTGTCGAGTGTCGCCGGAGAGAGTGGCTCCGGTTTTAGTAGCGCCGCGGTTTTGACTTTTGACTGTGTGTCCTTGCCGACAACCAGCACGTCGATTGGTGAAATCTCGGGTAACAGTTCAGCGCGTTTTTCTGCCGGCAAAACAGAAAGCGCCTGCCGCATGAGATCGAGTCGCCACGTGTCGGAGAGTGCTTCGAAGAAAATCTTGATTACGACCAGTGAATCGCTGGCAGTCCAGGGACGAAATTTGTACTGCAGAATTTGAAACTCAGGTGGCAGCGCTTTGGGATCGAGTGAAGCGGCGTAAGCGTTGACACCGCGCGCGTACGCTTCCAACACCATGCGCACTCGTGGCGTCGCGGCGGCAAGCTCCGCTTCGGCGGCTTGCGAGAATCCGTACGTGCGATGCAGTTTGTCCTGGTCCAGCGCGATGTTGTTCGGCCCGGCGCCCAGAACTTCCGCGAGTTCGCCGCGTGCAGTGCGACGAAACAGATCCATTTGGAAGAGCCGATCCTCGGCGATTGCATAACCTTGCCCGAAGTAAAGATCTTCGTCGTTCTTTGCTTCGACGTAAGGAATACCGCGCTCGTCGCGGCGAATTGTGATTTGGTCTTTAATACCTTTGATTTGAATCGCGGTTTGTTGTGTGGCCGTGTGGCCGGAATTCGGAGCGCTCGCGAAACAAAACAGGACCAGCAGGAGAATTGAAAGGTGTCGCATGGGCGCATAGATTAACAGCAATCTTGTGAATCCTGGAATACTGTCTTAGAATCCAGCGCAATGGTTCGCATCGCGTTCATCCTCTTGTTGCTGGCGTCCTTCGCGGGCATTGCCGGCGCTCAGCAAAGGCCACTGATAACCGAAGACGTCGACATCATCCCTCCGGGCTCGATCCGCATCGAGGCGGGCATCGATTTCATGCAGGGTGCGAGGTTTCCGGTTTCGGGCATTCGAGGGGATCTGACGCGCGTCGGCGTTATCGGCGTCAGTTTCGGAATGGGACCGAATGTCGAGTTTCAGATCGAAGGCGTGGCCCAGAATTACGTGAGTATCAATTCGCGCGGCCCGTCCGCGATTCCTCTCAATCTTTTGCCGGGAGCCAACTCGACTAACGACACGGGCGATTTCACACTGGCAACCAAGTTCAAACTGCGAAACGAAACGCGTCGCGGTCCTTCGCTGGGATTTCGTTTTGGCGTGCAGCTTCCAAACTCGAGCCAGGGAACGGGTGTCGGACTCAATCAAACGAACGCGTTCGGCTCGATTCTGGTCGGCAAGAAATTTGGTCGCGACGGCCGATTCAATACTTTCGGCAATCTCGGAATCGCGATTCTCACGGCGCCCACCGAACTGTTTTCGCAAAACGACGTGATCACATACGGAGTCGCGGGAATCTTTCGCATCAACAAACAGTTTAGTTTGGCAGGCGAAGTCAACGGGCGTGCGAACACGCGACCGGGCGATGGTCCACTCGGCACCGAGTCGCAGGCAGAAGCTCGACTTGGTATGCAGATCAGGGCTTCCGGGTTGCGCTTCGATTTTGCGGGTATCAAAGGCCTCACTAACTTCAGTCCAAATTCCGGATTCACTGTCGGAGTCACTTACGACACACCCTCCGTTTTTGCTCCCGTCAAATAAGCCACGGATTAACGCGGATCTATGCCCGATTGGTTATTAGCGATTGCGCGGTGGCTGGAATACAACGTGATTGGAATGCCGTTGTATATCGCCGCGCCCGCGATGGTGATCATCGGCGCTCTCGATTCTTCGCTGTTGTCGTTGCCTGAAATCAACGACTACCTCGTCGTTGGACGTTGTTTCAAGAATCCGAGTGCAGCGTTTTATTTTCCTTTGATCGCTGCGACGGGGAGCGTCATCGGGTGCAACCTTCTCTACTCCATTGTTCGCCGTGGCGGGCAAGCGGTGTTGCGCAAACGTTTCAACCTGCAAAGCATCAAGCGCGTAGAACGCGCGTACGAGCGCTTCGGTTTTCTTGCGATTGGTATTCCCGCGATACTGCCGCCGCCGCTGCCTTTCAAGATCTTCGTTGCGACTGCGGGTGCACTCGAGTATCCGCGCTGGAAGTTTTTGTTGACGGTGATGATTGCGCGGTCGTTTCGGTACTACGTTGAAGGTATTCTCGCTGTGTTCTACGGGCAGAGGGTGCTGCTTTTTTTGAGAGACAATGGACTCGTGATATTGAGTATCGCCGGCGCTGCGTTGCTTGCTGGAGGACTCATTTACCTGATTGTTAAAAGGCGGCGTGGGACAATCCACACGGTCGAAGACCTCGAGGAAGAATCTCGTGCCGCCGAAAGGACTGCTGATTGAAATCTGTTCTTCACCCGATCACAAAATGGCTCACGAAGCTTTCTGAGTACCTGATTCAGTTTGGCGCGTTTGGCCTGTTCGCGGTCGCTCTACTCGACTCGTCGTTTGTGCCTCTGCCCAGCAGCGCAGATGCGTTGATGTTGCTGCTCTCGACGACGTATCCGAGCTGGATGCTGCTTTATGCGTTCATGGCGACGGCGGGCTCGGCGGTTGGTTGTTGGCTGCTCTACGTCATTTCGCGACGCGCGGGTGCTCGAGCGTTGAATCGCTTTTCCGAGCGGAAACAGGCGCGAGTCAAGAACCTGATCGAGCGTTACGACATGGTGGCGGTGTTAGTCGCGACGCTGCTGCCGCCGCCGTTTCCGTTCAAATTGTTTGTGGTCACGGCGGGTGTGTTTCGGTTCAGTCTGGTGCGGTTCATGCTCGCGATCATCGTCGGACGTGGTTTTCGTTTTCTGCTCGAGGGTTATTTCGCCGTTCGTTACGGCGCTGAAGCAAAAGCAATTTTGGCGAAGTATTATCCGTGGATTGGACTTGGACTCGTCGTCGGGATTGTACTGTTTGTGTTTGTGAAGCGGTGGATCAGAAGAGGCACTGACGAAATCGAGCACACGTTGGAAGCAGGGAATTAGACTTGTGCAGCCGTGGCGAGTTCAGGAAACTGAAAAGTTCTCGCGGCGGCAAGGTCTTTGATGCCGTGAGTCTCTTCAAGTTCTTTGAGTATGCGAAGAAAGATTTCGGCGGTGGCGAGCGCGTCGCTGCCCGCGCGGTGCCTGCTGATGATCGGAATCGAGAAGTGGCTCGCGATTGTGTCGAGACGGTGATTCACGAGATCAGGAAGCGCGCGTCGTGAAAGTCTCACGGTGCAGAGGTGCGGGTTCACCATGCGATGTCCGGGATAGACACGTGAGATCTCGTGATTCAGAAAGCTCGTGTCGAACGGCGCGTTGTGGGCCACCAGCACCGAGTCGCTGACGAAGTCGAGCCACTTCGGCGCGACGTGTGCGAACACTGGTGCAGACTTTACCATCTCGTTCGAGATGCCTGTGAGCGCAGCGACAAAACGCGGGATCGGAAGCTCTGGATTGACCAGCGAGAGAAACTTGTCGACGATGCGTCCACCGCGAATGCGATATGCGCCGAGCTCGATCAGCCGGTTGGGTGGTGTCTTCGCGCCGGTCGCTTCGACGTCGACGACGACGAAGTCAAGATCGCGAAGTAAACGCGAATGACTATCGTCTTCGAGCAGTTCGACAGTATTGTTTTCGATGATTTTGAAGCGACGATCGTTTCGGATGAGATCGGCGACGAGTAAACCTGCGAGTTCGTCGTCGACGTGAGACATTTTGAAGACGGCGTCGACGATCTCCGATGCCGCAGCGCGACCGCCTGAGCCCGTTAATAGGTCGATTGTGTCCTGGACCAGAGTGGAGTCTGAAACTAAATTCGGATAAGGCGGCATTCGAACTCGGATTGTAGCACGCTAATACGCATCGAGGTAAGGATTTGAAGGCAGAACAAGTCATCGATCAATTCAGAGCGACGGGCGCGCTGCTCGAAGGTCATTTTCAACTCACGAGCGGGTTGCATAGCACCGTTTACTTGCAATGCGCGCTGGTGTTGCAGTTTCCGGAAAAGGCGGAGGCGTTTGGACGCGCGATTGCTGAAATGTATCGCGAGCAGGCGATACAGTTGGTGGCCTCGCCTGCGATCGGAGGAATCGTGATTGGTCATGAAGTCGCGCGTGCGTTGGGAGCGAGATTTGTTTGGACCGAACGCGAGTCTGGCGTCATGACTTTGCGACGCGGGTTCACGGTTTCACCGGGTGAGAAAACGCTCGTGGTTGAAGATGTGATTACGACTGGCGGCTCAACGCGCGAGACGATCGAAACGCTTCGACAAGCCGGCGCTGATGTTGTCGCGGCAGCGTCGATCATCGATCGCTCCGGTGGGGCAGTAGATGTCAGTGTTCCGCGAACGGCGCTGGCGACGCTCAAAGTCCTGTCGGTCGATCCTTCAGTTTGCGACGCGTGCAAACTGGGTGAGCCGGCCGTGAAGCCGGGCAGCCGGAAAGCAACGCCGTGAATTACAAACTTCTGCTTCAGTACGACGGCACAGATTTTCACGGGTGGCAGATTCAAGAAGGTCTCAGAACCGTTCAGGGTGAGTTGACGAGTGCGTTGTCGTTGATTGATGGCCGCAGTGTGAGCGTTCATGGTTCGGGGCGAACTGATTCCGGTGTTCACGCTGAAGGGC
>Ga0157373_10002540_pt1 | contig 13901 bp, 12 predicted proteins | sample C65metaG_FD_113460 | JGI IMG/M metagenome (GOLD analysis project Ga0157373, IMG submission 113460) | Corn rhizosphere microbial communities from Kellogg Biological Station, Michigan, USA - C6-5 metaG | ecosystem: Host-associated > Plants > Roots > Rhizosphere > Soil | place: USA: Michigan... | reverse complement strand
TGGGCTTCCCGCCGGAAGCCATCATCTTCGACCCGAACATCTTCGCCGTCGCCACCGGTATCGAAGAACACAACAACTATGCCGTGGACTTCATCAACGCCTGCGCCTACATCCGCGACGAACTGCCCTACGCGCTGACCTCCGGCGGGGTGTCCAACGTGTCGTTCTCGTTCCGGGGCAACAACCCGGTGCGCGAGGCGATCCACTCGGTGTTCCTGCTGTATGCGATCCGCGCAGGCCTGACCATGGGTATCGTCAACGCCGGCCAGTTGGAGATCTACGACCAGATCCCGGTGGAACTGCGCGACGCTGTGGAAGACGTGATCCTCAACCGCACCCCGGAAGGCACCGACGCCCTGCTCGCCATCGCCGCCAAGTACAAGGGCGACGGCAGCACCAAGGAAGCGGAAACCGAGGAGTGGCGCAACTGGGACGTCAACAAGCGCCTGGAGCATGCACTGGTCAAGGGCATCACCACCCACATCGTCGAAGACACCGAGGAGTCGCGCCTGTCGTTCGCCCGTCCTATCGAAGTCATCGAAGGTCCGCTGATGGCCGGCATGAACATCGTTGGCGACCTGTTCGGCGCCGGCAAGATGTTCCTGCCCCAGGTGGTCAAATCGGCGCGCGTGATGAAACAGGCCGTGGCCCACCTGATTCCGTTCATCGAGGCGGAAAAAGGCGACAAGCCGGAGGCCAAGGGCAAGATCCTGATGGCGACGGTCAAGGGCGACGTCCATGACATCGGCAAGAACATCGTCGGCGTGGTACTCGGTTGCAACGGCTATGACATCGTCGACCTGGGCGTGATGGTGCCGGCGGAGAAAATTCTGCAGGTGGCCAAGGACGAAAAATGCGACATCATCGGCCTGTCCGGCCTGATCACCCCGTCCCTGGATGAGATGGTGCACGTGGCCCGCGAGATGCAGCGCCAGGACTTCCATTTGCCGCTGATGATCGGTGGCGCGACGACGTCCAAGGCCCACACGGCGGTGAAGATCGAGCCCAAGTACAGCAATGACGCGGTGATCTACGTCACCGACGCCTCCCGCGCCGTCGGGGTGGCGACCCAGTTGCTGTCCAAGGAACTGAAACCGGCGTTTGTCGAAAAAACCCGCCAGGACTACATCGAGGTTCGCGAGCGCACCGCCAACCGCAGCACCCGCACCGAACGCTTGAGCTACGCCGCCGCCGTCGCCAAGAAGCCGCAGTTCGACTGGAGCAGCTACCAACCGGTCAAGCCGACATTCACCGGCGCCCGGGTACTGGACGACATCGACCTGAACGTCCTGGCCGAATACATCGACTGGACGCCGTTCTTCATTTCCTGGGACCTGGCCGGCAAGTTCCCGCGCATTCTCACCGACGAAGTGGTCGGCGAAGCCGCTACCGCGCTGTATGCCGATGCCCAGGCCATGCTGCGCAAGCTGATCGACGAGAAACTCATCAGCGCCCGCGCGGTGTTCGGTTTCTGGCCGGCCAACCAGGGGCATGACGACGACCTGGAAGTCTACGGCGACGACGGCAAGCCGCTGGCCCGCCTGCATCACCTGCGCCAGCAGATCATCAAGACCGACGGCAAGCCAAACTTCTCCCTGGCCGACTTCGTCGCGCCGAAGGACAGCGGCGTGACCGACTACGTCGGCGGCTTCATCACCACCGCCGGCATCGGTGCCGAAGAAGTGGCGAAGGCCTATCAGGAAGCCGGCGACGACTATAACTCGATCATGGTCAAGGCTCTGGCCGACCGCCTGGCCGAGGCCTGCGCCGAGTGGCTGCACCAGCAGGTGCGCAAGGAACACTGGGGTTATGCCAAGGACGAAAGCCTGGACAACGAGGCGCTGATCAAGGAGCAGTACACCGGCATCCGCCCTGCCCCCGGTTACCCGGCGTGCCCGGATCACACCGAGAAAGCCACGCTGTTCCGCCTGCTCGATCCCGAGGCCAGCGAACTGAAGGCCGGCCGCAGCGGCGTGTTCCTCACCGAGCACTACGCCATGTTCCCGGCGGCGGCGGTCAGCGGCTGGTACTTCGCCCATCCCCAGGCGCAGTACTTCGCCGTCGGCAAGATCGACAAAGACCAGGTGCAGAGCTACACCGGCCGCAAGGGCCAGGAGCTGAGCGTGACCGAACGCTGGCTGGCGCCGAACCTGGGTTACGACAACTGAGTGAAGGGATCACGGTCTGCAACGGCCGTGATCCTTTTTTTCACGGGTTGTCTATGCTTGTCCCAAACCCATGGCAGACGAGGGATTTATGGACGACCCAGTCGACAACAAGCCGCCAACCCTGCTGCAGATGATGCACAGCGTACTGGCCGCCGCCTTCGGCGTGCAGAGCGGCAAGAACCGCGCCCGAGACTTCACCCACGGCAAACCGAGTCACTTCGTGATACTGGGAATCGCGTTCACGGTGATCTTCGACCTGACGCTGTTCGGCATCGTCAAGCTGGTGGTGCATCTGGCGGGAATTTAGAACGATCTTCCTGCACATCCCCCTGCGGGAGCGAACCTGTGGGAGCAAAGCTTGCTCGCGACGCAAACGACACGGTCGAGACCGCGTCATCGTTCATCGCGAGCAAGCTTTGCTCCCACAGGCTTTGCTCCCACAGGTTTTTTATTGCGTTGGACGACCGATTACTGATGACTGACCCAGAACACCGCCGTGCCTACCACCAGGATAATCAGGAACAGAATGGCCCAGGCATCAACAGTGCTGTCGCTTTTCCTTGCTTTGGTCGGATTGCTCATTGCATCGCCTCTTGTCGGTTTTTTAGGTGATTGCATAGGGACTCGACACAGTTAAGACGATGATTGCCCATACGACAAATGTGGGTTCCGAGCCGATGGCCCCCATTAGGTCATTTGGTTCTTTACATATACTCAAACATCACTTTTGCGCATAACTCAAAACAGGTATCGTGCACCGGCTCCTTTAGGAGTGCGCGGCCGTGCGCGCAGAATTGCCGAGGCAGAACCCGATTACAGCGAGCCAATACGCAGCTGTTTCTGATAGCCCCACGCATGAGACCGAGACTTATATGTACGTATATGACGAGTACGATCAGCGGATCATCGAGGACCGCGTCCAGCAGTTACGTGATAAGACCGGACGCTATCTGGCAGGAGAGCTGAGCGAAGCAGAATTCCGCCCTCTGCGCCTGCAGAACGGCCTGTATATCCAGCGTTTCGCCCCGATGCTGCGGGTGGCGGTGCCTTACGGCCAACTGACCTCGCGCCAGGTGCACAAGCTGGCCCAGATTGCCCGCGACTACGACAAGGGTTACGCCCACATCAGTACGCGGCAGAACGTCCAGTACAACTGGCCGGCCCTGGAAGACGTACCGGAGATCCTGGCTGAACTGGCCACCGTGCAGATGCACGCGATCCAGACCAGCGGCAACTGCTTGCGCAACGTCACCACCGACCAGTTTGCCGGTGTCGCGGCCGATGAATTGATCGACCCGCGTCCGTGGTGCGAGATTGTCCGTCAGTGGACCACGTTCCACCCGGAATTCGCCTACCTGCCGCGCAAGTTCAAGATCGCCATCAACGGCTCGACCTCGGCCCGCGCCGCCATCGAAGTCCATGACATCGGCCTGGAGGCGGTCTACAACGCTGCAGGCGAGCTGGGCTTCCGCGTGCTGGTGGGCGGTGGCCTCGGTCGCACGCCGGTAGTCGGTGCATTCATCAATGAGTTCCTGCCCTGGCAGGACCTGCTGAGCTACCTCGACGCCATCCTGCGGGTGTACAACCGCTACGGCCGTCGTGACAACAAGTACAAGGCGCGGATCAAGATCCTGGTCAAGGCCCTGACACCAGAAGTGTTCGCCGAGAAGGTCGAAGCCGAAATGGTTCCCCTGCGTGGCGGCCAGACCACCCTGACCGAAGCCGAAGTCCATCGCGTGGCCAAACACTTCGTCGACCCGCAATACAAGGCCCTGGACAACCAGGACTTCGCGGTACTCGACAAGGAACATCCGGGCTTTGCCCGCTGGCGTAGCCGCAACACCCTGACCCACAAGAAGCCTGGCTACATCGCGGTCACCTTGTCCCTGAAGCCGACCGGTGTTGAGCCGGGCGACATCACCGACAAGCAGCTGGACGCGGTGGCCGACCTGGCCGAGCGCTACAGCTTCGGTCAGTTGCGCACTTCCCACGAGCAGAACATCATTCTGGCCGACGTCGAACAGAGCCAGTTGTTCACCCTGTGGGGCGAGTTGCGCGAGCAGGGTTTCGCCACGCCGAACATTGGCCTGCTGACCGACATGATCTGCTGCCCGGGCGGCGACTTCTGCTCCCTGGCCAACGCCAAGTCGATCCCGATCGCCGAATCGATCCAGCGCCGTTTCGACGACCTGGACTACCTGTTCGACATCGGCGAACTGGACCTGAACATTTCCGGTTGCATGAACGCCTGTGGTCACCACCATGTCGGCCACATCGGCATCCTGGGCGTGGACAAGAAAGGCGAAGAGTTCTACCAGGTCTCCCTGGGTGGCAGCGGCAGCCGCGACGCCAGCCTGGGCAAGATCCTCGGGCCATCGTTTGCCCAGGACGACATGCCAGACGTGATCGAGAAGCTGATCGACGTGTACATCGCACAACGTACCGAAGACGAGCGTTTCATAGAAACTTAACAACGTATCGGCATAGACCTCTTCAAGGAACGCGTCTATGCAGCGAATCATTAAGAACAACGAGGTCATCGACGAAACCTGGCACCTGCTGCCCAAGGACGCGACCCTCGATGGTATTTCCAACTGCGACGACCTGATCGTGCCCCTGGCCTTGTGGCGTGACCATTCGCACTACCTCAAGGCCCGCGATGGCGGCCTGGGCGTGTGGCTGGACGCCGACGAGGAAGCGGAAGAGATCGGTGATGACGCCAACCAGCTCCAGGTCATCGCCCTGAACTTTCCGGCCTTCACCGATGGGCGCAGCTACTCCAATGCCCGCCTGCTGCGTGATCGCTACGGCTTCAAGGGTGAATTGCGGGCCATTGGCGATGTACTGCGCGACCAGCTGTTCTACATGCGCCGCTGCGGTTTCGACGCGTTCGCCCTGCGCGCCGACAAGGACCCCTACGAAGCCCTCGAAAGCCTCAAGGACTTCTCGGTGACCTACCAGGCCGCCACTGACGAACCGCTGCCGCTGTTTCGTCGCCGCTGAACCCGTTGCATAAAAAAAGCCCTGACCCGGACATTCCGGTTCAGGGCTTTTTTTATGGGCTCGATCGTTCCCACGCTCCGCGTGGGCACGCCTCAACGGACGCTCTGCGTTCGGCTCTCTGGGACGCGGAGCGTCCCTGGCTGCATTCCCACGCGAAGCGTGGGAACGATCCGAGCGACCCGTTCTTACCAGAACCACTGCTGTGTCAGGCGACTCCACCAGCTCAGCAGCACACGGTCCACTGAGCCGCTGGCCGCGATGCCGACGCGCTCCTGCAGGCTTCGATCGTTCCCACGCTCCGCGTGGGCACGCCTCAACGGACGCTCTGCGTTCGGCTCTCTGGGACGCGGAGCGTCTCTGGCTGCATTCCCACGCGAAGCGTGGGAATGATCCGAGCGACCCGTTCTTACCAGAACCGCTGCTGTGTCAGGCGGCTCCACCAGCTCAGCAGCACACGGTCCACTGAGCCGCTGGCCGCGATGCCGACGCGCTCCTGCAGGCTTTTGCGTTCGGCGTAGTGCAGGTGGTACAGCTCGGCGCTCTTGGCGCGCTCGGCCAGGTATTCGTCGCTGGTCTTCAGCTCGTCCACCAGATGCTTGCCAAGGGCTGCGACACCCAGCCAGACCTCGCCGGTCGCCACTTCATCAATGGCCAGTTGTGGGCGGTAATTGGACACGAAGCTCTTGAACAAGTCATGGGTGATGTCCAGGTCCTGCTGGAATTTCTCCCGGCCTTTCTCGGTATTTTCGCCGAACACCGTCAGCGTGCGCTTGTACTCGCCGGCGGTCAGGACTTCGAAGTCGATGTCGTGCTTCTTCAGCAGGCGATTGACGTTCGGCAACTGGGCCACGACGCCGATGGAGCCGAGGATGGCGAAAGGCGCGCTGATGATCTTCTCGCCGATGCAGGCCATCATGTACCCGCCACTGGCCGCGACTTTGTCGATGCACACGGTCAGTGGCACGCCGGCCTGGCGGATCCGCGCCAGTTGCGACGAAGCCAGCCCATAGCTGTGGACCATGCCGCCGCCGCTTTCCAGGCGCAACACCACTTCGTCCTTGGGCGTTGCCAGGGACAGCAGCGCGGTGATCTCATGGCGCAGGCTCTCGGTGGCCGAGGCCTTGATGTCGCCGTCGAAATCCAGCACGAACGCCCGGGGCTTGGCCGCCGGTTTTTCCTTCTGTTTCTTCTGCGCCTTCTCAGCCTTGCCTTCGCTCTTGCGCAGGGCCTTGAGCTGATCCTTGTCCAGCAGCGTCTGTTCGAGGCGCTCGCGCAGCCCCTTGTAGAAATCGTTGAGTTTGCTCACCTGCAACTGGCCGGCCGACTTGCGCCGCCCCTTGCTGCGCAGGGCAGCAAAACTGGCCAGCACCACCAGGATAGCGATGACCAGCGTCACGGTCTTGGCCAGAAAACCGGCGTATTCGATAAAGAACTCCACGATCACTCCTAATTGATTCTCGACTCGCCGCTCGACGGCGGACATTAAACGTTCCCAGCATACCCATGCGCCTGCATCGCTACCAGCCGGGAAACCTGTGGTTACCTTAAGCCCGGACCAGGCAGGACAAGGCTGTAACGGACATTTCAAACAAGCGTATGTTTTTTCATTGACAGCTCACTGCCATCCTCATAACCTCGCCAGACCTTCAACGTACCGGGATGACGCGGACGTGGGCAGTATCTATCTGATTCGACATGGCCAGGCCTCCTTTGGTGCGGACGACTACGATGTCCTTTCACCCAATGGCATACGCCAGGCAGAGGTGGTGGGTAACCACCTGGCCGAGCTCGGTGTCGTCTTCGATCGTTGCCTCTCGGGCGACCTGCGCCGTCAGCAGGATACCGCCACCGGCGCCCTGGGCCGGATGTCCGCCGCCGGGCTGCCGGTTCTCGAAGTGGAAACCGACTCGGCATTCAACGAATTCGATGCCGACGCAGTGATCCGCGCCCTGTTGCCGGACATGCTGCCCCAGGAACCCGAGGCCCTGCACATCCTGCGCAATGCCGCGCAAAACCGTGCCGAATTCCAGCGCATTTTCGCCCTCGTGGTCGAGCGCTGGCTCAGCGGCCAGTACGACCCGCCCGGACTGGAGAGCTGGCAGGGTTTCGTCGAGCGGGTCCAGGCCGGCCTGCAGCGCATCCTGGAACAGGCCGACAACAGCCACAAGATTGCCGTCTTCACCTCCGGCGGCACGATTACCGCCCTGCTCCATCTGATCACCCGGATACCGGCCCGACAGGCCTTCGAACTCAACTGGCAAATCGTCAACACCTCGCTCAACCACCTGAAATTCAGGGGGCGCGACGTGGCCCTGGCTTCCTTCAACAGCCATGCTCATCTGCAACTGCTGAAGACCCCGGACCTCATCACCTATCGCTGAGGCCGAATTAATCGTAGACCCTTGCTGTATCAACCCGATAAGGATCGAAACCATGACCTCCGTAGTCGACGCCGTACAAAAGATGAAAGAAAAATTCAACCCATCCGCCGCTGCCGGCCTGGACCTGGTATTCGGTTTCAACGTCACCGACGAAGACAAGCAATACGCGCTGATCGTCAAGGACGGTACCTGTGAATTGCAGGAAGGCGAAAATGCCGACGCCAACTGCACACTGGTGATGGACAGCGAAACTCTCAAGGGCATCGTCAGCGGTGAAACCGACGGCATGCAAGCGTTCATGGGCGGCAAACTGCGTGTCGAAGGCGACATGATGCTGTCGATGAAACTCTCCGAGCTGTTCCCGGCCTGAGCCTGTACGCCCTCTACGGGGTGCTGCTGGCTGCAACGAATCCCGCCCTCGTGGCGGGATTCGTGTTTTTCGGGCAGGCTTGGCAATTCTTTCATACCCACCTCCCGTATCGGCCAGCCCATGGACATCGACCTCGCTCGCACCTTCCTGGAAATTGTCCGCCACGGCAGTCTCGCCGCAGCGGCCGACAAGCTGCATGTCACCCAGACGGCGATTACCGCCCGGGTACAGAAACTGGAAAGCCAGCTCGGCTGCGCGCTGTTCGTGCGCAACCGTGCCGGTGCGCGACTGACCACCGACGGTGAAGCCTTCGTCGTCTACGCCAACCAGCTCGTGCAGACCTGGGAAGCGGCCCGCCGGGACCTGCCGCTGCCCGAGGGCTATCGCAATGTGCTGCACATCGGTGGCGAGGTCAGCCTGTGCAATCCCTTGATGCTCAGCTGGGCCCGAGAACTGCGTCGGACGATTCCCGGTCATGCCTTGCGCATGGACATCCGCGACGGCGAGAAACTGCTGCAACAGCTGGAGTTGGGCCTGTTGGACGCTGCGGTGGTGTATCAACCCGAATACTGGCCGAGACTGCAGGTTGAACAGCTACTGGAAGAGAAACTGATCCTGGTGCGCCTGGCCAGTTGCCCGGAGCCCTACGTGTACATCGACTGGGGTGTCGATTTCCGTCGCCAGCACGACACCGCCCTGCCGGACAAGGCCAAGGCTGCCGTCACCTTCAATCTCGGCCCCCTGGCCTTGCAATACATCCTGGAAAACGGCGGCAGCGGCTACTTTCGCACACGCGTGGTGCAGAGCTACCTGGACAGCGGCATCCTGGAACGGGTGCCCAAGGCACCGGAGTTCAACTATCCGACTTACCTGGTCTATTCCCGGGACCGGGATTCGGCGCCGTTGCAACCGGCGTTCGAAGTGTTGAGGACAATCGTCAAGAGCGGCAGTGATTGGTCCCAGCGCTGGGATCCGCTGAGTTGATGCATTGGGTTAAAGAGCGGGGGCCGTTTGCAGCCCGGCGGAGCGGTGCGACGTTTCGCTAAACCCCACCACAGAAACAGCCCCCTCGCCATCAGGTTACTTGCGCAAGTGCTCCATGATCTCGTCCTTTACCTGCAATCGTTTCTTCTTGAGCGTCTCCAGGGCAACGTCGGACAGTGCGGCGGACGTCGGCTTCTCGGCGTCTACCACCTCTGCATCAAGCTGGGAGTATTTTTGAAGCAGCGAGTCGAGTCTTGGATTCTCGCTGCGCTTTTGCTGGATGTGGTCTTTTTCGCACTTGAGATCCTGGCACAGATCATGGGACACCGGCATGGAACACCTCCTTCTGACGGTCAATGACAGGCGCCTTTGAGGGGCGCCTCAACCATCAGGATGGCCTTGCCGACGGGGTTCTGTCGACCGCCAATCCGACCAGCGGTGACCGTTCGTCGTACCGTATCGCTTTGCGATCAAACCTTTAGCCATACACCGCTCTCCATTGAACAGTGACACTCAAGATCACTTGTACAACCTGTACGGAGAATACCTATGGACGGATTTACCCTGCGTCAACTCGGCCTGGCAGTTGCCCTGAGTACCAGCATGGGCATGGCATGGGCCGCGAGTTCCAACGACTTTGTCGACAACGCGGCGGCCGGTGGCATTGCGGAAATCGAAACCAGCAAACTGGCTCTGGAAAAAAGCGCATCGGCGGACGTCAAGGAGTTCGCCAACAAGATGATCGCCGACCACACCAAGGCCAACCAGGAGTTGATGACCCTGGCGAAAAAGCACGACATCGAAGTGCCGGACGAAACCACTCTGGTGAAGAAGGCGAAGGCCAAGATTCTCGATATGCGCGATGAGTCCTTCGATGCCGCCTATGCCAATAATCAGGTCAAGGCCCACGAAGAAACCATCACCCTGTTCAAGAAAGAAGCCGAGACCGTCACCGACGACAAGAAGCCCGGCAACACCGAGCTCAAGGCGTTCGCCCAGAAGATGCTGCCGGATCTGCAGCACCACCTGGAAATGGCCAAGAAACTCCAGGCCGCACATCCCAGCAAGTAGTGTTTCAGGCAGTACTGAAGGTCAGAAAAAGGCTCGTCCCCCCAGGAGGACGAGCCTTTTTTGCGTAGGTCGATCAACCGCCGTCGGTGTCGATATCGGCGTCCGTGTCATCGCCGGATTTCGGCCGGTCAGGATCGGGCTTGAAACCCGGGCTGAAGGTGTTGTCGTTTTCCTGGTGATGTTTTTTCTGATCGACCTCCTCGGCAGCGCTCTGGGCCTGGTCCGCGCCAGCCGGGCTGACTGGCTTGGCATCGGGCAGTTGGGGATCGATGGCCGGGGCGTTGCGGGGTGACGGGTTCTGCGTCTGACCTTGTTGCGCCGTGTTTGCGCGATCGTCGTTCATGGGCACCTCTTCATGACAGAGGCCGGGGCGATGGACCGGCCTTGATCATTCGAAGGGAACGCAGCGGCTTCGGTTCCATTTGTTTGCGGCAGTGCGATCAACCGCCGAGCACCGAGCGGACCATACGGGTCAAGGCATCCGGCCCATAGGGCTTGCTCAGCAGATGGGTGTCGGGGCTCAGTTGATGGTTGCGGGAAATGATGTCCCGTGTGTGACCGGACGTGAACAGTACCGGCACCGGTGGCTTCTGCACCTTCGCCCAGGCCGCCAGGTCGGCACTCTTGATCAGGCCGGGCATGACCACGTCGGTGAAAATCAGGTCCACTTTGACGCCTTCGAGCAACAGCTTCATGGCCGCATCGGCGTTGGCGGCGGTGAGGGTTCGATAGCCGGATTGCTCGAGCAATTCCACCGATGCACTGCGCACCGCATCGTTGTCCTCCACCACCAGGATCGTCTCGTGCCTGCCGGGCTGGGGCGTGTAGTCGTGGGTCTGTTCGCCGGCTTCAGGCTGGTAGCTGCGAGGAAAGTACATCTGCGCCCGCGTGCCCTTGCCCAGGTCGCTGGCGATCTCGAGATGCCCGCCGCTCTGCTTGACGAACCCGAACACCATGCTCAGGCCTAACCCGGTGCCCTGGCCATCGGTCTTGGTGGTGAAAAACGGCTCGAATACCTGATTGAGAATGTCCGGCGGCATGCCGGTGCCACTGTCGATCACCGACAACCGCACATACTCACCCGCCGGGATGCCTTTGCCGGCACAGGACGCTTCGTCGAGCAGGATGTTCTCGCCCAGTATCTGGATGGTGCCTTCGCCGCCCATGGCATCGCGGGCATTGATCGCCAGGTTCAGCAGGGCATTTTCCAACTGGTTGCGATCCACATGGATGCACCAGGGCTCGTCGGGCAGGGTCACTTCGATCCGGATGGTCTCGCCCAAGGCCCGTTGCAGCAATTCCTCCAGGTCGTCGTAGATACGCCGAGGGTTGTAGACCGCCGGTGACAGCGGCTGACGACGGGCAAAGGCCAACAGTTGCGATGACAACTTGGCGCCCCGCTCCACCGCCTCGATGGAAGCACTGATCCTGCGCTGCACATTGGCATTGTCCGGCTCATGCCGTGCCAGCAAGTGCAGGTTGCCGGCGATCACTTGCAGCAGGTTGTTGAAGTCATGGGCGACGCCGCCGGTGAGCCCGCCAATGGCCTCGAGCTTCTGCGACTGGCGCAACTGCTATTCGGCCGCCAGCCGCGCCTGGACCTCATCGGCGACCCGCTGCTCCAGGTCTCGGGTGAACCTGAGCAGCGACGCTTCGGCGATCTTGCGTTCGTTGATGTCAATCAGCACACCGGGGAAACGCAGGGGCTTGCCCAACGCATCGAACTCGCATCGACCGCTGGCCTGCACCCACAGGTCATCGCCCTCGGGGCGACGTATCCGGTATTCGGCATTGAAGGCCGAACCGGTGCTCAAGGTCAGTTCAATGCGTTGATGGACCTCATCAAGGTCATCGGGATGAACACGCTGGCGGGCAATCTCGATGGGTAGCGCCTCCAGCGGCGTGTCTGGCGGGTAGTCGAACGTGCGGGCGAAACGCTCGTCGCCGGACAGGGTGTCGGCCTGGACATCCCAGACAAACGAGCCCAGCAGTGGCCCTGCCGAAAGGGCCAGCTGGATGCGTTCATTGACGGCGCGATAACTGCGTTCCGCTGCCTGGCGAGCCCGCTCGGACAGGACCAGCTCGGTGGTTTCCACGACAATCGCCAGCACGCCGGCCGGTGCCTGGTCATCGTCGGGCACGGGGCTGTAGAAAAGGTCCATCCAGACATCTTCGGGCTTGCCATCACGCAACAGGACCAGTTCCTTGCTGCGATAGGACAATGTGCCTCCGGCCAGGCATACGTCCAGCACGTGACGATTGAACTCGGCCACTTCCGGCCAACCCAGTTCTACCGCGCATCCCAACAGATAAGGATGACGCCCGCCGGCGAACTCGGCGTAGGCATCGTTGTAGATCATGAAGCCCTGGCGGCCCCACAACATGACCATCGGCAAGGGCGAAGCCAGCAACACCTGGACGGCATTGCGCAGGCTGGCAGACCAGTGTTCGATAGGACCCAGTTCGGTCTGGCGCCAATCGTACGCCCGGATGCGCCGGGCCATTTCACCGTCCCATCCGGGACATCCGTGAGGCTGGGATAAGAACTCCATGGGCGACTCTGAACCTCGAATGGCTGCGGGGAATCGCCTATCGCGAGCCCCCTTGTGCTCAGACCTTCGAGCGCGAGGTTGGCATTTGGTTTCATGCTGGTCGGTTCACATTCTCACCGTGGTGAGGGAGCTTGCTCCCGCTCGGCGGCGCAGCCGTCGTAAATCGGTTGATGCGGTCTGCCTGAAGGATTGCGCCAACCCATTTTGGGGCTGCTGCGCAGCCCAGCGGGAGCAAGCTCCCTCGCCACAGGTTGCTGTGATGCGACAGCCGTGTCAGCGAAAATCGCGGCTGCGCACGTTGATGCCCGCCAGCAACCCGGTCAGGTCGCTCAAGCGTCCGGCGATCAGATGACGGACTTCACCGACGCTTTCCCAGCGCCCGTCGACCCGAAGCAATTGCGAGCCCACCAGGACTTTGCGTTGGCGCTCCGCCAGGTCGCGCCAGACCACCACGTTGAGGTTGCCGAATTCATCTTCCAGGGTGACGAAGGTCACCCCACTGGCCGTGCCGGGGCGCTGGCGACCGGTGACCAGGCCGGCGACGCTGACGTTGCGGCCATGTTCCACCTCCTGCAATTCCCGGGAGCTGCGACAGCGTCGGGCACGCAGTTCAGGGCGCAGCAAGGCCAGCGGATGAGGGCCCAGTGTTGTGCCGAGGGTGGCGTAGTCGGCAAACAGATCTTCCCCCAACGAGGGTTTGGGCAGATTCACCGGCGGTTCCTCCTGACTGGGCAAACCGGCAAACAGACCCAATTGCTTCTGCACGCCGGCCACTTCCCAGCGTGCACGATGGCGATCACCGACCAGGCCACGCAAGGCCCCGGCGTCGGCCAATTGTTCCTGGGCCCGGGCATCGAGTTGCGCGCGCTCGCCCAGGTCGGCCACGTCAGTGAATGCCCGCTGCCGACGAGCCGCCTCGATACGCCGGGCGTCGTCTTCACGAAAGCCCTTGATCAGGCGCAAGCCCATGCGAATCGCCGGTTGCCGACCTTCCTGGGGTTCGAGACTGCAATCCCAATCGCTGGCGCGCACGTCCACCGGACGGATCTGCAATTGGTGCCGGCGGGCATCCTGCAGGATCTGGTCCGGGCTGTAGAACCCCATGGGCCAGCTGTTGATCAGGGCGCAGGCGAACGCTGCCGGCTCGTGGCATTTGAGCCAACTGCTGGCGTAGGTCAGCAAGGCGAAGCTGGCGGCGTGGGACTCCGGAAAACCGTAGTTGCCGAAGCCCTTGATCTGCTCGAAGATCTGCGCGGCGAACTCGGGGGTGTAGCGGTTGCGCGCCATTCCCTCTGCCAGGCGTAGACGGTGCGGTTCAAGCCCGCCGTGACGTTTCCAGGCGGCCATGGAACGGCGCAACTGGTCCGCTTCG
>Ga0157373_10002538_pt1 | contig 13903 bp, 12 predicted proteins | sample C65metaG_FD_113460 | JGI IMG/M metagenome (GOLD analysis project Ga0157373, IMG submission 113460) | Corn rhizosphere microbial communities from Kellogg Biological Station, Michigan, USA - C6-5 metaG | ecosystem: Host-associated > Plants > Roots > Rhizosphere > Soil | place: USA: Michigan... | reverse complement strand
CGACCAGCGGCTCTCGTAGAACACCGGCCGCAGGATGCGGTGGACCGTGAAGTAGGGCGCATCCGGGTTCAGCGCGAAGGCGTGCGCCCGGTCCCATTCGGTGCGGCCGACGATGTTCTTCGCCAGCCCGATCGACTGCGCCTCCAGCTTCAGCCGCGGCCGAAAGCGCAGGCGCTTGGAGGCGGCCATGGCGGCCCCCACGACCATCCGCGCCGGGCGCATGGAGGTCATGAGCTCATCGACGTGCAGGCCGCCATATTCATAGGGCTCGTAGCCGCGCAGCACGCCCTGCAGCGAGACGATGTTGTGCCCCGGCCAGGCGCTCAGGAAGCGGCGCGTATAGGCCATCTCCGTGCCCTCGGCGTGGAGGAGGTCGGGCTGGAAGTCGGCCAGCACGGCGCGGCAGTCGGCCTGCGCGATGTCCATCTCGTCCCGACGGCTGGGCGGAATGTAGTAGTGGACGATCCCGTTCAGCTCGCGCCGCTCCATGGGCCCACCGGGCGAGCGCAGAGCGACAGCGACCTCCACCTCCGGCTGAGCGGAGAGCTGGGCCAGCATGGTCGATATCCAGCCGCCGAAGGTGGCCTTCGCCGGATCGCCGACGGCTTCGCCGCGCGGGACCAGCAGGTTGACGACCCAGAGCACCTTCATGGGCGCAGCCTTTCGAAGAAGGCGCGCGCGGGCTCGGCGAAGTGGGCAGGCGAGAAGGGGTCTTCGGCGAGACAGCGGACCTTCATCGTCGCGAGGTCGTCATCGGAAAGGGCCAGCGCGCGGGAGAGACCCGCTGCGACGGACGCCGCGTCGGTCCCGGCCAGCAGGATGCCGGTCTCGCCGTCGCGGACGTATTTCGGAATGTCGCTGGTGGCGTTGGTGATGGTCGGAACCCCGCAGGCGAAGGCCTCGGCTACCTTGGTCGGAAAACCGAAACGGCTCACCCGATTATCGGGCCGCACGAAGAACGAAAAGTCCGCCGACTTCAGCAGGGCCACAGCCTCGGCATGCGGCAGCCGCCCATGGAAGGCGATCCGCTCGCCCAGCGCCTCGATGTCGCCCGCCAGGCACGGAAAGGTCTTCAGCACGTCGGCGGCGGTGACGCCGGCCACCTGGAAGTCGAAGGCCGCGCCCTCGCGGGCCAGCCGCGCCAGCGCCGCGATGGCCAGATGCAGCCGATCCTTCGTCATGCCCCGTCCCGGGCTGCCGACATAGACGAGGCGCCGCGCGGGCCCTTTCGGCCACGGGGGCACGGTCCACTTCGCCGCCTTCCTGTCGATCACGAAGGGCACGACCAGCGTGTTCAGGCCGCGATAGAAGTCCGCCCCCCAGTCGCTCGAGCAGATGACGTTGCCGGCCCGCCGCGCCAGCACGCGGATGCGCCACTCCGTCTCCCAAAGCCGGCGCAGGTTGTGGACGAGCTTGTCGCCCTCCCAGCCGTACCACTCGGTGCATTCCGCCACGACCGGCAGGCCCTTGCCCCGCGCGTAGCCGAGCAGTTGCGCCAGCGGCGGGGCGGGATAGTTGTAGGCGATCACGGCGAAGACATTCGCCGGTCCGATTTGCTCGATCGCCGCCAGCAGCGAGGCGCCGTTCTTGCGAAAGTGCGGCCAGGCGCGGCCGTCGGGCGTGCGGATGTTCAGGCATCGAAACCCGTCGATCTCCATCGCCGGAATCTCGGCGCCGCCCTGTCTGGGCAGCTGGCCGACCAGCACCACCTCGTAGCCGAGCGAGCGGAACAGCCGAGCGTTTTCCAGCGCCCGCTGGGCCGAGGCGTTGCCGTCCGGCAGCACGAATCCGCCGGCATAGACGATGATGTTGCGCTCGCTCATGCGGCCGCGGCTCGAAGCCTCCACCCCTGCGAAATCCTTGTGTCCGAGCGCACGCGCAAGCGCAAGGCGCGGCCTCGCACGGGCGATTTCCCCATGCTAAGGCCTTCGCTCGCCGCATATCTCGCGTGAGGAGTGAAATCGCGATGGCCAACGCCGAACGGGTCAGCGCCCATTACGACGACAGCTATTTCAAGCGGCAGATCGATATCGGCCAGTTCGGCGCCTGGGCGAACCGCAGCAAGTTCGCCGGCCACATCAAACCGACCGACACCGTGCTCGACTTCGGTTGCGGCAGCGGGCTGCTGCTGAAGGGCCTGGACTGCGCGCGGCGCATCGGCGTGGAGATCAATCCCGCCGCCGCCGCCCACGCCCGCAGCGTCGGCGTCGAGGTCCACGACAGCGTCGAGGCCGTGCCCGACGGTTGCGCCGACGTGGTGATCTCGAACCACGCGCTGGAGCATACCCTGCGCCCGCTGGACGAGCTGAAGGGACTGCGCCGCAAGCTCAAGCCCGGCGGGCGCATCGTCATCGTCGTACCCTGCGATTCCGTCGGCTTTGCCTACAAGCCGGGCGATGTGAACCACCACCTTTACAGCTGGAGCCCAATGAACCTCGGCAACCTGCTGACCGAGGCCGGTTTCCAGGTGGAGGAGTCGAAGGCCTACATCCACCGCTGGCCGCCGAAGTGGCGGCTGTTCAAGGGCCTGTTCATGCGCAACCGCTGGCTCTTCGACATCGTCTGCGGCGTCTCGGGGCGGCTGCGCAGCCGCTGGAGCCAGACCCGCGCCGTCGCCGTCAGGCTTGGCTGAAGCGCGCGACCCTGCCCCTCATCGCGGGCCGCGGCGGCCGCCAATAGGTCATGGCGAGCGGATAGATGAGGTAGGCTACAAAGCCCATCGGCGCGCTGATGTCGTTGGAGAGCGTGCAGACCACCACCAGCACGAGGCTGGCGAAGGCCACGCCCGCCATCGCCGGACGCTCCCTCGAGGCCCGCAGGATCTTTATGGGCGTCGAGAGCAGGATGAAGAGCAGCGGAATGCCGCCGATGATCCCGAAGCGGGCGAAGGTGTCGAGCAGCAGCGAGTGTTTGCCGATGTCCTGAACCGAGCGCGTGCCTATCAGCGGGTGTTCCACAAACAGCTCGGCGCTGCGCAGGTACCGCTCGGTGCGGTCGTGAACGGTCCCGATGGCGGAATCGGCGCTCAGCGAGGCCTGCATGTCTTCGAGTTTGCGATGGTAGTTCGTGCCCTGGGTGAGCGGCTCAAGCCGATCCAGCGTGTTGGGCAGGAAATCGGTCTGCAGAAGCCCAAGGGCGATAATCGCGATGGCCGAGGCGAGGATGATGCGCATGGCTCGGCCGTGGCCCCGTCCCCGCAAAAGCAAATAGGCCAGAACGCCGAGGAAGAAGGCCAGGGTGGCGATGCTGTAACCAGCCGTCAGCACCAGAATGGCGGCGAAACCCAGGCTGACGACCGCCATCGCGCGCCGCGCCACCGCCCAGGCCCGGGCGGCGTCCCTGTAGCGCCGAGCCGGCAATGGCGGCAGGTTGGCGACCAGGTAGAAGAGGGGAGGAATGGCCCAGAGGGCGGCATAGACCAGCCCATATCCCCCGATCCCCGTGGAGGCGTACTCCAGCGTTTCCTCGTTGGAGCGGACCAGCGCGCGGGCGATGTGGCTGTCGCTGTGCAGCGCGCCCACCGTGATCGCCATCCAGAGCGTCAGCAGGCCAAGCGAACCCCAGAGCACCCAGCGGTACTTGACCAGTCCGTGGCGCAAGGCGGCCTGAAGCTGGATGAAGAACAGCACGAAGATGAAGATCTGGATGTTGGATACCAACGCCTGCGTTCCGTCCGCCGAGACGATGGTCGCTGTCGTGTAGATCACATAGAAGACGGCGATGATGACCGACGCCCCCGGGCGGAAGACGATGCCGTTGCGCCGCGTCACCTCGCAGAAAAACCACAGGCCGAGCGCCACCACCGCCGCAAGGCGCGCCCAGCCGTTGACGAACAGCGGCGGCGAAAGAGCCCAGACGCCGATGTAGAACACCATCGTGGTCTGGATCCTGTCCAGGCGCGACAGGCGCTCGCCTGCCGCGCGGCGCGGCATGCGCCAGCCGGCGGACGGCGCGGCGGCCATCTGCGGCGCGGTGGCGACCCCTTCGGTGCTTCTCATCGGGTGACTCTCACAGGAACGACATACCGCCCGGGAAGTCCGAACGGCTTATCGTCGATGGGCCGGGGGAGAAAGCCCCTTTTGCGATCAGTCGAGGCCCGCGACGGTGCGCGCCATCGCCTCTTGCCGGTCGACCTTGGGCCTCCAGCTGGCGGCCGCCCCAAAGCCGCTTCCGTCGGCCGCCATGGAGCCGTAGAGGCTGTCGGCGATCTCGCCCATGCCGACCAGCCGCGCGCCGAACCGGGCGAGGCCGGCGGGCATGGGGACCAGTCGCGCCTTCGCACCGACCGCGTGGGCGACCGATGCGGCGAGCTCGGCGCTGGAGATCGGATCGGAGTCGGTGAGGATGAAGGCGCCGGTCGCATTGCTTTCGCAGGCGGCGATCAGGGCGTCCGCGAGGTTACCGGCGTAGATGAAGCTGCGCCGGTTGCGAACCCCGCCGAGCGGCAGGGGCAGGCCCCGCTGGACCGCCCGCATCAACAGCCGAAGCTGCGACGCGCTCTGGCCGGGACCGAACACCGCCGGCGGGCGGAGCGAGATCGCGGACATCCCGGTTCGCGCCGCAACCTCCGCCAGCGTCTGTTCGGCCTGAAGCTTGCTTTCGCCGTAGGGACCGTGGGGCGCCGTGGCGGAGGCGTCGGTCAGGGTCGCGCCCTTCGGCGTGGTCGAGCCAAAGACCTTCAGCGAGCTGACGAAGACAAACCGGCGGCATCCCGCCTTTGCGGCAGCCTCGGCGAGGTGGCGGGTGAGCAGGGCGTTGTCGCGCCGCATGAGTTCGGCCTCACGGGCGCGCTCGCTCTTCTCGACCCGCACGCGGGCGGCGAGATGGACGACCGCTTCGCAGCCTTCGACCGCCGCCGCCTGGGCCTTGGCGTCGAGCAGGTCGCCGACGGCGCGGACTTCGACGCCATCTGGAAAGGCGCGCTCCGGCGGTCTTCGAACCACCGCCACCGGCTGGTGACCCCGCGCCAGAGCGGCGTCGATCGCCGCCCGGCCGACAAACCCCGCCGCGCCTGTGACGCAAATCTTCATCGGCCCTCCTCCCCGAGGAGGATGCCCAGGATGTCGGCGGTGACCGCCTCGGCGTCAAAGCGCTCCTCGCAGAACCGGCGCGAGGCTTCCCCCATGGTTCGGGCAAGGTCGGGGTTTTCGACAAAGGCCAGCATCGCCCGCGCCAGCGCCTCGGCGTCCTGCACCGGCACAAGCATGCCGCTGACCCCCGCCCGCACGACCTCGCGACAGCCCGGCGCATCGGTCGTCAGGATGGCGCGGCCGACGGCCATCGCCTCCAGCGCGCTGCGCGGCGTGCCTTCGCGGTAGGAGGGCAGGACGAAGACGTGGCTCCGGGCTAGGTAGGGGCGCACGTCATCGACCAACCCGACGTACTCGATGGCCCCGCTGACGACCCACTCGTCGACATGCGCCCGCGGCACGGCGGCGGGATTCTCGTCCATGCCGCCGACCAGCAGGAAGCGCGTTTGCGGATTGCGGGCCTTCACGGCTTTCGCGGCGGCCACATACTCATAGACGCCCTTGTCCCTTAGCAGCCGGGCGACCATCACGAAGGTGACGGGCCCCTCGGGTAACGGCTGGGGCGTGAAGCGATCGAGCTCGACGCCGGAGCCGGCCACCAGCGCGGCCTTGGCCTCATCCTTCAGCAGGCCCTCGTCGCGAAAGAGGCCGAGGTCGTCCAGGTTCTGGAAGATCAGCCGGTCGGCGGCGGAACCCGCCAGACCGTAGGCCGTGATAACGGCCCGCCGCGCCAGCCGCCGCTTCAGCCCCTTGCCGGGCGTCAGGCCATAGCCTACCCCCGTCACCATCCCGACCCGCCGCTTCACGCCCGCAAGCCTGGCCGCCGGCATGCCATAGACGATGGGCTTGATGGTGTAGGCGAGCAGCGCATTGACCTTCTCGCGCCGCAGGAAGCCCAGCAGCCGCAACGCCATCGGCAGGTCGGCCAGCGGATTGAGGCTGGAGCGGTTCACCGCCAGCGGCCAGTATTCCACGTCATGGCCCTGCAGGATGGCGCCGATGCGCCCGTCGTCCGGACAGATGGCCGTCACACGATAGCCGCGCCGCCTCAGCATCCGCAGCACGGGGATCCGGATGTTGCGCAGCTGGGCGGCGTCGGGACCGAAGATGGCGACGTGTTTCACGTCCGTCCGGCTCATGCCGCCACCCGGTCTCCGTTGCCGCGTCCAGCCACCGTCAGCAGCAGGATGCGAAGGTCGGTGAGCAAGCCGGCCTTGGCGATATAGGTCGCGTCCAGCGCCGCCAGCTTCGCGGGCTGGGACATGTCCACGCCCTGCACCTGGGCGACGCCGGTAATGCCCGGGCGAAGCGCATAGACGCCGGCCGCGCGGCGGGCCTCGATCAGCTCGGTCTGGCTGGGCAGGCAGGGGCGCGGACCGACGAGGCTCATATCGCCGCGCAGCACATTCACCAGTTGCGGCAGCTCGTCGAGCTTCACCTTGCGCAGGAACAGGCCAATGGGCGTCACCGCGCTGACGCTGACCTCGTGCGAGGCGAGGTGCGGGGTCGCCTGGTACATGGTCCGCAGCTTGTAGCAGGTGAAGCGCCGCTCGTTACGGCCAACCCGCTCTTGGGCGAAGACCACGGGGCCCGGCGAAGTCGCCTTGATGGCGATGGCGCAGAGAAGCAGCAGCGGTGAGCCGACGGCCAGGCCCACAAGCGCGGCGGCAATGTCCAGCAGCCGCTTGGCGGGGTGTTCGACAGAGCCGGCAGCCGGTCCGACCAAGAAGCGCCCCCGGTGAAAAACTACACGGGCCCTCAAGGCCCGCCGGCAGGGTCTTAGGCGGCGCTGTCGAGCGTTGTAAAGGCCCTCGCGCCGTGCCACACCCGCGCCGGTTTGGCTTCAGGGATGGTTTGATGAAGGTCCTGGTGACGGGGAGCGCCGGCTTTATCGGCTCGGCGACCACGCTGCGGCTGCTCGAGCGGGGGGACGAGGTGGTCGGGATCGACAACCTCAATGACTACTACAGCGTCGAGCTGAAGAAGGCCCGGCTGGCGCGCCAGATCGACCACCCGAACTACACCCAGCTGACCATCGACCTCGCCGATCGCGAGGGGATGGAGCGGGCCTTCGCCGAGCACAGGCCCAACCGGGTCATCAATCTCGCCGCCCAGGCGGGCGTGCGCTATGCCGCGATCAACCCGCACCCGTACGTATCGAGCAACGTCACCGGCTTCCTGCACATCCTGGAAGGCTGCCGCCACAACGGCGTCGAGCACCTGGTCTTCGCCTCGACCAGCTCGGTCTACGGCGCCAACACCCACATGCCGTTCACGGTGCACGAGAGCACCGAGCATCCGCTGACCCTCTACGCGGCGACGAAGAAGGCCAATGAGATGATGGCGCACTCCTACGCCCATCTCTACGGCGTCGCCTGCACCGGCCTGCGGTTCTTCACCGTCTATGGGCCGTGGGGGCGCCCGGACATGGCGCTGTTCATGTTCACCAAGAAGATCCTGGCCGGAGAGCCGATCCCGGTCTTCAACTATGGCCGCCATTCGCGCAGCTTCACCTACATCGACGACATCGTCGAAGGCGTGATCCGCACGCTGGACAATCCGCCGACGGGCGATCCCGACTGGAACGGCGACACGCCAGATCCGGCCTCAAGCCTCGCGCCCTATCGCCTCTACAACATCGGCGCCGAGCAGCAGGTCGAGCTGATGCGCTACATCGAAGTGCTGGAGCAGTGTCTCGGCAAGAAGGCGCAGCTCGAAATGCTGCCGCTGCAGCCGGGCGACGTGCCCGACACCCACGCCGACGTGTCGGACTTGGTGCGCGATGTCGGCTACAAACCCCAGGTCACCGTCGAGGAAGGCGTGCGCAAGTTCGTCGACTGGTATCTGGGCTACAACGGCGCGCTGTGAGCGCTTTTTGCAAGGGGGCGATAGATGCGCGTCGCGATGATCGGCACCGGCTATGTGGGCTTGGTGTCGGGGGCCTGTTTCGCCGACTTCGGCCACACCGTCTGCTGCATCGACAAGGACGCCGGCAAGATCGAGCGGCTGAAGGACGGGGTGATGCCGATCTACGAGCCGGGTCTCGACCAGCTGGTGGCCCAGAACGTCAAGGCGGGGCGGCTGTCGTTCGACACCGAAGCCGCCGAAGCCGTGCGCTCGGCGGACGCGGTGTTCATCGCGGTCGGCACGCCCTCGCGGCGCGGCGACGGCCACGCGGACCTCTCCTACGTCTATGCCGCCGCGGAGGAGATCGCCGGGCTGATGGACGGCTTCACCGTGGTGGTGACCAAGTCCACCGTCCCCGTCGGCACGGGCGACGAGATCGAGCAGATCATCAGGAAGGCGCGGCCGGACGCGGAGTTCGCTGTCGTCTCAAACCCCGAATTCCTGCGCGAAGGCGCCGCCATCGACGATTTCAAGCATCCGGACCGGGTGGTGGTGGGCACCGACGACCCCCGCGCCCGCGAGGTGCTCACCGAGCTCTACCGGCCGCTCTATCTCAACGAGACGCCGATGGTGTTCACCGGCCGGCGGACCAGCGAGCTGATCAAGTACGCGGCCAACGCCTTCCTCGCCATGAAGATCACCTTCATCAACGAGGTGGCCGACCTTTGCGAAGCGGTCGGCGCGGACGTGCAGCAGGTGGCGCGCGGCATCGGGCTCGACGCGCGCATCGGCGGCAAGTTCCTGCATGCAGGCCCGGGCTACGGCGGCTCCTGCTTTCCGAAGGACACGCTGGCGCTGGTGCGCACGGCGACGGCGGCGGGCAGCCCGATCGAACTGGTCGAGACCACCGTGCGCGTCAACGACCAGCGCAAGAAGGCCATGGCGCGGAAGGTCGCCGATGCGCTCGGCGGCGAGCTGAAGGGCAAGCGCATCGGCGTGCTGGGACTGACCTTCAAACCCAACACCGACGACATGCGCGAGGCGCCGAGCCTCGACATCGTGCCGGCGCTGCAGTCGCTGGGCGCCACGGTGCGCGCCTTCGACCCCGAGGGGATGCATGAGGCGCAGGGCATGCTGCCGGGCGTCGAGTTCGCCCCAGGGCCCTATGAGGTCGCCGAAGGGGCGGATGCGCTGGTCATCCTGACCGAGTGGGACCAGTTCCGGGCGCTCGACCTCGACCGCGTCAAGCTGTTGATGCGCGCGCCGGTGATCGTCGATCTCCGCAACATCTACCGTCCGGATGACATTCGGTCGCGCGGCTTCACCTACTCCAGCGTCGGGCGCGCCTGAGGGCTTGCCCTCGGCGAACGGCGCCGTTCTGATAGGCTAACTCAACCCCCAGGAGGAACATCATGCGGCTTTGGATTGCGGCTCTCGCGCTGAGCGCCTCGGCCCTCACCCTCGCGGCCTGCCACAAGACTGAGGAAGGCGCGAAGACCGCCGTGGAAGCGGCCAAGCCCACCGTCGTCGAGACGCCGCAGCGCAAGGCGGGCCTGTGGAAGCAGACCATGTCGATCGAGGGCACGGACATCAAACAGGTCGCCAGCCTCTGCCTCGATAACCAATCGGACAAGAAGATCGCCTGGTGGGCCCAGCAGGGCGTGCGCGGCGGCTGCGCCAAGAACGATGTCCAGCGACAGCCCGACGGCTCGTGGAAGTTCTCGTCGAGCTGCCAGATGGCCGGCGGCATCAACATGGACTCAGAAGGCGTGGCGACCGGCGACTTCGGCAGCAAGTATGAGGTCAAGGCGACCACCACCACGACCGGCGCGCCGATGGCTCAGATGAACGGCACGCGCACCGTCGTCATCGATGCCGAATGGACCGGCCCTTGCCCGTCCGACATGAAGCCCGGCGACATGCAGCTGCCGGACGGCCGCCGAATGAACATGATGGCCATGGCCGCCCAGGGCGCCAACGGCGCCGCGCAGTAGTCAGCGCGGCGGAGCGGACGCGGGCAGCAACGGCTGACCCGCGGCCTTCTTCGCGGCGATCTCGGCCGCGGCGGCCGCCAGCGCGCGTGACCGCGAGGTCGGCGTCGGGTGGGTAAGAAAGCCCAGACTGGCGCCCCAGTTATCCTCTCCGAAGCGGCGCCAGAAATCGGGCGCTCCGCCGATGTCGTATCCCGCCCGCGCGGCGAGATAGGCGCCGACGTAGTCGGCCGCGCGCTCGCGGCTGTGCGAGGTGCCGACAGGATGCTGGACGTGCTGCAGCACGTTGTGCGCCATTTCGTGGCCGAGAATGACCGCCAGGTCTTCGTCACGTTCGGCGTAGCGGGTCAGGGCCGAGGTCACCGTCACCGTATGGCCATCCGACGAAGCTTCGCGCTTGGGCGAAGGATAGAGCTCGAAGCGATAGGCGCAGCCCTGAACCGGATCGACCTTGGCGGTCATCGCCTTGCCCGCGCGCAGATAAGAGATGACGGCCGGGCCGCGTGACAGGGCGGCGTCCAGCAGGCGCCGTTCGGCGTTCAGCTTCTCTTCGCTGGCGGGCGCCTTCTCCGGGGGCGGGACGAGGTAGAAGCGCGCGCCGTTGACGCTCAGCAGCAGGTCGCCGGGCTGGAGGCCCGCGGCCTCGGCGGGACTGCCGGGCGCAACCGCTTCGACGCTCGGCGCGCCGCCCAAACCGAAGTCATGCATCGCGATCGGCCGCACGTCGGGCCCGTACTGCAGCGCGTCCTGCAGCAGAAGCCCGCTCTGGGGGCCCTTGTCCGGGCATAGCTCCGTGTTGGCGGTGGTCAGGCGCCAGGCCACCGCGGCGACACGGGCGTCCTCCTGCCGAAGCGCCAGCAGGGCGTCGTCCATGGTGGGAGCGGGCTCGGCCGCGCCGGTCAGGGCCGCTGCGGCGATGAGGAGGGCTGAAAACATCGTTCCTGTGTCGCGCGGCTGGCGACAGACCTCAAGGGGCGCCGGCCGAGGTCAGTGACGCGACAGCCGATCCGGAAGACCCCACGGGCGGCGCGAGACCCTCCGCCACGCGCGTCGCGTTGAGCCGCTTGAGGTCGGCCATGAAGATGTCGGGGTCGAGCGTCTTTGTATCGCCGACTGTCAGCCCCAGCGACTGCGCCAGATCGGCGACGAAGACGATGCAGTTGCGGTGGTAGAGGTTGTAGTCGGACCCTGGCGGCCGGTTCCAGGTGTCGATCCACTCGCGGAGCGTCCGGTACTCGTCGTCGGAAATCTCCACCCAGAAGTAGGGCGTCGAGCGCGCCACATAGTCCGGGCGGGCGCCCTCCACGAGCCCCCGCGCCTTGAAGAAGACCAGCGCCTGCTGCTTGGTCGTAAAGCCGTAGGTCTCGTCGATGGGCGCGGGCGCCCAGGCCGGCTGGCCGGTGACGCGGATGAAGGCGTGTGGATACTGGCCGTCGCCGCCGGCGCCCCACGGGTGACTGTAGAAGGTGACGCGAACCTCCGCCGCCGCCGGGAAGGCGACGAGCAGCATCAACACTGCCAGAAGGGCCTTGAGCGCGCGCATGCCCCCCGGAACGCGGGTTCCGGGGCGGCGGTTGCGCCCGTCAAATCTGGTAGCCGCTCTCGCCTTCCAGCCAGGCGACGATCTTCTCGGCCGCCGCGACGGGCGACATGCCCGTGGTGTCTATGCGGATTTCCGGGTTCTCCGGCTCCTCGTAGGGGCTGTCGACGCCGGTGAAGTTCTTCAGCTGCCCCGCGCGGGCCTTCTTGTAGAGGCCTTTCACGTCCCGTTTCTCGGCCTCGGCCAGCGGGGTGTCGATGAAGACCTCGACGAACTCGCCCTCGCCCACCAAGGATCGCGCCAGTCGCCGCTCGGCCCGGAACGGCGAGATGAAGGCGGTCAGCACGATAAGGCCCGCGTCCACCATCAGCTTGGCGACCTCGGCCACGCGGCGGATGTTCTCGACCCGGTCCTCTTCGGTGAAGCCGAGGTCCTTGTTGAGCCCGTGGCGGACGTTGTCGCCGTCGAGCAGGTAGGTGTGGCGGCCCAGCGCATGCAGCCGCTTCTCGACCAGGTTGGCGATGGTCGACTTGCCGGCGCCCGAGAGGCCCGTGAACCAGACCACTCGCGCCGTCTGGCCGCTCAGGCCGGCGCGCGCGGCCTTGTCCACGTCCATCGCCTGCCAGTGGATGTTCTCCGCCCGGCGCAGGGCGAAGTGCAGCATCCCGGCGCCGACCGTGCGGTTGCTCAAGCGGTCGATGAGGATGAAGCCGCCGAGATCGCGGTTGTCGCCATAGGCCTCGAACGGGATCGCGCGGTCGACCGACAGGTTGCAGATGCCGATCTCGTTCAGCTCCAGCGTCTTGGCGGCCGTGTGCTCCAGCGTGTTGACGTTGACCCGGTGCTTCAGTTCGGTGACCGAGGCGCCGACGGTGCGCGCGCCGATCTTCATCAGGTAAGGCCGGCCGGGCAGCAGGTGCTCGTCGTCGAACCAGACGATGGTCGCTTCGAACTGGTCCGAGACCTGCGGCGGCTCGGCGGCGGTGACGATCACGTCGCCGCGCGAGACATCGATTTCGTCCTGGAGGGTGATGGTAACCGACTGGCCCGCAACGCCCCGGTCGAGGTCGCCCGCCATGGTGACGATCCGCGCCACCCGGCTTTCGCGGCCTGAGGGGAGCACCTTGATCCGGTCGCCCGGGCGCACGGTCCCGGATGCGATCAGGCCCGAAAAGCCCCGGAAATCGAGGTTCGGGCGGTTCACCCACTGCACAGGCATGCGGAAAGGCCCCGCCTGCAGGTCGTCTTCCACCTGAACCTGCTCCAGCCAGGTCATCAGCGGCGGGCCGCCGTACCAGGGCGCGGCCGTCGATGGCTCCGTGATGTTCTCGCCGTTCAGCGCCGACATCGGAATCGCGGTGAAGCTGGTGATGCCGATCTGGGCGGCGAAGTCGGCGTATTCCTGAACGATGGCGTCGAAGACCTCCTTCGACCAGTCGACCAGGTCCATCTTGTTCACCGCCAGCACGATGTGGCGGATGCCGATCAGGCTGACGAGGTAGCTGTGACGCCGCGTCTGGGTCAGCACGCCCTTGCGCGCGTCGATGAGGATCACGGCCGCGTCGGCAGTCGAGGCCCCGGTGACCATGTTGCGGGTGTATTGCTCGTGGCCGGGCGTGTCGGCGACGATGAACTTGCGCGTCTCCGTCGAGAAGAAGCGGTAGGCGACATCGATGGTGATGCCCTGTTCGCGCTCGGCCGCCAGCCCGTCGACCAGCAGAGCGAAGTCGATATTGCCGCCCTGCGTGCCCACCCGCTTCGAGTCCGCTTCGAGGGCCGACAGCTGGTCCTCGAAGATCATCTTGGAGTCGTAGAGCAGCCGCCCGATCAGGGTCGACTTGCCGTCGTCCACCGAGCCGCAGGTGATGAACCGCAACAGCGACTTGTGCTGGTGCTGGTGAAGATAGGCTTCGATGTCCTCGGCGATCAGCGAAGACTGGTGGGCTTGACCTCCGCTCATCAGAAGTAGCCCTCCTGCTTCTTCTTCTCCATCGAGGCGGCCTGATCGTGGTCGATGACCCGGCCCTGGCGCTCGGAGGTGGTGGTCAGAAGCATCTCCTGAATGATCTCGGGCAGGGTCGCCGCCGTACTCTCCACCGCGCCCGTCAGCGGGTAGCAGCCAAGCGTTCTGAACCGCACCGACTTCATCATCGGTGTCTCGCCGTCGCGCAGCGGCATGCGCTCATCATCGACCATGATCAGCGAGCCGTCGCGCTCCACAACCGGCCGCTCGGCGGCGTAGTAGAGCGGCACGATGGGGATGTTCTCCAAGTGGATGTATTGCCAGATGTCCAGCTCGGTCCAGTTGGAGATCGGGAACACCCGCACGCTCTCGCCCGGCCCCTTGCGGGCGTTGTAGAGCCGCCAGAGCTCCGGCCGCTGGTTCTTCGGATCCCACCGGTGCTGGGCCGAGCGGAAGGAGAAGACCCGCTCCTTGGCCCGGCTCTTTTCCTCGTCACGGCGGGCGCCGCCGAAGGCCGCGTCAAAGCCGTATT